>WNGL01004916.1_pt1 | contig 15948 bp, 11 predicted proteins | sample 5400591 | NCBI WGS metagenome assembly WNGL01 (sample SAMN13153377, study PRJNA577476) | soil metagenome | isolation source: 80 cm soil or saprolite under Garry oak tree replicate 1 | place: USA:California | collected 2016-06-15
CGCCGGCTGCTCGATGTGCCTCGGCATGAACCCGGACATCCTCGCGCCCGGCGAGCGCTGCGCCTCGACGTCGAACCGCAACTTCGAAGGCCGCCAGGGGTCAGGCGGACGGACGCACCTGATGAGCCCGCCGATGGCCGCCGCGGCCGCGCTCACCGGCCACCTGGTCGACGTTCGGGAGCTGCTATAGATGGAACCGGTGAGGCGCGTCGAGGGGCGCATGGCCCCACTCGACCTGGCCGACGTCGACACCGACCAGATCATCCCGAAGCAGTTCCTTAAGCGCATCGAGCGGACGGGCTACGGGCCCTTCCTCTTCTATGACTGGCGCGCACGAGGGAACTTCGTGCTCGACCGCCCGGAGTACTCGGGCGCCTCGGTACTTGTCGCCGGAGCCAACTTCGGCTGCGGGTCGTCCCGCGAGCACGCGCCGTGGGCGCTGCGCGACTCCGGCTTCCAGGCGATCATCGCGCCGAGCTTCGCCGACATCTTCCGGGCCAACTGCTACAAAACGAGCCTGCTGGCGGTGACGCTGCCGGAAAGTCAGGTACGCCATCTGGTCGACCTGGTCTCCGAGGACCCGTCGGTCGAGGTCGCGGTCGACCTGGAGGCGCAGCAGGTTCGTGGCGACGGCTTCAGCTACCGGTTCGAGATCGACGCATTCGCGCGCGAATGCCTGCTGGGGGGCCTGGACGAGATCGGCCTGGTGGAAAAGCACGACTCCGACATCGCCGCATACGAGAAGGCGCGCGCAGAGTGGCTCCCCACCGCCCGATAGCGGTTCTCCCCATTTATGGGGAAGTGGCGCCGAAGGCGCCGGAGGGGCTCGCGCGCTACACCGACCGGGCCGTTTCTCTCGACAAGATGCTTCGGGCTATCTGCGCCTGCATCGTCGCCGCGTTTCTCCTTGTCGGATGCAACCAGGTGCCCCCGCCGCCGCTCATCATGGTGCCCAACGTCGTAGGCCAGCCTCTATCCCAGGCCGAAGCCGAGCTGAAGGCGGGCGGGCTCGGGATCGACTCCAAGGTGGAGGGGCCATGCCTGGCCTGCCCGCTGCTTGGATCGCCCACGACTCCGATGGTGCTCAGGCAGACGCCTGCCGCGGGCAGCAAAGTCGCGAAAGGGACAGTCGTTGTCCTGACCCAAAAATGCGAGTGCTGACTTAAGTCCTTCAGGTAACGGCGATCTCGGAATTGGTGTGGGACGGATTGATCCGGGCGTCGAGCAGTCCCCATTCGAGGCGTTTCGGCCCGGCGGCGACCGACAACGGCAGCTTGAGTCGCATCTCGAACCTGACAGAGGACCCCGGCGCGATATGCCCCACCGGGCCACAGTTCAACCCGTAAGTACCTATTGCCTCCTTCGTACCCAGGATCGCGACGTAGTCGGGGCATGGATCAAGCCGGTAGTCGGCCGGGCCTTCATTCCTGATCGTCACGAAGTACTCCAGCGTCGAGCCCTTCTTGGCTGAGGCCGGCGCGTCGATGGCAATCCGCACTGGGATATAGCTCGGTCCGGGCGGCCACTGGATGCCGACCGGGCTGAATGGCCCGCGTGCCAATGCCGAGTAGGCAGGGTTGTCGTCGCAAACCATGTAGTACCGCCCGGCCACCGCGAACTGGACCACAACACGACCCCCTTGAGCGGGTAAATCGACGGCCAGCTGCGCCGCCTGCGGATGCTTGCAGTCGTACCACGTCAGGTTCATGAACGCATCACGGCCGCCTGCCCGGACCAGGATCGGAACCGCCGGGCCGTCATTGAAGTACGTCCCCTTGCCGGTCGAACCCGACGCGACGGCGAGTGCGCCGCCGTGATCGTCGAGCACAGTGATATCCGCGAACCCTTCGACCACGCAGTCGCGGGAGCCGCCGTTGCGCAGCAACACGGGCATGTCGACGTTGCTCCCCGTCGCCGCGCTCGTCGGGCCCATCCTGCCTGTTAGCTGCGATGCGGTGCACGTGGGTGTTCCCGGTGGAATCGGGTAGGGCGGGCCCGGGGTCGCAGGAGGCGCCTGGATGACTAGGTTCGTGCTCGGCAGAGCCAGCCAGGGAACAAACGCGGGTGATGCGGTGACCGCCCCGCTGGGATGGATCCCCCCGGCGCAGCCAGCGCAGACCAACACCGCAACGATGAGCGGGCGCCAGCCTTGACGCATCTCACTGAGAAAACGCGGCTGGGCCGCGTTTCGATACGTCAGACGGTGGCTGCTCTCGAGGGGAGGTCGATCCGGTCCTTGTGCTTGGCAATCGCCCTCTCGATCACGTCCAGGTTGGCCCTCGTCCACTCCACCGTCCGGCCGACCCCATCCTCCAGCCGAGTCCCCGCCTCGAAGCCCAGCTTCTGGCGAGACTTCCGCGTGCTGCCCACCCGGCGCCCGGCCCGGTCCCACGGCCGAGGCGGCGTGACGCGAATCTCCGACCGCCCGCCCGCCAGCTCGTTGATGAGCTCAGCCAGTTTCTTGATGGTCGTCTCCTGCCCGCTGGCCAGGTTGTAGACGTCGCCCGGCGCACCGCGCAGCGCGCAAGCGACCAGCCCCTCGACGATGTCGTCCACGAAGATGAAGTCGCGGCTCGCGATTCCGCCGTTGTCGAGCTCCAGCGGCATGCCGCGCAGCGCGCGGTAAACGAAAGTGGGAACCACGTTTCGCCACACGGTGGCCGGGGTTCCGCGCCATTGCCCCGCCCCGAGAATCTCGCCCGGCCCGTAGACGTTCTGGAAGCGGGCTCGCACGGTCGGTACGCCGTGCTGTTTGTGGTAGTAAACGGCGTAGAACTCGCCCACGATCTTGGAGATCTGGTAGGGGCTGTCGAGGTCGAACGGCGCATCGCCATCCTCCTCAACCGGTTTTGCGTCGTCGAACGTGTGCGGCGCGAGCACGCAGCCGGACGCCGCGTAAACGAGCTTCTTCAGACGCTTGAAGTCGCGCGCGTGCTCGAGCAGGCGAAGGGTGGTGATCAGGTTGTTCTCATGGTCCTCGAGCGGGTTTGCGATCGAGCTCTGGTTTCCGTGGTAGGTCGCGAGATGCCAGATGTAGTCGAGGCTGTCAGAGACACCGTCGAGGACGCCGGCATCGGCGATCGACCCCTCGACGAATTGGACACGACCGTCGGCTGGAAGGTTCTCTCGCTCCGCGGAGAGGAGGTTGTCGACCACCACGACCTCATCCACCTCATCGGCCAGGAGGCGGCGCACGAGGTTGGAGCCGACGAACCCCGCCCCACCGACCACAAGGACCCGGCCTGAGATCTTTATGCCTTCTCTCCGACGGGCTTCAGGTGCGTGAAGGTCTGCTCGATGCCGTGCATCTTGTAATAGTCGACCGTCGCTGCGACGCCGACGTCCAGCGGGGTCGTCACCTGCCAGTCGAAATCCTCTTCGGTCTTCGACGGATCGAGCAGAATGGTCGCGACATCGTCCGGGTTGCGCGGCCGCACCTCGACGTCCTGGTCGAGCTTGATGCCAAGCGCCTTGATGGTCGCGTCGAACAGCTGCTTGATCGAGTAGTCGCGGCCCGAGGACACGTGGTAGGGACCTCGCCGTCCGCGGCCGGAGACCGCAAGGCTGATCACGTCGACCAGGTCACTGACGTAGATGAAGTCCCGCCGGGTGTCCATGACGAACACAGACTTGTTGTTGGTCAAGCGGTGGTAGAAGGTCGGGAGCGGCCCACTCAGGTTGCGCGGCCCATACGCGTTGGCGAGACGAAACGAGACGTAGTCGAGCGAGCTGAGAAAGATGTATTCCTCGCCGGCCGTCTTGCTGATCGCGTAACTTGATCCACCCGGATTGAGCGGGTGGTTGAGCGTGATCGGCTGCTCTATCGGGTGCAGCCCGTAGCCCAGAGCCGTCTGAAGGTAGACGAACCTGCCGACCTTCAGGCGCTCCGACGCCCGGACCACGTTCACCGTCCCGACGACGTTGGTCATCGCGTCGCCGTACCAGTTGTCGGGGTCCTTGTACGACGCCGCGGCGTGGACAACCACCTCCGGGCGGTGCTCGTCGAACGCGCGATCGACGGTCCCCGGGTCGGCGATCGAGCCTTCGATCAGCGTCAGGTTGCGATTTGGGGTCAGGTTGTCGCGGCGCGCTGTCTCGAAGTTGTCGACGACCGTGACCGTGTCGCCGTTGGCAAGGAGCCGGTCGGCGAGGTTGGAGCCGACAAAGCCGGCTCCGCCGGTGATGAGGATCCTCACAGCGTGACTTCCTCAACGGGTTTGTTCAATCGCTGCCGGTACTCGTGGGCACGATCGTGGAACGCGCGCTGCCAGAGCTCGAGGCTCAGCAAACCCCAGATCTGCCTGCCGAATTGCGTCTCCCCGTCGATCCGCTTCAGAACGCGCGAGTTGTCGATCAGCTCTCGAGAGCGAGCGGTTTGCGAGGAGAAGGTGTCGACGACGAAATCGCGCACCGGACCCGGCGTCGACATCCATTCGTGCAGCGGAACCGGGAAGCCCATCTTGTCCTGCCGGTTCGAGATGCGCGCAGGCAGCTTCGAGCGCATCGCTGATCGGAGCACGTGCTTCATGTTGCCATTTTCGAACTTGACGTCGGCCGGGATGGTGGCCGCCAGCTCGACGATGAGGTGGTCGAGGAACGGCACGCGCGACTCCAGTCCGTGCGCCATGCTCACGCGGTCCTCGACCTGCAGCAACGCGGGGAGCAGCGTCTTGAAATCGAAGTGGGTCATCGAGTCGAAGTACGACTCGTGGCCGACATTGTCGCCGTTGAAGATTCCATGGAACGTCTCGTACGGGTCGTACTGGCCGAGCGCCGCCCAGTTGATCTCGTCACCGAGCGAAGGTGCGCGATTGATGAGCCGGAAGTATCTGCGGTCGAGGTCCTCAAACAGACCGTCGCGCCAGAACTCCTGGAGCATCGGCTTGTAGTTCTTGAGCGCGACCAGGTTGGGGATGATCGACTCGTAGGTGACGACGTACCGGCCGCTGTGCATCGAACCTTCGATGGCGCCCTTGATGCACTGCTCGAAGTAAGCCACCAGGTACCGCGTGTAGCCGCCAAAGATCTCGTCGCCGCCCTGGCCCCCAAGAACGACCTTGCGATGCTTGGCCGCGAGCGCCGAGACGACGTACTGCGGAAACGAGCCTGGGCCGGCGACCGGATAGTCGAGGTGGTAGATGACCTTCTCGATCGTCTTGACGAAGTCGTCCGCCCCGATGTCCACGTCGAGGATCTGGAAGCCTTTCCATTGCGCCAGCTCCCGTGCGTAACCGCTCTCGTCGTAGGCCGGGTCGCTGCCGAACCGACCGGTGAAGGACAGGAAGGTCGGCCCTTCTTTCTCAACCGCAAGCGAGGCGACGATGCTCGAGTCCAGGCCTCCACTGAGGTAAGCGCCGACTGGCACGTCTGACCGCAAGTGCAGGGCGACCGACTCGGCGACCAGATCCTGGACCGCCGACTCAAAGTACATCGCAGTGTGATTGAAGTCCGGCTGGTAGTAGACCTCCCAGTACCGGCTTACTGTGATCTTTCCATATCGGACGGTGAGCATGTGGCCTGGCAGAAGCTCGCGGACGCCTTTGAAGAGTGTCTTGCCGCCAAGACAAAACTGAAAGCAGAGGTAGTCCTTCAGACCGTCGACATCCGTCTCAACCGACGGCAGGAAGGGGATCAGCGTCTTGATCTCGCTCGCGAAATAGAAGACGCCGTTGACTTCAGCGTAGTAGAGCGGCTTGATGCCAAACCTGTCGCGGGCGCAAAAGAGCGTCTCGGTCGTCTCGTCCCACAGCGAGAAGGCGAACATGCCTCGGAATTTCTGGAGACAATCCGCGCCCCACTTCTGGTATGCGCGCAGGGCGACCTCAGTGTCAGATGTGGTGCGGAATCCTTTGCCGCCAAGCTCGGCGCGCAGCTCGATGTAGTTGTAGATCTCGCCGTTGTAGGAGATCCAGCTGCCGCGGCCGTCGGTCATGGGCTGGTCGCCGGTAGAGAGGTCGATGATGGCGAGCCGGCGATGGGCGAAGCCGACGTGACCGCGCTCGTGCTTCCAGGTCGCATGGCCGTCCGGGCCCCGATGGACCTGTATCTCATTCATCAGATCGAGGCGGCGGCCCAGATCCGGGATCGGGCGGTTGGAGAGATCGATTGCTCCGGCGATACCGCACACAGCCTGGCTAGCCTACAGAATTGGTCATTCGACCGCGCTCATAACAGGCTCTACCGGCATCAGTGCGGGAGCGAGCGCTTTCTCGAGCGCCGCGGGATGCTGGTTTCCGATCCGCGCGAGGACAGTAAAGCTCTCGAGGCCTTCGAATCCAATCCCAACCTCCATCGCGGGACGGTCGAGGCGAATCTTGCCCCCGAGCGCGCGATGGTCCCACTCGATCACTTTCAGCTCGCGCTTACGCATTGCGTCGCGGATTCGGTCTGACGCTCGGCCGTCAAAGACCGGTGTGTGGCCGGCGGACGTGCTGACGAAACACGCGGCACCTCGGGCGGCGTCGTACTCGACGCTCAGCGCGAACGATTGCTCCGGCTCAAGCGCGCTGCCGGCCGCCCGGCGCAGCAGCGACAGCTCGAGGATCTCGCGCAGCAATCGGTCTAGCGGTGCCCCGGCGCGCCGCCCCAAACGCAGAAGCGGCCGCAGGTCGCGATCGCCGACAAGGGTGCGGACGGCGAAAAAGCCCTTCTCAATCTGCGATTCGTATTCGATGGCGAACCGCATCGACGGGTCGCGGCGTGCAACCCTGCTCCATGCCGCGTGCGCACCCCGAAACATTCGTACCCTGATGCCAGGCACGCGCAGCGCCCTCTCGGCTCGCGCCAGGTGCCACCGCGGGGCGGCAGCATGGCCGCGCATGATTCGGGCCTCCTCGTTGACGACGGTATCGAACTCCCTTACAAACGAGTCATAGCTCCAGCGCCCCGACATGATCAGGTCCTCACGTGTCCGCGACGTCAACTCGGACAGGTAGTTGTCGTCGCGTAGCGCATCGACCACCTGGCTCATGTTTGAGAAATCCTTGTCGAGCGAGATGTAGTGCACGCCGGGGTTGACGACCCCCGAATACTCGCCCGGGAAGAGGACCAGCCCGGTCCCAAGCGACGCCGCCTCGAAGACTCGAGGCGAGATCACATTCATAATCACGTTTCCCTCGTATGGCGCAAGGAGAGCCTCGTGCACCTCCTCATAGGGCGCCGCGGGGTGCTCGCGAAGATAGGCGCGGACGCTCTTCTCGATCGAGCCATCGAAGTCGGCGATACTCGCGCCACTCTCGCACCCGAGCGTTGCGCGGCATGAGGCCACAAAATCGATCCACTGCTCCCCGTAGATGCGGTCGTGCTCCTGCCACGCGATGTCGCAGCGGAGGCCGTAGCGCGGAGCGAGCTCGAGGAAGCGTTGGCCGATCCAGGCCTTTTCACGCGAAAGCCGACCGAGCCAGTAAGGGAGGTCCCGGGCGCGGTATCCGACATCGATGGTCCGCTCGGCAATTGGCTTGAGGGGCCTTTCGCGTAAGTTCTCCGGCACGTACCCGGTCAGCGTCTGGACCCGCCTGACGTTCGGCAAGCGTTCGTCGTAGACCAGGCCTGCTGCAGGCTCGGGCACAACCGTGAAGAGAACTCGAATCCCGATGTCGCGCGACGCTGCCGTGCTCCTGTCTACCCAGCGGTAGTCGTCCTGGATGAACTGCATCTTCAGGCCGCGGAACCGGCGCAGCTTGTCTCGAAAGTGGGGCGCCACATAGTGGTCGTCGCTCAGCACGACCGAGTAGTGGATGACTACGACGTCGAACCCGTCCAGATCGAGCGCCAGGCTCCGGCTCATGGCCTTGGGGTTGAAGGTGCGGACCTGGTGACGCGAGAACCGGCGAAACGCATCTATGTGATCGAGCACCGTATTGGCGTGGCCACGGCGGTCATCGCAGAGGAGAAGGATTCGGGCCTGGGCGGTCACCTGGCTTGAGCGCCCAGCTCCTTTTCTACCGTGTACACGCCGCCGGCGCCTGCGTACTTGCCGCGCCACATGGGGTAACCGTGGTCGTCGAACTCGAGCTCCGAGACGAACCGTTGGTGCGACTCGGGCAGTCGTGCATCCGCAATGGCCCGGTCGCGGTAATCTCTCACGAACTCGATTTCCTGCAGGTTAACGTAGCCGCCGCGGAACGTCCCTCTTAGTCCCGCCGACGAGATCATATCGAGCACCCGTTGTGGGGCCCACGCGTCCGAGATCGGGCAGTCGGGACCGTCGGTGCTCTTCGTGAAGGCCTGGTCGATCGTCAGGCCGGGAAAGGCATTGTTGACAATCATCTGCGCATACGCGATCCACAGGTGGAAGAACACGCTGTCGCGGTTGTAGAGCATCAGCCGGCCCTGGGCGCCTGGCTTCATGACTCGCTTGAATTCCTGGACGATGCGGAGCGGATTCGACGTGTGATGCAGGACCCCGCCACATTGGACCCAGTCGACGCTTGCCTCGGCAAGGGGGATCGCGTCAGAGACATCGGTGATCTTCACGAGCTCCACCCTGCTCGTATCCAAGTGGTGCAAAGCGATCCGGTCGCGGAGGAGTCCGAGAGCGGTGCGAGAGATGTCCATCCCGATGACCTTCGCCGTCCGCGACCACAGTAAGAACCCCATGACGTCATCACCGGGACCGCAGCCATAATCGAGCACAACCTCGCCCATGTGGTCTCCATATAGATCCATCAGCTCGGTGAACATCGGGTAGAGGGCGATGCGCTTGCGGAGGTAGTCCTCCGACTCTCGTGCCGAAATGAAGCGCATGGTGTTGACCGTGTGCTTGTTCCAGTAGTCGTCGACCGCGCTCGTGCTCGCGCCATCCCTGACGACGATGTCCGGAGCCTCGCCCCGTGGCGTCAAGCGAATCATGATCTCGCGCGCGACCTTTTCTGCGCGCGTTCGGACGCCGAACCTCACCTGACCGGCTAGCTTAGCCCAACCGCCTCGCGGCTCCGCCCTCCGGCGAGCGCTGGCCCGAGCGCGCGCTGGAGAAGACCGGGCTGCCGGATGGCCAGCTGAACCAGAATCGAGAACCTCTTAAAGCCCTCGGCGCCGATACCGACCTCTAATGCCGGCCGTTGGAGCCGAACTGACTCCCCGATTGCCCGGTGATCCCATTCGACCACGTCGATTGAACCCGTGCGCACCGCCTGCATCGCGACCGGCGACAGGCCGTCCGTCCGCCCTGCCTCCTCGGCCGTGCCGCTCAGAAACCGAAGGGATCGTGTCTCGCCGTCGAACACGGAACGGATCGTGAATCGCTGCGTCGCATGAAGGCGTCCGTCCGCGGCCGAACGAAGAATCGAAAGCTCGAGGATCTCCTCGAGAAGGCTGTCGAGCGGGACGTGAGCCCGGCGGCCCTCGCGAAACACAGCCCGCAGGTCCGGGTCCGCGAGGGCTGCTCGGAGCGCCAGCGATCCCTTGGCTAGCCAGGTCCCTGACTCCAGCTCCCGTCGCCGCGCAAAGTCTCGCCTACGTGCCGTCGCCACCACGGCGAGAGCGCCACGGATGATGCGTACCCTCAGCTGCGGCACACGCAACGAACGCTCGATCCTGGCGATTCGGTGGCGCGGCGTAAAAGTTCGCCCACGCGCATTCCCGGCCTCTTCCTCCACGACCTGGTCGAAATCGCGGATGAATGCCTCGTAGCTCCACCGCCTCGACCTGATGAGGTCGTCGTGCGCGCGCCTGACGAGGGACGCCACGTGACGGTCATCTCTCAGCTGCTCCACGACCTCGGCCATGTTCGAGAAGTCCTTCTCGAGAACGATGTAGTGGTCGCCCGGCGAGACCACTCCCGAGTAGAAGCCGGGGAACATCACCATCGCGGTGCCGAGCGCCGCCGCCTCGAACACTCTGGGCGAAATCACGTTCATCATCACGTTGCCCTCGTACGGGCGCAGAACCGCGTCGGACACCTCTTCGAACGGCGCTCCGGGGCGAGCCCGGAGGTACGCCCGCACCGCTTGTTCAACCGTGCCGTCGTAGTCGGTGATGCTCGCCCCGCTCTCGGCGCCCAGGGTGGCACGGCTCGATGCAATGAAATCAATCCAGCGATCCCCGTAGATCCGGTCCGCCTCCCGCCATCCGATGTCGGTGCGCAGCCCATAGGCTGGCGCCCGCTCCAGGACTCCCTCGGCGATCCACCGCTTCTCCTGGCTGAGCCGTCCCACCCAGTACGGCAGCTGCCGTCCGCGATACGCGACCTCGACTTGTCTTTGGGGCAGTGGCCGCATCGGCATTTTCTCCAGGCTTTCCGGAACGTAGCCGGTAAGGTTCAGGATCCTCCTCACGCCGGGGAGGCGCGTGTCATACAGCAGACCTGCCCCTGGCTCGTCGGCGAGAGTGAAGAGAACGTTGATTCCCACCTCGCGGGACGCAGCGGTGGCCCGATCGACCCAGCGGTACTCGTCCTGCATGAACTGCAGCTTGGGACCTCGGAATCGTTTGAGCTTCTTGCGAATGTCGGGCGAAACGTAGTTGTCGTTGCTCAATACGAGCGAATGATGAATAACCACGACATCGAATTCGTCTAGGTCGAGGCTGATGCTCGCTTTCAAATGTCGCGGGTTGAAGGTCTTGACCTGGTGCCGCGAGTAGTCGAGGAACGCGTCGATATGGTCGAGGGTCGTACTTGCGGTCCCTCGCTCATCGTCGCAGAGCAGGAGGACGCTTAGCCGTTTCAACGGATGAAGAGTTTGCGGCCTTAGCCCGCCCCGCTGTCGCAAATGCTCATCCAACACTGGATTCCCGGCGGACCAGGTTGGTCAGACGGGTGGCCCAATCGAGCCGTGTCTGACGCACCTCCCATGCGATCAGGTCAAGGTGTACTGGAAGGCGTTGAACGCGTCATAAGTGTATGGAGCGGTGCCGTTTGTACCCGCGCTGCTCGCATCGCGAACCCACACTGAGAAGCGGTATGCCCCCGCGGGTTGGCCGGCCGTGCTGTACGTGAGCGTCGCCGTGCTCGAGTACGCCTGGGCATTCGTCCAACTTCCACCCGGCGTGAGCACGAAGAATTCGTACTGAGGGTTGGGGCAACGGCCGCCCACACCGGTGATCGTAACCATGCTCCCGGCGGCCGCTGTCGTGAGCGGCGACGCTGTCGCGGTCATCGAAGTGCAGGGCACCGAAGTCAGCGAATACTGGTACGCGGTGAAGGTGTCGTACGTGTATGGCGCTGCACCATTGGTCCCAGGGCTGCTTGCATCTCGAGCCCATACTGATAATCGATACGCTCCGGCGGGACTGCCGGCCGTCTTCCAAGTGAAGGTTGGGTTCGGCGTGTAGGGCTGGAGAAGGGACCACAGCCCGTTGGGCGGCAGAAGCCACACTGAGAACAGCGGGCTGGAACAGCCGGCGGCGCTGGCGCTGATCGTAACCGTCGTGCCGGCGCTGGTCGCGGCAGCAGGAGCGGCCGGTGCGCTGAGAGATGTACATGGAGTCGTGTTCAAGGCATAGGGGATCGCGCTGAACGAGTCGTATGTGTATGGAGCGGTGCCGTTGCTGCCCGGGCTGGTCGCGTCCCTCGCCCACACTGAGAACCGATACGCACCTGCGGCCAAACCGCTGGTCGCCCACCGAATGGAGGCGTTAGTCGAGTAGGTCTGGGCCAGGGTCCACCCACCCGCCGGCGATTCCAGCCAGAACTCGTAGAGCGGATTGGCGCATCCGGTGGCCGCCGCGGTGACGATCACCTGTGCCCCGGGGCTGGCGGAGGCGGCCGGCGCCGCGGTCGCGGTGACGGTGATGCACGGCGGGTCGCCCAGCGTGTAAGAGAAAGCGCTGAACGCGTCGTAGGTGTAGGGCGCTGTGCCGACGATCCCTGGGCTGCTCGCATCGCGAGCCCAGAGCGAGAACTTGTACGTTCCGTTGGGCAGTCCTGTGTTGGTCCACGTGAAGGCTGTCGTGGTCATGTAAGCGGCGCCCAGCTGCCAACCTCCGCCGCTCGGCGGCATGATCCAAAGCTCGTACTGAGGATTGGGACACCCGCTCGCGGAGGGTGTTAGGTGAACGGCGGTTCCCGCTGGCTGCGGTGACGCGGGGTTGACGGCCACGCTCACGCCGGTGCATGGAGTTGGTGACGGAGTCGTAACGGCCTTGAACATGTCCACCATGGCCGCCGCATTCGAATCGTTGCTCGTCAACGTCGAGGTACCGCGCGCGGCCTCGATGGTGCGAAGGAGCGAGTAGTGGTTGTAAGACACCGAGCTCCCAAGTCCCGCGTTGACGTTGTATCCCAAGAAGATCGTCGCGACCTTGTTGGTCCCGCTCGAATCGTCCTCGTCCCACGTCAGCGCGAGCAGCGAGTGCTGGACCGTGAACGCGGGCGAGCCGAGAATCGACGGCACCTGCTGCTTCAGCCATGAGTCGCCCGTGCCGATCGAGCAGTCATGCATGTCATTGCACATGTTGGGTGTGATGAATGCGAAGTTCGGCGTGGTCGAGGCCGAGCCCAGGTCGGTCGCAAGCCGGGAGTAAGGAACTATGTGGCTCTGACAGCGGCTGCTGTTGGTCCTGATGTCGTTGAAGTAGATAAAAGGATCGTGCTTCTGCGCGTATGGATAGCTGTCTCCGACGTAGCACGCAGACGGCATCGACTCCTCGTAGCTCTTCCACGTGCTTCCGCCGGCCTCGAGGCTGTCGCCGAGGTTGCTCGCCGACACCCAGCATGTGGTGCAGTCGCTGGTGATGTTGTAGGTGCTGCCACCGGTCAGCGCGAGGTAATTCGGGAGACTCGGATGCGAGACGGCATAGTAGTTCCGCGCGACTGCACCGGACGTGAGGAGACCGTTGATATAAGGCGCGGCGGAGCTGCCGATGATTTCGTTATAGGAATGGTTCTCCATCACGATCACGAAAACGTGGTCGTAGGTGGGCACCGCCGCTGCGTGCGCTGGCGTCGGAGAGAAGCGCGCTCCACCCAACGCAAGTGAGACCAGCAGGGCCGCAATGACGAATCGACGGGTAACCAAGAGGTCGGCATTGTGGGTCCCAGGCCCGACGGCCCGTGATCAGTCCGGTAAACAGTCGTAAATCGAAGCTAAGTCAGCGTGTAAGTCATCGGGCTGAACGAGTCATAGGTGTACGGGGCCGTACCGTTCGTCCCCGAGCTGCTCGCATCGCGCGCCCAGATTGAGAATCGATATGACCCAGCAGGCAGACCGGCCGTGTTCCACGTGAAGCTGCCGCTGGCCGAGTAAGTCCGCAGAAGCGTCCAGCCGCCACCCGGCGGCAGGATCCAGAACTCGTATTGGGGCGTGGGACAGCCGGTAGCGGTGCCGATGATCGTGACCGTCGTCCCCACCGGCGAGCTGGTCGGCGGCGAGGCGGACGCGCTCATGCCCGTACACGGCGCGGTCGTGAGCGTGTAGTCGAACGCGTTGAACGTGTCATATGAGGTCGTGCTTCCGGCGTCCCTCGCCCAGACCGAGAATCGATAGGAGCCGGGCGCAGCACCCGACGTATTCCACGTGAAAGTGGCGTTCGTCGAGTAACCCTGAACCTGTCTCCAGCTACCAGCGGGCACCAGAAGCCAGAACTCGTAGCGGGGATTGGGACAGCCGGTTGCGCTCCCGCTGACGGTCACCGTGGTTCCCACGTTCGCGGTCGATGCGGGCACCGGGGTCGCCGTCATTCACGTGCAAGGCGAAAGAGTCAGCGTGTACTGAAATGCGCTGAACGCTTCGTAGGCGCTCGTGCTCGAGACGTCACGCGCCCAGACCGAGAATCGATATGAGCCCGCATCGAACCCAGTCGTATTCCACCGGTACGTGTCGCTAGCGGAGTAAGGCTGAACGAGCGACCAGCTTCTGCCGGGTGGAAGCAGCCAGAACTCGTAGCGCGGGTTCGGGCAGCCCGTCGCCGCGCCTGTCAGCGACACAGGCGTACCCACCGTGGCCGTAGATGGTGGAGCAGAGGATGCGGTCATGCCGGTGCATGGCGCTGGAGACAGAGCGAAGTCAAGTGGCGCGTATGCGTCATACATGTTGGGCGGAGTGCCAAACGCTCCGCTGCTGCCGGCGTCACGTACCCAAACAGAAAAGTGGTAGTTACCCTGCGGCTCGCCGGTCGAGTCCCATCTGTAGGTGGCGTTGGTGGAATAAGGCTGGACGAGACTCCACGGACCTCCGGGCGGCAGCATCCAGAACTCGTAGAGGGGATTGGGGTCTGGACATGTCGAGGACGCGGTCAGGTTCACGTGTGTGCCGGTTGGCTGCGGCGAGGTCGTGTCGGTCGCCACGTTTGCCGCAGAGCAAGCCGGCGGTGTGACGTCCGCGATCTCCGTCGACCATCCGGCTGAAGTGGCGCTCCCTCCACTGCCGGTCAGCATCTCGAACCCCCACACGGCATTCGCATTCGCGGGATCGGGCCTGGCCGCGGGGTAATCCCCCCACCGGCACGGCTCGGTCGTGGACGGGTTATGGCTCACGCCGCAACTGAAATCGGCGTCGCTGACGGTGCTGGTGGCCAGCACCGTCTCGCTCGACATGGTGCCAAGGGGCGCCGTCCGGTCGCGGCTCCTCGCCCGGAACGAGACAAAGCCGTCGGCAGCTGCGTTTCCTGCGTTGTAGACGATCACTGCCTTGTTGCCCGCGACGGTCGGCGAAATCGCGCCGTTGAACATGTAGAGGTTCGAGTCGCTGACATTGCCCGACTGGCGGACGGAACCTGTCGCGGGCACAATCTCGTACCACCGCATGACCGACAGCGGCGGTGTAAGTGAGTTGCTGATGGCATGCTGCGTCCAAACGGCCTCGCGGCCCGTGTCGGGGTCGTAATGGCCGACGGCTTGGGTCAACCGGGCATCGAGCGTGTCGAGGCAGGTGCCTGAGGTCGCGCACGAAGCCGTTCCGGTGGAAGGTTGCGGAACATCGGGAGGCACCTGGTAGTCGGCGACTCTGAAGTATCCGACGAAAGTGACGCCTGAGCTGGGGCTGGACTGCCAGACGAAGAGGTTGTTCGCCAGGCCCGTGCCGGGCTGCTGCGCGGCGACTATGTAGTCGACGGTTGACGAGTCCGTCATGTCCGCCGGCACGGGTGTGAAAACGGTCGACCCGAGCGACACGGGTTTGACAACCGGGCCTCCGATTCCGCAAGGATTGGTCAGAGAAACGTTGGCAGGCTTCGTGATCACCCAGACCTCCGAGTTGAGAAAGGCACCCTGACCGTAGTTGGCGAACACGTTTGCCCCCACGACGATGGAGTTGTCGTCGTGCCCGAGCTTCGGAAAGTCATCGAGGTTGGAACCCCGGTCGATCTCCATCCAGCAATAGTTGCCTTTGAGGAAGTCGTTGGCGTCGGATGTGTAGGTCCAGCCGATGACAAGCCTGTCGTTGGTGATGTTGGCAATGCTCTCGCCTCCACAGCCACCTACCACGCTGGGGTGCTGGATCGTCATGACGTACATCCAGTGGCCCCACGACTGATCCCAGGCGACCTGCGGATCGAACACACAGTCAGAAATTTGGCCTCCGACCAGGTTGTACAGCGGACCGTTCGGCGGACCACCGCACGCACCGCACGACGAGTTGGGAAAGACGGTCACAGAGCTGTTGACCATCTCGACCTGCTGAGTGGGAGACGCGTCGCCCGTCGAGTCGGATGGAGTGTTCGTTCCGTTGCTGGACAGGCCCGGAAATTTCGCTGAGGCGGCTGAGGCCGTTGCGGCGCTGGAGCTTGACGTAGGCGCCGAAACCGAAGGAGCGGACGCCGCAGCCCTTGCGTCGGCCTGGACCTTGGCGTTCTTGAAGATGGCCTCGTTCATGTGAAGCCGGGGGTGGACCTTGGGCCTGGACCGCGGCACCGCGAGAACGGGAGTGACTGCTCGAGGCGCTGCGGCCGCGCCAGTAGCGGGCGTCGCTGCAACCGCGGAAGCCGCCCCGACGAGCGCCACCAAGACGAGCCCTCCCACCCCCCGGCAAAACACCAGTCCGCTGATTCTAAGGAGCGAGCGGTGGTTCAGTG
>WNGL01006421.1_pt1 | contig 15947 bp, 14 predicted proteins | sample 5400591 | NCBI WGS metagenome assembly WNGL01 (sample SAMN13153377, study PRJNA577476) | soil metagenome | isolation source: 80 cm soil or saprolite under Garry oak tree replicate 1 | place: USA:California | collected 2016-06-15
CCAAAAGCTCCGCAGGATCTGCCGGCTTGACCACGCAACCGTAAGCGCCGAGCCTTTTCGCCTCGATGGCTAGTTCGGGTGTGAGCAAACTGCTAATAAGAATTACGGGCAGTTGCGGCCTCACCAGGTGGAGTGTTTTGATCACCTCCAAGCCGTCCACGCGCGGCATTCGATAATCGGTCACAACGGCCTGAAAGTCTTCAAGGTCGGCCACCTTAACACCCTCCGCGCCGTCACGCGCCCCAGCCACTTGATATCCTCCGTCTTCGAGGATGTGGCGGAGGTTCTCGGCGCTGGACTGCTCGTCGTCGATTACAAGCACCTTGACCTTGTCTGTTTTCATTGGTACCAGAGTACGCGCTTGAATCCAACTGGTGGAACGTGCTTTTGAAGGCTAATAGCACGAGGAGCGCTCTCGGCAAGTGGGGTAAACACCCCAAATCGGGGTGGGAAAACACCCCACGGACAGGCCGGACGGTGTCTTTGTGATTCTAGGGTGATCCCCAGTTTTGCGTTTTTGCTTTGAGCCTTAGCAAGAACTCGATGATTTCGTCCGTTGACAGCAGCGATACATTCTTTGATCTACCGCCGCACCCTCTCAAGGCCCGTCAGTCTCACTCGCTCACTGGTTCACTGGCTCACTACCACCTTGACACCCTGCAAACCATAGGTTACAACCGGCTCGTTCCCGAACCCAAACAGTCCGTTTTTAAGACCGGCGAATGACCCGACACATTCCCATCCTGGTCGCTGATAACGACAAGACTGAGGTGTTCTTGCTCCGCCGCGCGTTTGGGAAAGCCGGCCTGACTGACATACTGCTTGACGTTTCGGATGGGCAGGAAGCAATTGATTACTTGAAGGGAGCGGCTCAGTTCCATAACCGCTTTCTCTATCCGCTTCCCAGCCTGCTCCTTCTGGATCTAGAGATGCCAGGGATGGACGGGTTCGCCGTGCTCGAATGGCTGCTGACGCGCAGCGACTTCGAAGCGTTGCCTGTGGTTGTGCTCAGTTCATCCAATCAGGAGGCTGACATCAAAAGGGCCAAGGCGCTCGGCGCCGATGACTATGTGGTCAAGCCGGCGGACTTCGATGGCATGAGATCGATGGCCAAGGACTTGGTGGCGCACTGGCTGGCTTAGGGCGCGTCTGAACAACGCCGTTCAACAAATCGTCCTCTTGCTTTGCGGAGTTTCATCCGGCACTCTTCTTAAGAATACAGCAGCCGCGTGAATCGTCTGTTCTTGCGGTTCGGTTATGTTTTTCGGTCGCAAGCAATTTCTTTTGTTCCCGCAAGTCTGGCTGGCCGTTTCGCTCGCTCCGGCGCTCGCGGCCACCAACCACATCCAGTTCAATCGCGACATCCGGCCCATCCTTTCGGAGAACTGCTACGCCTGCCATGGCCCCGACAAGAACCAGCGCAAGGCCAAACTTCGCCTGGACGTTCGCGACGTGGCCGTCGAACGCGAAGCCATCGTTCCCGGCAACCCTGACCGGAGCAAACTTGTCGAGCAAGTCTTTTCCGCTGACCCGGACGAAATCATGCCGCCGCCCAAGAGCCGCAAGACCCTCACCGCGGCACAAAAGGAATTGTTGAGGAATTGGATTGCTGCCGGAGCAGAATACGAGCCGCATTGGGCTTACCTCCAGCCGCAACGCCCGGCCATTCCGCCGACCCAACACCCGGAGTGGGCCCGCAACCCAATCGATGCTTTCATTTTGCGCTCACTCGAAACCAAAAACATCCGGCCTGCGGCGGAGGCCGACAGACGCACGCTGCTTCGGCGCCTGAGCCTTGACCTGATTGGTCTGCCCCCGACGCTGGAGGAGGTGCAGACCTTCCTCGCCGATTCCAGCATCACAGCCTACGAACGCCAGGCCGATCGGCTGTTGTCTTCGCCCCACTTTGGCGAGCGCATGGCGGTCCCGTGGCTCGATGCCGTGCGCTACGCTGACACCGTCGGCTATCACGGCGACCAAAACCAAAACATCTTCCCCTACCGCGATTACGTCATCGAATCCTTTAATCGGAACAAGCCGTTCGACCAATTTACCGTCGAACAACTTGCCGGCGACCTGCTGCCCAACCCATCCATCGAGGCTGCTGTCGCTACTGGGTTCAATCGTCTGAACATGATGACGCGCGAAGGGGGCGCGCAACCCAAGGAATACCTCGCCAAATATGCTGCCGACCGCGTCCGCACCGTCTCGCTGGCCTGGCTCGGTTCGACGATGGGCTGCGCCGAGTGCCATGACCACAAATTCGATCCCTTCACCACGAAAGATTTTTATCAGATGGAAGCATTCTTCGCTGACATCAAACAATGGGGTTACTACGCCGATGCCTCCTACACCCCCAATCCCGACCTGAAAGGGTTTGGCAACGATCATCCTTTCCCTCCGGAGATCGAAGTGGCCAATCAATATCTCGAAAGGCGGATGGCAAGACTGCAAACACAAGCCGAGAACCGTTACGCCCAGGCCGCCGCCGAACTGAAGACCGACCCCCAGCAGCGGCGCGCGTTTGCGGACTGGAGCAAAGCCGCCCTCGCCTTTCTCAAGCAATGGCCTGGCGGCTGGGCCATGCCAAGGCCTGAGATCACTTTGCAGATGAAAGACACCAATAGCGTTTCCCAAACAAACTTTACCGTCCGGCCTGACGCCACCGTCCTGTTCAGCGACGAACCAAAGGAGAGCACCAAACTGACCTTGCCCCTCTCCAAGCAGTGGCTTGCCGCCATACGGGTCGAAATCGTTCCGCAAGCAGTCGCCGAAGAGCAGAGAACCAGCCGCAAGAAGCGGAACGGAACGGCGCTCGCCCTCGCGGCGACGTTGAAGGTCAAAGAGGGCAAGGAAATAAAACTTCCATTTTACTTTGCCGAAGCCGATCACAAAGAGGAACGTTACGCCAATGGCCTTCCCATCATCGGCGTGAAGGCCCTCTGGCAAATCTCGCCCGACCACGAGGAACAGGCCGCCGTTTGGCTTCTGGACAAGCCGGTTCCCCTGAGCGAGGGCGACGCGCTCGTGGTCAACCTGGGAAACCTTGCAGTCGCTTCCGCCCGGGTCTCGGTGTCGCCATTTGCCGCCTCGGACCCAATGAAGGCCGGTATTGGCCAACCGCTGCGGAAAGCCTTGGTGAAAAAATGGCGCCGCGCCCCGGCGGAACGCGACTTGGTTGCTCGCACTTTCCTGCTCAGCACGCTTTGTGACACGGAAGCCGTTGCGCAAGTCAGGCAGCTTCAGAATGCGATCCGGGAGTGCCGCAACGGCTGCGCCTTCACGATGGTGACGGTCGCCCGCGAACCGCTGGTGACGCGCGTGCTGCCGCGCGGCAATTGGCAGGACGAAAGCGGCGAGGCCGTCCAACCAGACGTCCCGCATTTTCTGCCGCAAATAGCCAATCCGCAAGGCCGTCGTCTGACGCGGCTTGATTTGGCGCGCTGGTTGGTCTCGCCCGAAAACCCGCTCACCGCCCGCGCGGTCATGAATCGGCTCTGGAAACAGTTCTTTGGCGCAGGCATTTCCGCCGGGGTGGAGGACCTGGGCGCCCAGGGCGAATGGCCCGTGCAACCCGAATTGCTCGATTGGCTCGCCTGTGAATTCATGCAGCCTTTGGCCTCTCAACCCTCGACCCGCGGCCCTCACCCCCCGCGCCCCTGGGACATCAAGCACATGGTCAAGCTTATTGTGATGTCGTCGGCCTACCGGCAGAACTCCAATCAAAGGCCGGACCTTAGCGAGATCGATCCGAACAATCGTTTGCTGGCCTGCCAATCGCCGCGCCGGCTCGAAGCGGAGTTCGTCCGCGACAATGCGCTGTTCATCGCTGGCCTTCTGAACCAGGAAATCGGCGGGCCCAGCGCGCGCCCTTATCAGCCCGCCGGTTACTATGCCAACTTGCAGTTTCCCGATCGCGACTACTATCCGCATCTGGACGAGCGGCAGTATCGCCGCGGAGTTTATACGCACTGGCAGCGCACCTTTCTCCAGCCCATGCTCGCCAATTTCGACGCGCCTTCGCGGGAAGAGTGCACGGCGAATCGGGTCGTATCCAACACCCCGCAACAGGCCTTGACGCTCTTGAACGATCCGACCTTCGTCGAAGCGGCCCGCGTTTTTGCCGCAAACTTACTCGCCGCCCCATGCGCATCCGAAGAGCAAAGACTGGACCTGGCTTTCGAAAGAGCCTTGGCTCGGCCCGCCAGGGACAACGAGAAAGAATCGCTGCTCAAGCTCCTCGACGTTCAAAGAGAACACTACGCGTCCAACAGCCAAGAGGCCGCCAGGCTCATGTCCGCCGGCTTGGCCCCCGCGCCAAAGAACGTCAACCAAACTGATATGCCTGCCTGGACGCAAATCTGCCGCGTCATCCTGAATCTGCACGAGACGATAACGAGGTATTGAACGAAAAATACTTGCCGATGAACTCACACTTCGATCCCAACGAATTCCAACTCAGCATCAACCGCCGGACCTTCCTCTCCCGCTCCGCCTACGGCCTGGGCGGCATTGCGCTGGCGTGCCTGCTTGATTCGAAGCTGGCCGCCGGCGCCCCGGCAGCAACCCCTCAGGGACCCTGGCGCGGCGTGGTCAACCCGCCCCATTTTCCAGTCCGCGCCAAGCGGATCATTCATCTCTGCATGGCTGGTGGTCCATCCCATCTGGAGAGTTTCGACTACAAGCCAGAGCTGACGCGCATCCACGGCCAGCCGTTCCCCGAATCCCTCACCAAGGGCCAACAACTGGCCCAGTTGCAGAACACTGAGTTGAAAGCGCGCGGCCCATTCACCGAATTCAAGAAGCACGGCCAGTCAGGCCAGGAAATCTCCGACCTCTTCCCCCATATCGCTGGCATCGCCGACGACATCTGTATCGTCCGCTCGATGCATACTGAACAAATTAACCACGACCCCGCCCACGCTTTCATGAACACCGGCTCGATTATCAAAGGCCGCCCCAGCATGGGCTCCTGGCTGCTCTATGGCCTGGGCACAGAGACCGAGGACTTGCCCGGCTTCGTCGTGCTCACCTCCGCGGGCAAGACCGGGCAACAGCCGGTCTCGGCTCGCCAGTGGTCGAACGGCTTTCTGCCGAGCAGGTTCCAAGGGGTGCTCTTCCAGTCCAAAGGCGAGCCGGTCCATTACGTCGGCAACCCGGAAGGCGTTTGCCAGAGCACCCAGCGCCAGATCGTCGAAGAAATCAACCGCCTCAACGGCCTGCTGGCCCGGGAACGGCTCGATCCGGAGATCCAAACCCGCATCAGCCAGTACGAAATGGCGTTCCGAATGCAAACGTCTGTGCCCGATCTGGCCGATTTCAGCAAGGAGCCCAAACACTTGCTCGAACTCTATGGCGTCAAGCAACCGGGTGACGGCAGCTTCGCCTCCAACTGCCTGCTGGCCCGCCGCCTGGCCGAACGGGGTGTCCGCTTTGTCCAGCTCTACCACCGCGCCTGGGACCATCATAACGACATCGAAAAAGGGATGACCTGGGCAGCAGCCGACGTGGACCAGGCCAGCGCCGCCCTGGTCAAAGACTTGAAACAACGCTGCTTGCTCGACGACACCTTGATTGTCTGGGGTGGGGAATTTGGCCGCACGCCGATGGGCCAAGGCTCGGGCCGCGACCATCATATCAACGCCTTCTCCATCTGGCTGGCGGGCGGCGGCATCAAAGGTGGCTTGACTTGGGGCCAGACCGATGAACTAGGCTACCGATTCATCCAGGATGGCCAGCAGATGCACGTCCACGACCTTCACGCGACCATGCTCTACCTCTGCGGCATCGATCACCGGCGCCTCACTTACCGATTCCAAGGCCGGGACTTCCGGTTGACCGACGTTAGCGGAGAAGTGGCGCAGGGGATCATAGCCTAACCAGTGGCGGCTGGCCGGCGATCGGCAGGAGCTGAGGAATGGATCGTTGAGGCCCGCGAATTGGGCGCGGGGCAAAGCACAGGACCGCAGGACTAGCCCACGGCCTGCAGGAACGTCTTGCTCACGTAATCTCGTAGTTCATCAACGTTGCCGGGCCAGCCCTGCTGTTGGATGTGGGTCAGTTCCTCGTGGGTCGGCATCCGCGGCTTCGCTTGGCCTTGCTCGATGCCATCGTGTTGTATAAAGAATTTGACCAAACCAGGGATGTCTTCGCGCCGATCACGCAGCGGCGGCACGAAGATGACGGCGTCGTTCAACCGATGGTACAGGTCCTCGCGGAAGGCGCCCTCCTGGACAGCCAGTTCCAAGTCGCGATGCGTCGCCGCAATAATCCGAACATTTACCAATCCGCGGTCCACTTCGCCACCAGACCCAATGGGACCGTCCTGCAGCACCCCGAGCAACCCGGCCTGGTTGCTCAGGCTCAGGTTGCCAATCCCATTGAGAAACAGCGTCCCACCGTTGGCCTCCAGAAGCCCAGCCCGCCGGCCGCCGGCCTCAGACTCGATGCCCGGCGGGTCTCCAAAAAGTTCGCGGTGCAACATACCCTCCGAACACGCCGCGCAGTTGAGCGCGACAAATGGCTGCTCTGCGCGGCCGCTATGCTGGTGGATGACATGGGCGATGAGTTCCTTGCCCGCGCCGGCTTCGCCGCGGATCAAAACGGTCGCCGGCGTCGCTGCGACGCGGCCAATCTGCTTGCACACCTCCCGCATGGCCTGGCTCTTGCCAACCAGGACACTGCCCGCGACCCAGATCCTGGTCACCGCTTGTTCGACCAAACCCAAAAGCTCCGCTGGATCTGCCGGCTTGACCACGCAACCGTAAGCGCCGAGCCTTTTCGCCTCGATGGCCAGTTCGGGTGTGAGCAAACTGCTAATAAGAATTACGGGCAGTTGCGGCCTCACCACGTGGAGTGCTCTGATCACCTCCAAACCGTCCACGCGCGGCATTCGCCAATCGGTCACGACGGCCTGAAAGTCTTCAAGTCCAGCCGCATCAAGACCCTCCTTGCCGTCGCGCGCCCCTGCCACTTGGTAACCCCCGTCCTGGAGGATGTGGCGGAGGTTTTCGGCGCTGGACGGTTCGTCTTCGATTACAAGCACTTTGACCATGTCTGTTTTCACTGGTACCAGAGTATTGTGCGGATCTTCCCCGGCTGTCCATAGGGGCGGACGCCCTATTCTTGCGTAGGAATTTTTCCCATGAAAGCGCTGCTTGTGCCGGCTTCGGCTGCGGCCCTGTGAGGCTGCATCGCTATGATTATCCGGCCAAGGAACCGTCACTCATTGTGCGGAATCTTGATGGTGCTGCCGCCAATGAACTCGCGCACGACAGAGTCCCCCGGGATTATGTCGTAGCCCGTGACCTGTGCGGTCTCCAAACCAGCAACCGATTCGAGCAGTTGCTTCACGCGCTGGTAGCGAATTCGGGCATCCAGGAAACCAGCGTAGGGAGCAAAGTCTTCCAGGCGAGGCAGCAGGCCATCGGTTCCGATGAAAAAAGGCCGAAGCGCAGGCAGATCGAAGGGGAAGCCCCCGTTGACGACATGGTCGGCCAAACCGCTGAGGGGAATAATGCTGAACAGTTCCCCAGCCCGGACGTAGTGCCAGTGCATGATGGTCAGCAGGGGACTGTGATTGCGATGGCGGGCGTCGCGCAGCATGCGCCGGATGAGCCGCACGTCGGTGAACCTGGTCAGGCGGTTTGACTTGCCATCGCCTTCGTAGAGGACATTGTGGGTTTCGATGTAAAGACGAAACTGCATGGAGGCAGCGATGCCCTCGGTGATGGGCGGATAAAGCCCGTGCAGGCAGTCGAGCAACAGGATTTGGCCCTTCTGGAGTCTGACTGGTTTGGTGGCAGTGCGCCGGCCCTCTTTGAAATTATAGACTGGTTTCTCGATTGTTTCGCCGTCGAGCAGGGCTTGGAGGTGGCGATTGAGCAACTGGATGTCCAACGCCTCGGGTGTTTCATAGTTGCGGTCGTTGAGCCAATCGGTGGGATGCTCGACCAGCGACCAGAAATAATCGTCGAGGTTGAGCATGAGAAAGCGCAACCCTTGCTCTTGCAGCCGCTCGGTGAGTTTGACGGTGGTGGTGGTCTTGCCGGAGGAACTCGGGCCGCTGATCCACATCATGCGCACGTCGTCGCCGGCATTGAGACGCGCCATGACTCTAGCGGCTGTCTCATCAAGCGAATGCTCGTAAAGGGCGACGGATTCCTCCACCAGAGTCTTGATGCTGCCGCTGCGCACGATCTCGTTCAACCCGGCCACGGTGTCGCAGCCGCGCTGCCGGTTCCACGCCAAAATCTTTTCCATCTGCGCCTGTGGGAAGCCGTTGCCGACAAATTTATCGGGCGGGATGGCCCCTTCGCGCAACCAATGCCGGCCCCAGCGGTAACAGGCGTAGGCGTCGGCGGTATTTTGGAACCCGTAACTGCGCAGCGCATGCAGCACTTCATCTTGAATCGTTTCTATGGTCGGCGGAAAATTGGCGATCAAATGATGCGGATCGGAGTTCAGGCACACGATCACCGCGTCGGCCAGAAACTCGGCAATTTTCTCATCCGCGCCGCAGGCCTCGTAAATCCGGTCGTTGATCCCGGGAAGGAAATCCTGGCCAAAACCGCCGATGGACTGGGCTGCGCGAAGAATGGCGCGCAGGATGCGGGCTTCATCGAACTTCACCAGCGCTCGGTTGCGCTTCTGGACTTTGACGATGCGGTTTTCGACAGCCACGAAACAGGAATGTACCCAAGCGACTCTGTGAGTTAAATGCGGTAAATGGATTACTTTGATTGCAAGAGCGCATCAGCGTGAGCTCAAGAAGGCCGCGGACAAGCACCCGGACAGGCTTGTCCGCGCGAAGCGGCGATCAAGGCCAGAAACGCGCACGCAAGGCTGTGGGTACTTCCTTCTTAATGCCTGATGCGGGATTGCCTTTTCCCCAGCCCTCAGGGTAGAAGTCCTGCATGGACGCGCCGACTGCTGTCACTCAAATCCGCCAGTCCTGTAAGAACATCGGACTCGAGCTGATGCGCATTCATCCCGCGGTGCCAGCTTTGGGGGACAAGGCTATTCAGGACGAGATCTACAAGGTGCTCTTTGAAGTGACCAAGCAAGTCGAGGTGATTAAGAAACGGCTGGCTAAACTTGAAGCGGGCACCGAGACCGAGACACCCGAGCTTTAGCTCGGATGCCTTCTGAGGCGCAAACCGCCGGAGCGGCTGCGTCTCCGCAACGCGCGCCATCGCGCCGCTCAGAAACTACTCGCTCGCTTTTGCCAGGAGGCTCTGCAGTTTTTTTTCGTCGATCGCGGCCGGGTGGCCCTGGTAACGGACAATGCCTTTGGCATCCACCAGCAGCACGCAAGGGATGCTGGTGACGCCAGCCGCTGCGCTCAATTTGGCTTGGGAATCGATCGCGCAGGAGAACTCCATCCGCGGCCCGGCCATCTGCTCGACGTCCTCTTCGGATTCGCTAGTGACCCCGACCACAACCAGCTTGTCGGGGAATTTCTTTTGCAGCGCGTTCAATTCCGGAATGCAATTCCGGCACGGAATGCTCCAAGGCGCCCAAAAGCTTATCAGGACAAACTTCTCCTTGAGCACGGGCTTTTGTCCCAACCACTTGTCGGCTTCAATGGCGGGGACAGGTTTGCCCAGCAGCGACTGATCCGAGACCGGGTCGGCCAAGCTGTCTTCAGAGGTTGCCGCCGCTTTCCGCGCAGCCAGTGCGGCTTTCTGGGCAGCCAATGCCGCCTTCTGGGCTTGGGCGACGAGTTCGGACTCAACCGAAAGCTGATAAGTCGAGTCCTCTTGAGCTTGCTTGCGTTCGGCCTCAGCGGCCGCCTGGGCGTCGTAGAGGAATTGTTTTTGCAGTTTGGGATCGAGGTATTTCAGCTTCACGTTCGCGATGCCGTGGGCATGGGTCAGGTAGAGGTCTGTCGCGTTGACCCCCAGCACTGTGACGTTGCTGTAGGTTTTAGAACCAACTCTCAGAACATCCAGTTTCAAATGGGCAGCGGGCGAAGCAAAACAAAACAGCAGCAGCCCGCCAAGGACAAAAAACCTCAGCATCATAGCATGGTTATGCCTCAGTTGCGGCGTTTTTTCAAGAAACGACGTCGCCCGAAACACACCGGCGATTACGGACCATCAATCCGCATATTTCGCCATCAGCCTGCCCAGGTTCCTTTCGTCCAGATAATGGGGCATGCCCTCAAAGCGCACGATGCCTTTGGGGTCGATGAGCAGCGCGTGCGGGATGCCAGTCACGCCCACGGTGGCTTTCGAATGGCGCTCGGGGTCGGTGCCAACAAAATAATCAATTCTGGGACTGGTCATTCTTCGCACCGCCGCCTCGCTCTCATCGGTCAGCCCGATGATCACCAGCCTGTCCTTAAATCGGTTGTATAGAGCGTTCAACCCCGGAATGGATTGCCGACAGGGGCCGCACCAAGTGGCCCAAAAATCGACGAGGATAAACTTGCCCGCCATGTCCGGCTCTGATGTAAGCCACTTCTCCACCACGATCTCCGGGGCGGGCCGGTTCAGAAAAGATCGCGCATAGATGCGATGCGGCGGGATTACATCCGAGCCGGGCGACTGCGCCGCTTTGGCGTCGGTTTCGGCTCCAGCCAGGGGCTTTTGGGGCGTGGCTGGTTTGGTGTCTCTGAGCGCCTTGGCATAAAGGGCCTGGGCATCGGTCTGGAGCTTTTCCTTGTCCGCGGCCTTGGCGGGGTCGTAATGGAACAGCTTTTGTAGATCGGGATCGAGGTTCTTGAGCTTCGCGTTCCCGAAGCCGCGGCTGTGCATGAAATAGAGGTCGGTGGCAGTCACCGACGTGACGGTAACGTTGGAATAAATCTCCGAGCCGACCTTGAGGGCGGCCAGATGCTCGTCAGCGGCGCCAACCCACTCAGCGCAACCCAGCAGGCTCACGAAGACAAATATTCGTTTTATCATCCCATGCATATGCCTGGTTGTGGCGCCACATGCAAGGCAAACATACTTCGTAGCTCGTAGCTGGAATCGCAGCGCTAGGCGGCGAAATGGTTTTTTCGAGGGTCAGTCGCGGCGATAACCACACTGACCGACTTCTGGTTGAAGCCTTTGAACCCGCCATGGCGTTGGAGATTTTCCAGATGGCTGCCCAGGGCGCCCTCGCTGGTGAACTGATCGAACTGTGCGCGGGTGATCAACCCCCCCGACAAAAGTCGCTCGGCCCGTTCGGGACGCACCGGCCAGCGTTCACCCTCAGTGAAAGCCTGGCGCAGGAAATCGAAATCGGAGAACGGCTTCATCGTGTTGACTCCGCATTCCTTTAACTGCTCCCTTAAGAGGTCGAATTCAAACCGTGCTTCCAAGTGGTGCATCCCGGCTTGGAGGAAGCTCTCGCCATGCAGCCCGACCCATAGTCCCACTGTGCCCAGACGCGGAGCAGGCGGAAGTTTGTGCGAGGAGAAATCAATCTGCGTTTCCTCCGGCATCAAATCTACGTCGGCAAAGACCACAATGCCCGCTACGGGTTGTTCGCAAATCTGCGCACCCCAGCCGGCCTCTGCGCCGGCATAGTAACGCTCGCGTTTTTCAAAACCCAATCTCATCAGGAACTCGACCAAATCAACGAAATGCTCCCGCGAACAGCGGAAAGTATGATGGTCGTGATTGCCCCAGCCCAACCCGAGCTGGTCCTGCCGCTGCTTTTGGACCCGCGCGGCGCGATTGCGCCCTTGCCAATACGCCCGCTCGGCCTCGAAGAACAGTTGGCAGGCCAAATTGCGGCTGACCAGAGCCAGGACACGGTCGAGAACCTGGTTGGCAACCCTGAAGCCTTGTCGGTCGTCGGCGAACCCGCGCGGGCGCGTCTGCCAGAGTTCCCTGGCTTTGACGAGGGCGCTCAGCTCGCCCGATTTGAGCGGAGCGGCAACGAACCCTCGATACGCGCGTCGTTCGACGGCTTCGAGTTGCGTCTCTTTTTCTTCAGTAACCACGACCCGGCGATAGCGCGAGAACGGTTCTCCTTCCGGCTCGCTAGCCAGGTTATGGCAAGCCATGAAATCGGCAATGAATTCCGGCCGGAGCGCAATGACCGATGGCCTTGGCCTTTGGCCGCGGTGCAGCATCAAGCGCGGGAGGGTGGCGCGCGGATGTTGATAGACCCGCTCGCCATCGGGTGTTTCAGCCCGGTCATCCCGCAGGAAGCCCGCCTGTCGCAGCGCTGGCTCCTCAGTCGGCGCGAGCGCCAGATGATCGATCCATTCGAAAAAATCCGTGCCGGTCTCCTCGCGCATGCGCTGCGCCAGCCGTCGGGCGAGCGTATTGCTATCCAGGACGGCCTCGACGCGCCGGCGCAACAGTTGCTCGGCTTCATAGGCCAGCGGCCAATCAAAAGGCGCCGAAATGGGAGCGCCGGAACTCGCCTGCTTGGTCGGTCTCTTCCGGCCTCGGGCTGTCTTTATGGCGATAGTCACGAAAAACTCAGCGGCCGATTAGTCACGGACAAAACCTGGCAAATCCTCTCAAATATCATCCTCATGCATTCTAACGGAATTCATCCTTCCCCGCCAGTCCAAAGACAGAAAGTGAAGAAAGTGACGAGTTCCCGAGTCTGAATTTATCGACCAGGCACTCCGCGGAATGGTGTCGGTATTAGCTCAGGCATCCAGACTTTGAACCATGAGTTAACGGAATTGGGAAATAACTCAAAAAACGGTGACGTTTCAAAGGCGAATCCTGATTTGCATTCCCTTGATTCCATTTTCGATGCAAACAGAGTCCCATCGCTTGACTATGTCCATGCCGAGCAGCCCGCAACCAATATCCAGTTTCTGAACGAAAGCGGCCACCTTCGCCTTTGCGGTCCACGCGAGGACGTGGTGAGACTTTTTTGATTTTACCGGATCGAGCAGGCTCAGTTGGACGCTATGAATGTAAGCGATTGAGATGCCTCCGACACCGCGGCAGCGTTTCTTCCGTACACCAGGCGCAAGGTTGCTGTGGCCGAAGAACGGAGCGTACTTGGCCGGAAAACAGGTTTCGTCGGCGCCGGTGTCAAGCAGCATCGGGAAGAGAAAACGGTTGCCGCTCAGCAAATCTTCGACGCTGACAATCAGGATCGGTTTTCCCAGCAAGCCCGGATAAAGCAGGGTCACAGACCAGAACCGGTTGCCAGAATCCAGATCGCCTTCTCATCCAGCTGCTCAAAGACCACCGTGTGCCCTCGCTCGTCCAGTGCGCGCCTGAGCGTCCCGGTCAGCTTCTTTGGGTCCTTCGCCACGGCGATAATCCTGAAGCTGTTAGCATCCATGAGCACTGTGCGGCGGGGATGCGCCTTCATGGACTTGCCAATATTTGCAATCAACTCATTGTAGTATTTCATACCAGTCATACCGGTGCCTGCCTTCGTCGTTTTGCTCATGGTGACAGTTTAGCCTGCCGGGATTTCTGGCGCAAGGGCGCCGATGCGCCGCTGTCACCGATCGGGCCAGCCTCAGCCTCTGCCTTGCGGTTTGCGCGGATTCACAACAATCATGCCATCCCTAGCGGCAAACTTGATACCCTTTTTCCGGAGCGCGGGAGCGCTGGGATCGTCTCCTCAGGTACGATCGGAATGAGTGCGCCCGCATACTCCCGGGCAAGGCCATTTAGACCCCGGTCGCTCCGAAACGGATTGGAGTCGAGTCAGATCGGTTGTGAGACTGCTCACAACCGAATCGCCGTTTCCTGGGACTACGACGTGCTTCAACCGAATTTGATTGGTGTTCCTTTTACGAGCTGGCGCTGGTGTACCTCCGCACCGAAGCGCGCCAGCCCCATTCGGAAACCGAAAAGCAAATCAGGCTCATGGCCAGCAGCAGCAGCAGCGGTGCGGGCGAACTCAGCTTGTCAGCCAGCACACGCACCGGAAGCTGATGCTGGCCAGCAAAAACATCAGCGAATAGTGAATTAAAATCCCCACTCCGCTCAACACCAGGAACCCGAGCACCTGCCCCGGCCCGGGCGCCAGGTGCATCTGCCGCGCCGCATAGGCCATCACCGCCACGGCAAAAGTCGCGTTGACGAACGCGCCCAGGTCCACTTGCCGCAGCGATACCACGAAGCGCGTGTTGATCGGCAGCAACAGCAGGAAATCGAGTTTGCCCGTCCGAATCAACTCTGACAAGTTGGTGCAGTTGATCAAAAAGAAGGCCTGGAATATCTGTTGGATGAAATGGCTGCCGCCGATCAGCATCACCACCTGCCATTTTGTCCAGGTGCCGATGTGTTCGGTGTGCAGGTAGAGCACGCCTATGAATGTCAGTTGCAGACCAAACCACAGCAGCTCCACGACGATCCAAAGCAGAAAGTTGCTCTTGAATATCATCTCCCGCGTGACGGAGTTTTTCCAGAGCGCGAAGTAGATGCCCAGATACCGTAAGAGGTGATGCCTGCCGCCTGAGGCCTGGTCCGTGTCGCGCGTTGCGTGTTGCGTGGAGCCGCTCGCCTCGCTACACGCGCCGCTCGTTCCGTTCTTGGGTTTGGTGCTCATCCATCAGCCGCCGACGGCGGAGTATTTCTTGATCCCGCGCCGCCAGGCGAATCGGGCCAGACAGTAGGCTGCGATTACCCAGAAAGTTTGGATCAGCAAACCCCGCAGTAAATCTGCGCCCGCCGCTTTGCCCATGTAAATGCTCACAGGAAAATACATTTGATACGGAAAGGGTGTGAAATAGAGCGTTTGTTCCAGGCCTCGCGGCAGAATGTCCAGCGGGAACATGTGTCCGCTGGCGATATATTCGAAGGCGAACAGGATGAAAATGAACGTCGAGACCTCCAATACCCAAAACGCCAGCATGGCCATGGCGTAGGAGGTGAAGAATTGCAGCAGCGCCGTCAGGATCGTTGAGATGAAAAAGAAGGCCAGCGTGGACCAGTCTGCCGGCAGCACGAAATAGCGCCGCAGCCAAAGGATGAACAGCGCCAGCGGCACGGCCGCCACGGCCAGGTACGTCACCCGGCCGGAAAAAAACAGGCATAGCCGGTAGGCCAGGTAATCTATCGGTTTCAGCAGAAACTGGCTGATATTGCCGTCCTTGATGTCGGCCGCGATTTGCCAATCGTCTTCGTTCACCGCCGTCAGCGCGTCCACGACGGTCACGATCAGGTAGTACGATATCATCTGCGACAAGCTGTAGCTGCCGACGCTGGCATCGGCGCCTTTGCCGGCATAAATGGCCCGCCAAAGATACAAGATGGCCATCAGGGGAATCAGGCCGAAAAGCGTCCGGAAAAGAAAATTCACCCGGTAGGTCAGGTTGTTCTGAATTCCGATATTGAGGACATGCCAGTATTTTTTCATGCGCGACTCATTGCCCGCAATGTATCGCCCATTGCCCGGTTTGAAAAGAACACGCACGATGGGCAGGGTTGGCTTTTTCACAAGTGCTCTTGAGGAACTCGCCCGTGAGGGCAAGTACTGGACGTCACCAGACGACTGGGCAGTGGTTGCGAGGCGGAATTTATTTGCGAAGAGCCGCTGGCGTCACTACGGTTCCGCCGCAAAGAAACGGCGAGATGACCAAAAAACCATTGACGAGCGAAGAATTGACGCAAATGGCGGCCGGCCTCAACAAGCTGGCCCGGAATCTTTGGTGGACCTGGGACCAGGAAGCCCAGGAAATCTTCCAGGAGCTCTCCCCGCGCGGCTGGCAGAATCTTTATCACAACGCTGTCGCCGTTCTGCGCGAAGTTTCCGATTACGAGTTGCGGGTTCGGCTCCAAGACCACGATTTCGCGGAGCGCGTTCGCGAGGCCTTGAGCGCATTCGATGCCTATATGAACGACCAGCGCACCTGGGGGCATCAGCACGCAGCACTCTTGCAGCAGAAGCCGGTTGCGTATTTCTCGGCTGAATTCGGGTTTCATGAGACGTTGCCCATTGCTGCCGGCGGTCTGGGCATGTTGGCGGGCGACCACGCCAAAGCCGCCAGCGACCTTGGCCTCGGTTTTGTCGGTATCAGT
>WNGL01021236.1_pt1 | contig 15947 bp, 16 predicted proteins | sample 5400591 | NCBI WGS metagenome assembly WNGL01 (sample SAMN13153377, study PRJNA577476) | soil metagenome | isolation source: 80 cm soil or saprolite under Garry oak tree replicate 1 | place: USA:California | collected 2016-06-15
CCTTCGTAGCCACTCTTCTCGCGAAACACGGTGAGGGTGCCGTTTCCGTCCGGCGAATATTTGTAGATCGTGTTGCTGTTGGGGTCGCTGAAGAGCAGATAACCGCCTTTGCGATCCCATACTGGGCCCTCGGTGAATTTGAAACCTTCGGCGAGTTTGAAAATCTTCGGGTGTGGCGGAACGATCGTGTCGATCGCCGGATCTTTGCGAATTACTTCGACGTTTACTTCGCTCGGTGTAATTGCGACCGGCACGATGCCACCCTTATAAAACTCAAGCTTCGCCTCGCGCATCCAGATGTAGTTGGTGGGCGGGTTTGAGAGAGGCCCATTGATACCAAAAATCGCGAGCTGGATTTTCTGGCCGGGCTGGACGCTGCGATTGATGTTCAGCCGGTTCGGCGCGTTCCAACCTTCAATAACCGAACCCCCGCTTTGTTCAAGGGCGCGTGCGATCTCGCCATCCACCCAAATCTCCGCGTAATCATCAAGCGATGTCTGAAAGACTGCGGTCGCTCCCGCAAGATCGACATCGTTCACGCGCGGCGGGATCGTGATGATAATTCGATACCAGTTAAAACAAAGCCGACCCGTCGATCGGCGCGCCTCGAGCGTTGCCGGTTCGATTGTCTCCACTTTGAATCGTCGAAGTCGGTGCCGCCCGCGTGCGGCGCGAAATCGTATGTTTTAATCGATTTGCCGGTTGGTTGTTGGTCCACGCCGGCAGCATTGAAATCGACCTGGATGATTTTCGTGTCGCTATAACGCCACTGACCTTTGACAAGATCGACGCCTTCCTTTGTCGCGAGATCGATCACCGCGTCCGGTTTGCTGGTGGGCGCGTCTGCAGTTGTTTCCGCGAACGCACGCCCGGTCACGAAAAGTAACACGCCAAGGATGAAGACCACCGCGAAACGCAACCGCCGAAGCGAAGCGTCTGTGGACGCGTCACGATGTTGGCGATTGAACTGCGTCGCCCAAGCGCGAACCAGCGAAGCATCGATGGACAGCGGAGTCATCGTCGTTGATCCTCAGGACGCGGGCGGTTTTTGCTGCGACAACGTCGGCCAATTGGCGTCGGCCTTTTTCAGATTTCCTTCGACATCCTGGTGCCAAAGTTTCCAAGCCTTCTCGTTGTGTTGCAGGATCAAGCGATCATGCAGCACTTGGAAGTACTGGACCTCGATCGGCGCAAGCTTGTTGATCGACGCCGCGTAACCACAGAATCCCCCAAATTGCGGTTCATATTTTAGCGGCGAGCTCTCGAATTGCTGCTTATGCTCGGCAGACGCGAATTGATAGGTCGCGCCTTTATAGCTGGCCGTGAATTGGGGCGAACCTTTGACCGGTTTGCCGTCGGTAAAGTACGCAACCGGATCGTACCCTTGCAGCGCCAGACCGTTCTTGTCGACGTTGAGGGGCTCGGCGCCTGGCGCCAAAACGGCGAACGCAAGGAGCCCCGCAAGATATAAGAGAAATGTTTTCATGATAGGAGTAGTTGTTCTTGGTTGTCCAATTAATGCTGTGAAAGCTGACCTGTGGCGGCAACCGCGGTCGGCTTACAAACGAAGTAGTGCAGTTCGCCGGTAACTGACGTGAATTGATGTGGGACGCCGTTGGGAATGATGATGGCGTCGCCTGTAGTGATCTGATGTTCTTCCCCGCCGTCGATTTTGCTGCCGCGGATTTCATTGGGCGCAATCGTCTTCGTGTCGATTGCTTTTCCCCCCGTGACCAGCGTGGCCGAACCGTCGACCACGTAAATGACATCGGTATCGAGCGTGTGGATTTCAGCCTGGCCGGGCTCGACGCGGCGGCTGGCGTGAACTTTGTAGCCCGCAGTTTCGAGCAACGGCATTCCTTTGACGAACGCTGCTGAAACATTCTTAGCATCAATGAACGTGGCTTGCACTGCAGCCGGCGGCGTTGACGCCGGCTTACTGCTTGATGACTGGCCGGGCTCAGCGCGCCCGGCTACAGCGAGCGCATTCGCGCCCGCGAGCGCGAGCTCTTCATCCTGGTTTGCGCTGGCTGCGCCGCTCACGCCGACGCCACCAACGACTTGATCGTCGATTATGATCGGAATTCCGCCGATCAAGGGAGTAAAGCCGTCAACTGCAGTCATCGCTGTACGGCCCTTGTTGATTAATTCTTCGAAGAAACGCGTCGGTTTCTTGAAAAGAACTGCCGTGCGGGCCTTGCCGATCGAAATCGTCGCGCCCATCGCGAAAGTGCCGTCGAGGCGTTCCAGCGCCATCAAGTTTCCGCCTTCATCGACAATGGCGATCACACCGCCAGGCGCATTGTTTTTCTTCGCGTACTCGACCGCTGCGGCGATCGCTTTTTTTGCCCCGTCGAGGTTGAGAGATTTCTTCTCTACGGTCTGGGCCTGAATGCTTGCGGCAGCGGTCATCATCACCGCAATGATTGTTCTAGCTGAGATTTTCATGAAAATTTTTATGGGGTTTTAGGTTTGCCGGCCTGGCCGGCCACTCGTTAGGCGCGGGCCAGCCGGCATTCGACGTTATTTGACCGGGTGCTCGAAGGCAGCTTCGCCGAGATTTGTCTCAGCAAACGCGCACCAGATTTGAACCTTGGCGATGTCGGGCACGTATTTGGGCACCGTGATCTTGCGGTTCATCTTGCCGCCTTTGATCGACAATTTCTGCAGCAAGTAAACGTTGCCGTTCGAATCGACGATCTGCCAATGTGGATTGGGCGTATCGGGAGCCTTGAAGTCGTCGGACAGAGTCAGGACGCTGTTGCCGTTCTCGGTGGTGTGTGTCACGTAACCGGTGTTGGCTTTCGCGCCTTGAAACGGGCCGCTCTTATGGCTGTCCTGGGCAAAGCTGCTCGTCGTAGCAATGACCAGCGCTATTAAAGAGGCGAGGATGGTTTTGTATATCATGTAGGTTTGGGGCTTTGGTTTGTTCGCAGGCGGATAATCCGAACTGCATTTCACCGGATTCGTCGCGACCGCTTCGAAATCCTTACAGCTGTAGCTGGGATCGCTGACTCCCGCGGGCAAATGGATTGGGTAGCGCACGCGTCACGCGTGCTGGCGAGCGCGTCTCGCGATCGCGAACTTCTCTGCGCAACCAACTTGTTTCCCGCGATTCACATGCAAAAACAAGACTGTTTCGGCGCGACGCCGAAACCAGCACGCGAGACGCGTGCGCTACCCAACGCAAAGGCAGTCTCCGCGGTAACTGCGTGGGTACACGCTCAGCGCGCGTGCTCAGCGAGCTTTTGTTTCATCCGCTCCTTCGCTTCCTCGCTGAGCGGTGGCCCCGGAACTTCGTCAGCATGTTGGCGAAATTGCTGTGCAATGTCGCGAATGTAGCGGAGCTGTTCTTCGTAACGCTGGCACCAGCAGCAGATCAGGTAATGGATCCGTTTCTTGATCCGCATGCTCAGCGGCAACGGCTGGTCCATCGCTTGCGATAGAATCCGCACCATGTCCCGGCATTTCGGCGTGTGTTTGCCAATGAAAATGACGAGTTTGGTTTGAAACCAGTTGCGCCGTGCAAGCGCTGATGGGTTCCCGATGGGCGATGGATTATAGGGTTCTTCTGCCATTACACTTTCCCTCCCTCCGGCCAATCAAACGAGCGATGGATGTAATTCGTCAGCCCGGTTTGATTCCCACAGTCATGGGTCGAGATAACAGCTCGAACCTTACAAAAGGAAGGCGCGCAAGACCGAAATGGACGCAGAAACGCGACGCTTCCAGCGGAACGCTCCTGAATTTTCGACCGTTGTAAGGAATTGGTCCCGTGCGCGACGCATCTTCAAAACCTTCAAACAATGATCACAATCCGCTCTTCCGCAGCTTCTTCCGAGCCAACATTAATGGGTTTGGAAGCGACTCTCACGACCGCAAACGGTATTTATACGATTTCGTCACACGGCTCCGTCACAGATTTCAGGTCCCCCTTTGGCGGCGGTCTTTTTGGCGCCATCTCCTGGCCTCGATCGCGGTTCCAGCTCACTCCCGGAGTCGTGCTCGAACAACAAATGTTTCTGCCGCATGATGGATCAACGGCTGCATTCTCCTGGCAACTACACGCTCAGTCGCCCTTGAAAGCGCAGCTGACGATCAACCCGTTCTTTTCAGACTGCGGTCCGCGATCCTACCGCGACCGCGGCTTCTGCGTTGAACCGGAGGAGAATGGCGGTCGTCTCGCCTGGCTGCCCAATGTGCGAGGACCGAAAATTATCGCGGATACGAATGGCGAATATCACAACCAACCGACGCGATTCACGGGGTCCTCACGGGATCAAGAAACAACATCCGCTTCATCCGAAAATCTCGTCACGCCCGGAACTTTCGGATTTGAGCTGACCAGCCGTCCCTCCGTGCTGATCTTTTCGATGGAAGGTCATGGCAAAACTCAACTTGAAAAGCACGTCGGCACATTTCTGGCGGGTCTTATGCGAAATGACCTTCCTTCAAGAACCGATTTGGATGGTAGTCCCAGGTCCGGCGTGAAGACGGGTGCGCAGCTCGTGGCCGCATCATCATGAATCAGATATATTTCAGGCCAGGTGCCTTTCGCTTCCTATTTCCTTAAACCCATTCTACTCAGACACGTCCCATCAGTGCAAAGATCAACAATATCACGAGAACCAGGCCTAGACCGCCGCTTGGGTAATATCCCCAGCCGGAACTGTATGGCCAAGTTGGTAACGCTCCGATCAACAGGACGATTAAAATAATGAACAGAATTGTGCGCATTAACCGAGCCTATTTTTGTCCGCCGTGGAATGGCAATCGGGCCGGCGGATGATTGTCTAATCAGACAAAATCCTATAGCAGACAAAATCCTATAGTACAGGCGTACAGGCGACGATTGTCTCGAAACCACCGAACGCACAGATCCTGCGGGATGGTCCAATCCGGGGTCATGGCTTCCTCGCGGCCACTCCAGTCAGTGCGACACGGTTCCGAATTGTGGCGATTCAAAAAGAATGTGCAGCTATCCTCGCGCGGTCACTGATCACCCGGAAGTTTGCGCGCCGCTAGGTGTGGCGGTGGAGTCGTCCGTGGGGGATGGCGTAGGCGTCGCGGTTGGGCTCGGAGTTGGCGTCACCTCCGGCTTTTGGCGAGCAGCGCGTCCGACTCCCGCTGCATGCCGTCCCGTGGGAACATGCTGAGTCGTTTGCATGTGCTTGATATGCGTGCTGCCGCCTGCCGGACGTTTGCCATGCGTCGCACGGGAGACATGTGCGCTACTGCCTGGCGTATGTTTGCTACGCGCCGCCGCATGGTGAGAGGGTTTCGCGTCGGTTTCGTTTTTATTTGCTTGGTCAACCCGCGCCGCACACGTCAGTGCAAAGGTACAAATTAAAACAAAAAACGTTCTCACGTTTTTCTTTCTGGGGCTGCTCGACAGTTGGAGAAGTGGGCAAGGATCGTGATTGTTTCTATAATTCGTTTTCATGGTTTCGCAGCAAATATCGCCGATATGTCAGCAAACCGATTCAAATCGGATCGTATGGGAAAATGTGATTTTCGTGCAAGCACAAATTTGCACATTTGAACAAGTTTCGACCACGCAGCGACAAGGTTCTACAGCCGTTCACATGATGCCGCGATTCGCGTTTACGATGAAGCTGGCAACGTGGTCGAGACGCACGAGCACGCGGGCCATTTCAAAGAGCCGTAAAACCCTTAGACTTATACAATTTTATTCGAACTTGTTGGCGTTTTCGGAGCCCTTCGAAATAGCCATAAAGTGAAAAAACGTCGGAAATTCTTACGTTTTCCCAATTACGCGCTGTAATCTACTTCGCCCGTGGTTGTTACGCCACGATTTCCTTTGGGCTACCGGCGGATTGTCGGAATACTTTACAATTCGGTGCTAGAGGCAGCACAAAGTCGAGAGAGAACATGATGACGTAACCGGTTAATAGATAGATACTTGAAATATTTATTTAATAATGCTTTACATCTTGGCACAGGTAGTGCTCCCTTTACCTCGTAACGTGAAACTCAATATGAAAATAAACATAATTCCGAAAAAAAAATTGGTGATCCTTTCTGCGGCCTTTTGCGCCGTGATGCTTGCATTCAGCCACAATGCCACTGCCCTTACCATCGGTGATTCCCAGGAGTTGGGCACGGTGTTCTTCGGCATACCATCCGGCGATGATGACAGAACAGCTTATGTCAACGCTATGATTGGTTTGTCCCTTGGCGGCTCAACTCATGTAATAATTGGTCCTCACGATAACTTGGTTACGCGATCATTTAATGATTTTGGTCCCTTGCCCAGTCCTGCCGTATTTGCTCTAAACGGTACCGGCACAAGTATAGATCTTGGCAGCGGTTTATATTCATATCTGTTTGCGAAGTACGACGGCCCAAATGGCGGTGTTGAAGTTTGGTTCGTCGGTAATTTAAGTGGGAACATCACGATTCCTGCCACCGGATTTGGGCAGTATGGCCTTTCCGGGTGGACGCTCTTTGGCCCAGGTACTACTCAGGTTCCGGACGGCGGCATCACGGTAATGTTGCTCGGGGCAGGGCTCGGCGCGCTTGGTATAGCGCGGCGCTTCATGAGTTAACCGGACGTTCAATTAGAAGGTTACAACCAAAAACAATCCAATGAAAACAAAAACAATCTTAGCGATGCTCGCGATCGGCTTTATCAGTTGCGCGCTCTTTTCCGAGCAAGCTCAAGCGACGCCGATAACTGGAGACCTTGGCTTCTCCGGTGGTAGCGCATTTAATACAACCTCCTTGGCCACAGCCACACGAGTTAATTCCTGGTTTGCCTTCGTGGGGACAACTACCGGAAGCTTCGTCGGTGTGCCTATTGGTAGCGCCGTCACCTTGGCCATGCCGTGGATTTTTAATCCATCAACGCCAACCCCCGGCCTCTGGAGCGTTGGCGGCTTCTCGTTTGACCTGGACACCGCGACTATCGATACTCAAAATAGCCACCTGCTTAGTATAACTGGAACCGGGACACTTAGCGGCGCTGGATTCGACCCGACCCCCGGAACTTGGGCCTTCAGCGCGCAGTCAGCAGGTGGAATTCACCAAGCTAGCTTTACATTTAGCGCAGACACAACCGGGGCGGGGGTCCCAGACGGCGGGTCAGCGGTTGCTCTGCTCGGTATTGCCCTCGTGGGACTCGGAAGGACGCGAGCCGTATCGCGAATTTGTTGAGGACACCACCCGCGCGAGAGGCCAAGCGCGCGTCTCGCTCCTTGAGAAAATCACGCTGTCAAACGACTGGCGCGCACACGCATGGCTGCTATCGCACTGTTGGCCGGAGGAATTTTCCGAGAGCCGCATCTTGCAACCAGCCCAACCAGAGCCGTCACTCGAAATCAATTACGGCCCCGGCGTTCAAGATGTGCTCGAACAAGACGCTCAGATCGCGAAGCACCTGGCGAACCTAAAACCGGGACAGAAGATCGACCCGCGCCCAGAAGCACAGCAAAACGGAGAGCAAGGCCGCAAAGCGAAGGCACAGGAAGCGATCATCACCCAGCTAAAATCCACAAGGCCGCCTTTGGGGGAAATTTGAGAGGAAATGGCTCGCCTGGTTCTGGATTGCGACGGAATTGATGTCATAACGCATGATTTTATTGGCAACGTTATTACAATTGGCCGTACTCCTTCGAGCGACGTAGTCATTGACCATCCGACGGTATCAGGGCAGCACGCTGTGCTGACGAGATCGCCGAGTGGGTATCGCCTCAAAGACTTGGGGTCAACAAACGGGACACAGATCGATGGCGTTTCTATTACTGACGCGGAGTTGAAGGATGGGGCTGAAATTCGATTCGGTTATGTCACCGGAGTTTTCCAAGATGAAACCGCAAGCCTTGATCAGGCCGAGGGATTGCAAGTTTGCAGCCACGCCGCGCAGGTTCCAGGTTCAGAAACGCAGTCAATTCTTCGTCCGCGCGCACAATGAAGCGTTGATTTTCGTCGCGATGTGCATCAGCGATGAAGATCGTTCCCGCATCGCAATCCACGCCTGTCCGATCTGATCGATGCGGAACTAGCTAAAGAGACTCCAGACGGCCCTGACGGGTGAACACAAAAACTCACCCATCGTTTTTGGTTAGCACGTAGCCAATCATCTGACACACGATTGAGCGAAGGAGGCGTTGCATGCAGTGTGCGCAGGTCGCGCGGGCTGCGGAGACCGATCAACAGCCGCAGGCTATGTCCCTTAGTCTTGGACAGAAGACCCATGGCGGGCGTTTTCTAAATCAGGGCTGATAGCGAGTGATGTAAGTGCTCCAATTCGCCTGAGATGTGCGGGCAAGGTCTGGCGTGTACTCGGTCGCCATCCAAATGGAGCCATCGCTGTCGACCGCAGCAGCAGAGTAATCACCCCAACGCGCGACACCATTGCTAAACGGGGGATAGCCGGTAAATCCATCCTCGGGTTCATTGCCGGCGCGTGAAATCTGGATCGGTCCAGCAGTTCTGTTGTTAATGGGGACGAAGGCTGAGCTCGGGTAATCGTTTCGTCCAGCGAGGGTGAATACCATGGCGCCCTTCTGGTGCGCGTTCACGGCGATCGCGGGGTAAAGTAGGTTAGCGCCAGTTTCAGAGATGCTTCCCTGAGTAATAAGTGTGGCACTTAAAAAGCTGCCTTGTATTTGCGGAGAGATAGCAAAGAAGTCGGCTGCATGTCGTCGGACGCCCTGTGAGTCGGTCACCTCCGAGTCGAGAGTAGCCCATAAGCGGCCCCCTGAATAGTTCACAGAGACAATTCGAAAATCACCCGGGTCCAGCTTTTCCACAGGCTGCCCAAGCGACTCCCCCAAAGGATGGAAGCCAGGCTTTTGAACGGCGGCTGTGGTGGGAAAGTGAAAGGCCTGCGTCTCTACCGCGACTGCCTGTAGATTGAGCATCGGATTCTCGCTGTTCAAGGACCTAGTGTTTGTTAGCGCCCACACAGCCAGGCTGTGCTCCGTAGTCATGACAAAGTGTGAACTTACGAAGTACTGGGTTCCGCCATTGGCTAGAACCGGACCTGTATCGGGTGATCGATAAGCGGGAAAAACGGTAAATTCGTAGCCGGAAATAAACGGTAGGGGAAAGCGGACAACAGGGGGTGCAGCGCCGCCGCTTCCTGTCAGTAGAGCTTGCTTCGAAATTGCCGTAATGGCGGCGGTGATAAAGCCGTCCGGTATACCGGTGTTCGGGTCGATACGGAATTCGTTGGTGCTGATATATACACCGTAATGATCAACAGCGAAGTGCGGGAAGTCTGGTATTCTCGCCCCGGCTCCATCAGGATCGCGCGCAGCGGTGGTATTCAAGGTATAAATCGTGTAGGTGCCAGTAGGATCAGAAGTCTGACTCACGGCGATGTAAAGTCGACTCTGTAGCAGCAGAGCGCCCGCGCTCGTGTTCAGCTGCGCCCAGGCTATGACGAACCAGCGCTGCGTTTCCGGATCAAATGCTGCACTCGGGTCGCCGGGGAATACGCCTTGCGCGCCGGTGGTGCGGTTAATCCCGGGCGGCAAGCCAAAGAACTGGGAAAGAGCCACTGGTCGCGGAAGCAGCTGAATCCCATTAACGTCGTAAATGTTTAACGCAGAGTTTACGGCTTCTAAAACAAAACCATTGCCCAAGGCGAGTCCTTGATCCGGCGGCTCGGTGGAAAACTGATTGCCGTTTCTGGCTAAGCGTTGATCGAGGTGGGTCAAGCCATTAAAGCCACGAAAATTAAGCTGTGCAGTCGCTGCGAGTGATTCAGCACGGGAAGTGGACGGCACGCGATCAACGACTAGCCCAGTGTTTTGGACTGGCGGCCGAAGAACCGGGCGAACATGATTCGCCTCGGCAGCGCTCGCCGAAACGGACGCTGCCGGAGTAATCGCGTCGGCTAGTTCTTTAACATTAACTGTCCCTGCCGACGTCAGGCTGCCCGTGACATTTTGACTTTTGAAGCTCGGCAGCTGCGCAAATGAGGCAACCGGCAGGACGACGGCAAAAACAGCGACGCAAGTCGCTAACCAGGGTCTTTTGATTAAAGAGAGTTGTGAAATCATTTGAGGGAGAATTTTTATTAAGCTTGGCGACAGTCCGATTGATTTTCTTAAGTGTAGAATTGTCATTGTTTTTGTTTTCTTTTTTGTTGAGGCTGAACTGTTGAACTGCATTAACCGCAATCCAGTTCCGCGCGGAACTAGGAACCATCCTCACGAGGCGCTTTGAACAGCGGCCTCACTTTGGCTGACTCGGGGCTCCAGTTGGATGTGGAGATCGCGCTAAGCGGCGCTCCTAGCGTAGGTCCAGCCCGCGAGCTTCTTTAGCCGGCCGAAGATGCGTTGAAACGTCGGGTGACGTAATCGAAGACGAATTTACCAGCACTCCGGACAGCCGTATATTGGACTTTAGTCCTATACTTTTAGGAGCCGAAAAAACGGCAAGGGAATCGGTGAAATCGCCGGATGATCCCGGATCTGGTACTGCTCGTGCTTTATTAAACCGCGTCAGAGGGCAAATTATTATGTGGCGGCCCTATTCTCACACCTGGCAGTGGTCGCTACTGCTACGATTGTCGAGGCAACTTCTGCGGCTCGGTCGGAAGATTTGGTTTGAGTACTTAGCGTGCCGGCGGCAAGGTTTGGGGCTTTGCGCTTGCGCGTTTCAGCAATCCGAACAGATCGCTGTCAGTCGAAAAGACGAGGGTCGTATCTTTCGTGAGAACTTTCCGGTATGTGTCCATGCTCTTGAGGAAATTGTAGAATTCGGCGGCTTGCGGATTCTGGGTATAAGCGTGCGCATAAATCTCGGTTGCTTTCGCGTCAGATTCGCCGCGGATCTGTTGCACCTGCCGGTAAGCGCTCGATTGAATTTCATTTAAGTCGCGTTCTTTTTGTCCGGCGATGCGTGCTGCTTCCCCTTCGCCCTCCGAGCGAAACCGCTGCGCAATCTGGCCGCGTTCGCTCATCATTCGCTGGTAGATTCGACCGAGCACATCGGGATTGTAATTCACGCGTTTGAGTCGGAGGTCGAGCAGCTCGATGCCAAACTCCGACAATTTCCCTGCCGCTTTCGTCTTAATCTCGTCCTCAATTTTCAATCGCCCGTACTCGATCGGCGGCAGGACTCCAATGGTTCCCAGGCCTGTTGGCACATTTTTTAGATTTTCATCGCGCAGCGGTTTGCGATTCTTATCGATGCGAACGATCTCGATCAGGTCATGTTTGGCTACAGCGTTGCGTGTTTCGCTTCCAAGAATGTCTTCCAACCGCGATTGCGCGCTTCGCTCATCGCGCAGCCGGACGAAATAGGTCTTGGCGTCGTTGATTCGCCAGCGGGCAAATGTATCGACATGAATATAAGTCTTGTCCCGAGTGGGGATGGCAACGGGCGCGCCGTCCCATTCGAGAAATCGCTTATCGATCCGGTTGATTTCTTGAATGATGGGAAGCTTAAAATGCAATCCCGGGTCCCTGATTGGTTCTCCAACCGGTTTGCCGAATTGCGTAATGATTACTTGCTCCGTCTGGTGAACCGCGAAGAAACATCCTTGCAACGCGCGCAATAAGACGACCGCGAGGACGATCGACACGAGCCAAAGACAACCGCGCTTGCTCATTTCTTCTCCAAGGGTTTTCCGGTGAGCGGCAGGATCGGCAACAGATTTCGCATCGAATCGTCGATAATGATTTTCTCCCCGGTCGCAGAGAGCACGTCGCCCATGGTTTCGAGATAAAGCCGCGTGCGCGTGATTTCCGGCGCCTTGACGTATTGCTCGAGCATGGCATTGAATGATGCGACGTCGCCCTGCGCTTCGTTCACGCGCTTGAATCGGTAGCCTTCGGCCGCGCGAATCGCCTGGTCGGCCTGCCCCTTCGCTCTAGGCACCGCTTCATTGTAATCGCCGTTCGCGATGTTAATGGCGTTTTCGCGGTCTTGTTGCGCTTTGTTGACTTCATTGAAGGAGGCCTGGACCTCGGCAGGGGGGTTGACGTTCTTCAGTTGCACCTGATCGACGCGGACGCCGAGCATGTAGCGTTTCGCCAGTTCCTGCATTCGCGCAAGCGCCGAGACCTCGATGTCTTGGCGGCCGATCGTAATAACTTCGTCTACCGTTCGGTCGCCGATGACTTCGCGCATCGCCGCTTCCGATAAATCGCGCAACGTCTGGGCAGGATTACGAACGTCGAACAGATATTGCTTGGGATCGTCGATGCGGTATTGCACGACCCATTCGACAAGTGCCGCGTTCAAATCACCTGTGACCATTGACCTTTCTTCCTCCGCATCTTTCGCCGGTTGATCGGGATTTGTGTATCCAGGAGTGATGAAGCCGAACTCAAGTTTCAATTGCCGCCGCGTCGGCAGGACAGTTACTTCATCGATCCCAAAGGGCAGCTTGAAATGCAACCCTGGCTCGACCGTTTTCAAAAACTTGCCAAAGCGAAGGACGACTCCTTCCGATTCAGCCTGCACCGTGTAGCACGCTGTCCATATCAAAATCACCAGAAGAATGACGATGACAACACTGGCGATCAATCGCGCGGGGAAACGCGGCAGATGAAAATTGTAAACAACGGGAGATTGGCTGTTCATGCTGGTTCGCGCGGGCGGACCTCATTCCAAACGCTTTCTCAACGGAGCGTAAACAAGTAAACCGTGTTGGAAAGGTCAAAGTTGCTGTTGGGCGTTCTTGAAAACGAATCGGCTATCCAATCTAGCGTGTTGGCTGCACAACAGTCAAAGTCAGTAGCGCTTTTGATAGTATTTCTCGGAATTTCCCACACCGCACAATCTTTCAACTTGGTTCGTCGGAAGTCTGTACGTTTTTCTATGTGCGTTGTAACCTCCATCTCCCGTTGTTGTTACGTATACTCATTCACTTCGCACTGCCGGTGAACGTCGGAACAATTTACGATTCCAGCCTCGTTAAAAACGCATGTTAGGATAGTCCTCACAAAAATCGCTCCAAGTTAAGATGCTTATTACAAGCGCCTTGTGATTACGTAGCCTCAACTCAAATGAGCGTTGGCATATGCTAAGCTTTCATGCCTTTCAATCCACTCAACCGAGGAGATTTACCTGCTGACAGCGTTACTCGATTGGAATCAAACCCACCGCAGCGATGAACAGCTCGCAAGATGTTTACGAAATTCGACCGCGCAAAGATCGGCGTGGGTTTGACCTAATTGGTGACCGGCTGCCGTTAGGTCTACTGTGGTTTGAAGGACCGGACGCATTCGGTGAGGCGGTCAGTTACGCGAAATTCTTCTCGCGTTCGCAGCCCGCGATCATCCGCCTCTTCGATCAATCCGGCGCCGTAATCGAGACGCACGAGCACGCGGGCGGATTTCAAAGAGTGGTAAAGAGATTGGGCTGCCCCAGTGCTTATACGTTGGCGAACTACTGATCGTTTCGGCATCTGAGTCGAACTCAACGCCGGTCTGCGCGGTCCGCCCTAAAAAGCGGCAGTTGATTCAAAGTCAATTGCACGCTCCGACACTGCAAAAATGACACGTCACGTTATAGTTCGAACAGGGCCGCGGTGTGTCGGTCAGAGTGTGGAATCCGCCATGACGGTTTGCCTTGGCTGATGCGAAATTCCATGCAGCCCTCTCGATCCCATGAGAACCAAAATGCCACCACGCGTTGGATAGTTAACGCGACAATCGCGTTGCTCCCCGTGCTGGCCTGTTTCCTGGGCGGCGCCACTCAAAAATGGGAGGAGGGACTTGTCATCACGCTTCTCGCGCTCTGCCTGCTGGTGCGACCGCCTCGGTTTTCCCTCGGCGCGCTCACGAACCTCGTTCTTCTCACCCTCTTTATCTTGGCGGCAGTCGCCTTTCTCCCCGCCCGCTGGTTTTTCCAACCGGAGTGGCATGCGGCATTTGTAAATACCTTCGGAATTCAGCTTCCATCGACACTCACTCCGCAGCCGTGGATCACGCTGAGCTATCTGGTTAGCTTCGCTGCTGGACTGAGCTGGCTCTATGTCGTCTCCACGCAAGACCTGGAGCTTCGCGAGGCTCGCTTTCAACTGCGCTTATTTACCAGTGGAACTGCGCTCCTAGCTACAACCTGCATCGCGTTTTACCTGGCACACACCACGCTCCCATTTTGGCACAACGAGCGAAATTTCGGTCCATTTCCAAATCGGAATCAAACCGGAGATCTTTTCGGGCTCACCGCGATCATGATTCTTGCCTGGGGTCAGGACGATCTTCGCAAGCGAAGAAAACGGTGGATCGTCTGGATTCTCGCGCTGGTCCTGATCGTGGCAGCGACCATTTTGAATTTTTCGCGCTCTGGAATCGGGATCCTCGTCGCGGGCAGTGCATTTTGGCTTGGTGCGTTCGCGTTCCGACAGCGCCCTCCCTCGCGACTCGCGCTTGGAGTCTCGTTTCTTCTTCTGCTACTCACGGCCCTGCTGCTTTTCGGAGGGCAAACATTCGAGAGATTTAATCTTCGCGATTTCGGCAGTGCCGGCATCTCAACGGATTTCCGGTCGCGAATTTTTCATGACGCGTTTCGACTCATTCGTGATTCGCCCTGGTGCGGGATTGGTTTTGGAAATTTCGAATCGATCTTCGCAATTTTTCGTGATGGTTCTCTCAGCGACCCGCGAGTCTTACATCCGGAAAGCGACTGGCTTTGGCTTTGGACGGAACTCGGTTGGCCGGGGGTGGTGCTCACGATCCTCGGTATCGCGCTGCTTGTCAGTCGAGTTTTTCCGCTGCGAGAGGGAACCAACCAAGGCTATCGTCTCGCCGCGCTTATCGCCGCGCTCTTGTTTGCGATCCATGGAATTATCGATGTTTCAGGACACCAGGTGGGTACGGCGTTTGTGGCAGTATTTTTGCTTGGGCTCTCACAGCGCCGGCCGCTCTCTTTGAAAACTAGCCAGTGGATGCCGATCTTATTTCGCTTTGTTGGGTTGGTATTACTTGTGGCGGGCCTGTCATTGGTTGTCGCCGCGCGCGGTGAGAAACTCCTTCCCGGCTCTGTCGGTGTTTCCAGCGCGAAGCAATTATCGGCGGTAGCCGATACCGAGGGCAATTTTAGTGAAACAGTCGCACTGACAACTCGCGCGCTTCGATGGGCGCCGCTCGATTGGCAACTTTACTCTGCGCGCGCCATCGCGGAGGTCGAACTCAAACAGACGACAAACGCAGTCGATGATTTCCGCCGGGCGCGCTTTTTGGAGCCGATCGCTTATGAAGTTGCGCTGGCCGAAGGAAACGCCTGGCTGCCGTCCCGTCCCGTCTTGGCCGTGACAGCGTGGCGTGAGGCGCTACGCAGAGCCGGAGCTCTGCGGCCGGAAGTCTACGCAAGCATGCTGAGCGACGCTTCGCTCAGGAGTCCAGAAGTCAGCTCGATTCTGGAGGCGATTGGACTTAGCGAGCACGATTTAGCGCTGCCCTATCTCAGCCGTATTTCCGGCGCGCCTTTCAATCGCGCTCTCGCGCAATTGTTAAGAGATGATCCGAACTTACAGTCGTTCAGTGAAACAGAAAAACTCGTGCTCTTCGCGTTTTGGTCCGAACGTGGCGACGCCGAGGAGATTTCCCGGGCCGTTGAACAGCATCCCGACTGGCTTCGTTATGCCTGGCTTGGCATGGCGAAATACAAGGCCAGCAAGAATGATTTTCGCGCCGCCTACGAGTTGACCCAGCGATACGGCGAACCGGTCGCGCTTCCGCGAGTCGCCACTAATTTCTCTCTTCAAGATCTGGAAAAGCGCTTTCACGCCGCGCCCGATAACTACGGCGTTGGGTACGAACTTTATCGCGCGCAGATGCAGAACGGTCGAGTCGATGATGCGCTTCTCACCGCCCGTCATTTTAGCGAACGGCCGAACTCACCAGCCTATTTTCATTTCTTGGAAGCGCAATGTTGGGCCGGGAAACAAAATTGGGAACGCGCTTGGAATGCCTGGCAGGCCTTTCAGGCCGCGCAGGCGCCAGCAACGAAGTAGAATT
>WNGL01011897.1_pt1 | contig 15943 bp, 10 predicted proteins | sample 5400591 | NCBI WGS metagenome assembly WNGL01 (sample SAMN13153377, study PRJNA577476) | soil metagenome | isolation source: 80 cm soil or saprolite under Garry oak tree replicate 1 | place: USA:California | collected 2016-06-15
CAGCACCGCAAGCAGCGCTGCTCCGAGCCACTTCCTGTGCATCGTTCCTCCCTAATAGATCGACAGCGACGTCGCCATCGTGATGGCGCGCTCATTCGAGAGCGAATTGCTGTGCGTCCAGAAGCCGAGATCGAGGGAGACCCCTCCGAGCCGCACCCCACCGCCCCACCCGAACTCGAGCCGCTTGCGCTGGTCGCGCGACACGCCCCCGCGCAGGGCGACGAGGCCGAGCCGCTTCTCACCGCCCAGGTGCAGCGTCGTCCCCCGCCCGTTGTTCACCAGGTCAGCGGCCAGCGTGGTCGTACCGATGGTGTAGGCGAGGTTCACGACGTAGGAAACCGGGAGCTCCGTTTTCGTCTCGACGGAGGGCTGGAACGGCTGGGAGTACAGGGAGTCGTGATAGAAGACGCTATCCTGACGCGTATCCGGCCAGGTGATGGTCGCGCCGATGTCGTTCACGCCGACCCCGAGCTCGAGCGGGCCCGAAAGCCAAACCGCGCCGACGTCGCCGCCAACGCCATGACCCAGCTTGTGACCGGGCTTCGAGTACTGACTGAAGCCGCGCCCATCGAGCGTCAGCGGGGTCGCACCGCCGAAGAACGGGGCGGAGGTGGTGAAGAAGCCGCCGACGCCGTTCACTGCGGCGTACCCAACGCCCAGATAATAGTGCACCGCGCCGCCGAGGTAGATGCCCCTCGCCGTGTCGCCCCAAACGCGGCCCGCATAGCCGATGGTCGGCGCGAACCCGCCCTCTACGATTCCATCGGTCTGCACCTGGTAGGGCGCGTTGTGCTGCGCAGGCATGGAGTCGTGCAGGAACCCAAGCAGCGTGTCTCCCAACTGGAATCCCGCTTCGGTGTGGAGCCAGCCCATCACGCTCACGCGGACGCCTTTGATGTCGATCCCGGGGTCGAGGGGGCGGCTCGAGAAGCCGAGGCCGAATTCGTCTAGCGGGACGAGCGTCGCCGACTGGCCCAGGTTCACCTGGAAGAAGTTCTGTCCGATGCCAATGGTCACATCGTTCGTGGGCGTCGGCGCCTTCTTCACCTCGTAGAACAGCGGCAGGTTCAACGCCAAGTTGAGGATCTCGACCGGGTTGAAACCGGTCGAGTCGGGGTTGAACGTCGGGTCGTCACCGAGGTGGGAAATGGGATGATCGTGGAAGAACTGGATCAGGCCGAGCGGAAGAGGGATCGTCAGTTTGGGCTGGCCCTCCAGCCCCGTGCGCGCGGGGATGGCGCGGTACGCGGGGTTGAAGCGGCTCACGCTCCCCGAGCGCCCGACCGAGACGCCGCCCATCCCGATGCGGCGGGCGTCTGTGAACAAGCCCTGCGCGGCGGCGGGCGCCGTGCAGCCGACGGCGAGTGCGACGAGCCCGAACCCCACGACCGATGTGCGCACGGGTCTCCCCGAGAAGGGTGCCGGTGACAAGGTTAATAAGGTTCGCCATTCGCGCCACGCCCGGCGTGAGCCCGGTCACGAAATCAGCGGGCGGCGCCCGCCTGAAACCGAATCGCGACGGTCGTTCCCCGTCCCACGGTGCTCGTGAGCTCGATCGCGCCTCCCCAGCTCTCGACCAGCCGCTTCGCGATGGCGAGGCCGAGACCCGAGCCGCTCGAGGTGGTGGAGAACGACGGCTCGAACACCCGCGCGAGCGACTCTTCCGGAATGCCCCCGCCGTCGTCCTCCACCGCCACCCGGCGACCACCGTCGGTCACCCGGACCACGATGCGCCGCGCGCCGGCGTGACGGGCGTTCTCGAGCAGATTCACGAGCACCTCCTTCACTTCGTCCTTGCGGGCGAGGACCGGCGGGCCGGCGTCGCCCACCATCTCCACTCGAGCGCCCGCTTCCTTGCCGCCGAGCGCGTACAGCTGTACGACCTCGCGCGCGGCGGTGTAGAGGTCAACGGGCTCGAGGGGCGGGGCTTCCTCCGGCGCGACGGGCGACGCGAACCGCGCGAAGGCGCGGGCGATGGCGTCCAGCCGGTCGATCTCGGCGAGGATGCGCTCCGCGGTCTCCTCGAGCGTCAGGTCGAAATCCTTCGCCCCGCGGGCGGCGTGCCGCGTGCGCAGCAGGTGCTGGATGCCGAGGCGGATGGGGGTGAGGGGATTCTTGATCTCGTGCGCCACCTGGCGCGCCATCTCGCCCCACGCGAGCACGCGCGCCGCGCGCGTGAACGCGGTCGCGTCGTCGAGCGCGACGACGCAGCCGTCGGGACTCGGGCCGAGCGGCGCGAGCTGAACCCGGATCTGGCGGCCGCCGATCTCGAATTCGCGCTCCGCGATCCGGTCGCCGCCCACCGCGAGGAACCGGCTCACCGCTTCCCACACCGGGCGCCAGTCGGGGGGGGCCGCGGCGGGCAAGAGGTGGCCCGGCTCGAGCGGCGCGCCCAGCAGCTCGGCGGCGCGCGCGTTGGCCATGGTCACGCGTAACCCGTCGTCCACCGCGATCACGCCGGTCGCCACGTTGGCCAGCACCTGCGCGGTGCGGCGCCGCGCCTCCTCCAGCGCCGCCTGGCTGCGGCGCACGTCAGCCGCCATCCGCTCGAAGGCCGACATCACCGGCGCGAACTCCCGAGGCGCGCCCGGCGGGAAGCCGGGCGGCGCGGCGCCGCGCCCCACGGCGATCGCGGCGTCGCGCAACGCGGCGACCGGGCGGGCAAGACCCCGTCCCGCGAGGCCCGCGAGATAGACGGCCGCCGCGAGCCCGGCCAGCGTGGCGAGGATGAGCGTCAGGGTGAGGTCCTCCTGCTGCTGCCGCACCCCCTCGTCGTCGAGCAGCTGCGGCGCGGCGAGAACCGCCTGCTGCTCCGGCGGGCCGGCCCGCACCACCCGGTATCCCACCCGGATCGACCGGCCCGCGGTACGGCCGTCCGTCGTCAGCTCGAGCTCGTCCTGGAACGCCAGCGGCACGAACACCGCCGGGTCGAGAAACGCGTCCACGAGCCCGAGGTCGCCAAGTACGGGAGCGCTCGTGCCCGCGAGCACGCCGCTGCGGTAGAGCCAGAGGTCCGCCTCGTGCTGGTCGCCCAGGTCCACGATCGCGCGGGCAACCGCATCTGGGCGGTCGAAGGGCAACGCACCCGCCGAGGGCGCGATGTCGTCCAGCGTCCGGCGGATCAACAGGTCCCCGGCCCGACGCGCCTCGTCCCCCAGGCGGGCGAAGCTCCACGCGGCGAACCCGAACAGGGGGAGCACGAAGAAGGCGATCAGCGCCGCCGTGAGCCGCGCCCGGTAGCTGGTGCGCAGCGCCGAGATCACCGGCGGCACCCGGGGCGTCCAGCCGTCGCCGAGCGCGAGCCCGGCGAGCCAGCACACGGCGCCAAGGGCGATGTCCAGCAGCACGACCAGCGCGCCCCGCACCAGGAGCGCCCACGGCCCGCGCAGGTCCACGCGGACGTGCACGTGACGCACGCCGTCCGGCAGCTCGACCCGGCGGTCCCCCCGCACGGCCCATCCCTCCCGGGTCCAGTCCACGCGGGCACTCCGCGCCGGGCCCTGCTCCGGCAGCGACAGCGAGATTGCGTACGGGGGCGAGACCCGCCCCTGGCCTTGGAGGAACTGGGCGACGCGATCGGCCGGAATGAGGCGCGTCGGCGGGCCCACACCCACCGTGAGGACGTCCCCCGACGGGAGCGGCGCGACCAGCACGTAGTGCGTTCCCGGGATGCGCTCCAGCCGCTCCACCCGGGCGCCGCGCGCGGTCGCCGGGGAGCGCACCAGCGCGGCGACGAGCGGCGGCGGCAGGTCGAGCGGCGCCAGCCGCAGCTCGGCGCGCGGCAGCCCGCCGGGCGTCCACACGGCGAGGGTCGCGGGATAGTCCTGTCCCGCGAGCGGCGCGGCGAGCCAGAGGGCGTACAGGTCGCTCGCGGCGCGCGGTGCCGGCGGCACCGCGAGCTGGGCCGCCAGACGCTCCAGCCCGGCGAGCGCGACGGGGTCGCCTTCCTGGCCGAGCGCCTGCGCGTCCCGCGCCGCGAGAGCGAGGCGTCCTTCGACCGCGGCACCCCAGGTCACCAGGGCGGCGGCCGTCCCGGCCACCACGGCGATGCCGGCGACGGCCCAACGGCGGGGCGCGGGGACGATCGCGCCGAGCAGCGCGGGCAGCCACACGAACGTGTACCACTCGGGCCACGCCCCATAGGGCTGCCACAGCCACAATCCAGCGACCGCCGCGAGCGCCGCCCAGCCGCACGCCGCGGGCAGCGTCCACCGCACGCGCTGCGGCTCCTCCCGTCCTCGGACCAGCGCGGCGGCCACGAGGACGAGCGCCATGCTCGCCAGGGCGAGCGCCGCCTCCCAGGAGAGCCACACCGGGAGACTCACCCCGCGCGCGGGTGGCGCGATCCCTCGCCCGAGGTAGCGCACCAGGTACGGCGCCTCCAACACGAGCAGCAGCGCCGGGGCCACCGTCCACCAGCGGCGTCCGATCCCCCGGCGCCACACCAGCCCGGCGGCCAGCAGCAGCACGAGGCTGAGCACGGCCAGCGATCCCGCCGAGGCGCTGAATACGCCCAGCAGGGGGCGATAGAACGTGGCGGGCGAGAACAGCGTCGCGGGTCGCAGGTACGGCCCGAGCGGGGCGCGCGCCAGCGCCCACGCGGCGGCGACCACGACAACCCAGCGCCACCGCCCCGGCGGCGCCGCGATCACGAGGCAGAGCAGCACGGCTCCCAGCGCGAGGCCGGTGCGCTGGGCCGCGCGGCGCAACGCGGCCACCTTGGCGTCCCCCTGCAACGGCGGAACGGGCCGGACGCTGAACAGCGTCGGGCCGTGGGGGGAGGCGTAGTCGAACACGTTCGGATCCGCGGGCGCCGCGCTCGGTGCGTAGAAGCGCAGCGTGACGTCGTGCGCGCGGGCGAACGCCTCGCTCAGCGCGCCCCCGCCGCCCGCCGCAGCGGGCGCGGCGTGCAGCAGCACGGTCCCCACGGCCGTGCCGCCGTCGCGCGTCTGGCGCCGGGCCTCGAGAGACACGTAGAATGGAGTGATGACTGACCGCAGCTCGGCGGTGTCGCGCGCGGGGACGAAGCGATGCCGGCCGGCCCAGGCCTGCGGCTCCCCGTCCGCGCCGAGGACCATGACGCCCCTCTCAATGGCGGGCAGCCACCCCGCCGCGACCGCGCTCGCCAGCGGCGCGAACTGCGCCTCCGCCGGCAGCAACGCCGCCGTTCGCCCCCGCTCCGCCAGGCGTCGCGCCTCCGCCACCGCCCGCCCGAGCGCCGCCTTCAGGTCGGCCGAATCGGCCGCGATGCGGCGCCCCAACAGGTCCGTCCAGCAGCATTCGATCCGGCGCGACTGGAAGAGACCCGCGAGCTGCACGGCACCGAGCGCGAGGCACGCCAGCACGGCCAGGACGCGGGCCCAGCTGGCGAGCCGCCGCGCGCGCAGGTCCCGCAGCCATCCGGCCGGCGCGCTCCGGGACGGACGCGGCGCCACGAGCGCGGCTGCCGCGAGGCCAGCCGCAGCCGATGCCCAGGCCCACGCCGGAGCGCCGCCGTGCAGCCATTCGGCGGCCGCCACGGCGGCGAGGCACCCCGCAACCACTAGATGCGCGATCCGCTGCACTTGAAGACCCTCGTTCCGGACGAGGTGCGGGCCGCGCTGGAGCGCGACCCCCGCCTCCTCGTGCCCGTCGGCACCTGCGAGCAGCACGGACCCCATCTCCCGCTGGGGTGCGACACCATCCTCGTCGAGCGCCTCGCCGACGACCTCTCGGCCGAGTTCCGCATCCTGCGCGCGCCGACGGTGGAGTACGGCGTCAATACCGCGACCAAGCGCCCCTATCCCGGCAACGCGACCGTGCGGCGCAAGACGCTGCACCGTTGGATGAACGATCTGCTCGGCTCCTGGGAGCAGGCTGGCATCGAGTCGTTCATCATCCTCACGGCCCACGGCCACGACCCGCACCAGGAAGCGCTGTCCACGCTGCGGACCCGCCAGGCCCGGATCTTCACGGTCGACATCTTCGCTCTCGACTTCGCCGGCCACCTCGAAGACGCCGATGGCCCGATGCACGGCAGCGAGCTCGACACGTCGCTGCTGCTCTACCTGGCGCCCGACGCGGTGCGCCCTGCCACCCGCCGGACCGGGGTCCGTCGGGCGCCCCTCCATCGCGTCCCGGGAGAAGGGCGAGCGGCTGTATAAGATGATTTACGAGCGCGTGGCCACGCGAGTGCTCGCCGGAGCCGCGGCGTGAGCGCCTGGCTCGTAGCCCTGCTGGCGCTGCAAGGCGCGGCGGACGAAGGCACCCTGGTGATCCGGGAGGACGCAGGCGAGGTGGCGCGCGAGGGGTTCCGCCTGAGCACGTTGCAGGTCGGTGAGCACGTACAGCACTGGAAGCTCGTCACCAACGTGCGCTACGGCAGGGGCCGCCCGGTGGTGGTGCTCGGCCCCGCGCTCGAGGTGGGGCCGGACTCACAGCCCGTGAGCCTGGAGTACGACGTGATCGAGCCGCAGGGGCCGGAGCGCATCCTCGGCCAGCAGGGCCGCGCGCGGTTCGTGGTCCGCACCCTCGGCCGCCGCACGGAGCGGGCGCGCGAGTTCGCGCTCAGCGGTCCGATGGTCGTGCTCGACGACTCCGTGTTCGCGCTCTATCGCTTCGTCGCGTGGTACGCCCGCCCAGCGCCCCGCACGCTGGCGGCCATCTATCCCCGGAGCGGCAGGCGTGAGGCGCTCACCGTGCAGGACCTCGGGCTCGCGGCGACGACGCTGAACCGCGATCCCGCGACGCTGCGGCACGTCACGGTGACGGGCGGCGCGGCCGGCGACGTCCACCTCTGGCTCGCGCCCGACGGCCGCCTCATGAAGATCGAGATCCCGGCCCGCCACCTGAGCGTGGAGCGTCTGCCCGCGGCTTGACCCTCGTTGTCGCAGGCCGTTACGTTACCACGACTTGGCCCCTCCGAAGGCGCACGCGCCCTGGCCGAAACCCCTGGTGGTCGTGGCGCGTATTCGGTGGCGACCTCACGACCCGCCCAAGGACTCGCATGAGACATGTGCTGTGCGCCGCCGGGCTCCTCGTCTGCCCGGCCGTCGCCGTTGCCCAGCAGCCAGTTCCGGCCGCCCTGTCGCTCGCCGACGCCATCGCGATCGCCCGCGAGCACAACCCCGCCTACCGCCAGGTGCTCAACAACCGCGGACCCGCCGCCTGGGGCACGCGCAGTGCCTACTCGAGCCTGCTCCTCCCCTCCGTCATGCTCTCCGGGGGCGTGGCCTACAGCGGTCCGGGCCAGCAGCGCTTCCTGACGTCGAACTTCTCGCAGAGCGTCGCGACCTTGTCGTCGAGCTACAATATCGGACTGAGCTACGAGTTGTCGGGCGCGGTGCTGTCGCAGCCGGGGCTCAGGGGAGCCCAGGAGAATGCGGCGGAGGCGGACGTCGGCGGGGCCGCGACGAGCCTCGCGAACGCGGTGACCCAGCAGTACCTCACGGTGCTGCAGACCCGGCAGAATGCGGACGTGGCGCGTCGCCAACTCGACCGCAACGAGGAGTTCCTGAAGCTCGCCCAGGCGCGCTACGCCGTGGGCCGGGCGACGTTGATCGACGTGCGCCAGGCGCAGGTCGCTCGCGGCCAGGCCGAAGTGGCCCTGCTGCGCGCCCAGACGCAGGTCAGCGTCGAGAAGCTGCGGCTGTTCGAGCAGCTCGGCGTGACGGCACCGGTGGACGTGGAGACCGTGCAGCTGACGGATAGCTTCGCCGTGCTGACGCCGACGTGGGTGTTGAACGACCTCTTGACGATGGCCGAGGCGCAGAACCCGCCGCTCCAGGCGCTGCGCGCCCGCGAGCGGGCGGCCAGCTGGGGCGTGAAGGTCGCCGCTTCGAGTTACGGCCCGACGCTGTCCCTGTCGGCAGCCTGGTCGGGGTTCACGCAGAAGTACACGCAACTCGACCCCATCATCCGCGGGCAGCAGGGTGCTTATGGGCAGCAGTACAGCAGCTGCCTCGACAACAACCAGATCCGCCAGAACGCGGGGCTCGCGCCGGCCGACTGCAGCCAATACGTGTGGGGCAGCGCCAACGAGCAGGCGCTGCGCAGCCAGAACGCGGAATACCCGTTCTCGTTCACGCAGCAGCCGTTCCAGGCGCGGCTCACGGTTTCCCTGCCCGTCTTCAGCAACTTCTCGCGTGAGACCCAGCTCTCCGAGGCGCGGGCGCAGCACGGCGATCTGGAGGAGCAGGTGCGGGCGCGCGGCCTGGCCGTGCAGACGGAGGTGAGCCAGGCGTTCCTGACTCTGCAGAGCGCCTACCGGGCCATCGCGATCCAGGACACCAATCACGCCGCGGCGCAGGAGCAGCTGCAGCTCGCCACGGAGCGTTATCGCGTCGGCTCGGGGACGTTCTTCGAGCTGCTCGACGCACAGGTCGCCGCGCTGCGGGCGGAGTCGGAGTACGTCACCGCCGTGTACGACTACCACAAGGCGCTGGCCGCGCTCGAAGCCGCGGTCGGACGGCCATTGCGCTAACGAGAGGGCCCCAGCGACATGTCCAAGCGAAACAAAGTGCTCGTGGGAAGCGGCGCCGTCGCGCTGATCGCGATCCTGGTCGTCGTGAGCGCCGGCGCGCGGCGCGACCGCGGCGTCGAGGTGCGATTCGAGAACGTCGCCAAGCGGGACCTCGTGGCGGCCGTCACGGCAAGCGGCAAGATCCAGCCCAAGAAGAAGGTGGACATCAGCGCCGACATCACGGGCCGAATCACCAAGCTCGCCGTGCGGGAGGGGGACCTCGTGACCAACGGCCAGTTCCTGCTGCAGATCGACCCCACGATCTACGAGGCCAACCTGCAGCGCGCCCAGGCATTGTTGTCGGCGGCCCAGGCGGGGGCCGTGCAGGCGCGGGCGAACCGCGACCAGGCGCAGCGCGCCCTGGGGCGGACCAAGGAGCTGCATCAGCAGAACCCGAACCTCATTTCGGCGGAGCAGCTCGAGCAGGCCGAGACGGCAAACGACATCGCCGAGGCGAACTTCAACGCCGCCGAGCACCAGGTCGATCAGTCGCGCGCCGCGGTGCAGGAGGCCCGGGACAATCTCCGCAAGACCCACATCACGGCGCCGATGTCGGGCCGGGTCACGCGGCTCGCCGTGGAGGAAGGCGAGGTCGCCGTGCCCGGCACGTTCTCCAAGGACGTCGGGCTGCTGCTGACCGTCTCCGACCTCTCGGTCATCCAGGCGAAGGTGCGCGTGGACGAGACCGACGTCGTGCGCGTGCACCTGGGTGACTCCGTCGAAGTGTCGATCGACGCGTTCCCCGACACCACGTTCACCGGCCGCGTGACGAAGATCTCCAACTCGAGCATCCTCACGGCGACCAGCACGGCCACGGGCCAGAACGAGCGGGCCGTCGACTACGAGGTCGAGATCACCCTCAACCACCCGCCGGGCGACGTGCGGCCCGATCTCTCGGCCACGGCGCGCGTCGTCACGGACACGCGCAAGCAGGTGCTGTCGATCCCCATCATCGCCCTGACGGTGCGCGAGAACAAGGTGATCTCGACCGAGAATCGGCCCGTGGACACGAGCGCCTTCGCCCGCAAGAAGCGCGAAGCGGAAGGCGTCTTCGTGGTCGCGAACGGCGTGGCGGCCTTCCGGCCCGTGAAAGTGGGTATCGCGGGCGACGAGTACTTCGAAGTGGCGGATGGCTTGAAGGAAGGTGAGACGATCGTCGCCGGCCCCTACCAGTCGATCCGCGATCTGAAGGACAGCGCCCGCGTGCGCCCGATGAAGCAGGCGGCCGACACCACCAAGAAGAACAAGTAGGCATGCCCGGCCTCCAGGAGTTCCGCACCGGCGACACGCCACAGCCGGACATCGTGATTCTCACGCACAAGCTCGCCCGCGACTACGACATGGGGGGCGAGGTCGTGCGCGCGCTGCGCGGCGTGAGCCTGCAGATCCGCAAGAACGAGTACGTGGCCGTGATGGGCCCGTCGGGATCGGGGAAGTCGACGCTCATGAACCTCGTCGGCTGCCTCGACACGCCCAGCGCGGGCGAGTACTGGCTCAACGGCCTGAAGGTGAGCGACCTGTCCGACGACGAGCTGGCGCGCATCCGCAACAAGGAGATCGGCTTCGTCTTCCAGACCTTCAACCTGCTGCCGCGCGCCACCTCGCTGCACAACGTGGAGCTGCCGCTGATCTACGCGGGCGTGGCCGCGCCGGACCGGCGGCGGCGCGCGGGGCGGGCGCTCGAGCGCGTGGGGCTGGGCGACCGCATGGCGCACAAGCCGAACGAGCTGTCGGGGGGGCAGCGGCAGCGAGTGGCGATCGCCCGGGCGCTCGTGAACGAGCCGAGCATCCTGCTCGCCGACGAGCCCACCGGGAACCTCGACTCGGCGACGGGCGAGGAGATCATGCGCCTGTTCGAGGAGCTGCACGACCAGGGCCAGACGATCCTCCTGGTCACCCACGAGCACGACATCGCGGCGCACGCCCGCCGCCAGATCCACCTGCGCGACGGCAAGATCGAGCGCGACGAGAGAACGGAAGGCTGACCGTGAAGCGATACCTATTGACCCTGGCGCTGGCCGGCGCCTTCGCCGCCTGCAAGAAGGCCGAGCCCGCCCCCCTCTACGAGAAGATCGCGGTGCAGCGGCGCGACATCGTCGTGTCGGCGTCCGCCGCCGGCTCGATTCAGCCCATCCTCACCGTGGACGTGAAGTCCAAGGCGTCGGGGGAGATCATCGAGATGCGCGTCCAGACCGGCGACGAGGTCCGCCCCGGCCAGCTGCTCGCGAAGATCGACCCGCGCATCCCCCAGGCGAACCTCGAGCAGGCGCAGGCGGGGCTGGAGGTCGCCGACGCGCAGCTCGCCAACGCCAAGGCCCAGCTCGCCCGTTCCGACACGCTGTTCAAGGCCCAGGCGATCACCGAGACCGACTACGAGAGCGCGAAGCTCGCCTACGCCCAGGCCAACGCCCAGCTCGTGAACGCCCGGACCAACCTCCAGACGGCGAAGGACGCCATGGAGGACACGCAGGTCCGCGCGCCGCTCAAAGGCACGATCATCCAGAAGAACGTGGAGCTCGGCACCGTGATCTCGAGCCCCACGAAGGACGTGGGCGGCGGGACCGTGCTGCTCCGGATGGCGAACCTCGACACCGTGCAGGTCTCGGCGCTCGTGGACGAAACGGACGTGGGCAAAGTGCAGCCCGGCATCCCGGTGACCATCACCGTGGACGCCTATCCCACCCGCCAGTTCGACGGGCAGGTGCTGAAGATCGAGCCGCAGGCGCAGGTGAACCAGAACGTCACGATGTTCCCGGTGCTCGTGAACATCCTGAACCCGGGGCACCTCCTGAAGCCCGGCATGAACACCGAGGTCGAGATCCACATCGGCCAGCGCCAGGGCGTGCTCGCGATTCCGAACGGCGCGCTGCGCACTTCGCGCGACGTCGCCTCGGCGGCGCAGGTGCTCGGCCTCGACCCGCAGGTCGTCCAGCAGCAGCTCGCCGCAGCGCGGACCGGCGACGCGGGGCGACCCACGCAGCCCGACTCCGCCAGCGGCGACGGCACGAAGCTCCACGCCGCCGAGGCGCCGAAGCCGGGCGCGGCAGACTCCGGGAAGGGCGCCACGTTCACGACGCCGAACGGCCGCACCATCACGCTGCCCAAGGGCGTCACCGCGGAGCAGGTGCGGGCGGCATTCCAGAAACGGATGAGCGGCGGGGAGCTGACTGCCGCCGAGCAGGCGCTGCTGGCGCAGCTGCGCAGCCAGTTCCAGCGGCCGGAAGGCGCAGGGGGGGCGAGGGGCGCCGTGCGGTCGAGAGCGTTCGAAAGCAACTACATCGTGTTCGCGCTGCGCGGCGGCAACCCGGTTCCCGTAGCGATCCGGACCGGTCTCACGGACCAGGACTACATCGAGGTGACGGCCGGACTGAACGAGCAGGACACGGTCCTCGTGCTGCCGAGCGCCTCGCTCGTGCAGGCGCAGCAGGACATGCGGCGGCGATTCCAGAACGTGACGGGCGGCGGGCTGCCCGGGCTGCGGCAACAGTCGCAGAGCACCACCACGCCGCGGTAACGATGCTCCTGGGCGAGATCATCCGGGTCGCGCTCGAGGCGCTGCGGGCCAACAAGCTCCGCTCGCTCCTCACGATGCTGGGGATCATCATCGGCGTGGGCGCCGTGATTACGATGGTGGCCCTCGGCTCGGGCGCGCAGAAATCGGTGCAGGACCGCATTCAGGCGCTCGGGCCCACGCTCCTGAGCCTCTATCCGGGGCAGAGCTTCATGCGCGGCGTCGCGAGCGACGTGCGGGTCAGCCTCACCATGGACGACGACACCGCCCTCGCCAACAACGCCCGCTACATCACCGACGTCGTGCCCGAGCTCTCCCGCAACCTCCAGGTGCAGAAGGGCACGCAGAACATCAACGTGAACATCGTGGGCACGACGCCGAACTACGTGCCCGTGAAGAACTACACCATCACGGCGGGCCACATGTTCACGGCCGGGGACGACGCCGCGCGCCGGCGCTTCGCCGTCCTGGGCTCCGCCGTCCCCACCATGCTCAACGCGAACGCCGCGGCGATGATCGGGCAGGAGCTCCTGATCCGGGGCATCCCGTTCGAGATCATCGGCATCCTGTCGGAGAAAGGGTCACAGGGGTCGTTCTTCAACCCCGACGAGCAGATTCTCATCCCGCTGCAGACGGCCCGCTACCGGATCCTGGGGACCGATCGGCTGCGGTCGATCACGGTGAAGGTTCAGGACATGAGCGTGATGAACCTCGCGATGATCGATCTCGAGCGGGTGCTGCGGCGGCAGCACAAGATCCGGCCCGGCCAGGACAACGACTTCCAGATCCGCAACCAGACGGACATTCTCGCCACCCTGCAGCAGACGACAGAGACCTTCAAGTACCTGCTGGCGGGGATCGCCGCCGTGAGCCTGCTCGTGGGCGGCATCGGGATCATGAACATCATGCTGGTGTCGGTCACCGAGCGGACGCGCGAGATCGGCGTGCGCAAGGCGCTCGGCGCCACGCGGTTCAACGTCATGTTCCAGTTCCTGGTCGAGGCGCTGGTGCTGTGCCTGGTGGGCGGGATGATCGGCGTCGTGATCGGCACCATCGGCGCCGTCGTGCTCTCCAAGCTGGCGCACTGGAACACGCTGATCTCGCCGTTCGCCATCCTGCTCGCGTTCGTGTTCAGCGCGGCGGTCGGCCTGTTCTTCGGGATCTGGCCGGCGAAGCGCGCGGCGAGTCTCGATCCCATCGTGGCGCTCAGATACGAATGAAATGCGGAGTGCGGAGTGTGGAGTGCGGAATCCATCGAACCGGGGTCGAGATGCAACGCTAGACTCCGCGCACGACCGCCGTCCGATCAATTCCGCATTCCGCACTCCGCATTCCGCACTATCTTCTCCCCATGTCTGGGCTCACCGCTCTCGAACAGCAGCTGGCTGAAGAAACCCGCACCAAGCAGCGCCAGTACGTCCTCTCGAACACCCGCGCCCGCTGGAGCGTCGTGGGGATCGCCGTGGCGCTGCTCGCCGGAGCGCGTGTGGCGGGCGTGGTCCCGATCTCGTGGAGCTTCATCGCCGGCTTCGCCGCCGCGTTCGCGGCGGCGAACTACGGGATGCAGCGGCTGGCGCGCGACGCGGCCTTCCAGCTCTGGTACGCCCACCTCAACGTGGCGCTCGGAACGGCGCTCATCACCGCCGTGGCCTACGCGGTCGGGGAGACGGGCCACCTCCTCTACGCCGCCTACCTCATCGCGCCTCTCCAGGCCGCCTACTACCTCGGTCGCGAGGAAGCGTGGCAGGCGCTCGTCCTGAACCTCGCCGGCTTCGCCCTGCTCACCGCGCTGCGCCAGGGGGGCGGCGGGTGGACCTGGACGCTCTACCTGGAACAGTCGCTCGTCCTCGTCTTCTGCTGCGCCGCCCTGGTGCCCATGCTGACGAAGATCGTGCGCCGCCTGCGGGCGACCCGCGAGGTGCTGGCGCAGATCGAGCGGGGGGATCTCACCGTCGGGCTGCAGGACCCCGAGTGCGACGAGCTGGGCTACCTGGGCGTGAGCGTCAACCGCACCACCGAGGCGATCGCGGCGACGGTGCGTCAGGTTCAGCGGCAGGCCCACGACCTCGCCGCCATGGCTCAGCAGCTCGCGGCCTCGGCCCAGGAGCTGCAGGCCGCGGCGCAGCAGATCTCGGCGACCGCCCAGCAGCTCTCCACCGGCACCGAGCGCCAGCGGCAACTCATCGGCCACGGCCGCGAGGATTCGGAGGAGGCGGCGCGGGTCGCGTCGCAGCTGCACCTCCGCGCCCAGGAAGCGGAGCGGCAGGTCAACGCCGTCGCCCAGCAGGCGCGCCGCCACGGCGAGGAGATCGCCCGCGCGGGCGAGCTGCTCGTGACGCTCGTGGCACATCTCGATCAGGTATCGCGGGCGGCCGGCACGCTGGAACAGGGGTCGCGCGAGATCGGCAAGCTCGTGGACGCGATCGCGCGCATCGCGAGCCAGACCGACCTGCTCGCCCTCAACGCGGCCATCGAGGCGGCGCGGGCCGGAGCGCACGGGCTCGGGTTCCGCGTCGTGGCGGACGAGGTGCGCAAGCTGTCGGAGCAGAGCACGCGCTCGGCGGGCGAGGTGCGCGCCCGCGTCAAGCTCACCCAGGAGGAGATCGGCCAGGTGCTGGAAGCGATGGAGCAGGGCCGGCGCACGGCCGAGGGCGTGGGCACGGTGTCCGCGGCCGCGCGGGAGGCGCTCGACGCGATCTTCGCGGACCTCCACGCCACGGTGCAGTTCGCGAGCACGTTCGCCGGCGAAACGGAAGGCCAGGCCCGACGCATCCGGGAGGTGGTGGGGCGGATGGAGCAGGCCGCGGGAATCGCCGCATCCGCCGCCCAAGGGGCCGAGCAGGCGTCGGCCGCGACCGCACAGCAAATCGCCGCGCTCGACGAGCTCACCACGACCTCACAGCACCTGTCGGCGGCGGCCGCCAAGCTCACCGAGACGATCCAGCGGTTCGTCGTGAACGGGAAGGCCTGAGGGCGATCACCACCCCCGGAACAGCGGTGCGTCGCCGTAATCCCACAGCACGAACGCGATGAGGCGCGGGTGGCGCGGCTCGAGGCCCACGGCGGGCAGCTCCGCGCCGAGCGAGGCCGCGACGTGCCCGAGCCGCGACAGCTGGACCCAGCACTGGGGATAGAAGGACAGAGTGCGATCGCTGCCGACCGGGACCGCCCATTCCAGCTCGAGCATCGGCACCACACGCCCGATCTGCCGCCCGGCGCCCACCCGATAGGACCAGGCGCTCAGGCCCTCGCCCTCCTTCAGCGAGGCGACGACCTGGCCCTGTATCACCACGACGCCTCCCGGAGCCCAGCCGAACGCGAAGAACGGCTCGATCTCCCAGCGGTCCGCCCGGCCCAGCGGCGGCGTCGCTTCGAGCCCCACGCTCGCGAGCGCACGGCGCTCCGCGTCGTACCAGGCGTTGTACTTCGCGGCGGCGGTGGCCCCGCCGAACGGCCGGTCGAGGGAATCCAGCACCGTGCGGAGGGCGGCCTCGAGCTGCCACCGCTTGCCCACGCGGCGCTCGTAGATCGCCTGGTGCTCGCGCCCGTGGCTCGTGAGCACGACCTCGTTCTCGGGATACGCCTTCTCGACGAGGAACGCCCGGGGGAGGTTCAGCTCGCCTGGCGGCCAGCCGGTCTCGCCGCACAGCGAGCGCGCGTAGCTCACCACCGCGCGGATCTGCTGGGGCGTCGCGGCCTCGCCGAAGGCCGGCATGTCGAGCGAGAGACCGAACGCCGCCCCGCCCCGCGTGACGATGCCGATCCAGCGTTCCTCCGGCTCGGCCGTGCTCGTCTTGCAGTCGCGCAGGTCGGCCGGCGGCACCTCGAGCCGCGTGGATGCCGCCGGCACGCCGCGCCCATCGGCCCCGTGACAGGACTTGCACCAGGAGGTGTACCGCGCCGCGCCGTCGCCCGTCGGGGCCTGGAGCGCG
>WNGL01006617.1_pt1 | contig 15942 bp, 18 predicted proteins | sample 5400591 | NCBI WGS metagenome assembly WNGL01 (sample SAMN13153377, study PRJNA577476) | soil metagenome | isolation source: 80 cm soil or saprolite under Garry oak tree replicate 1 | place: USA:California | collected 2016-06-15
TACACGTCGTAGTACAGGAAGAACTCGTACGGATGCGGCCGCAGCGCCACCGGATCGACTTCTTTGGCGCGCTTGTAGGCGAGCCACGTCTCGATCAGATCCGGCGTGAACACTCCGCCCTCGAGCAAGAAGGCATGGTCCGCCTCGAGCGCCGCGAGCGATTCGTTCAGAGAGCCCGGTGTGTTCTTCACATGCTTGCGCTCCTCGGGCTCGAGGTCGTACAAGTCCACATCCATCGGCTTCGGCGGCTCGGTCTTCTGCTTGATGCCGTCCAGGCCCGCCAGCAGCAGCGCCGCGAACGTGAGGTACGGGTTCGATGACGGATCGGGCGCCCGGAACTCGATGCGCTTCGCCTTCGGCGACTTGGAATACACCGGGATGCGACAGATCGCCGAACGGTTGCGCTGCGAATAGATCAGGTTGATCGGCGCCTCGTAGCCCGGCACCAGCCGCCGGTAGCTGTTGGTCGTCGGGGCCGCGAACGCCAGCAGGGCCGGGGCGTGCTTGATCAGTCCGCCGATGTACCAGCGCGCCGCGTCCGACAAGAGGGCGTACCCCTTGGGGTCGAAGAACAGGTTCGTGCCGTCTTTCCAGAGACTCATGTGCACGTGCATCCCCGACCCGTTATCACCGAACATCGGCTTGGGCATGAACGTCGCCGTGTAGCCGTGCTGGTGACACACGTTCTTCACGATGTACTTGTACATCATCAGCTGGTCGGCCATGCGCCCGAGCGTCGTGAACCGCATGTCGATCTCGGTCTGCCCCGCCGTCCCCACCTCGTGGTGGTGCACCTCGACGTCGACACCCGCTGCAATCAGCGCCAGCATGATCTTGGAGCGGAGATCCTGCAGCCGGTCCACCGGCGGCACCGGGAAGTAGCCCTCCTTGTGTCGCGGCCGGTGCCCCATGTTCGGGGCGCCGTTCGCCCCCGAGTTCCAGATTCCCTCCTCGGAGTCGATGTGGTAGTAGCCCTCGTGCGCGTTTTGGTCGAAGCGTACCGAGTTGAAGATGTAAAACTCCGCCTCGGGGCCGTAGTACGCGGTCGTGGCGATCCCCGTCTTGATGAGGTACTGCTCCGCTTTCTGCGCGACGTAGCGCGGGTCGCGCGAGTAGCGCTGGCCCGTCACGGGGTCGGACACATCACACGTGAGCGACAACGTCGGCACTTCGAGGCACGGATCGACGAAGGCGCTCGCCGGATCCGGGAACAGCAGCATGTCGCTCTCGTTGATCGCCTGGAACCCGCGAATCGAGGAGCCGTCGAACCCGATGCCCTCGGCGAACAGGTCTTCGGTCAGCTCTTTCAGCGGGATCGAAAAGTGTTGCCACGTGCCCGGCAGGTCGGTGAACCTCAAGTCCACCACCTGCACCCCGGCCTCCTTCGCCTTCCGCACCACGTCCGCGGGCGACGCGCCGGTCGCGGACTTCGCCCCGGAGGCGGCTGTGGTTGGCTGCAACGTCGCGGTCATAGAATCGATCTCCTAGAACGGTACTTGAGCGGGGAGTGCACAGACGATGCCACGAACGGAGCAGGCCCGACCCGGGGATCTCCGACGGCGGGCGTTCGATGAACACAGGGGAAACGCCGCTACAGGCATGGGGGAAGGTACCGACGACGTTGCGAGGTGTCAACCATTTCGTGTCGCAGGCGCAACATAATACGCCATGGCCGCTCCGCTGGCCGCATGAGCTGCAGGATTGCAAGCGAAAATGTGCAAAATCTGCCTAGTTCTTAACACACCGTGTCACCCATCCAGTGCCGCTACGAAGTGCCACAGCTCGACGGCCGAAAATTCCCCGAAGCGCTCCTGAATCTCGCGCTCCGATAACTCGAGGAAAATCCAGCTCGTGGTGCGGCGGCGCTCGCCGTTCACGAAATGCACCCGCCCGCGCACGGCGCCGACCTCGACGTCGGGCTGCATCTCGACGAACACGTCCCACCGTTCATCGCCGCGCTTCAACTCGCCCATGTGCTTGGCGCGGTCCTGTCCCGGAAAGGCAGCGCTCATTCGGGATAGACTACGCTCTCCGCTCTATTCCTGCCAGTTAGATTCCCACGTCCATGAACTGTCATGCGTGCGGCGCTGCGCTCACCTCCACGGCGCGATTCTGTCATAAGTGCGGTGCCCAGGTCCCCGGCGGGCAAGCGTCCGGATGGCGGGCCGGCCTTCCCTGGGGCGTGGCGGGGGCGGCGCTGGGGGCGCTCCTAACCGTGGTCGCGCTCCGGCTCGGTGGCTCCTCGGGAGACGGGAGTCGGGAGGCGCGTGACGAAAACGCTCCCGCCTCCCGCCTCTCGCCTCCCGATATTTCTCAGATGTCTCCCGAAGAGCGCGCGACCCGCCTCTACAACCGGGTCATGATGCTGCACACGCAGGGCAAGCCGGACAGCGCGGAATTCTTCCTACCCATGGCGCTTCAGGCGTACGCGATGTTGCCGGCGCTGGACGTGGACGCCCGCTACCACATCGGGGTGCCCCGGTGGCGGCACTGGCCCAAGCGGACACGATCCGCCGAGCCGTCCCCACGCATCTTTTCGCGTTCATGCTGCGGGCGCGCGCGCTCGAGCTGGAGCGCGACCGCGCGGGGGCACGACGCGCGTATCGCGACTTCCTCGCGCACGAGGCGGCGGAGCGCACGCGCCAGCGGCCCGAGTACAGCGAGCACGCGGAGAATCTCGACGCGTTTCACGGGCAGGCGACAGCGGCGACCGCCGGGAAGGTGACGCGTGGCAGCTAAGGGCCCGCAGACGATCCATCTGGCGCACAGTCCGGACGCGGACGACGCCTTTATGTTCTGGGCGCTCGCCGCCGGGAGGATCGACACCGGTGCGCGTCGCTACGTGCATGAGCTCGGCGACATCGAGTCCTTGAACCGGCGCGCCCTCGCCGGCGAGCTGGAAGTGACGGCCGTGTCGCTGCATGCCTACGCCTATCTCGCCGATCGCTACGCGCTGCTCGCCCACGGAGCAAGCATCGGCGACCGCTATGGGCCGCGGATCGTGGCCTGCGCTCCCCGCCCCACCGATCCGCGGGCGGCGCTCGCTGCGGGAGGCATGGTGGTCGCGGTCCCGGGTGAGCTCACCACGGCGTTTCTGGCCCTCAAGCTGTACCAGCCCGGTGTGCGTCACATCGTCGTACCGTTCGATCAGATCGAGGAATACGTGGCGGCGGGTCGCGCGGAGGCGGGAGTCCTCATTCACGAGGGCCAGCTCACCTATGCCGATCGTGGGCTGCACCTCTGGGTCGATCTCGGCGAATGGTGGCACGACGAGACGGGTCTGCCGCTGCCGCTTGGCGGCAACGTCGTGCGCCGCGACCTGGGAGACGCGCTGATGCGCGACATCGCACGCGATCTCAAGGCCAGCATTCAATACGGCCTCGCCCACCGCGCCGAGGCCCTCGCACACGCGACGGCGTACGGCCGCGGTCTCGACCCATCCCGCATCGACCGGTTCGTCGGGATGTACGTCAACGCATACACCGTGGACTACGGGCCGATCGGCCGACAGGCAGTGACCGAGTTGCTCACGCGCGCCCGCCGGGCGGGCTTGCTCCCGGGGCCGGTGGAGGTCAGCTTCGTGGAAGGTTAGTGGAGCTCCTATAAGGAGGACCGCCGTGGCCGAAGTGACGGGTCCCGTCCAGATCCTCGTCGTGGACGATGAGGAGCCCATCCGCAACGCCCTCAAGAAGTTTCTCGCACAACAGCAGTACGACGTGTACGCCGCGAGCACCGGTGACGAAGCCCTGCAACAGCTCCGGCGGCACCGCATCGCGCTCATGCTGTGCGACATCCGGATGCCCGGCACCAGCGGGGTCGACCTCGTGCCGCAGGCGATCGAGGTCGAGCCCGAGCTCGCGATCCTCATGCTCACCGCCGTGAACGACGCGACCAGCGCCGCGTTGTGCATGCAGCGGGGCGCCATGGACTACCTCACCAAGCCGATCGAGCTGGCCGACCTGGGGCGGGCAGTCCAGCGAGCGCTCAAGCGGCGCGAAATGCTGCTCGAGAACCGCCAGCTGAACCAATGGCTCAAGGAAGAGGTCAGCACCCGGACCGCGGAGCTCCAGCGCGAGCGCACGAAGCTGGAGCGGCTTTCGATTGCCACGCTGGAAGCCCTCGTGAACGCCCTGGAGGCGAAAGACCCCTATATGCGCGGGCATTCGGCGCGCGTCGCCGACCTGTCCGCCACGATTGCCCACGAGCTCGGAATTCCAGAGGAGGACGTCGAACACGTACGGGTCGCGGGCCGGCTGCACGACATCGGCAAGATCGGGACGCGCGAATCGGTCCTGAACAAGCAGGGTGCGCTCACCCCCGAAGAGTTCGAGCACGTCAAGCAGCACGTCATCATCGGGTCCCAGATCCTTGCCCCGCTCTCGCACCTTGGCGACATCATCCCGGCAGTGCGCCACCACCACGAGCGGTGGGATGGAACCGGCTACCCCGACGGGCTACGGGGTGAGGAGATCCCGATGGGCGGCCGCATCATCGGCGCCGCCGAAGTGTTCGACGCCCTCAGCACGTCGCGCGCCTACCAGGAGAAGATGAGCCCCGAAAAGGCGGTGGAGCGGGCGGCCGATCTCGCCGGTACGGTGCTCGATCCCAAGGTCTACGAGGCGCTGGCCTCGGTGGTCGCGCGGCGCCGCACGCTCGTGTTCCTCGACGATGGCGGCACCGCGTCCTCCTGACCCTTCCGGTCGTGCTGATCGCCGTCACTGGGGCTAGCGGATTCGTGGGACGCCACATCACCACCATGCTCGTGCGTCGCGGACACGCGGTCCGCGCGCTGGTGCGCCGTCCGACCCAGGCGCCGGCCCTCGAGAGTCTCGGGGTCGAGCTCGTCCCCGGCGGTCTGGCGGACCCCGCGTCGCTGGCGGCACTCACGCGTCGCGCGAACGCCGTCGTGCACCTGGTCGGCATCATCGTCGAGGCGGGCGGCGCCACCTTTCACGCCGTGCACGTGGAAGGCACCCGTCGAGTGCTCGAGGCCGCGGCCCGTGCCGGCGTAGAGCGGTTCGTACACATGAGCGCCGTCGGCGCGCGCGACGAGCCTGGGGCGACCCCCTATCATCGCACCAAGTGGCACGCCGAGCAGCTGGTTCGCGCCTCCGGTCTGTCGCACGCGGTGTTCCGGCCGTCGATCATCAGCGGCCCGGAGAACGCGCCGATCCGCACCCTGGCGCGGCTGCACCGCTGGTCTCCCGTGGTGCCGGTGTTCGGCGACGGCCACTACCCCACGCAGCCCGTCTGGGTCGAGGACGTCGCCCTCGCGTTTGCGCTCGCAGTCGAGCAGCCCACGCTCTCCGGCGCGTTCGAGCTGGGCGGGCCGCAGGTGCTGACCTACGAAGCATTCCTGCTCGCGATCGGGCGGGCCGCCCGCCACCCCCGCCCGCTGGTGCACATCCCGCTCGCGCTCGCGCGGGCCGCCACCGCTGCGTTCGGCGTGCTCGGTGCCGCCGCGCCGCTCACCGGCGATCAGCTGCAAATGCTGGTGGAGGGCAGCGCCACGCCGGCGAACGCCATCGAGTCGGTGTTCGGCATCCGGCCGCTCCCCTTCGACGAGGGGTTGAACCGCTATCTCGCGCCGGTTCGAGAATGAACTTGACACGGGGCGGGCTCCTGGCGGGAGCCATCTCGCTCGTCACCGCTCCCGCATGGGCCCAGGGCGGGCCGCCGGACTCGGTGGTCTACGTGCTGTCCCCCGCCAGCCGATTCGAAGTGAAGACGGGAAAAGCGGGGCTACTTGGGTTTGCAGGCCACGCGCACGTCGTCCGCGCCGGCGGATTCGCTGGACGGGTCGTCTACTACCCGAACGCGGCTCCCGGGTCGCGCGTGGAAATCGTCGTACAGGCGGACAGCCTGGCAGTCCTCGGGACCTCCGACACGGCCGACGTCCGCAAGATCACTCAAGCCATGCGGACCGACGTGCTGCGCGCGGACGAGTATCCCGTCATCAGCTTCGTCTCCGCAAGCGTGACCCCCTCCGGCGAGGGGTTCCACGTGGAGGGCCGGCTCACGCTCGCCGGGCAGACTCGTGATGTGAGCTGTGATATCCGCGCCGAAATCGGCACCGACACGCTGCGGGCGACTGGGAGTTTCTCGGTGAAACAGACGGATTTCGGCATCAAGCCGTATCGCGGCGGACCAGCCGGCACCGTTCGTGTCGCCGATCGGGTGACGTTCAGCTTCGACGCGGTCGGGGTTCGGGCACCTGATCCCTAGAAAAACCAAACCCGGGGCTTACAACTCCCCGGGTTGGCGGTCGGGCGAAGTGGCCGTCACACTTCGGCCGCGACCCATACGCGATACTCATACCCTGATACGGCCGGTTCGGTCGGATGTTTCATGTTCCCTCCTTCTCCCCCCACGCCTCCCACCCCCGCCCGGCCGGTTCCGTTCTCTTTGATGCCCACCTCCCGGGAATGGTTGCACGCACCAGACTACCACCGCTTCACTCTCCCGAGGCGGGAGATGGTGAGCTTGGCGACGCGCGTTCCACGTCGCAAAACGACTGTGGTATTGGACAGTCCGAAGGCGAGGCCGATCGGGTCGAACACGACCACGGGGTTCGACACCTCAAGTGCCACGCCATGCCCATCGGGCCCCGGCCAGCGATGCAGTTCTCCCCACGAATCCCCCTGCCAGCGATCGATGCGCAGCGAGTCGGGGGCGATCATCGCCCGGCTGCGCGTGCCTTGCGAGATCGCAGCACTCCGGGCGACGGTGATCGCAGCAGTCACATCGTGTGCTGCGGTGTCGACGGCGATCCAGTCCCGGACGCCTGCCAAACGAGGTAATGTGACCGCCGTCACGATAGCTAGAATCGCCAGCACGACCATGAGTTCGGCGAGGGTAAGGCCCCGACGCATGGGCCGGAATAAGGGGAGTGGGGACTGCCCAAGCGGCATCCAAACGATGCGGCGAAAAGCCATAAAACGCGAAAACTGCGGTCTAACGGAACGAGCACGAAAACGCTATGTTCTGAGCCGGCCGCACGTTGCGATGAGGCATAGCCCCTGCCCTAGGGTGTAAACGCCAGCTCGCTAGCCTCACACTCGGAGACGCCAGGAATGCCCGTTTCGCGTCTGAAGTTCGAATCGCTGCCACATGCCATCTTCTTGCAGCGGGTGTCGGGTCCGGAAGCCGCCACGACGTTGGAAGCGCGCCTCGGCCAGGGCGCGTTTCTCGCGCTGCGGCTGGTGGACCTGCTCGCGCCGGACCGGGCGCCGGTTTCGAAGGATGCCTTCCATTACCAGTCGGTGGCGACCGACCGGTTCTGCCTCGAGCTCCGCGCGGTGGACACGGAAGGCGCGCACGTGCACGGAATCGCCGAGAGCGCATCGGATTCCTACCGCCTCGGGGACATCCAGCTGGTCGCGCCGGCGCTGTTCGCGTACACGCACTTCCTCGAGGCCGAGCAGCGGCTCGAGGAAGCGCTCGACGTGCTCACGACGCTGCGGGTGGTGGTGGGGAACCGGCTCCCTTCGACCGACGCGGTGGCGGCACAACTGCGCTTCGCGCGCGTGCACCGCAAGCTGAACCGGTTCGACGAAGCGGACGCCGCCTACTCCGAGGCCGGGGAGCTCGCGACCCTCGCCGGCGATCGCTATTCGGCCCTGCTCAGCCGGATCGGACGGGCGAATACCACGCTCGGCCGCGGTAACCTTGCGGACGCGCAGCGCGGCCTCGAGGGGATCCTCGCGGACGCCCGCGCCGCCGGCGAGCGGGACGTCGAGGCGCGCGCCGAGCAGGGCATCGCCGCGGCATTCTACTACATGGGGCAATCGGCCGAGGCGATTCCGCACGCGTGGCATGCGTTCGAGCTGTACGAAGAGGAAGATTCCCAGCTTCGTGCCCTGGGGGACGTGGGAACCATGCTCCTGAGCCTCGGCGACGCAACCGGCGCGGAGCGAGCCCTGGCAGAGGTGTTCCGCCGCGGCAGGACGCACGAGAGCGTCAGCAATGCGGTGATCGAGTTGATGCACTGCGCGTCGTTTCGGCGAGACCACGTCGGCTTCGCCCGCTGGCGGGAGCGCTGTGAAGACCGGCTGGCGGACATGCCACCCAACATCCGGGCGGATTTTTATCTGAAACAGGGGATCGGCCAGGCGCGGTTCGGCCGGTACCGCCGCGCCGAAGTCCTCATGAAAGAGGGGCTCGCGATTGCGGGCGCCGCCGGACTGCATGAATTCGAGTTCCGGATCGAGCGCATCCTGGCGGGGCTACCGAACTGTCAGCACGCGATGGTCCGGGAAGCGCAGCCGGCAACGGAGCCGATGGTACAAACCGCCGAGCTACGCGAGGTTTCCGAGTCCCTCGCGCAGCTCGGTGGATAACGCGGTTTTGCGAGTGCTTGCTACTTGCAGGTATTGCTGTTGTTGATGTCGCAGCCGTGGCTCGGGCCGGTGGCGTCGGCACAGGCGACGGTCGAGAGGGCAAACGCGACGACGAGCAGGGTGAACAGGGCGCGAATACGGGACATGTGGACCTCCGCCAAACCAAGGTGTGTGGAGTCAACGCAACAGGACAACCACAAGCTGCGTGCGGGGGCGTCCGGATTTTAGGGCGTTTTTGCGGCACCGTAGGGCGATTTTGCGACATTTAGGGATTTTGGGGGATTTATGCTCGTGTTAGCGGCCGTCCCCGACGTTCAATTCCACAAACTGCGCCGGGCTGCGGGCTCCCGGTTCAGCGTCGCACAGGTTTCAACTTGGGACGACGTGCTGGCCAGCATTCGCAGCCGACCCGTCGAGCTGGCCGTGGTGGATCCGCTGCTATCGGGACACGCGCGGTCGCAGGAGATCGAGCGGCTGCGGGTGCTGTTCCCCTCGCTCCCCCTGATGCTGTACACCACTCTCACGCCTCGCACCGCCGGCGTGCTGTTGGCGCTGGGGCAGCGGGGCATCCAGCACGCCGTGTTCGCCAATTACGATGACCACCCGAGCCGGTTGCGGGAGGTGCTCGGCCAGGAGGAGGCGCGTTCCTCGTCGCGGCAGCTCCTGGACCAGCTGGCCGACGCGCTCGCGCCGCTCCCGAGCGAGCTTCGCTGGGTGCTGGAAGAGGCGCTACGCTCGCCCGGCGAGGTGCAGACGGTGGGGCAGGTCGCGGTGCGTGCGCGGGTGGACCGGCGCACCTGCGAGCGGTGGTTCACCCGGGTTGGCCTGCCGTCGCCCCGGCACTTCCTTTCCGCAGCGCGGGTGCTATACGCCCACCGCCTGTTGCAGGATCCCGGCTTCACGATCGAAGACGTGGCGAAGCGGCTGGGATACGCGCAGACCAAGACGCTCCAACTGCACGCGCGCGCCTACCTCGGGCTCACGGCCGGAGAAATGCGCCTGTCCCTCGACTCGGGCGAGGCGCTGGCTCGCGTGGCGCAACGCTTTCTGACGCCGCAGGCCCGGGCGTCCGCCTCATGAGCGCCGCGTCGCACACCATCCTCGTCGTCGACGACGAGGCTCCGCTGCGCCGCGTGCTGGAGCGCACGCTCTCACGCCAGGGGCTTCGGGTGATCGGGGCGGGTAGCGCCGAGACGGCGTACGAGCTGCTCGCTACCGAGCAACCGGACGCCCTACTGCTCGACATCCACCTGCCGACGATGTCCGGGCTTGCCCTTTACCTCGCCATCGTGCATCGCTGGCCGGTGTTCGAGGGCCGCATCGCGATCATGACGGGGGACGCCGAAGCGGACGAAGTGCGCACCTGGCTCGAGCGGCACCAGTGCGTCGTGATCCGGAAGCCGTTCAATCTGCGCGAAGTGACGGATTGGCTGACCTCCGTGTTCCGGATCGATGAGGAGCGCGCGCGGGGAGGCGCCGGGGCGTGACGGGAGCGCCGCACACCGAGCCGCTGCACACCCTGCGGGAGTATCGCAACCTCGCCCCATGGAACCTGCGCGATCTCGCCGCGCTCGTAGGAGCGGTGCTCGACGCGTCCGCGATCACACCCATCAACGCGGCCGCGCGGGCGCAGCCCAGCGAGCGCACGATCCGGTTCTACGTGACCAAGGGTCTGGTGAGCCCCCCCGAAGGGCGCGGCACGGCGGCGACGTATTCCTACCGTCACTTCCTCCAGCTCCTGTGGATCAAGCTGCGGCAGATGGAGGGGACGACGCTGGCGACGATCATCAAGGAGATGCACGATCAGACGGGCGACGTGCTGGAGCGACGCGCGGCCCAAGCCCTGGGCGCCTCCTTGCCCGTGCCCGACCGGCTGGCCCTCAAGACCAAGGGCACGCCGCCGCGCGGCAAGTCGGGACGGGCGTTGACGGCGTGGCTGACGCGGGACGCCGAGCGGGACCCGGAGAGTCCGAGCTCCTGGCACCGCATCCCGGTGGGCCGGGGCGTGGAGCTGCACATCGAGACGGCTCATCCTCTCGCACGGCTCGGCCCAGAGGACGCGGCGGTCGCCGAGGCCGTGCGGCAGGCGCTCGCGAAACTCCTGCCATCGGCCAACGCGTAGGGTCGCATTACCTCGAAACGGAGCTACCATGGGCCCAATCATTTTGCTGGTCGTCCTCGTGGTGGTCGTGGCGTGGCTGGTCGGCGCGTACAACGGGCTCATCTCCCTCAAGAACCAGACGCTCAACGCGTTCAAGCAGATCGACGTTCAACTCAAGCGGCGCCACGATCTGATCCCCAACCTGGTGAACGCGGTCAAGGGAGCGATGGACTTCGAGCGATCCACCCTCGAAGCGGTGATCCAGGCCCGCAACCAGGCGGTGAAGGTCAACGCGACCGGCCCCGAAGGCATCAAGCAGATCAGCCAGGCGGAGAACGCTCTGTCATCCGCGCTCCAGCGCCTCATGGTGGTGGTGGAGCAATACCCCCAGCTCAAGGCGACGGGCAACATCGGCCAGCTGCAGGAAGAGCTCACGTCGACGGAAAACAAGGTGGCGTTCGCGCGGCAGCTCTACAACGACACGGCCACACAGTACAACACCAGACAGCAGCAATTCCCGACCAACCTGGTCGCGGGGCTCGCCAAGGCGCAGCCCGCCGATCTGTGGGAGCTCGAAGAGCAGGCCGACAAGGCCGTGCCGCAGGTCGATCTCTCGATGAAGCCGAAAGTGTGAGCGACGACACTTCGCTCACCCTCTTTCAACAACAGGAAGCCAATCGCCGGCGCACCGTCCTGCTGGTGATTGGCTTCGTCGCGTTCTTCGCGTGGCTCGGGTTCGGCGGGGACTACATCTACTACTTGTCGACGCGCGACGCGCCAAGCAGCGCATACCACCACGTATTCCCGTGGTTCGGTATCGCGCTGACGGTCATCGCGCTGCTCACGGCCTGGTATGCGTACGCGACGGGCCCCGAGAAGGTGCTCTGGTCCACCGGGGCGCGCGCCGTCGTCGACCCCACGGACCCGCAAGAGAAGCAGCTCGTCAACGTGGTCGAGGAAATGGCCATCGCCGCCGGCGTCCCGCGGCCGCGAATCTGGATCGTGGACGACCCAGATCCCAATGCGTTCGCGACCGGCACCGATCCGCTGCACGCGCACATCGCGGTGACGCGCGGTCTGCTCGACCTCTGCAACCGCGACGAGCTCCAGGCGGTCGTGGCACACGAGCTCGGGCACGTGAAGAACCTGGACGTTCGGTTGATGACGATGCTCGCGGCGCTGGTAGGGGCCGTCGCCCTGATGCACGACGGCGCGACGCGCGTGCTGCGGGGCGGCACCAATCTGGGTGGGGGCGGGGGCGGGGAAGGCTCGCGCGGAGGCGGGAAGAAGGGCGGCGCCGGCCCGCTGCTACTCATCCTGCTGGTCGTGTGGATCCTCTCGTGGATCCTCGCCCCGATCATTACGCAGCTCCTCGCGCTGGCAGTGAGCCGCAAGCGCGAGTACCTGGCCGATGCGATGAGCGCGCAGTTCACCCGCAACCCTCTGGCGCTGGCGGGCGCGCTCCAGAAAATCGAAGGCGCGGACGCGCCGACCACGGCCATCAAGCGCGGCGCGGCCCACCTCTGCATCGCCGACCCGTTGGGGCGGCGCCTGACGGCGCACGAAGGGCTCTTCGCCGACGCGCTCGCGACCCATCCGCCCATGGCGAAGCGCATCGCCATCCTGCGCGGCATGGGATACGCGCAGCTCAAGAAGGAGGGAGGGAGCGTCGCGTGACCGGGTGGCTCGGACGTCGGGCCCTCCGCACCATCCACGAGTTCCGCACACGCCTGGCGCGCTACCATCTCCAGCAGCGCCGCACCGCCAAGGCGGCTCTCGCCGCCGATCCGGTGGTCGAGTCGGCCGTCCGCCACCACGCACAGGAGCACTCCCTCACCCACGCCGAGGTGCGGCGGCGGGTCGAGCAGTACGTCGACGAAATCGTGCCGCAGCTGAACGTCCTGTCCTACTACAAGATCGGCTACAACCTCGCCAAGATCGTGCTCAACCTCCTGTACCGTGTGACGGTCGATTACCAGGACGAGGCGGCCCTGGCGCGCATCCCCAAGCGGGATGTCGTCGTCTATGCCATGAACCACCGCTCCAACGTGGACTACGTCGTGGTCGCCTACGTGCTGGCCTACGGCGCGCACGTGAGCTACGCGGTGGGCGAGTGGGCACGCGTGTGGCCCCTGGAGTACATGTTCAAGTCGTTCGGATCGTATTTCGTCCGGCGTGGGTACCGGGAGCCGTTGTACCACGCCGTGCTCGAGCGGTACGTGCATCTGATCACCAGGAACGGCGTGACGCAAGGGTTCTTCCCCGAAGGGCGCCTGTCGCGCGACGGCCGTCTCGGTCCGCCGAAGCTCGGATTGCTCGATTACGTCTGTCGCACCACACTCGACCCCGCCTTCGATCGCGACATCTGGTTCGTGCCGGTCGCCATCAACTTCGACCGGGTGCTCGAGGACCGGGCGCTCATCCGCGAGCTGGTGGACGAGCGCGATCGGCCGCGCCGGCTGGCGCAGCTGTGGACCGTGGCGAGCTACGTCGGAAGCAACGCGCTGCGACTCTTCACGGGGCGGCTCAAGCGCTACGGTCGCGCCGCGGTGAACTTCGGGACTCCGGTCTCACTGAAGGCGTGGCTCGCGAGCGCGCCGGGCGTGCTCGAGCTTCCGAAGGCACGGCGGCTGCCCGAGCTCGAGCGGCTCGCGGCCCTCCTGATGGAGCGCATCGGCGCGATCGTCCCCGTCACGCCGGTGCCGCTCGCCGCGGCCGCCGTGCTGTCATTCGGACAGACGGTGATTCCCAAGGAGGCGGTGCTGGAGCGGATGGAGCAGCTGCGGGACCGGCTGGGCGCCGTCAACGCCAAGGTCGTGCGGGGCGGCGCCCGCATCCCGGAGGTGTGGGACCGCGCCTGGCGCATGCTCCGGATGCGGCGGCTGGTGGTGGAGGACGGTGACAGCTTAATCGTGCTCCCCCGCAGCCGGCCGCTGCTCGAGTTCTACGCCAACTCGATCGCGCACTTACTACCCATTCGGAGCCCTCGCGTGCCCTTTCACAAGACCCACGAGGTCGACGCCGACCTGCCACGGCTCAGAAGGTCGGGGGAGGATGGTGGAGGACGGGGGAGGTAGTCTCACAGCCGCCGCGCAGCCTCCGCCGCCCGATCGATCTGCTGGATGACGGTAAGCAGCAGCTCCCGCACCACGAACTCGCCGGTCCCGAGTCCCGCGAGCCGGGCGGCGCATCGAGCGGCGGCGAGGGCCCGGGCCAGCTCCGCGACCTCGGCCTCACGTCGCCGCGTGGCCGCGCCCGGCATCCGATACCTGGGAGACACGCGGGGGAAGGTAGGCGCGCGCACAGTGGACGAGTCACCCTTTTTCCCCGCTCGCGGTCGCTTTTAGGCGAGCTCAGACTCGAGCTTGAGCAGTCGCCACCCCGTCACCATCGCACCCAGGAACAGCACGGGCAGCACCTGCAGCGCCTGGAGCGCCAGCCCGGCGGCGACCGCCTGCTCCGGCGCCACGCCGAACGGCAACAATCCCACGACCAGCGCCGCCTGAGTGACGCCGACGTTCGCCGGCGTGGGCCGCAGCAGCCCGCCCAGGTTGACGACGATGAGGGCCGTGAACGACGCGGCGAGCGACACCGGCACGTGCGTGGCGCGCAGCACGAGGTGATACGTAGCCCACTGGGCCCCCCAATTGTAGAGTGCAAAGGCGGTCGGCCAGACCAGCCGGCCACCGGCTCCCATGGCTCGCAGCAAACCGAGCCGCGACCGCAGCGACGCCGGCAACCGGTCGGCGAGCGACGCCCAGCCGCGCCCCCAGGCGAGGAGCAGTACCACCACCAGCGCCAGCCCCGCCCCGCTTTGGGCAGCCCGCAGCCATGGCTCGAGCTGCAGCACGCTCGGCGCCATCACCAGAAACAAGGCGAGCGCCAGCCCCTCCGCCACGCGGGTCCACACAACCGATGAAACGGCCGCGCTGGCCGGCACCCCGCCCCGCTGCACGATCAGGTGCACGCGCGCGGCCTCGCCGGCCACCGCAACGGACAGGTCGTTCACGGCTGCGCCCACCAGGTTCGCCTCCTGGGCCACCCGCCAGCTGTGCGGTGCGACGGGCTTCAGGAGCAGATGCCAGCCCCACCCCTTGGCCACGAGCGAGGAGAGGTTCACGGCGAGCGCGATGATGAGGAGCCACCGATCGGCGTCGAGCAGCGCAGCGAAGGTGACCTGCCATGGGAAGCCGGTGAAGAATTTGAGCGCCAGGCCCACGCCGACGAGAGCAAGGAGCCATCCGATCCAGCGTCCGGCCCGCGACTTCATGCGACCAGCTCCCCGAGCGGCCGGAACGTGTAGCCCGCAGACCGCGCATCCGCGATAATCGCAGGGAGGGCGGCCGCAGTGCGGCGCCGGTCGCCGTCCGGATCGTAGCCATCGCCGTCGTGCAACAGGATGATCGCCCCGGGCCGCAGCTTGCGGCGCACGCGGGCTCGGATCTCCTCGGCCGAAACGCGGGGGTCCGAGTCCCACACGCCGAACGTCCATCCGAACACCGTATAGCCGAGGCGGCGGGTGGCGACACTTACGAACGGGTTGCGGTAACCGTGCGGCGCCCGAAATACGCGTGGTGCGCGCCCGGTTGCCTCGACGATGATCTGGTGCGTGCGCTCCAGCTCCTCGCGGATCCATGCCGGGCCGTGGAAATGGAGCTTCTGGTGTCGCAGGGTGTGGTTACCGACCTCGTGGCCGGCGGCAGCAACACGGGCGGTAAGCGCCGGAAAGCGCCGCACGTGACCACCGACCATGAAAAACGCCGCGGGCACACCCTCGACTGCGAGCGCGTCGAGAATCGCGCCGGTGGCGCCGGGATTCGGGCCGTCATCGAAGGTCAGGTAGGCCACTCGCTCTCGGGTGGGTCCCCGGCCTACCGCGCGCCCGAAGAGCGGACTGTTGGGCTCGTAGGTGCCGTACGCCCAGGCGCCGAGCGCGGCTGCGGCGGCGGCAGGGAGAGCGATGGGCAGCGGCATCGGGGCATAATAAACACGAAGCCCCCGGGACGGCACGATAGGCCGCCCGGGGGCCCCGCACATCGGTTACCCGGAGCCGGGGGATTGCTCCCTCCGTTCTTCATCCTGCCGCCGCCGGTTGACTGATACGTCGCTCGGTAGGGCGAACAGGAGCTCCGGCTTCCATCCCCAAGCAGCCTGGCCGGGCCGCAAGGTTCACCGATGTGGGTGCTGCGGGTCAGATCGGGTCGCGGACCGACCCTCCGCACTGCACGTCGAGGCACCGCGTCGACGTGGACAGGGCACGCGACTGGCCCTATCTATCCGAGCCGGAGAGCCTGCTCCCGGATCGCCGGCCGCCTGAGCCCTTGTTTGCGTCGGCGGCCTCCCCGGAATTTCCGCTCGGACCCGTCTTGGAGGCGTAGTTGAGACACCAGGTCCCGACCCTTCCCTCCAAGCCGCGTGACACCAATATAGGGGCCTCGAGAAACCGCGCAAGTGCCGATGTTTCTTCGGGTTAGCTCACTTCGGTGTGCATCGCATGTGGAG
>WNGL01004920.1_pt1 | contig 15939 bp, 13 predicted proteins | sample 5400591 | NCBI WGS metagenome assembly WNGL01 (sample SAMN13153377, study PRJNA577476) | soil metagenome | isolation source: 80 cm soil or saprolite under Garry oak tree replicate 1 | place: USA:California | collected 2016-06-15
TGGCATATTCTTCTCCTCCCAAGTGCCCGAGGTTTAGATAGCCATACACGTTGAGCCTATGATTGTGATTTACGACCACTGCATCGTGATTGCGGGCAAGACTCTCACCGTCGTAGGCAAGAAGATCGTGCCCGCTTCCCGCGGTAAATCCTCCGCCGTGCATGTAGACCATGACGGGTCGTTTATGCGACGCATTGATCTCAGGCGTCCATACATTCACCCGGAGGCAGTCCTCGCCGGGAACCAGGGCCGCGCCGCGATGCAGCACGAACTGATCTTCATCGGAATTCGCCAGGTTTTTCCCGTCTGTGTCAAAGTGCGCGGAGTCTAGGTATGGACAAATCCGGCCATACTGCAGCGCGTTGCGTATTCCCGTCCAGGGTTCAGGCTTGACCGGCGGCATGAACCGCCTTGCGGCAGCGGTTGACGCGCCATAGGGTACACCTTTGAAAATGTATACACCGCTCCGCATGAATCCACGGATCTTACCCGCGGTCGTTTCTGCGACTGTTGCCGCGTCAGAAGCTATGACCGTGCTGTGTCCACAATCGCTTGCTGCGGACTTTGTTGTCGTGTGAGCTTCCGGCGTGGGCTGCGCTAACGCTGTCGCGGGCAGGACAACCGAACCTGCTAACCCTGCTCCCAGGGTTGCCATCGTACCCATAAAGGAACGCCGCTCCTTAAATGCTGACCTTGACTCGCGATTTAGTGGATTCTTCGATGTCATTCCTACCCTCGACTCGTCGTTCTTTAGCCGTCGCATTTTTCTATTACTGAAATAGCATATCTGTCAATAAAAATTGTTGGCGCCAAGAATTACTTGACAGGCGTCATTAATCGAGTCTATCAATAAGCAATTTTATCAGTAAACTATTATGTTCATGTATAAAAAATAAATGGGCTTCCAGCAAGACGTTAGGGAACCGCCCCGCCCGCAGCTAGCCGCAGCTGCAAGCAGGGACGAGGACTGAGGTCGAGGTCGAAGGGTTCGACGGATGCTACTCAACCAGCGGAACCGGCGAGGTGGCTATAACTCGCAGCACGGGTCAAATATGTCGCTCGTACTTGATCTCCTGGAAGAGGTCACGCCGTGAGGAGTGCTCAGAATCAAATCTACGTTAATGATCGCACCAAGTCGCAAAGTAGCCTCACCATGGGTCGTGAATATAAATGATCTTCGGGGTTTGGCGAAACGGCGTCTGCCAAAAGCCGTTTTCGATTACCTGGATGGTGGCGCCGAAGGAGAAATAACCCTTGGCGAGAACCGCCGCGCGTTCGAAGCGATCACCTTTCGACCACGCCAGGCCGTAGCCGTTGGTGAGTGCGAACTGCGAACACGGGTGTTAGGCACAGAGATCTCCTTTCCTGCCATTCTGGCCCCAGTTGGTTACAGTCGTCTGATGCATCCAGGCGGAGAAGTCGCCGCCGCTCGCGCCGCAGGTAAGGCAGGTACGGGTTACATTCTTTCCACAATTTCTGGGCACAAGCTAGAGGATGTCAAAGCCGGGTCAATGGGGCCGGTGTGGTACCAGCTCTATTTGGTTGGTGGACGGAAAGCGGCTGAGGGAGCTATTGAACGAGCGGGAGCAGCGGGCTTCTCAGCCCTAGTAATCACGATTGATACTCCCGTCGCAGGAATGCGCGAGCGCGATCCCCGCAACGGCATGGTGGAACTGTTGACGGGGAATGTTCTTGCCAAAATTCCATTCTTGCCGCAGATTTTCGCGCATCCGGGGTGGCTAGCTTCCTTCCTCTTCGATGGCGGTGTGCCCAAGCTAGAAAATGTGATTGTCCCTGGCGAGGGAGCGATGCCGCTAACTGACGCGGCCAGCGCCCTGAGACGTTCGGTCGTGACTTGGGAAGACATTCGCTGGATACGCAAGAGTTGGTCCGGCCCGATCGTGATAAAAGGCGTGCTTACCGCAGACGACGCTCGGCGCTCGGTGGACGAAGGTGCAACAGCGATTGTTGTGTCCAATCACGGGGGGCGGCAGTTGGATGGCGTGCCAGCCACGATCAAAGTTCTGCCCGAGATCACCGCTGCGGTGGGTACTCAGACCGAAATACTAATAGACGGTGGTATCCGCCGGGGGAGCGACATTGTGAAAGCAATCTGCATGGGCGCGCGGGCTGTCCTGATTGGCCGTGCTTACGCCTACGGATTGGGTGCAGCTGGAGAAGCAGGAGTAGCTCGGGCCCTAGAGATTTTGCGTGACGACGTGGACCGAACGCTTAGGTTGCTCGGTTGTCGATCGGTACTCGATCTTAGTTCTGGCTACGTGAAGTACCCACCTGACTGGAGGAGGCGGGAGAAGGGAGTCGAACATGATGATTATAGGCTGTGACCAGCACCCGGGTTTTCAGCAAGTTTTGTTTGTGAATACGGAGTCCGGGGCGTTAGAGTAGCGGCGACTGAAGCACCGAGAGGAAGCGGAAAACTTATGGAGCCTGTACCAGCGGTGATGGCCTTCTGTGCGGGCATTATAGTACGCGCTCCATATAGTACCCGCCCCATTGGTACCGCAGCGGATCGGCGTTGCTGGATGGTTGGTCGATTAACCGAAAACAGGCCGATAATTGGCGCAAAATCCGATAGGGACTCATTGAGAGGGATTGTGATCTGTTACTCCTGCCGACTTCGATATGACCCAGCAACTCGCACGTTAAATGTCATGGCGCAGCCGTTAATCCCGAAGCTGCTCCAGTCCGCATTGTCAGTCCGCAATAGCTGTGCCTTGCAATTACTCGCAATTACTTGGCAGTCTCTCGTGTCCTTGCAAGTTGTTAAGAACGCTCGTTATACATACTCTGAAAAGGCTGGCGTCGGCGGTTCAACTCCGTCCCTGGCCACCACATTTCAAAGCAGTTAGAGCGATTTGCATTTCTCATATTACCCGCAGTTTACCCGCAGTTACCCGCTGAACTCCCAAATTCACTGCAACGAATGCACCACAGGCTCAATGTTTTCAAGATCCTTCGTCGAGATCGCAGCCTGGGGAGGGTTCTTCCTCTCCTGGCTGAAGAGTTCTTCGAGGAACATGCCTTGCGCCTGCAATTTGTCCTCGGTCATCGCCTTGGCGTAGATTTCGAGCGTCGTTTTCAAGTTTTGATGCCGGAGGATCTCCTGCACCGTCTTGACATTGACTTTCATCCTGACCAAGACTGACGCGAGTGTCCTGCGAAATGTGTGAAAGCCAAAGGTGCGGGGTGGCGCAATGACCCAGGCCTTTTCTGCTGCCACCCGCAGATAATCGGAAACCAGCATGTTCGCCGCTGGCGGTTTCTTCCCCTTCAGGCGAAGGCTCGGAAATACCAGATCTTCATCAGCTGCATAAAGCGTCTCCTTGCGCCAGGCAAGAAGATGCGCCGCCAACAGCGGATGCATCGGCACGGGCGCTTTCGACGCCTTCGACTTGGGTTTGCCGAAGCGGCGTTCCACATAGGCCCGCCGCACGCGGATGAGCTGCGCTTCGAAGTCCAGGTCTTTCCATTGCAAGGCGAGGACTTCAGAGACGCGCAGCGCCGTGGCCGCATCGGTAAGGACCATGGTGCGGCGCATCAAATCCAAGTTGTCGAAGATTTCCAGCACCTGTGGCAGTGTGAGAATCACTGGTTCGAAGTCACTCACGAGCGACTGCCGCACAAAGTTGATGGGGTTACCGTCCTGTGTGCGGGGCAACAATCCTTGACGCTGACCGTGCACGTAGACGTTGTTCATCGCTTTGCGAATCTCGCCTAGGCTTGGGTTGCTGAGCGCGGATTTCTTCTTCAGGTCTTTTAACCAGTCTTCCACATCGGGGGGACGGAGAGCCAACGCGGGAGTGTTCTTCCAGCGAGGCAGAGCCCAGCGATTGAGGTAACGTTTGTATTTGTAGATGGTCGAGTAAGCCTTTTCGATGGTGGCTTCACTCTGATCATCCGGAAGTTCTCTTTGCATGTAGTTTGCCGTGAGTTCGCCAAATAGCATTCGCGCACCCACAGCAATCGGTGATTGGTTTGGATTCAGATGGAGTTCTTTCACCCGCCGCCAAGCGGCTTCCTCGCTGGGATAGTCCTTGACTGCGCCGACCGTAATGCCCGTAGCTTCGATCCACGTTCCATCTTTCGGTCGTCGTCGACGGTAGCAGAACACCCAAATATCCCCTGACTTGCGTGGCTTCCTGCGAAGCCACCCTTCCTGAAATCGTGCCATCACTTCTCCTTTGGAGAGGTGGCACTCCCGGCTGTTGGGGAGTTTCGCCGACTCTGCGCCCACTCGTCAAGCTCGCTCAACTTGTAGCGCCAGGTGCGTCGGAGATTACGAGAACCACTGAGAACGGGGTGGGCGGGGATTTTGCCCTGCCGAGACAATCGTTGCACCGTCTTCGAGTCAAACGCCAGGAATTCAGCAGTGTCTCCGTAACTGATCGCGTGCGGCAGGTGTTGGCGTGAAAGGTAAGCAGCGTTGGTTGCACTCAACTCGCGCCGCAGGAGTCCAGCATTTCGCATTAAGCTGTCAGGCATGGTGAATGTTCGCGCATTTGAAATTCGAGAGTCGCATTTCAAATCTTTGGAGTGTCGAGGTCGTCAGTGCTATTCCTGCTGCGGCTTCAAGCCGAGCTCGCGGCTGTAAGAATGGTACTCCTTAAGGCGAACAAAAGACGAATATATGTAGGTCAAGATCGGGATAGCGTCTATAAAAGAAGATATGGCTATGGAACCAACGCCACGTCGAAAGGTTGATGCACGCGTCCTTTTAGGCGGCCTGCTGGCGAGGTAGAAGTAAGTGAAAAGGCTTATCTTGTTGATTGTACAAGGGTAAAAAAGGTACTTTTCACAAACTAGAAAATGCTACATATAGGAAAGTTTTCCTTTACAAAGGTTTTCCAATTTGTGAAAATACTAAATGTATGCCCGCCCGAGAAGTTCAACTTGTCCGGAAGGTTCTGGATGCGCTGCGGAAGCAAGTGCCCGTCCGGGACTTCGCCGGAGTGCGTATCGAGCAAGTGCGGCAGGAGCCGGAACGACCATTCGATGTCAGTTTCGAGCTAACCTCGGGTAGCAACGGGATTCAGGTATTCGGTGAAATCAAGCAGGCTCCTTCGCCCAAGATGCTGGCGGAGATCGGACCGTGGATGCAGCGCATGAAATCGCTGAAGGAAGACACTGCCTTCGCCATCATCGCTCCCGCTCTCTCTCCACAATCGCAAGCATACTGCCTCGAAAACGGTATCGATTTTCTGGATCTGGCGGGAAACCTGTCTATCCAGGTGCCTGGCAAGTTCACATTGCAGCGCCTGGGCCGGAAGAGTTTGGAACGAAACCAACCGGCGGACTCGTCGCGCAGCATGAACGCCTTTTCCGGGCGTTCGTCGCGTGTATTACGAGTCTTGCTGGAAAAACCGAAGCTCTGGTCTCTTACCGACATTGCCAAGGAACTGGCTGCGGAAGCGATCCGTGTCGAAAAGATCTACGGTCAGCGCATCGACTTTGCCGTCAGCCAGGGATTGATCTCGAAAGTTCTTTCCAGTCTGGAAGAGCAGCTCTGGATTCGCCGGCAGGGATCAGCCGTGTTGGTGCCGGAACCCAGGCGGCTGCTGCTGGCATGGGCGGAAAAATATAAGGAGCGCTACCGCTGGCGTTTACGAAGCTCCTTCGAACTCCCCAATCCTTTCGGAGGCGGCGTGAGCCGGATCAGCGAGCAACTCGAGGAGCAGGTCAGCGGGGTTTTCGTTTTCACCGCCGCCGCCGCCGCTTCTGTGGTCGCACCCTTCGTCGAACTGGACCGCGTGGATATCTTTCTTGGGGGCGGGGAAAGCGGCGCGCGCTTACGCCAATTGGCGGAGCGTGAATCCACCGGGCCCAAGTTGCGATTGATCCATCCCTATGACATGGGCGTGTTCCTATACTCCAGGCGGGAAGGTGGTGTGCCGGTCGTGTCCAGCGTGCAAGCCTATCTCGATCTATATGCGCGCGGCGGGCGGGACCTCAAGCAGGCCGATTATCTTTTGAGTAAGACGATTGAGCCGCGGTGGAGAGCTGCGTGATTCCCGAGCCGCAGCGGACGTATCTCCTCGAATTGCTGGCGGCATTGGGACCGGCGGCGGATGATTTCGTCATTGCCGGCGCGCAGGCCATCAAGTCCGCCGTGAGGGACGCGCGCGGCACCAAAGACGTAGATTTGATTCTGAACGTAATTGCCCTCAGGGCGGAGTCTCTGCAACTGGACACTGTGTTGAAGGAGTTGGGGTACAGCGCAATCGCCGGGGCGCGAAACTTCCAGTTTGAAAAGCTATTCCCAGCAGCCGAGAAAACATGCGGATCGAGTTCATGGCGCCAGAAGAATTCAAGCGGCCTGCCGACTTCCGGGTGGATGTGCAGGAAGGGATTCACGCCCGTGCGTGTATCGGAGGAACGATCGCGCTGGCGGAAGCGGACGAGTATCCACTCGAAGGAAGATTGCCGGACGGGCAATCATATACGGCGAAGGTGCGCGTCACCAGGCCGCACGCGCTGGTGATGCTCAAGCTGCTGGCTCTGTATGACCGCTATCACAATATCCGCGGGCCTGCGGAAGCGAGGCACGATCGCGAGGAAGCGCAGACGCATGCAGCCGATGTTGTCGCCGTTGTGCAGGCGCGGCCGGACCTGGCGGAATTCAAGGCGCAGTTTGAGGGACAGTTTCGAGCGGACTCAGAGTTGGGTAAGCGCCTGAGCACAATCCTGAGCGATTTCTTCCGCGAGGTAAGCGCACCGGGATATCTCCTCTATGAAGAGTATCTGGCGGCTACCTTGCCTACAGGGCGCGCGACACAGGCCGAAATTCGGGAAGAAAGTGCGCGCGCGTATCGCATCCTGCAAAGAATCCTGCCGGAAGTAAGCTCCGCGGACAAGCGATGAATAGTGTCAATTTCGTTCCATGATGGAATGCAATTGGCAAATGGACGTGGCGGTCGAATAGGTTTCATTGCTATCCTCTTGGAGCAGGGCGGAATTTCACTTACGATGCATGCCTTCCATCCCCTGCATGGACTGCTTGCCAGTTCGGGATAAGAACGAATCAAATCGTTCCTGAACAGTCGTGATTCAATCGATGGACACTCCCAATCCGGAGACTGCGACGGCAATTCGTCGCGTTCAGTGGCTTACGGTGGGTTGGATGACGATTGAGGTCGGTATTGCCCTCGTAGCCGCACTTCGCGCGCGCAGTGTGCACTTGCCGCGTTTGGAGGCGATAGTGCAATCGAGCTGTTTTCGGCGGCAGTTGTGCTGGCGCGTTTTCATCCAACGAGTGGAGTGACGGAGAAATCCGCAGGCAGGATTACGGGCTGGCTCTTGGTCGCGCTCGCGGTGTACATAACGGTGCAATCGCTTTATGTCTTGATTGCTGCCGAATCGAAGCCAGAGCCCAGCTATCTGGGAATTGGACTTCTCTTGGTGGCCGCCCTGGTCATGCCCTGGCTTGCCCGGCGGAAACGTCAGCTTGGGATTGCCACGAATAGCGCAGCGTTGCGGGCTGATGCGGCGCAAAGTTCAATTTGCGGTTACCTGTCGCGGATCGCTCTCGCGGGGTTGCTGCTGAACGCGCTTGCGCACGCGTCCTGGGCGGACCCGGTCGCAGCTCTCGGCCTACTGCCAATCGTGATCAAGGAGGCGAATGAGAGCTTTCACGGGCGCTCGTGCGAATATGGCTAGCTCGCCGCAACTGGGTCTGGTTACTGCTTGGAATGAGCGAGGCCGAATAGCGGGCGATATTCACCGCTGCAGCGGTCCCGACCTTCTGACAGGCCAAATGGACGCCTCTTCACAAAGACCCTATGTCGGCAGTATCTCCGGTGTGGTGGTCCTCGATCTGAAAACGAAGGAAATCATAAATCGCTTTCAGAGCGTCGGGATTTCTTGTCTTAATGCGCACCCTGCCGCCAGCGGGCAATTCTTCGAAGCTGTAAGAAATCTCGGCGTGTTTTTCTTTCAACACAGGAACGCCGGGCGGTACTTGGTCATGGACGAACATGGGTATCGAAAAATTTCCGCCCGAAAACATTGTGACAATATGCGTGAAATGGAAACGGATTGCCTGTATGTTTTGGGAATCCTTGCTGTCTGTAACGGTTACTTCAATGGCTCCGCCGTCTGAATACAGGCGAAAGTGATGAGTGGTCCTGTCGTGCGGGAATCCCATTGCCTCATCATCATGTTTTTCGACATCCGCCTGATGCTGCGATGCCCCCTGCATATGCTCGTTGGGGATTGGGCAAGACTGCATGTCTTGCGCTGACAATTGCAGCCCATAGGCAAGAAGAAGCGCGATTACTGTTTTCATGATTTTCTTTTCCTCGGAAATCTATTTGTCGGATCACCCGAACCCGCTGTAACTTCGCTAATCGAATGAAGCAGGTGGGATTCTTGTCCAGGCCCTGCACGGCGGATTCGATCCTCCCAGTCGGACAGAAGCGTTTTCAGATATTTTTCCATCCGCTGTAGCGTCTGAATGTCCCCTCTGATTTCCTTTCAGCTTTTCGTTTGCTATCTCGTACACCCGCGCGCATGGAACTCGCCCTGCGTCCCGAGCCTTCAGGACATCCGCCAACTCGGCGAGAGTGAAGCCGATACGAAGTGCTTTTTGCACAACCAGCACTCTTTCCACCGCACCTTCGGGATACACTCTGTAGCCGGACTCAGTTCTTGCAGCTTTCGCCAAGACGCCGATTCGTTCATAGTGTCGAATCGTGTCCGGGCTGACTCCTGTTGCTTTTGCCAGCGACCCGGAGCGAAGGCCTCTGCCTGTACTAGGTGGCACCATGAGCATTATCAACTCTGGAATGCATTCCAAAGTCAAGCAGTTTTTCAGATTGTCTTTGCCCGCGGGATAAGGTCACCGCAGCGCAAAGGGCGCCTCCGCGTATTGTCACAGAATTCATCCAATGCAGCCGAATCCAGTGAAAAGCGATGCGCGAGTTCGTTGTGCAGGTGTATCTCCGATAACGAGAAAGTTGATCAATGCCTTGAGCCGGAGTTCTGATCGCGTGTTGCAGCGGGACGTGTCTGTGCGAATGTAGGGCACTCTTCCCGAAAAGTAACGTAGGTTTGCCCGCTGCTCAGCGCGGCGAAAACAAATTCCTGAACGGCATATCGCTGCTGAAAGATCAATCCCGCAATACGCGGGCGGGATCGGTACGGACTGCGCGCCAGGCAGGCAACAGACAGGCCGAGATTGCAGTCATCGTCATCACTGCCAGCGCCAATCCGAATACCCGCGGATCGTATGGGCTCACGTTGTAAAGAAGCTTTCCGAGTAACCTCGTGAGAGCGAGGGCTGCAACGGCACCGCAGAGGACGCCTCCTGCGGTTAGCCGGAGACCACGCGAAATGACTAGACGAAGCAGGTTCGCGGCGCCGGCGCCAAGAGCCATGCGCAACCCCAGCTCGCGCGTGCTCTGCGCTACAGCATAAGACATCACCCCGTACAGGCCAACGCCGGCGAGGAGGAGCGCCAAGCCTCCCAAAATCGAAACCAAGGTGACGGCTACGAGTTGAGGCGACGTCGAGCGGTTTACTTGCTCTTGGAGTGTGATCATCTCGTAAAGCGCAAGGTTTGCGTCCAAAGCATGCACTTCGCGAACGAGCGCGGCACGCATGCTGGGCAACGGTTGATTGGTGCGGATATTCAACACCGGTCCTCGTACAAAATCCTGCCGCAGCGGCACGTAGAAAAACGGCCTCGGAGTCTCGCGCATGCTCTCATACTTCGAATCGGCGGCCACACCTACGACTCGTGCCCAGCGGCCTTTCACTTGGACTCGACGGCCGATAGGATCCTGCCCGCCCCAGTACCGCGTCATCATGGTTCGATTCACGATGGCAACTGTTGGCGCGTTTTCATCGTCAGTGCGGTTGAATTCGCGACCGGAGAGAAGAGGAATCCCTAAGGTGGCGAAATAACCCGGACTGACCTGGTTGAACTCAATCCCAGGTTGTTCCTCAAGTGGAGGTTGGTAGCCGTCCACGGTAATTGGCGTTGAAGAGTATGTAGCGTAGCCCAAAGGCGTGACCCGGGCGAAGGCGGCAGACTCCACGCCCGGAAGCGCATTGAGACGATCAATCAGTTCGTCTTGAAACGTTTTGGCTCGCGGCACATCGTATCCCGCTGCCACGAGCGACACGCCGGTCGTCACCACGCGCGTGGTGGTAAAGCCTGGGCTTGCAGTTCGTATCTTTTCCAGACTTTCGAGCAACAAGGCCGCTCCAACCAGCAAAATGAAGCTCAAACAAACCTGGAACACGACGAGGCCTGAGCGCATCCACGCTCTTCCTCGGGGGCCGACCACACCTGAGGATTCGGCTTTCAAGGGTCCGGCAAGATCGAAGTTGCGTGTTTGAAACGCCGGTACTAACCCGACAATCATCGTCACAATCAAGCAAATACCGGCACTCCACGACATCACGCGCCCGTCCATTTCCCCCGGCAGGTACATTGCGACTCCCGAGCGCGCGGGTAACAATAGCACCAGCGCGTGCCGGCACCAGTACGCAGCCAGAAGTCCGCCACCTGTGCCCAGCGCTGAAAGGATGAGGCCCTCGGTGAGGAGTTGCTTCAACAAACGCACGCGGCTGGCGCCAATCGCGAGCCGAACGCTCATTTCGTGACGACGGGCGAATGACCGGACCAGCAGCAGATTGCCCACGTTGGCGCAGGCGATCAGCAGAACAAAAGCGACCACAGCTATCATGACCTCGAGTGTCGGCAGCAGCGTGCCGGCATTGTTGAATGGCGTCTGCCACAGCGCCCACAGCCCGATGCCACGCCCGCGGTTTGTGGCTGGGTAGTTCGTCTCCAAGCGCGCCGCAATTGCCGAGATTTCTTGCTGTGCCTGCGTGCGATTGACCCCCGGCTTAAGTCGTACATAAGCCTCAATCCATCGCGCATCGCGATCCTCGAGTTTGTATCCGCCGCTCTCGAAGGTTTCCTCCATCGATGCGGGGACCCAGAACTGCATCGCCCAGCCCACGAAAGTCCCATAGAATCTCTCTGGCGCGACGCCGATGATGGTGTGCGGTACATTATTGAAGCGTTGCATCTTACCAATGATTTCCGGGTCACCCTTGAAACGATTGCGCCACAGCTGATAGCTGATGACTACGACAGGATGGGAGTCGTTGCCTACATCCTCTTCCGGTTCGAAGCCACGCCCGAGCTTAGGACGAACGCCGATGGCGTCGAAATAGTTGGCGGAGACGATGCTTCCGGTCGCGGTCTCTGCGTGGTCTCCGATACTGAGCGTGGTGCCGGTAATCTTGCTGACGAAGGATTCCTCACATGATGTGCAGCTCCTCCGCAAGTCAAGGAAGTCCGGCCATGAAAGGCCGTTCCCCCCTCGTTCCGCGGGCCGTTCCCCCAACGGCAAATAGCCGCTCTTGGTGTGCGACTGCGGGATAAGGACGGAATAAGATCCCTTCGATCCAACTGAACACTGCGGCATTGGCACCGATGCCCAGAGTCAAGCACAGAATTGTCAGGGCAGAAAACCCCGGGCTGCGGCACAGTTGCCGGAACCCGTAACGCAAATCCTGAACAAAGTCCTCCAAGATGCTTCCGCCGCGCGCGTCTCGACACTGCTGTTCGATCTGAGCGATTCCGCCGAACGTGCGCACGGCGGAGTAGCGCGCCTCTTCCGGAGACACGCCTCTCGCAACGTTTTCGTTGATTTGTTGATCGAGATGTTCGCGAAGCTCCTCTTTTAGTTCCTGGTCCACCTGATTGGGATGGAAAAAGGAGCGCAAACGCAATGGCAGGGAATAGAACCATTGTTCGATATCCATGTTCAGGCCTCTTTTAGCTTTACTATGCCCGAGATTGCAGCCGAGACGCGGTTCCAGTTGGCCGTCTCTTTTTCGAGCGCCTTCCGCCCCAGCCGCGTCAGCGAATAAAATTTGGCGCGACGGTTGTTCTCACTCGCCTTCCATTGAGCCCGAATCCAACCCCGGTGTTCGAGCTTATGCAATGCTGGGTAGAGGGAGCCGTCGCTGACGCCCAGCACGTCGCTGGAAGTCTGTTTCAGACGCTGGCTGATGGCCCATCCATTCAAAGGTTGCAATTACCGCGGCTCCCCTCGGTTAGCAAGAGGTCATCAACAAATCAGAGTCGGTGTCCGAGCGGAAGCAATCCAGATTGGCACCAAGCGGATTGGTACCTTCAAGGACGTTTTATGAGGACAGATTGAGGTCTAGTTCTAACTGATGGCCTGATTAAGCGACATTGATCACTGCGACATTGCTATCTCTCAGGGCTTTGACATCACGTATGGGCGGTTGGCCGAAGAATCGACTGTACTCGCGGCTGAATTGACTCACACTCTCGTAGCCGACCTCGTATGCAACGCTTGTAGCATCGAGACCGTCCCTCAGCATTCGCTGACGCGCGGTCTGGAGCCGCAGCTGTTTCTGATACTGCAGCGGGCTCATTACGGTAAGAACGCGGAATTGACGATTGCACCGTTACTCGCGCAGTCGCGACCCTGGCGCAGTCGTCCAACGTTTCACCGTACGGGATGCGGCGCCGTTTTGCTCTTCATGAACTGGCGCTTGCCGAAGAGGTTCGCCGATTGCGTCCATCAGATTGATGTCTCTCACTAACATCGAAATGGAAAAATCTTTAGGGCGAATCCTGAATTCGCCAGTCTCAGTATCGCGTTCGGTGCGGAGTGGCGTCCGACTTCTCAGTATCCATGCCCATCTTCCAGCCGCACCTTGCCACGAAACATGCGATACACAAAAACGAAGTAGCCGAACGCGAGGCACATCCCCAACCCCCACCAAATGAGGCCCACGCGCAACGCATACTCGCCTGTGGCGGCATTATAGATGGTGATGTCGTGTGCGGGATCGCCGCTGGACGGCAGCAGACTGGGATACAGCGCCGCAGCCACACCCGCCAGCATGGCTGTGATATATGCGCACGAACTCAGAAACGCAGCCTTCTCCTTCGCTCGCCGTTCGAAGACCCACACGCCGGCGAGGCTCATGGCAACCGCCAGAGGAATCAAGTAGGCCAGAGGATATTCCCTGAAGTTATGCATCGTTCGGGGACGCACGGCAGCGGTGACGGGCACGCCCAACGCGGTTAGTACGATCAGCAACGGCACTAATCGGCGGGCAAGCTGGCGCGACTTTTCGTTCACCGCTCCTTCTGTCTTGAGCGCCACGTAAAGCGCCCCGTGGACTACAAGAGCGACAAGGGCAAGAACCGCCACGCCACAGGTGTACCAGTCGAGGATGCCGGTGTCGGTGCCAGTACCGAAGTTCGTCCACAGTGGCTCAAAGAAGAAATGATCCACTCCCAAAGGGACGCCGCGCACCACGTTGCCGAGCGCTGCGCCGAAGAAGATCGCCAGCCACGCGCTCGATATCGCAAAGAATCCGTCGAACAGCGACTGCCACACCTTATTCTCGATATGCGTGCGAAATTCGATTCCGATGCCGCGCAGCACCAGCAACCACAAAACTATGTTGAGCGGCAGGTAGAAGCCACTGAAGGCGGAGGCATAGAGCAGAGGAAAGGCGAAATAGAGCGTTCCACCGCCAGCAATCAGCCACACTTCATTGCCGTCCCACACCGGACCGATAGTGCGAATCACGATGCGGCGCTCTTCTTCGGTGCGCGCAATCAGCAAGTGCAACACTCCAACGCCCAGATCGAAGCCGTCGAGCACAACATAAGCAGTGATCATGACGGCAACGAGCACAAACCATACCGGCTCCATTCACACCTCCTAAGTCATACTGATTGACGTGCCCGAGCGCGCGTCGCCGGCAGCGGCTGCTAACGCCGGACCTTGCCCGATCTCGCGCTGTATGAGGAACAGAAATAGAATGCCTAGCACCAGATAGAGTCCCATATAGCCCAGCAGCGTGAACATGCTGTTGCCGGCAAGGACATTGGTGGAATATCCCTGGTTGGTGCGTAGCAGCCCATAGACCAGCCAGGGCTGGCGTCCGACCTCCGCGGTAAGCCATCCGGCGGTGTTAGCGATGTAGGGGAAGGGTACACAGAGCAGGATGATCCAAAGCATCCACGGACTTTCATACAGCTTTCTATGCCACAGCAAAAAGACAGCAAGCGCCATCACGGCGACGAAAATTGTGCCTAGTCCGACCATCACGTGATAGCTGAAGTAAAGCAGCGGGATGTTGGTCGGTCACTGGTCTTTGGGAAATGCATTCAACCCCTGGACCTCGGCCGTAGTCGTTCCGTAGACGAGAAAGCTCAACACCTTGTTCGCGATGATGGGATTGTCGATCCGCTGATGTTCCTCATCCGGTTGACCAAGAATGACGATGGGAGCACCCGTTTGCGACTTGAACAGCCCTTCCATGGCTGCCGTGGTCACCGGTTGGTTGCGCGCCATGTACTTACCGTGCAAATCGCCACTGGGAAACACCTGCCAGAGGGAAGCGGCGATTCCGGCGACAACTCCCACCCGGAGAAAGATGCGCGCGTGCTCCACGAACTTCTGCTGCAGCAAATAGAATGCGCCAATACCCGCCATCACGAACGCGCCTGTGATCAGGGCTCCGCTCATGTTGTGTGCGTACTGAATCAGCGCCCACGGGTTGGTCAACAGTCCCCAGAAGCTGGAAACACTGAACCCTCCATTAGGCAGGCGCGTGTAGGCCACTGGATGCTGCATCCACGCGTCGGTCACGATGATGAAGAACCCTGAGAGCCATGACCCGAGGAACACTAAGAAGCCAGCCCACCAGTGCCCCCATTTCCCCAGGCGCTTTTCGCCGTACAGAAACAGCCCCAGGAACGCCGACTCCAGGAAGAAGGAAAATGTGCCTTCCATGGCCAACGGCTGGCCGATAACGCCCCCGGTAAGGCGCGAGAACTGCGCCCAATTGGTGCCGAACTGAAATTCCATGGGAATGCCGGTGACTACACCCAGCGCGAAGTTGATGCCGAAGATCTTCGTCCAGAAGCGCGCCGATTCATTGTAGGCTTCGTTGCCAGTCCGGATGGCGAGCGTCTTGAGCACGACGATCAGAGGTGCCAGGCCCATCGTCAGTTGCGGGAACAGATAATGAAAAGTGATGGTGAAGGCAAAATGAATGCGGTGGAGAAACAGTGCGTCGTTCACGTTTGCTCCAGACCTGCGATTGTGGGTAGTTCGCAGAGCATAACGCTTCTTAGCCGGAATTTCCTTTTAGAATTCAAAAACGTCACCCAGTTTATACACATCTCGCCCTGTCCCATAAACGCGCTCTTGTCCACGAATGGAGTAGTTCCCGGTTGGTCGGCCAACCTTCCTTTACCGCCTTAAGGAAGGATTGCCCGTCACTCGGTGCAACCCGGTGTTTCCCTCGACGGTCAACAATTATTCATGTCGTCTTATGCCCGTGAAAGAAAGAGTTCAAGAACTTTTGGGGCCTGGGACTTGATTGAGCTGGGCTGAGGCACGCAGCCGGACTCGGTGCCCATAACTGAACGCCCAGATCATGGTGACGATGGTCAGGGTGCCGATCAGGATGGGCGACACAACCAGGACTGTCGACGCGGGCACATGGTAGATCAAAATGATCCGAAGAATCAGCTCGCCCACAAAGACACATCCCCAAACACTGGTTATCAGCCGATGGGAAAAACGTACCTCAGGCAATTGCCAAGCCGCATTGAAACGGGCCTGCCGCTGCGGGTCGGCTCCTGCCATGAAATGCCGCGCGAAATAGAACATCATTGGACGCGGCAACAAGAGCGAGACGAAGCAGGACAAGCCAAAGACACCGGTAAATAAGGATTCGCGGACCAGCAACAGACGTGGGCTACCGCCAAAGAGCAAGGCAGCACCGTCAGTGGCGAGCCCCAGTAGAACCACGATCGAAATCGGATCTACCTGACCTATGCGCACAAGATCGAAGATGCTTTTTCCGAACGGAAAAGTGCTGGCAATCACTAGCGCTGTG
>WNGL01007892.1_pt1 | contig 15939 bp, 11 predicted proteins | sample 5400591 | NCBI WGS metagenome assembly WNGL01 (sample SAMN13153377, study PRJNA577476) | soil metagenome | isolation source: 80 cm soil or saprolite under Garry oak tree replicate 1 | place: USA:California | collected 2016-06-15
CGCCGCGACCAGCCGCACCGCCGCGACCAGTTGCTCGGGAGAGACATCCTTCAACAAGAAGCCGCTCGCCCCGGCGCGCAGCGCGGCGTACACGTATTCGTCCAAGTCGAACGTGGTGAGCATGATCACCCGCGCAGCGTTGCTGTCGATTCCGGCGATCCGCCGCGTCGCTTCGAGCCCGTCCAATACCGGCATTCGGACATCCATGAGCACCACGTCTGGTCGCAACCTGCGCACCAATCCAACGGCCTCGTCGCCGTCAGCTGCCTCACCCACCACCTCGATCGAGCCATCCGCCCCCAGTATCATCTTAAATCCGGCGCGCACCAGCGCCTGATCGTCGGCAATGACAACGCGGAGCGCCGTCATGCCATATCAAGGGGGAGTCGGGCACGCACTGCAAAACCTCCCTCCGGCCGAGGTCCGGCCTCGAGCTCGCCGTCATATATTGCGACGCGCTCCCGCATGCCAAGTAGGCCGCGGCCGGCGCCGCTCGCACCGTCGAGACTCGTGCCGCCGCCGTCCACAACGTCGACGCGAAGCTCCTTTTCACCAAAATCCACGTGCACCTGGGTACGCGCACCGCGGGCATATTTGAGCGCGTTGGTCAGCGCCTCCTGGACGATGCGATACGCGGTCAGGTCGACGCCGGGCGCCAGCGGGGACGGGGTGCCCACGATCTCGAAGTCGACCGCCAGCCCGGCCCCGCGGACCTGGTCGAGCACCTCCCCGAGGTCCCCGAGCGACGCCGAGGGCGCCGTCTGCGGCCGTTCGGACGGCCTGCGCAGCACCCCGAGGAGCCTGCGCAGCTCGGTCAGGGCCTGCCGGGCCGTGTCGCCTATCACCTCGACCGAGCGCTGGGCCTCGTCGGGCCGGCCGGGGAGCAACGACCCCGCCGCTTCCGCCTGGACCGCGATCAGGCTCACATGGTGCGCCACCACGTCGTGCAGTTCGCGGGCGATCCTGGTTCGTTCGCGCTCCGCGGCTTGCGAGGACTGGCGGTCGATTTCCGCCTCGGCGCGGTCGGCCCGGCTCCGCGCCGCCTGGATGCTGGCCCGCTTGGCCCGGCTGAGCAGTCCGGCCGCCGCGGCGGTGAGGAAAATCGTCACCTGGAAGATGGTGTCGTAGGGCTGGGGGTGGCCGGGCGAGGCCTCCGAGACCGTGATGCCGGCGGCGACGAGCAGGCAGGTGATCCAGCGCCAGACCGGGCCGCGGCGGTCGATAATGGTGTAGACCGCGATCGCGGGCCCGAGCGGGAACGGCGCGAACCCGAACCCGATCTTGTCGTAGGCGACCCGCGCGGCCCCGATGGCCAGGCCGATCCCGACCGGCCTGGCCCGCCGCCAGGGGAGAGGGAGGGCCTGGGCGGCGACGAGCGTCAGCGCCAGCCACAGCGGGTGCAGCTGGGCCCGGTACTGCAGTAGCGAGACCACGTTGGCCACGGCCAGGGCGACGCCGATGCCGGTGTCCTGGACCAGTTCCTGGCGGCGCGGCGGGAGCGCGGCCACCCGCGCCGCCAGCGGCCGCCAGAGCCTGGCCAGCGGTGCCGCTACCCTTTCCACGAGCCGATGGTACGGCGTGCCGCGCCGCCGGGGATCACCCCTAAGGCGGAGCAGGCGACTGCGACTTCCGGAGGACACGCGGCCGTGTTCCGGCCTCTATCTGCGACGCGGTCTGAGCCGGGAATTCGCCCGGCCGCCCGATGCGCCGGGCGGGCCCGCCCCGTCACCATGACCGCATGGACATAACTACCGGTACCCACCCGAGCGTTGCGGCGGCGGACGGGCCAGCCCGCGCGGCCGCTGCCGCCGCCCGCCCGGCTCGGCCGCCCTGGCCCGGGATCGCCCTGATCGCCGCGGCGGCGGTGGCCGCCGAGATGGCCGTCAGCGCGCGCTACGGCTACACCCGTGACGAGCTGTACTTCCTTTCCGCCGGGCAGCACCCGGCGTTCGGCTACGTCGACCAGCCGCCGCTGACCCCGCTGCTGGCCCGGATCACCGCGGCGCTGACCGGCAACACGCTGGCCGGCTTCCGTATCCTGCCCGCGCTGTCCCTCGCCGCGCTCGTGGTGATGACGGCGGCCATGAGCCGGCAGCTCGGCGCCGGCCGGGCCGGCCAGCTACTCGCAGCGCTCGCCGCCGCGACCTGCGCGCAGTACCTCGGCGCCATGCACGAGCTGACCACCACGACGCCCGACTTCGTGCTCTGGGCCGCGACCATGCTCCTGGTCATGCGGCTCCTGGCCAGCCAGGACCCGCGCTGGTGGGTGGCGATAGGCGGCTGCGCCGGGGTGGCCAGCGAGGCCAAGTGGAACATCGCCTTCCTGGTCGCCGCGCTGACGGCCGGCTTCGTGTGCACCGACGCCCGGCGACTGCTGCGCAGCCGCTACCTGCTGGCCGGCGCCCTGATCGCCGCGGCGCTGGCCGCGCCCGACGTCATCTGGCAGGCCGCCCACGGCTGGCCCGGCCTGGACGTGTTCCGGGTGCTGCAGAGCGCGGCCGGGCACAACCGGGCCGTCTACTGGCCCGCGCAGGTCCTCTACACTGGCGTCGCGCTGACCCCCGTGTGGGTGGCGGGTGCCGTCTGGTCGCTGCGCAGCACGGCGGCCCGGCGCTTCCGGCCGGCGGCGATCGCCTGCGTCGCGGTGATCGCCCTGCAGTTCGTCCTGGGCGGCAAGGCGTACTATCCGGGCGCCGCGTTCACGTTCCTGCTCGCGGCGGGCTGTGTCCCGCTCGAGCGCCGCCTCGCCGCTCGCGCGCCGGCCCGCCGCCCTGCTGCGGCCCGCGGCCTCCCTGCGGCCCGCGCCCGGCTAGCCTGGCCGACCATGCCCGCGGTGCTGGCCGGAGCGGCGATGGTGGCCGCGGCGGCGCTGGCCGCGCCGGTGGCGCTGCCCGTCCTCCCGGCCCGGACCCTGCACACCGTGCCGCTGCAGAAGATCAACTACGATCTCGGCGAAGAAATCGCCTGGCCCGCGCTGGTGGCGCTGGTCGCGCGAGAGTACGACACCCTGCCGGCCGCTCAGCGGCCGCACACCGCGATCCTGGCCGGCAACTACGGCGAGGCGGGCGCGATCGGCCGCTACGGCCCGGCCGACGGCCTGCCCCCGGGTTACAGCGGCGCCAACAACTTCTGGCTCTGGGGTCCGCCGCCCGCCGCCGATTCCGCGGCCATCGCGGTGAACGTCGACCCGGCCCTGCTCCGCCGCGAGTTCGCCCACGTCCGCCAGGTGGCCACGTTCCGGAACGGGCTCGGTGTCAGCGACGACGAGCAGGGGGCGCCGGTCTTCGTCGCCACCGGCCTGCGGTCCCCCTGGGCCCGGGCCTGGCCCGCTTTCCGGAGCTATGCCTGACCCGCGTACCCTAGATCCTCATGAGACCTGGGGTCATGCGCCGGCCGAAGCCGAGCAGCGAGGCGGAGCAGCAGTACGCGACCGACATGGAGTTGGCCGGGCGGCGCGCGGAACTTCTCGACGCGGCTCGCGAGGCGGAGGGCCAGTTCCGGCAGGCCCAGGCCCAGCACGCCCCGGACGCGGAGGTACGTCGCCTAGCTGAGGATCTCGACGTCGCGCTCACCGAGGTCATGCGGGCCGCCTATGCCGCCCAGCGCGCCGAGATCGGCCCCCGCGGCTACGACGACCGCATCTACCGCCGCAAGGCCAAGGCCACCCCGCGGGTGCACGCCCTCACGGCCGAAGCCGAGCACCTGCTCACCCTGCGCGAGACCCACCGCCTGACCGGCATCCCGGCCGTCCCGTTCGACCCAAGCTACGGCCGGATCACCCGAGGGGGGCGATGTGCAGCAATCGATTGTTGCAGTTGTGCGTGTCGCTTGCGCCGCGCGCGGTGAAGGGGCACAGTTGGTCTAGGCCAATATTATGCTCAACACGGTACCTAAAACAGAATGTGACAACTGGTAGTCAGAAAGTGCCAGTCAGTAACTAGTGAAAAGCTACAGATGGCGACCGGGAAAACGATCAGCATGAGCCATGTGAGCGATCGCAAAACCTGCGGCACACTAACAACCAACCGAGAACACGCATCATGAAGCAGCCAGGAGGCACTGATATGTGCCCACACACGCCGCCCTGTCCGGCTCCCTCAGCTCCGGACCGGGAAGCGGCGCACACCATAGTCAGCCACCCCGAGCAGGGCTGGAGCCTGCTCTGCAACGGCGTCGTCATCTTCGAAGACACCGGGGAACTCCTCCCTGACGGCGCGTCCATCGCACCGCACCGGCCCACCGACCTGGCCGCCTTCGACCGCCGTTCGGCCGGCGCCCACCACGGGCACGGCGGGCAGGCTCCAGCGGCCTGATCCGCCCAGGCGACATCTCGCGGGGCTACACCCGAGATGCCTTGTCTGACGACTCTCTTCTCTTTTATCCTTTTTTAATCCTTTCACCGCCCCCCGTCTCACCGCCCCCGTCCTGGCGCCCGGCCACCGGCCGCGGGCGCCCACCGCCGGTCACAGCACCGCGGCCAGCCACTCGGCGACAGCGGCGAGGACCGCCGCGCGATGACCTTTCAGCGCATGCGCCTCCCCAGGGACGACGACCACGCGGTCCGCGTCCTTGGCACCGGGAATCCCGAACGGGTCACGCTCCCCGTTCACCACCAGCACTCTGGCTCCGCCCTCGCGCGCCGCGTGCAGTTCCGCGACCCGGGACGCGGCCGCCGGCGAGCGCCCCGGCGGGCACAGCGGGAAGGCCAGCGCGATCACGGCACGGGCGCTCACCGCCGCGGCGGTACGGCAGGCCACGCGCGCGCCGTTGCTGCGCCCGCCCTGGACGAGCGGGACGCCAGGCGCCAGGTCCCGCAGCGCGGCCACGATCTGCGCCCAGGCGGCGTCCTGCCGTGCCGCCGAGCCGGGAGCGCGGGCTCCCCTGACCCGGTAGGGCTGGGTGACACGCGCCACCATCGCGCCCTGCTGCAGCCCGGCGTCACGGGCCGCCAGCAGGTCAGGCGACCCCACGGTGCCGCCCGCGCCGTGCGTGAGCACGAGCAGGAACCGCGCCGCCTCGCCGTCCCCGTCGAGTTCGGCCTGCGCGGCCCCGCCGTCGGTGTTGATCTGCACAGGCCCCATTGTCCCCAGGGCCCTAATGTCCCCGGGGCTCAGCCGGCCTGCGGCGCGGCGCTCGGCGAGAGGGCTATGCCCAGGGGCGTCCGCTGATGGTGGAGGTATCGTCCGGCGCGGGTGGTGGTAATCAGTCCGTTCGGCCGCGCCTTCGGGGCGGTCTACGCCTCCACCTACAGGCTCGCCCGCGCCCGGCGCGGCTCGCACCGCCGCGGGCGGGTGCGGCTCGCGATCGCCGGGCTGCGGGCACGCCAGACGGACCGGCGCAAGGACTGGGCGGAAAAGGCCAGCACCCGGCTGGCCCGCGAATACGACCTGATCAGAATCGAAGATCTGCAGATCAAGAACATGACTCGCTCGGCCCGGGGGACCGCCCGGGAGCCGGGTCGGCACGTGCGGCAGAAAGCCGGGCTGAACCGGGGCATCCTAGCCTCGGGCTGGGGCCTGCTGGCGCGCCGGCTGGAGGACAAGGCACCCGGCCGGGTGGAAAAGATCAACCCCGCGTTCACCAGCCAGCGGTGCTCGGCGTGCGGGCAGGTGGATGCGAACTCGCGCGAGAATCAAGCGCGGTTCGTGTGCACGGCCTGCGGGTTCGCCTGCCACGCGGACGTGAACGCGGCCCGGAACATCGCGGCGGGGCACGCCGTGACTGCGCGGGGAGGCGACGGGGCTGCCCGGCCTGCGAACCGCGAACCTCAACTGCTTTGCCTCCTTAGCCGGACGTGAGCAGCTGGAATCCCCCGCCTTCAGGCGGGGGAGGATGTCAACCTCTGGCCCGCGCTGGTGCGCGCGCTCCTAGACGTCGAGAAGTTTCTTGAGGAACTGGCCGGTGTAGCTTTCCTCGACGGTGGTGATGCTCTCGGGCGGGCCGCAGGCGACGACCGTGCCGCCGCCCGCGCCGCCCTCGGGGCCGAGGTCGATCACCCAGTCGGCGGTCTTAATGACGTCGAGGTTGTGCTCGATCACGATGACCGTGTTGCCCGTCTCGACCAGCCGGGTGAGCACGCCGAGCAGCTTGCGGATGTCCTCGAAGTGCAGGCCGGTGGTCGGCTCGTCCAGCACGTAGATGGTCCGTCCGGTGGCGCGGCGCTGCAGTTCCGACGCCAGCTTGACCCGCTGGGCCTCGCCGCCGGACAGGGTGGGCGCGGGCTGGCCCAGGCGCACGTAGCCCAGGCCCACGTCGACCAGCGTCCTCAGGTGCCGGTGGATGGCGGGCACGGGCTCGAAGAACACCGCCGCCTCCTCGATCGGCATGTCGAGGATCTCGGCGATGGTCTTGCCCTTGTAGTGCACCTGCAGGGTGTCGGTGTTGTACCTGGCGCCGTGGCAGACCTCGCACGGCACGTAGACGTCGGGCAGGAACTGCATCTCGATCTTGATCGTGCCGTCCCCGGAGCAGGCCTCGCACCGGCCGCCCTTGACGTTGAAGGAGAACCGGCCCGGCTGGTAGCCGCGGATCTTCGCCTCGGTGGTCGCCGCGAACAGCTTCCTGATGTGATCGAACACGCCGGTGTAGGTGGCCGGGTTGGACCGCGGCGTGCGCCCGATCGGGCCTTGATCAACGTGGACCACCTTGTCCAGGTGCTGGGTGCCGGTGATCCTGGTGTGCTTGCCCGCCACCGTGCGGGCGCCGTTGAGCTCCCGGGCCAAGGCCTTGTACAGGATGTCGTTCACCAGCGTCGACTTGCCCGAACCCGACACCCCGGTGACCGCCACCAGGCAGCCGAGCGGGAACGTCACGTCCACGCCCCGCAGGTTGTGCTCGGTCGCGCCCTTGACCGTGACCTCGCGGCTCTTGTTCCGCGGCCTACGGCTGGCCGGGAGCGGGATCGACTCCCGGCCGGACAGGTAGGCGCCGGTCAGCGACTCGGGACTGGCCAGCAGGTCGGCGACAGGACCGGAGACCACGATGTTGCCGCCGTGCTCCCCCGCCCGCGGCCCGATGTCCACCACCCAGTCCGCCGCCCGGATCGTGTCCTCGTCGTGCTCGACCACGATCAGCGTGTTACCCAGGTCGCGCAGCCGCAGCAGCGTCTCGAGCAGCCGGTGATTGTCCCGCTGGTGCAGCCCGATGGACGGCTCGTCCAGCACGTAGAGCACCCCGACCAGGCCCGAGCCGATCTGGGTGGCGAGCCTGATCCGCTGCGCCTCACCGCCGGCCAGCGTGGCCGACGCCCGGTCCAGGGTCAGGTAGTCCAGGCCCACGTCGAGCAGGAAACCCATCCTCGCGTTGACTTCCTTGATGATCCGCCCGGCGATCTGCCGGTCGCGGTCGGAAAGCTCCAAGGTGAGCAGCAGCTTGGCCAGTTCCCCGACGGGAAGCGCGCACAGCTCGGCGATCGACCTGCCGTCCACTGTCACCGCGAGCGACACCGGCTTAAGCCGGGCTCCGTGACAGGCCGGGCACGGCACCTCGCGCATGTAGCCGGCGAACTTCTCCCGGCTCGAGTCAGACTCCGCCTCGGCGTGCCGCCGCTCCACCCACGGGATCACGCCCTCGAACGTCGTGTAGTACGAGCGCTCCCGGCCGTACCGGTTCTTGTACCGGACGTGTACCTGCAGGTCATAGCCGCGCAGCAGCGCCTGCCTGGCCTTGGCCGGCAGCTTCTCCCACGGGGTGTCCATCCGGAATCCGAGTGTCTCGCCGAGGGCCTGGATCAGCCGGACGAAGTAGTCGCTGATGTGCCCGCCGCTCCACGGCGCTATCGCGCCGTCGGCGAGCGACCTGGACTCGTCCGGCACGATCAGCTCCGGGTCGACCTCGAGCCTGGTGCCGAGCCCGGTGCAGTCGGGGCAGGCTCCCCAGGGCGAGTTGAACGAGAACGAGCGTGGCTCGAGTTCGTCGAAGGACAAGTTGTCGTACAGGCACGCCAGGTGCTCGGAGTACATCCGCTCACGGTACTGGTCGTTCTCCGGCAGGTCGACGAACTCCAGCACGACCACCCCGCCGGACAGGCCGAGCGCGGTCTCCACCGAGTCGGTCAGCCTGCGCCGCGCGGTGTCCTTTACTGCGAGCCGGTCGACGATCACCTCGATGTCGTGCTTCTCGTACTTCTTCAGCGCCGGAAGCTGGCCGGACAGTGCCTCGTCCAGGCGCACGATCGTGCCGTCGACCCGGGCCCGGGAGTATCCCTTGGTCTGCAGTTCCCTGAGCAGCTCGCCGTATTCTCCCTTGCGGCCGCGCACCACCGGGGCGAGCACCTGGAACCTGGTGCCGTCCTCGAGCTCGAGCACCCGGTCCACGATCTGCTGCGGGGTCTGCCGCGCGATGGGCCGGCCGCAGATCGGGCAGTGCGGCTTGCCGATCCTGGCGTAGAGCAGCCGCAGGTAGTCGTACACCTCGGTGATCGTGCCCACGGTCGACCGCGGGTTACGGCTGGCGGACTTCTGGTCGATCGAGACCGCGGGCGACAGCCCGTCGATGAAGTCGACGTCGGGCTTGTCCATCTGGCCGAGGAACTGCCGTGCGTAGGCGGACAGCGACTCGACGTACCGGCGCTGGCCCTCGGCGAAGATGGTGTCGAAGGCCAGGCTGGACTTGCCGGAACCGGACAGCCCGGTGAACACGATCATCGCGTCCCGCGGCAGGTCGAGCGAGACATCCTTGAGGTTGTGCTCGCGGGCGCCGCGAACGACAAGCCGGTCAGCCACTGCGCCTCTGCTCTCTTAGGGCTCGGAAAGTAGGTGGACGGGTCGCTTGGGGATGGTAGCCGGGGGGTCTGACATTTTGAGGACTCCGCGCCCGGCGGAGCACAAGCGCCGCACAATCTATGAGCGCTGAATCAGCCGCCGTTATGCCCGCCCCGCTACCTCCCACGATAGCGAAGCACGCCAAGATCCGTCCGCCGGTCGCCGCCCCGCCCAGGCCCATCCGAGCCCATCCGGACTCGGCCGGAGGCCGACCCGGCCCTGCACGGAACCATGTGAATGTGACTCTCTAGGCTTTCGTCATCGGAGGCGCGCATTGCTCGGCAGGATTGCCCACACGTGCGCTCGCTCCTCGGGCGGCCCGACCGCACCCGTGAAGCCCTGACCGATGCCCTGGTCGGCGCCATAGCTACGGATCGTTAGCTCCACGCGGCGACCACCGTGTCACGGTTCCGTCGATGGCGAGGTTCGTTCCACGCAACTTGGCTGCCGGTAAATACGTCTAATAGTTGGGTTACACGCGCGGGGGTGTTCCAGAGGCCTGGGTACGGGACAATGAATCCGCTCGACTGGTCGCTTATTACGGGTCCGATGCCGGTCATCTTGCTGGTCAGTGCGCTGCTTGCATTGGCTTGGCTGGCGGCAGGGCGCAACGCGCCGAGGCACAGCTCTCTGCTGCCCAACTCTCTGAGGCGCGGCGGCGCACGCGGGGGAAGTGCCGACGGGGCGGTCTCGGTGCGCTGGCTGGCGATCTGCGTGCCGCTCATCGTGACGGCGGCCGGGGGGTCATCGCGTTGCTGACGTGGCTGATCAACAATGTCTGGCGGCCGTTTCCCGACGTGCTGCCGTTCAGTATCGTTTTCTGGTCTTGGGTGGCCCTGGCCGGCACGGTGCTCGCGTTCACCCGGCAGCCGCTGCTTCGGACCTGGCCGCGGCGGGTCGCCGCGATCTCCGCGGGCGTCCTCGTGCTGGCCGCCGCCGCCAACCAGGTCAACGGCTACTTCGAGGCGTATCCGTCGCTGCGGGTGGTCCTGGCGCCCTGGCTGGACCCGAAGCCGGTGTTCACCAGGACCGTGAACGTCAGGGCAGTCGTCGCAAAGCCACGCCACGCACTGGCGGGCGTCTGGCATCCGCCACCCGGAATGCCGAAGACCGGTGCCGTGTACCAGGTGATCATTCCCGGGGTCAGGTCAGGGTTCACGGCCCGGCCGGGCTACATCTACCTACCGCCCGCCTACCTGGCCACGCCCCGGCCTCAGCTTCCCGTGCTGGTGCTGCTCGCCGGGCAGCCGGGGAGTCCCCGTCAATGGCTCGACTCCGGCCGGATCCAGGCGATGATGGACGCCTTCGCGCTGCACCACAAAGGCCTCGCCCCGGTCGTCATCATGCCCGACGACCTGGGCAGTAATTTCGCCGACCCGCTGTGCATGAACTCCCGCCTCGGCGACGTGGAGACCTACCTTACCGTCGACGTGCCGAACTGGGTCACCACTCATTTGCAGGTCCGCTCGCCCGATCGCGGTTGGGCGGTTGGCGGCTTCTCCGAGGGCGGCACCTGCGCGATCCAGCTCGCCACGCAGGCGCCGCGGCTGTACCCGATCTTCGTGGACATCTCCGGCCAGCTCGAGCCGACGCTGGGCAGCCGCCGCCTCACGATAAGCAAGGCGTTCGGCGGGGACGCCATGGCGTACCTCCGGGTCGACCCGATCACCGTGCTGGCGCACATCCGTTTCCCCCGCGACGCGGGGGTGTTCGTGGGCGGCGTGAACGACAGCGTCTACACCCCGCAGCAGCGGATGATGTACCTCGCGGCCCGACACGCCGGGAGTAGGTGACGTTTATGAAACTTCCTGGCGGACATAGCTGGCGGGTCTGGCGCGGCGGTCTGGAGCCGAACGTCGCCTGGCTGGCGGCCCAGCTCAGCATTACGGAGCGTGCCCGATGACCGGCCTGCTGCCGCGCCCGGGCCGGATCGGAGCCGAACGGCAGGAGGGTGCTCCAGCCCTGCCGGAGAGGCCGCCAATTCCGTTCCCGCGGAACAAGCCGCGGCGTCGGCGATCGCTGTCCTGTCTAGCCTGGCTGCAGTTCCGGCGTGCCCCGGCGACGATATGCTGGCCTGGCCGCGGTCTGGGGCGTTGGGCTGATCACCGGCAGCATCGCACATGGGCCGTCGCGCTGGCTGTCCGGACACGTAGGCGTCGGCTTGCCGTCGCTCGGGCACGGCTACTGGTGGACCCCGCTTAGCGCCGGTCTGTGGGCGTCCGGCCTGGGCAGCTACCTGGCCGTTACTGCGCTGGGCCTGTTGATCCTCGCCCCGGCCGAGCACCGGATGGGTGTCACCCGCACGTTCATCACGCTGCTGGTCAGCCAGGCCGGCGGTCTCCTGGTAGCAGTCGGGCTGATCAAGCTGGCCGGGCTGGCACGCGAGCCGTGGCTCGGCACCCTGACTGGCGAGACGGCCGTCGGCGCCATCCCTGGCGTGCTCGGCGTCGGTTTCGCGCTGAGCTGCACGCTCACCCTGCTGTGGCGCCGACGGCTGCGGCTGCTGCTGACCGTCGCCGTAACGATCAGCGCGATGTATGTCTGGCACTTGGAGCAGGTTGCGCAGGCGTGCGGCGCGGCGGGTGGTCTTGGCACCATAGCGCTGACGTACGATCGCGCCCGGCCGCGCGTGGGACTGCGCGCGTCCCCGCACGAGGTACGGGTGCTGGTCGGGATGCTGGTGGCGGTGTCGGCGCTTGGCAGCATGCTGGCCGCGCTGATCGAGAACGCTGACGGCCCGATGTCGACGTTCTCCTTCCTGTTCGCGGCCCCCGGGCCCGATCCGCACGACCTCGCGACCACGTGTGCGCGTGCCGACCTCGCCGTGATCTGCCGGGGCCTGCGTGAGCAGCAGCTATATGCGCAGTGGCCAGGGGTATTCGTGCAGGTGGCGCCGGCGCTGCTCTTGCTGCTGAGCGCGGACGGGCTGCGCCGCGGGCGGCGGCTGGCCTGGTGGCTCGCCGTGGCGATCAACTTCACTGTGCTCGGTGTCAGCATCTGGGTGGGGTACACCGTCGCCTCCAACCCCAGCGTGCACATCAGCGGGTTCGGCGCGTGGGCCCGAGCGATCCTGCTGGCGGGAGAGGCGATGCTCCTCCCGGTTATCACGCTGGTCGTGCTGCTGACCACCCGTCGGCGCTTCGACCAGACTGCCGATCGCCGGGCGGTCAGGAAGCTGATGGCAACCCTGGTCACCGCGCTCGCCGCGAGCTGCGGCGCGTTCGTGCTGCTCGGCTACCTGCTGCGGGATCATTTCAGCCCGCGTCCGGGGTTCGGCGCGCTGGTCCAGGATCTGCCGGTGCGGTTCGTGGCGGGCAGGCCGTTCATCACCCGGTTCCTCCCTGCGGACCTGGCCGGGCAGCTGCTCTACGTGTGGATTTTCCTGCTGTTCTGGATCGTCGCTCTCGCCGCGCTCACCGCGTTCTTCCTGCACACCTGCGCGTATCGCGATGCGGACACGGCGGACCGGGCCCATGCGATCCTCACCCGCGGCGGCTCGACGCTGTCCTAACATGTCGACCTGGCCGGGAAACCAGTACTGGATCAACCACGGTGGGCAGGCCGCGATTGCGTACCGGGCCATCGCCGGGGTCGCGGTGACCGTGGGCGGCCCGTACGGCGACCCAGCCGCGCTCGATTCCGCGATAGCCGAGTTCGCAGGGTTCTGCGAGCACCGTGGCCTTCAACCGTGCCTGTACGGCGTCAATGCGCAGACTCGCACCATTACCGATCTGCTCGGCTGGAAGTCAGTGCAGATCGCCGAGGACACCCTGCTCTCGCTGGCGCCTCTGCAATTCGTGGGCAAGAAGTGGCAGGACGTGCGGACCGCGCTGAATAGGGCGGCCAAGGAAGGGATCACCGCCGAGTGGTGGAGCTATCCGGAGGTGCCGTGTGAGCTCACCAGCCAGATCCGGCGAATCTCAGAGCGATGGGTGGCGGACAAGGGCCTGCCCGAGATGGGCTTCACGCTAGGCGGGCTGGACGAGCTCAACGATCCGAACGTCCGCTGCCTGATCGCAGTCGGCACGGACCGCGAGGTCCACGGCATCACGAGCTGGATGCCCGTGTACGCGAGCGGGCGACCGGTCGGCTGGACGCTCGACCTCATGCGCAGGAACACCGAGCCAGGCTCGTTCCATGGGGTGATGGAGTTCCTCATCGCGACGGCGGCGCTCACCTTCCGGGAGGAGGGCGTCCGCTTCGTCAGCCTGTCCGGCGCGCCGCTGGCCCGGCTGGACCGCGGCGAACAGCCGTCGGCGCTGCAGCGCCTTCTCGACATGGTCGCCAAGACCCTGGAACCGGCGTATGGCTTCCAGTCGGTGCTGCACTTCAAGGCCAAGTTCCAGCCGGTCTACCAGCCGCTCTACCTGGCTTACCCGGATCCGGCCGCGCTAGGCTCGATCGCCACCGCGATCGGCCGCGCCTATATGCCACACCTCACGTTGCGGCAGGCCCTGCGCCTGCTCACCAAGCTCTGCTGGCCGCACGCCCACCGCGGCCCCGGTGCACCAGCGCGAAAGAGGCGTACCGATGCGTGACACGGCGGTAACCGGCCGGACGACCAGCCCCAGAAACGGCGGCCAGCAGGCAAACGCGGCCGAGTGAGCGGGCGAACGGCCCGTCTCACCGAGGCAGGTACGAGAAACCGCAGGTCGCGCCCTTAAATCAGCCCTTGAGCAGCCTCCGCGCCATGACCATGCGCTGGATCTGGTTGGTGCCCTCGTCGATCTGGGTGATCGTGGACCAGCGGACAGTTTCCGCAGGTAGATCTTGATGACCTCCCGGGCGTCCCGCGTTACCTGCAGGTCGCGCGGATCGAGGCTGAGATCCGGGCCGGGCAGTGGGCGCCCGGCCTCCCGGTCCCGTCCCGGAACCAGCTCGCGGACCGGTTCGGGGTCGATGGGGCCAATTCCGTCCATCTCGCCGGGCGGGCGCCGAGATGCTCGCCATGGCGGCTCCAGACAACTCTCGGCTATCCCGACTCGCGTCACGGACGGGCCAGCAGTCGATCGAGATACGGCGCGCGATATCCTCTCAATGGTCGACAATCTGATTAGCCGCTATAGGCGTCCCGGTGTCGTACCGAACCGGGCGATCTGTGTGTGCCGGGTACGCGCATGGCCTGGTCCGACGGTCAGCCGACGTCCGGATCTGCATGCCGAATAGCGGGCGTTGCGTTCTGTATACTTACGCGTTGATCAGAATTTCGCCAGCTATTGCGACGACGTCAAATTTCCTCTCGGGATTTTGTCGTTACGCGCGCACCCAACACCGATTACGGCGCGCAGTGGTAGTTACGAGCACGCAGCGCCTATTGTGCATATATCAGCTAGCTCCACAGCCTGTTAGCGTATCGTGCGGGTGAATGGTGATAAATAGGCAGTCGACCTAGATATCATAGAATATCTAGGTACATCGCGGCCCTGCCTACGCCCACCATGCCCGGCATGGGCGGGGAGGATTAAGCCTGGATCCAGTGCTGGTAATACTGCGAGTAGCACGACTTCTAGACATTAACTGGTTCGGGGCGGCTCATCGGCATTTTGCAGTGACATAAGCACCCGCTGGAAACGCGCCGGGAGATCAGGTCTTCTGTCGGCGGTCGAACGCACCAGATCGAGGATATCGTCAGGGTGGTCAAGCTGCTGTACCGACGGGATAGGCAAGCCAAGCTCGGCTAGCCTCACCAAGGCTTCGATGCTATAAATTGCGGGGACCGTGCTCAGGTCTGGCATCAGGATACGGCAGAGTCCCTCGGCGAGGTGGAGGTCACTTTCACGGCCCTGCCCCAGAAAGGCGATACTGCATCGGACAAAGCTTGCGGCAAACTCGTCACTAAACGAACCATAAGGCTGTGGGTTGAATATGTTAAGGATGTTGACTGCCAAGGACGGTGTTGCGGCATCATCAGATGACAGTCGGTCCAGGAGAAGCGCGGCATAGGCCCACTTAGCGTCCGCATCCCACATTTCCGGAGTGATCCGCGTAATGATCGTCGCGCATCGTCGATAGATGATCTCTCGCTCCTCGTTTGTATGCTTCCTCATCGGGAGTAGCAATGCGTCTAGCAATGCGCTGACAGGTGAGTAGGGTATCTTGCCCGGGAGCTCATCTATGAAGAATTGAGTGAGACTCTCTTCTAGGCGCGCGTCAAACACTGGAGCGAGGGCATGGTAAGCTACGTCGTCGTTAATTCCGCACAGGAAGTAGGCTTTGCGGCGCAGTTCCTCCGGATCTGAGAATTGGTAATCCCAGCCGGGACCGCCTTCCGGGCCAAGATCGTAGGTCCAGTTTGGATCAAAGGATTGCGGTCGAGGTAGACGGTTGTTGCTGATGCTGAGCCGGACATCTCGCTCCGAGCGGTCCCAGAGGCGGTCCAGTGAGATGGCCTCGACGAGGCTTGTCCACTCCTCAGAGCTGAGTTGGGATCTCCACAGAAGGGCCCTGCGGTGCCATTCAACTACAGCAGTTCTCTTGCTACCGAGCAGCTCGCTCGTCCGGATGCTGCTTGACGCGGACACGGCGATCAGCATCAGGTTGGCGCTGTAGGCGGCATGCCTGACCGTTACCTGCACGGACCGTGGACGATAGTTGTCGAAACGTCGGATCGGGTGCGTATCATGAACGGCTCGGAATAGCCGTTTCAGCAAGTCGACTTGCCTCTCGAGGTTGGCGTTGGACAGCTGCGCCAACCGCTCGGCCAGGAACCCGAGGATCGGCGGCCGGACACTCAGTACGCTGAAGGACAGAAGCGCGTAGAGCAAGTCGTCAGCGGTTGTGGCCGCTACCAGAGGCATGGTCGAGACAGCATCATGGGCAGTGATGTCGCTGATTACCTGACAGGTGAAACGCGCGATGAGGAATTCCCCGAACGTCGCATGGAGGAACTCGTAGGTTTCCAGTCGGGTATCCTCGCGAAGTGCCCGTGATCGGTGGACGAAGAAGAACTCCCCCAGAGAAGCGCCTGCAAAGCCAAGCGGAGCACGCATATCCTGCGGGGTCGCCGAGGGCCGTGCGCCGAAGATTGCGATCAGATCCATGAGCGTTATTCAGAACCCTCTTATTGCGGGCTAAGTCGGACGCAGCTAGACATCTTAGGAATTTCGCGACACGCCGCATGAGTTAATTAAAAAGCAACGGCCCTCCTGAGAGACTTTGAGAGTCCATCCCACAGAAT
>WNGL01028928.1_pt1 | contig 15937 bp, 14 predicted proteins | sample 5400591 | NCBI WGS metagenome assembly WNGL01 (sample SAMN13153377, study PRJNA577476) | soil metagenome | isolation source: 80 cm soil or saprolite under Garry oak tree replicate 1 | place: USA:California | collected 2016-06-15
GGGGATAGCCACGCCGCTCATCGGGTCTCCGGAGCCGCTCGCACTGCCCGCCGCCAGCGCGACATCCACGACGGCGCGCGGCGGACGACCCGGGCCACGGCTCGGCTCTGGGAGCAGGCGGTACACCGCCAGCCGCTTGAGGGCGGCGTCGGCGCGGAATCCCCCGGCCGCATGGAGCAGATCCGCCAGCGTCTCGCCGCCCTTCAACTCGTAGATCCCGGGTCGCACGACGGCCCCCGATATTTCCGCCCGGGTCTGGTATGTCGGTACGAACACCACGTCCCCGGTCTCGAGCCGCACGTCGTTGCGCGTGTCGCCGCGCAACAGATAATCGTACAGGTCGAGCGTGGCGACCGGCTTGCCGCCACGCTGCACCGCCACCGCGCGCATGTCGGAGCGCTCGGTCACGCCGCCCGCGGCGTACAACGCCGTCATCGCCGTGCCGAGCGAGCTGATCTGGTACGCCCCGGGTTGGGTCACCTCGCCCGTGACGAAGATCTGATTGGCGCGCACGTTCACGACGGACAGGTCGAAGCGCGTGGTGGCGTTGGCGGTGCGCCGTACGCCGGAATACACCCGGCCAAGCCGGCTGAACAGCACGTCGCGCACCTGCTCGAGCGTCAGGTTCGCGACGTGCACCTGGCCGACCTGGGGGATCAGGATGTACCCCTCGCGCATCACTTGCAGCGTATAGGCCCCCTCGACGTCGCCGGTGATGATCAACGCGAGCACGTCGCCAGGGCCGATCCGGTAGTCGGGCGGCACGGGCCCCGAGAGCAGCGGCAAGAACTGGGTCTTGGAGCGACTGAACACGTCCACCCCGAACACGCGGCTCTGCGCTGACTCGGCGCGCGCGCGGATCAGACCGGTGTCCACCGGCAGCTGTCCCTGCGTCAGCTCGATCGCTGGCAGGCCGACGGCGCGGACCGCCGCCAACTCGAACGCCCCCGGAGTGCGCTGCGGGCCGCCCCCCGCCCCTCCCGGGCCCAGGTAGGCATCGAGCAGGGAATCGGGATAGCCGCTCGCCCGCAGGCGGGCGCGGATTTGGTCCGGGGTGAGGCCGGATTGCTGCAGCCGCTGCCGCAACTGCTCGGCCAGCGCGGGGTTCTGCTGCGCCTGCTGCAGCAGCTGCTGGGCCTGGCCGGGCGTTGGGTTCTGAGCTGCGGCGGGCCGCGTCGCGACGAGAACGAGCGCCGCGCCGACGACGAGCGTGGCGGGGACAAAGGACTTCATTCTGAACCGCTTTCCTCAAGGGCGTAGGAAATCACGGACAAAGATGCGTCCTAAACCACCACCAGGCAAGCCGTTGGACGCTTGATCAGCCGTCGACCTGGGCCGGAACCCGCCACGTCTCCAGGCCGCGTCGCGTAAACGTGACGTCGGTCTCCACCGCCCCCAGTTCGGTCATGCGACGGGCCACCTCGTGTTTCCGATCGAACGGCGTGTAGAGCAGCATATAGTGCCAACAGCTAGGCGGCGCCAGCTTTGACAGTGGAGACGTCGTTCTTGCCCCTGGCGAGCATTTGGCTATTCTGAGTCTCCGAGCGCCGGCGTCGCGTGGCGCCGCAGCTGAGGCGCGATTGCGTTACGTGTACGTCGCCGGCACTTCCGTGTTCGACGTTCATCCGCTTCCCGGGTCCGGCGAGTCAATGGACCTCGTGGCTCTCGTGAGCGCCCTCTCACACTCCCAGGCCACGTAATGCAGAACCGCGCAGCTTGGCGGGCCGGCACTGCGTGGCTCCCGTGGCGAGGCATCCTGTGTGCGGCCGCGGCTGCCGTGCTCCAAACTTGCTCGGCCCCGCTGGACATCCCACGCACGATGCGTCCGCAAACCGTGGTGTTGTTCGCGACTCCAAAGATTCTTAGTGATTTTGCGAATCCGGAGGCCGGTGTGGCTCGGTTCCTCGACCACTATTCGCCATTGACCTCGCGGGCGTCCCAAACGATAGTGATCTTCGCAGTGGGAAACGGTGATCAAATACTCACCTATCGGGGCATGGAGTACTGGGGGGACACGGTGGAGTGGGCCCGATACACTGACGGTGTACCCGTTTCCGACCGGACCCTCGATTACCGCCAGCTCGAGGCGATCGTGCACGCGTTCAAGGCTCGTGCGGCGTCGGTGGGGATGCCGCTCAAGGTCTTTGACCAGATCGACTCGGGTCTCGAATTCACTACCAATGAATTCAAAATGCGTCGCCATCCCGAGTGCATGTCGTGGGAATGGGGGAGCTACGACATCCGAGGACGTCTCGTCAAAGACGACGCGATATATGCAAGCGCGCCCGACGGTATCGTGGAGGGCACTCAATGTGGCGAGTTTCTCGCAGATCAAGTCGCTCGCTACACCAGTGATCTCGGCTTCGACGGGATTCTGTATGGCAATCAGCTCGGGACGCGTGGCCGATGGTGGCCCGGGAACGGGCCGGGGTACTCTGGAGAGGAGGCGGCCGCGATACTGGCGTTCTTGGAGTACTCGAGGCGTGCGCTCGGTGACAAAGAACTCATGTGGTTCGACTCGTACAACAACCGTCAGGTAGAGCGGGACACCTGGAGCTTTCCGACCGACGGATATCGCTCATTTGACTACCTGATCGCGGCGGGGTTCTGTGTCATTACGTTCACCGAGCGATACATGGACAACCTCAACAGCAAGCTGCAACTGACGGGCGGTCCGCGTGTTCTTGCAACCCTGGATTATGTGGATCCCTGGTACAGCTACAACTCGATGAGCGCGTACCCAGTCGAGTCAGCCCGCCTCGAAGTGATTGCCTCAAGGGTGCAGCCTAACAAGCGCTTGAAGCGGATGGCGCTCGGTTTGTGGGGGAATGGCGTTTATGCCCCAACGGACTCCGTCCGCCAGGCAAGCCGTTGGACGCTTGGTCAGCCGTCGACCGGCGGCTGCGCTGGAACCCGCCACGTCTCCAGGCCGCGCCGCGTAAACGTGAAGTCGGTCTCCACTGCTCCCAGCTCGGTCAGCCGACGGGCCACCTCGTGTCTCCGATCGAACGGCGCGTAGAGCAGCATGTAGCCGCCGCCCCCGGCTCCTGTCATCTTACCCCCGATAGCGCCGGCTCGCAGTGCGGCCGCGTAGAGGTCATCGGTCCGCGGAGTGCTGATGCGGGGTGAGAGCTGTTTCTTGACGGTCCACTCTTCGTTCAGCACGCGACCGAAGCTATCAAAGTCCCGCCGCAGCAGCACATCCCTCATCTGGACGGTGAGGCGCTTCAGGCTGCGCAATTGCTCGATTGTTTTCGGCTCCCGATAGCGACCCACTTGGTCGTCGATGATCCCCGCTGAAACGCGGCTCGACCCCGTGTAGCAGAGCAGCAGGTTGTGTTCCAGCTCGTTCAAGATGTCGTCGCTGAGGCGCAGGGGGTTGACGACGACCCTGTCGCCGAGGAACTCGATGTAGTTGAACCCGCCGAACGTGGCCGCGTACTGGTCCTGCAGGCCGCCGGGGATCCGCAGCTCCTGACGCTCGATGTGGCACGCGATCCGTGCCACTTCGTGGTCCGTCAGCGGCAAATTCCTGAATTCCTTGAGCAGACCCACGATGGCGACGACCAGTGCCGAGGAGGCTCCCAGCCCAGACCCTGGAGGGGCGTCGCTATGCAGGAACAGCTCGAATCCGGAGGACTGCTGCCCGTCGAGCCGCATGATGGCCGCTTTCACCAGGTCCAGCTTGCCGTCGTACAGCAGCGGGTCGTCTACGTTGTAGTTGAGCGCCAGGCCGTAGTCCACCGAACGAATCCGGATGGTCCCATCGCCGCTGGGCCGGAGCGTGCCGTACGCGTAACGCGACACTGTTGTGCTGAGGACGCACCCGCCCTCCGTGTCGCGAAACGGCGCGATGTCCGTCCCGCCGCCGGCGAAGCTGATCCGCAAAGGGGCCCGCGCGCGAATAATCACTGCGCTCGCTCGGGTAGGGACGCCTGGGCCTCCCGGTATGACGCAGGCGTTCCGATATCGATGAAGTACCCGGCACTTGCGGGGTAGCCGTACAGGCCGCGTCCCACGAGGCGGGGCAACACGTCGGTCTCCAAAGACACCGGTCGGTTTGGTGCGATCTGATCCAACAGACCCCGGCTTACCACACACACCCCCCCGTGGACCCACCCGGCACCCCTGGCGACGCCAGGTGCGCTCACTGCGTGTATCGCTCCACCATCAGCGAGGTCCACGGCTCCGTAGCGGACCCGGTCCGCAACCTGCGTCACGGCGACGGTCACGAGCCCCCTCTTCGCGTCGTGGTAGTGCAGCAGGTCACCATAGTCCAACTGGAGAAAAGAATCTCCATTCAAGACGAGAAACCTGTCTCCGGTCAGCACCGATCCGGCGAGCTTGATGGCCCCTCCGGTGCCAAGCGGCTCGTTCTCCTGCGAGTAGCGAATCGAGAGTTCCCAGCGGGCGCCATCGCCGAAGTGCCGTCGCACCTGATCGGCTTGGTGCCCGATGGCCAGAACGATGGTCTGAATGCCACCGCGTCGCAGCGAGGACACCAGGTACTCCAGGAACGGCCTGCCAGCGACGAGCGCCATCGGCTTGGGCCGATCCGGCACGGCGGACCGCAGCCTCGTGCCGAGGCCGCCTGCGAGGATGAGCGCTTCGATCAGGTACCCCCCAAGCCCAGCGTACGGTTGAGCTGCGTATTAATGCAGGCCGCGGCCGCCAGCGGCAAGTCGGCGGGCGGGAAGCTCCTGCGTCACGCCACCTTTGAAGAACCTTCCCTAGAGAGGGAGTAACGTGCCCGACGCTCGTCAGCGGGGCCGCCGGTGGCTATACTAGCGTCTCTGCGGGACGGACCATGCGCATCGGCATAGATGCCCACTTCGTCGGCGTTCGGCACGGCGGCAACGAGATTCATTTTGAGAACCTGATCAACCACCTAGCCCAACGGCCGGGCAACAGGGACGACTTTTACGCGTTTACCTACCGGCTCGCCGCCCGCGAGCGGCTGCGGGGCGAGCGGCTGACGCTCATCCCACTGTCCAGTCGCTTGGTGTCGTGGCAGCGAGGAGTCGAGATCCCGCTGCAGTCGCGCCGCCTGCGTCTCGATGTGCTGCATGTGCCGTTCAACGTCGTCCCCGTGTTTCGGCCGCGGAAGGTTGTGACGATCCACGATCTCGGGTTTCTGCATGTGCCCGAAGCCTTCACCCCGTGGGAACGGGCGCGGCTGGCCGTCTTGACGCCGGTCGCCGCGCGCGCTGCGGACCACGTGTTCGCGGTCTCGGCATTCACGAAGCACGAGATCGCCGACCGCTATCGCCTTCGTGAAGAGCGCATCACCGTCACTCCGAGCGCAGTGGACCGAACGGTGTTTCGCCCGCTGAGCGTCGCAACAACGGCGGCGACACGCGCCCGCTTGGGACTGGACTGCGACTTCGTGCTCTTCGTCGGGACGCTGCAACCCCGTAAGAATGTGCCTGCCCTGATCGAGGCATACGACCGGCTGCGCCGCAAGGGACGCTTCTCCGGCCTGCACCTGGTGCTCGCCGGGCGAAAGGGGTGGTACTTCGACGCGGTGTTCCGCCTCGTGCGGGAGCGCGGCTTGGAGGGGCGTGTGCACCACGTCGGGGCGGTGGACACGGGCATTCGTGTTGCCGTCGCGATACGAAGGCCTGGGCTTACCGCTCCTGGAGGCGATGAGCTGCGGTTGTCCAGTCGTCAGCTCAAATACGTCGGCCCTGCCGGAGGTGTACGGCGACGCGGCACTTGCGTTCGACCCGAACGAGCCGGACGAACTGGCCGCGCAGCTCGAGCGCGTGCTCGATGACAGGGCCTGCCGTGACGAGCTGGTGCGCCGCGGGTTCCAGAACTGCGAACGGTTCTCCTGGGAGCGCACGGCGGCCGTAGTCGAGACCGTCTATCATTCTCTGTGAAACGCGTCGCGCTGTACTACCCCTGGATCTATCTGCGTGGGGGCGCCGAACGGGTCGTGCTGGAGATCGTGCGGCGCTCGCGGCACCGCTCCACGGTGTTCACGAACCACGTTGATTACGACCAGACCTACGCCGAGTTCCGGTCACTGCACGATCTCGTGGTACTCGATCGAGTGCCAGTCGAGCGGTCGTTCGGCCGCGCGCTGCGCGCCGCGCTCATCATCACGCGCCAGAAACTCGCTACCCGGGACTTCGATGCGCTGCTCGTCGTCTCCGAAGGCCTGGGGGACCTCATCACCTTCCGCAATCATGCGAAACCGATCGTGTGCGTCTGCCTCACGCCGGCTCGGCCGGTGTACGATCCGGTGTATCGCCGGGCGTGGCTGGCGCAACATCCCCGTGCTCGGCTACCGCTCGCAGTCTTCTCCCTCCTGTACCGGCCGCTCACCCGGCTGGCGTGGCGCCATTATCGGCGGATCTTCGCTGACAGCCAGGAGGTGCGAGACCGCGTGGCGACGGGCCGGATCTGTGCCATGGACAAGGTGGAGGTGCTGCACCCGGGCGTGGACAGCGCCGCGGTCGAGCCATCGTCTGCTCACGAGCGATACTTTCTGTACGCGGGCCGGATCAAGTGGACGAAGAACGTGGCCCTTGCGGTCGACGCGTTCCGCACATTCAAGGGGTCTTCCCCGCGCGCCTGCGAGTGGCGGCTCGTCATCGCGGGGAGCGTGGACCAGAGCAGCCGGGACTACCTTGCCGACCTGGAGCGGCGCGCGGCTGGGGATACAGCGATCACATTTCAGGCGAATCCCTCAACCGCAGAGCTGGGAGCGCTGTACGAGCGCTGCTACGCCCTGGTCTTCCCGTCGCTGAACGAGGACTGGGGGATCGTGCCCCTCGAGGCGATGGCCCACGGCAAACCGGTGCTGGCGGTGAACCGCGGCGGGCCGACCGAGAGCGTGCAAGACGGTGAGACGGGGTTCCTGCTCGAGCCGAGTGCGGCGGCATTTGCGACCAAGATGACGTGGCTGGTCGAGCACCCGGAGGAGGCCCGACGCATGGGTGGCGCGGCCGTAGCGCGGGTCAAGCGATACTCGTGGGACGCCTTGCGATACTCGTGGGACGCCTTCGTGCAGCGGCTGGATGACTACATCGAAAATCACTGCTGAGCCGGGCGGTCGGCTGCTCGCCCGCAACGCGCTGTACAACGTGCTCGGGCAGGCGCTGCCCATCCTGGTGGGGCTCGCGGCGATCCCGGTCACGCTGCGGTCGCTCGGGGCCGCCCGCTTCGGTCTGCTGGGGCTCGCCTGGGCGATCCTCGGCTACGTCGGGGTGCTCGACCTCGGGCTGGGCCGCGCCACGACGAAGTTTGTGGCTGAGTACTTGGCGGCGGGTGACACTGAGCGGTTGCGACGGGTGGCGACGCTCGCCGTGGTGAGCCAGACCGTAATGGGCGTCATCGGCGGCGCGCTGTTCGCGCTGCTGGGGCCGTTGCTGACCGGCGTGCTGGGCGTGCCGCCAGCGCTCCGGGCCGAGGCGCGCGGCATGCTCCTCGCCCTGGCGCTGTCGGTGCCGTTCGTCGTCCTCTCGGCGAGCCTGCGGGCCATCCTCGAGGCGGCCCAACGCTTCGACCTCGTCAACGTGATCCGCACCCCTACCAGCGCGGCGGTGCTCATCGTCCCGGCGATCGCCGCCTCGTTCGGCGCCGATCTGACGGTCATCGTGCTGCTGCTGCTGCTCGTGCGCATCGCGTCCGGCTGGGCGACCGCGGCCGTGATTCCAAGAGCGATCCCGGCATTCCATTGGACGATTGCCCCTCGCTGGGAGACGCTGCGCCCGCTGCTCGGCTATGGGGGATGGGTGTCAGTGTCGAACGTGGTGAGCCCGCTGCTGGTATACCTCGAGCGGTTTCTGTTGGCAGCGCTCGCGGGCGTGGCCGCCGTCGCGTACTACACAGCTCCTTATGAGGCCGTGACGCGGCTCCTGATCCTGCCGGCCGCTCTCGCCGGCGCGCTGTTCCCCGCGCTGAGCGCGACCGGGCGCCGGCTCGCCGCCTTAGGGGGAGCGTCCCACGAGCAGTTCCTCGGGCGGCCGCTGCGCTTCTTGTTGTTGACCCTGGCGCCGCTGGTAGTCCTGCTGATCGTGTGCGCGGGCCCGCTGCTCACGCTGTGGCTCGGCCCCGCCTACGCGGCGCGGAGCACGACTGCCTTCTCCATCCTTGCGGTCGGCGTGCTCGTGAACGGGCTGGCCTTCATTCCCTACGCCTACCTGCTGGGGCGGGGGCGGCCGGATCTGCCGGCCAAGTTCCACCTGCTGGAGCTGCCGCTCTACGTGCTGGCCGGGTGGCTGTTGATCGGCGCGCTGGGCGTCGACGGCGCGGCGCTGGCCTGGACGCTGCGGGTGACGGCGGACACGGCGCTGCTGACCACAGCCGTGTGGCGGTTGACGGGCGTGTCTCCGGCACAACTGCTGGGGGCGCGCGGCGCTCGGGCGGTGGCGACAGTGGCCGCGCTCGCAGCGGCGGGCGCGGCGTGCGTCGTCCTGGCACCCGGCGCGGTCGCCCGCATGGTGCTCGCGGGCGGTGTGGGGGCAGCGTTCGCCGCGGCCGCGTGGCGGTTCGTGCTCGACGACACCGAGCGTGCCGGGCTGCGTCGGATGTTGACGTGATGCGGCTTCGACTCGGGGCCGTGCTAGTGGTGGCGAGCAGCGTCGTGGGCTGTCGGGAGTTCACCCCCTCCAAGCCGGCAGAGCTGCTCGTGAGCCCCGATAGCCTGGTGTTCACTGGACGAGCCGGCGGCCAGTATCCGCCGCTGCAGTACCTCACCCTCAGCGAAACGGACGTTCAGCCCGTGCGGTGGACGTCCTCGGCCGATGTGGCGTGGATCGGTCTCTCGAGCAGGGGTGACACATTGCCGTTTTTTCTCGGCGTCGGAGTGGGGACGGCGCTGGTGCCCGGCGTCTACCGCGGCACGGTGACCGTCGCGCGGCCGTCCACCGATGACCGTCGCAGCGTACCGGTCACGCTCAGCTTATTCTCGACCGTGCCTCTCGCGGGGCGCTGGGCCGGCCAGCTGGACAGCGTGGGCCTTGCCCTCAGCCTCGCCGACAGCTCGGGACAGGTAACGGGCGACGGCAGCCTTGGGCCACCGGCGCGCCGCGTGCGGGTGACCGGGACGTACGCCTATCCGACGGCAACGCTGCGGCTGGCGGGCCCGGACACAACGAGCCTCGCCGGCTCATTCCTGGACGACAACTCCATCAGGGTCAGCCTGAGCGGCCCACGTATCTCCACCGTCACGCTGACTCTCTATCGCCAGTAGGCCGTGGATGGTGCCGCGCAGCCCTGCCCACGCGAGCCGGGGCCGGCCGCGCAGCAGCTCCACCGCCGCACGCGCAGGCCGGGCGAGGGCGAAGTAGGCCAGGGTGCGCCACAGCGCCGGGCCCCGGCGGTTGCGGCGCACGAACAGCGCCCGCGAGCGGGCGATCCAGTACTCACTGCGCGGCCGGGGCACCCGGCGCACAGTCCCGCGCCAGGCGTGATGGACCACCGCCTGCGGGGCGTACACGACAGGCAAGCCCGCCACGCCGGCGCGCAACGAGTACTCGGCATCCTCAAAGTACAGGAAATAGCAATCGGGCAGCGGGCCCAACGTGTCCCATGCCCGCCGGGAGACGAGCATCGCGCAGCCCGTCACGAATTCCGTCGGGACGGTCGCGCCGCTCGCGGACGGAGGGACCACGGTCGCGTGGATGGTGACCGCACGGGCGTTCGGTAGGCGCCCGCCGGCGTACCAGACTCGCTCATACCCCGCTCCCTCGTAGATCGTCACCCCGAGCAGCCCAGTGCGCGGCGCCCGCTCGATGACGGCGGCGACCTCCCCGAAAAAGGTGGGCTCCACGGTCGCGTCGTTATTGAGAAGCAGGAAGTGCGTGATCCCGGCGTCCCGAGCCAAGAGCACGAGGCCGAGGTTGTTGCCTCCCGCGAACCCGCGGTTGTGCCCGGAGCGGATGATGGTGGGGCGGAGCATTGAGGACTCTTCCGCCCACCTCATCAACGCTGCGACGGAGCCGTCCGTCGAGGCGTTGTCCACCACTACCACGCGGGTCGGCCCGGGGTCCGCCGCAGCGAGGGACTCCAGGCAGGCGATGGTGTCGACGTGCCCGTTCCAGTTGAGAATCACCACGCCGATCGATACGGAGCCCATGGTCCGCTAGCGCGACGCGGCGATGGAGAGGACGATGTCGGTGCGCACGTTCTGCACGAATCCGCCGCCGAGCCCGTAGAAGCAGGGCATCGACCCGTTTGCCGACATGTCCAGCCGGTCGGAACGGAACGTCCCCAGAATGGGCCCGAGACCCAGCAGCGTGAGGTCGCACCACGGGTAGCTAGCCCGGATTGCGGCAACGCCGGCGACCGGCTTAGGAGGCGTCCCGAAGTCGGTCAGCAGGAAGGTGCTGTCGCTGCGCAGCTCCCCGGCGAAGGGTCCGGTGTCGCTCGGGGCGATCCGATAGGTACCGGTGAACAGCCGGTGGTTGTCAGGCAAGTTCCCCCGCAGATCGAGCGTGGCGGCAAACGAGTCGCTCCGAGCCTCGAACTGATTCGTGATCCGCATCACGACCACGGCGCCGTAGTTGCCGGAGATGTCGCGGGCCGGTGGGCCAGCGGGATCGAAGCTCACGCACGCAGCCGCGGCGAGCGCGGCGAGGCTAGGCGAGAGCCGCGTCATACACTGCCGCGGTCTCGCGCGCGGCGCGCGCCCAGCTGAATTGCGCCGCGCGCGCCAGCCCGCGCGCCGCCAGGCGGCTCCGCAGGCCCTCGTCGCACCACACCGCGGCGATCCCCCGGGCGATGTCCTCCGTGGAGCGCGGATCCACCAGCACCGCGGCGTCGCCCGCCACCTCGGGCAAGGACGACACGTTGGAGGTCACCACCGGACAGCCGCAGGCCATCGCCTCCAGCACGGGCATGCCGAATCCCTCCCACAAGGAAGGATACACGAACACCCGCGCCAGGCCGTACAGCGCCCGCAGCTCCTCCACGGGGACGTAGCCGAGGAAGCGCACGGCATCCGCGAGGCCCAGGTGCCGGACGGCGCCCGCTACCGCTTCGGGACGCCATGCTTCGGGCCCCGCATGTACGAGGGTCGGGGCAGGAGCGCCGGGATGGGCGCGGACCTGACGCAGTGCCTCGAGTACGCGCGGAAGGTTCTTGCGGGGCTCGATGGCGCCGACGACGAGTACGAAGTCACGGGGGAGATCGTGACGGCGGCGGACGTCCGCCGCCCAAGGATCATCTGGCGCCAGCGGTCGAAACACCGGGTCCACTCCGAGCGGGACGACCGAGACGCGCTCGGCGGGGACGCGGAGCCACTCGACGATTTCCCCCTTCGACGCGTTCGAGTCGGCGATCACGGCGTGCGCGCGCCGGGCGAGCCGGGGCATCACGGCGCCGGCGTAGTATCGGTACCACGGGCGAAACAGGTACGGAAAGCGGATCGGCATGACGTCATGCACAGTCACGACTGCGGGAAACGACCCCGCCATCGGGCCAAGCCCGGCGGGCAGGTGCACGAGCCCGCAGCCGCGACGACGCGCGGCCACTGTCACGCCCGCTTGGTGCCACCACAGGTCCCGGACCAGCGTGGCCATCCGCTCGCCCAGGGCGCGGCGCGCGCCCGTCACCGGACGGGCGAACCAGCTGGCGATTGGCACGAGGCGGTCCCCGAGCAGGGCTGTGAGCGCCGCGTGCAGATGCCAGATGTACACGCTGACGCCGATCCGGCCCAGCCTCCCGTGCGAGACATCGAGCGCGATGCGGCGCCCGCTCACGGCTCGCGTTCACCCGCGGGAGAGACCCGGCAGGCCACCGTGACCACGGCGCCCGCGAGCCAGAAGAAGATGTAGCCGAAGAACGGGTCCGTGAGCGGCACGGTGGTGGCGCCGTTCAGGGCGAGACCGAGCGTCCCGACGGCGACGAGCGCGCCGCAATTCCGCGCCGGCTCTCCCGGCGCCGTCCGGAATGCTTTCACCCCCGCCGCGGCGATGCCGGCGAGGATCGCCAGGTAGAGCGCCACCCCGGCGAGGCCGAGCTCGGCACTGTACTTGAAGTACTGGCTGTCGGCGGCGGCGGACGTCAGTCCGAACCGAGCAGACGTCAGACCGCCGGCCCCGAGGCCAAGACCCAGCGGGTGGTCCACCAGGCTCTGTGCACCCACGGACCAGTCTGCGAGGTGGCCGACGCTGCTGCCGGTCTGCCAGGTCAGAGTGTCCCACACGAACGTCGCGAGCCCCGGCACGGCAACCAGCGCGACGGCGAAGCCGAGCAGACCAGCGAGCCCCGCACTCACCGTTATCCCCCAGCGACGGCGAACCCCGGCGAGCGCGAGTACCTGGATCGCGCACGTGATAATCGTCATGCGGGTGACCGTCAACAGGAGCCCCGTCCACAACATCGCGTAGCCGACCCACCCGAGCGTCGTGCGCCGGCGCTCGCTGGAGCAGAGCCACAGGGTGGCGGCCGGCAGGATGAGGAGAAAGGGAACCGCGAAGTATTGGCTCGACAGGTAGGTGGAGCCGACGCGCTGCACGACGTGGTCCCCGATGACGGTCCAGTAATTGTCGGGAAGGCCGTACGGGTTGCTCCGGGTGCCGGCGGCCAGGCCGAGGAATTCCTGCATGTACCGGGCCGCGCCGAGCAGCACGAGCATCTGCGGGGTGACGAAGAGGCGCTCGAAGATCGCGATGGCGCTGGTGATGACGCCTACGGCGAAAAGAGCGCGGAGATAGCTGGGGTTCTGCGCGACTTGCGGCGTTGCCCGACCGACGAAGTACAGCAGGGTGAAGAACACGGCGTCCCGCCAGCCGTACAGTTGCACGATGGCCGGCAGGTCGCTCGAGAACCAAACGGTGGCGCCCAAGAGGTACGCGAAGGCGAGCGCGCACAGGTGGCGCCCAAGAGGTACGCGAAGGCGAGCGCGCACAGCGCGGTGACGGCGAGGTCGGTCCCTTGTACGGGGCTGCGTGCCGTGCGTCCGCGGACGGCGCCCAGCAGCGTCAGGGCGACGAGCAAGGCCACCGTCGCCTCCTTCCATGCGGCAATGGCGCGCACCACCAGCAGCGGCAGCCCGACGACGCCGAACAGCACGGCGACGGCCACGATGTGGAAGGGGAGCAGCCAGATGAACGCCCAGAGGCCCCACGTGAGGCCCCTACCGGCCGGCGCTGCAACCGGGAGAGAAGCCGAGGCGACGCCCATCGCGTCCGAGCCTACCGCAGGCGCGGGCGCAGTCGCACGGCCACACGCAGCTCGGTCGCTACCCGCGTGGCGGTACGCCTGAGCGCCTCGGCGTCCGCCGGGTTGCGCTGCGCCCAGTCGGCCACCAGCACCGCCGCTGCGGCACTCAGCAACCCAAGGACGCCGCCCAGCACGGCCGCGGCACCCGTGATCAGTGCGCGTTGCGGCCACTCGCGCCGCCGCGGCGCTACCGCGCGGTCCACGACGGTGATCACGGGCGTGTTGTTGACCTCGTCGATCCGCGCCGTTTCGAACTCGCGCCGCAACGAGATATAGATGCCGCTCGCTGTCTCGATCTGGCGCCGCAGCCGCCGTTCCTCGACGATGAGGGCGGGCGAATTCTGCCACTGCCGGTTGCGCTCATAAAACAGACGCTGGGAATCATCGGCCGCCCGCAGCTCGCCGAGCGCTGCCGCCACACGGCTCTCGAGAAAGACGCGACGCGCCTGCGCCCGCGACAGCCGCTGCTCCCGATTGAACGCGCTCACCAAGCCGACCGCACGGTTGGCAATCCCGGCCGCGAGATCCCCCCAGCGCGCGTCCACCCTGACCGTCACGAGATTGGTTTTCGGGTCTGACGATATGCTCATTCTCCGCCTGAGACGCTTCACCGCGAGCTCCACCCCTCGCGCGAGATCCGAGTCGTGAATACGGAACAGGTCGACCAGGGTGGCGCTGTCCCCGGGGACCTCCGCGCGGGGGTCGGGGAATTGCGATAGCACGAGCCGGGTGAGCAGCTCACGGCTTTGCAGCAGCTGGTAATAGAACAACGGGGACTGCGATGGGTCGCGCGACCCGCTGAGCCCGAGCTGGGTGGCGACGTTCGACAGCCCGGCCTGGTCGGCCAGGTCGGAGAGACCCCGGGGTAATTCGACGCTCGCGTCGGTGGTGACAAAGGTGGCCGTGGCCCGGTACGACGGCGGGACGATAAACGTCAGGGCGAGGGCCAGCACGACCGTGCCGGTGGCGACCGTCGCCGCGAGTCGCCAGCGGGGGAGAGCGCCGGCCAAGAGCGCCGCGAAGCTGAGCTGGCCGGAGTCCATAGGGGACGCAAGATGCTGGCGCGGAGCGGCCACCGTCAAGGCGGAGAGAGGCGAAGCTCGAGCGTCGTGTTGCGGGCGTCGACGACGCCGAGCGAGGGAGCCGGATCGCAGCCGGTGAGATGATGAAAGAACACGTTGAGCCGCTCGCCGCGGGTGAGCGACAGCTTTGCACTGCCCCAGCGCCCGCTGCCCGCCGCGCTGACGCCGGCAAACAGCGACACGTCGTGCGAGCACCACTTGGCGTCGTAATCGTTGGGAAACGTATAGAGCGCGTCGTCGTCCCAGCGAATCCGCCCCCCGAACACCCCGACGCGCCAGCGCGGTACGAAGTAATCGACCCTGAGCCACTGGCTCGATGCCCCCGGGCCGATCGCGGCTCCGATGACTTGCCCACGCTGCGTGTAGCCTTGAGCGACGTGGCGGCTCGTGTAGAACGTCGCCACCGGCCGGTCGCGGTACGCCGAGTTTTTCTCGAGCGATGTCACTTCGGCTCCGATCCGCAGCGTCGCGTGCTCATCGCGCACCGGCTTAGCCCACTCGAGCCCCACCGTGTAGCCGCGCGTGCGGTTGGGAGCGATGAAGAGATCGCGCACGGATGAGGGGAACGCCGTGCGGGCCCACTCGAAGTACACCTCGAGGCGGTCCTGCGGGAGCACCCAGCGCCCGAAGATCGAGTAGACCTGGTCACGACCGTGTGCCGTGTCGGCAGGATCGGCGTCTGAAAGCCCGAAGTTGAGGAAGACGTCGAACATCCGGAGCGGCACGCCGGACCATTTCCGCACCGGGGCGTACACGGTACGCGCCATGCCGAGCGTGAGGCCCGGCGCCCACTTCACCCCCCAGGCGAGGCCCAGTCCCGCGATCGACCGGAGGTTATTCGTCGGATCGCTGTCGAAGTAACCGGACTCCGACAGCGCGCCGACGAACCACCGCGCCTCGATCGTGCCGATCCGGGTTGGGATCGGTCGCGTGGTACGCAAGAATAGGCGCGGAATGCCGGGGGCGTTGTTGCTGAGCACGATCGCGTTGTGAACGCCCGGCCCCCACCACTCGCTCTCGGTCGCCACCCCGACCGTAACCCATCCGGCGTCCACCGCGAACGTGCTCTGTCCGGGATCGAGCCGCCAGATGGGGAGATACCCGAACCGTTGCGGGAGGTCGATGGAATACGGCTGGACGTGCCACGGCGTAGACAAAGGGTTGCGGCCCGGCGGGCGCCCCAGGGTGACCTCCGGCGCGGCCAGCTCGTAGACGATGTTCTCGCTGGCGACGAGCTCCGGCGCGAGCGTGAGCGACAGGCGCCCCCGCTCGACACGGAAGCCGGCCCGGAGGCTCTCACTCCAGCCCCTCCCGGCCCACAGCGCGCCGTCATTGAGGGAAAAGGGAAGTGAAGAATTCCCGATGGCCACGAGCTCAGGAACCACGACCGCCCAGTGGAAGCGATCCCGGTCGGCGCTGTCATTAAGCGCTGGCGTAACGCTGGAGGGCGAGCGCAGCAGGTACCCGTCGCTGCGGCGTTCGCCCAGCAGCTGCGCCAGCCGAGCGCGGTCGTCGGCGTCGCTGCCGATCGTCTCCAGGCGGTAAGACACCCCCGCCTGCGCACGCAAGGGGCCGCCGGCGCCCACGACGACGACACCCAACATGAGGATCCAGCGACCGTACATGACGCTGCCGAGGAGGATGGACAGGGAAATCTGCACGCCCTAAGCTCAACCCGT
>WNGL01004923.1_pt1 | contig 15936 bp, 8 predicted proteins | sample 5400591 | NCBI WGS metagenome assembly WNGL01 (sample SAMN13153377, study PRJNA577476) | soil metagenome | isolation source: 80 cm soil or saprolite under Garry oak tree replicate 1 | place: USA:California | collected 2016-06-15
CTTTGAGCCCGGTCTTGAGCCCGCGCGGGCCGAACCAGCCGTCCGGCTCCTGGCTGGAGAGGACGGCATCGATCCATCTACGGGCGTTCCTGATGATGGCATCGTCTTTGAGCACGTAACCGAGGTCGCCGTAGCCTTTGAGCCAGTAAGGCAGTTCTTCCCAACCGCTGTCTCCCAGACCTCGCGGGTCGGCCCAGGCGTTGCCATCGAACTTGCACCACTTGGAGATCTCCTCCAAATGGCCGGTCATGCCTTGCGCTTCCAGTTTGAGTTGATGCCGTAGCCAGCCCTTCGGAGTGATCCTGCCGATGGGCAGTTTGAGAAATGGGCTGGGAACAAGCGGCTCGCGATTGGTAACGTAAAATGGATTTGTGGACGAGGTCGGCGCGCGTTCGAGAACTTTCACCTCGCTTGCGTTGGCCGCGGCCTGGCTCCGCAATGCCGGCTGCGAAAGGGCCCAAAACATGAGCGCCACGACGAAAACCTTGACTAGATTGAATGGATCCTGGCGCTGAGTTGCGGGATGTGGAGCTTCGTTCATGGGTCGCGAGTCGGTTTTCTGCGCTGCAATCCGCATGCATTTAACAGGCCGGCTCCGGCCCAAGTCAAGCAAAGCGCATGAGCCCAAATCCTCGCCTAAGAAAAAGGCTTCTTCTCCCAAACGAGTGGGTAATTTTGGGCTGTTTTTGGGCGAGTTGTTGTTCATATCCATGTTAGGGAAGCAATCTTCAAGGCGCCGGAAGGTGCCGGGAGTGCCGGGAGGCGCGCAGCGTGATTGCGCAGGCCAAATACGCTTCTGCATTTTTGCGCAACGTTCCTGCGAACTTTTACAACGTTCCTGTAAAACGCCACAACGTCGTTGCGGAACTTCACAACGTCGTTGCGGAACTTCACAACGTTCCTGCGAAGCCCGGCAACGTCCCGGCAAAACCCGAATAGCTTCCGGTAAACGCGCGCAACGAGCCGGCCATGGGATGCAACGCCCCGGCGAGATCGGAAATCCGACTAACTACCTCGACCTCAACGCCGCCACCAACGTGCCGGCGTGGTATTATCGGGTGCGCCTCGTTCGGTAGGAGCGACCTCCCGGTCGCGACTCCCGTCAACCGTCGCGGCCGGGAGGCCGCTCCTACTACCGCGTGCGGTTGGTTCCTTCATTTGCCTTGACTGGCGCGGCAAGGGCCTGATAGCGTCACTGCCGTTGCGAGGTTTGAGTGAAGTTCGGGTCAATTAAGGGAATCGGGTCTCCCTTGGAGACCAGCTCTGAAGATGCCGCGGCGCAATTCTTAGGCGGCGGCATTCTGCCCCCACGCTTCGCCATCGCGAAAGGATACGCCCCCATGAAAACCACAATCACATCCATCCTCATTTCCGCCGCAACGGGCCTGGCGCTGTTGTGCGCGATGGCGGCCGGCGCGAACGCCGACCCGCTCGACCCGAACGACTTCACCTCCTTGGGGGCGAATCCGTTCACGATGAATGGCACGCACACCATTGACACCGCGGCGACGCCTCCCGTGTTGACCAAGCCCGACTCCTCCACCATCAACGGCGTCGTCTCCAATGGCATCGCCGTGTTCACGTTTGACGACATCACCATTGGCGCGGGCGTGACGGTCAATGGCTTGCGGAACGCCGGCTCGCGTCCGCTGGCGCTGTTGTCGCACGGCGGGATCACCAATGCCGGCACCATCAACGTCAACGGCGTGAACGGGGCGAACTTCAGCGGCATCAACGGCGGCAACGGCGGCAACGCCGGCCCGGGCGGCGGCGGCGGCGGTGGTGGTGGCGGCGTGTCTCCCATCGGCACACCCGGCAGCGGCGGGTCGGGATTCGTCAACGGGGCGAACGGTATCGGCGACAACGGCGGCAACGGCGGCAGCGTGGAGGCGGGCGGGGGCGGGACGGACGGCTCCGGCAACCACGGCGGGGGCGGGGCGTTCGGCGGCAATGGCGGCAACGGCTTTGTAAGTCCCGGCGGCGGCGGCACGGCCTACGGCGACCTGGCGCTAACGTTGCAAGGCGGCAGCGGCGGGGCGGGCGGCGTCATCTTCGTTCACGCCCCGACGGTGTCGCTTTCTGGCAACCTGAACGCCAGCGGCGGCGACGGCGGAGGCATAGATGGCGGCGGTGGCGGCGGCGGACGGGTGCTGATCCTGACGGCGGATGGGACGTTGGCGGGCGGCAGCCTCGGCGCAAACGTCAACGTCTCCGGCGGCGGCAGCCCTTCCGGCGGCGCCGGCAGCAACGGCGTGGCGGAGGTGGGCATCGATTGTGACTTCGATACCGTGCTCACCGTCACCACCACCAGCGACAGCGGCCCCGGCAGCCTGCGCGACGCGATTGACGTGGCCAACGCTTGTCCGGGCAAGAACATCATCGAGTTCGCCCCCAGCGCCTACGGCACGATCACGTTGACCAGCGGCGAATTGCTCATCACCGACGACCTCTGCATCCTCGGCCCCGGCGCGACCAACGTCGCCGTCAACGGCAACGCCGCCAGCCGCGTGTTCCACGTCGGCCCGGGCATTGACGTCACCATCGCCAGCCTGACTATCACCAACGGAAATGCAGGCGGCTTTCTCGGCGGCGGCATCTACAACGACCATGCCACGCTCACCGTCAGTAACGCCACCGTGTCCGGCAACATGGCCGGCGGCGGCGGCGGCATCCGCAACAACGGTCGATCCGGCAGCGCGTCGCTGACGATAGTCAACAGCACGCTCAGCGGCAACTCGGTGGCCGGCGGCGGCGGCGGCATCCTCAACGAAGGCGTATTCGGCAGTGCAACGCTGACGATCATCAACAGCACCCTGAGCGGCAACTCGGCGGCCAACGGCGGCGGCGGCATCGACAACGATGGTGACCACGGCAGCGCGACGCTGACGATTGTCAACAGCACCCTCAGCGGCAACTCGGCCAGCGGGGGCGGCGGCATCGTCAACGTCGGCCCGGAAGGCAGCGCGCTGGTGCACATTGGCAGCACCATCTTGACGAATACCGCCACTTCTTCGGGCACAAACATCTTCAACAGCGCCGGCACGGTTACCTCGGACGGTTACAATCTCAGCAGCGACAACGGCGGCGGTTTCCTGACTGCGACCGGCGACCAGATCAACACCGACCCGAAGCTCGGCCCGTTGCAGTTGAACGGTGGCCAGACGCCGACGCACGCGCTGTTGTGCGGCAGCCCGGCCATTGACCACGGCACCAACTTCACCGGCGCCGCCACCGACCAAACCGGCGCGCCGCGCACCTTCGACGATCCCGGTATCGCGAACGTGGGCGACGGCACCGACATCGGCGCGTTTGAGTTGCAGATTATCTGCAACCAACCACCCGTGGCGGTGTGCACAAACGTCACCGTCTCCGCCGGCATGAATTGCACGGCCGACGGCTCGATTGACAACGGCTCGTACGACCCCGATAACGGCGACTCCATCGTCTCGACGAACCAATCGCCGGCCGGCCCGTACCCGCTCGGCACCACGCCGGTCACGCTCACCGTCACCGACACTCACGGCGCGATGAGCAGTTGCATGGCGACGGTCACCGTCGCGGACACCACGGCGCCGATGATCACCTGTCCCGGCAACATCACCAGCAACGCCGCGCCCGGCCAGTGCTCGGCGGTGGTCACGTTCGCGCCGACGGTGCAGGACAACTGCGACGCCAGCCCGACGGTGATCTGCACGCCGGCCAGCGGCGCGACCTTCGCGAAGGGAACAACGAACGTCACCTGCAAGGCATTCGATCAGGCCGGCAACACCAACACCTGCTCGTTCGCGGTCACGGTTGTGGACAATCAAGCACCGGTCATCACCGTGAAGCCACCAATCAACGTGATGGTTTACAATCACACCTACCGCACCTTCGTGCTCGCCGACTTGGTGGCCAGTGTGTCGGACAACTGCGGCGGGTTGGCCATCAGCAACTGCGTCATCAGCCAGGCCACCAGCGACGAGCCTGACGACGTGGCCGGCCCCGGCGACGGCAACACCAAGAACGACATCAAAATCGCGTCGGGATGCAAGTCCGTCCAACTGCGGCAAGAGCGCGACGGCGGCAAGAACGGTCGCGTGTACCACGTCACCATCAAGCTCAAGGATTCGGCCGGCAACATCGGCCAGGCCGTCGCGACGGTGAACGTGCCGCTGAGCTCAAACCAGATGCCGGCCATCGACAGTGGCGTCGCGTTTACCGTCAACGGCTGCACGCCGTAAAAGCTCGCGCCGCGACCACCGTGCCGGCGTGGTATTATCGGTGCGCCTCGTTCCGTAGGAGCGACCTCCCGGTCGCGACTCCCGTCAACCGTCGCGGCCGGGAGGCCGCTCCGACAACCGCGTCCGGCTGGTGCCGTAACGCTGAAGAGCCGCGCTGCGCCACTACGGCTTAAGCACAACATCCGTGAGCAGGGGGGCGCCGAGTTGTCCCGTGACCGGGTCTTTGTGGCCGCAGCCTTTGTCTTTGATGTTGAGGCCGGCGGCATTGTCCACGCCGCCGGGCAACGGCGCGCGCGGGCAATCGTCGTCGGCAGTGTGCGTGTCGGCGTTGTCATCAATCGCCGCGTGGTTGACGTGGGCGCGGTAGCTGAAGTCTTCGTGGCCGACGCCCTTCATCGCATCCGGCACGCAGTTGGTGCTGTAGGTCACGTTGAAGAACAGGTTGAGTTTGCCCTTGGACTTGAGTGTCTTGAGAACATTGTTGGGCGGGCCCGAGATCAGGTCAGCCGTCGGCGGCGTGCAACCGGTGTGCAGGTTGGACAGCGTCACGCTGACGAGGTTGTTACTGAGCGTTGCGCCGGTGATTGTCTCGTCGTGGGCGCTGCGGTTTTGAATCTGCACGACCACGCGCTTGGTCACGGACACGTGCGTGTTGGTGTTCAGGTTGATGTTCCTGGGGACTTTGAGCCTGACATTACGCCGGCAACTTCCCGCTCTGGCTCGCGCCCGAACAGGTCCGCGTTTTGCCAATTGCGGAGGCGCAACTCGATTTCGCCAGGAGCATCGCCAACGAATTGCGCGGCCAGATGGTTCGGGCTGAACTTGAATTCAGCCACGACAAACTTCAAGGCCGCATCCTGCGAGCCGAGGAAGCGCGCGTCCACACGATGCTCATCGTCAGGTCGTGAACTTCGGGCGCGGCCTGGGCGACGGTGACGGTGAAGGAGCAGTTGGTGGTGTTGCCGGAAGTGTCGGTGGCGGTGCAGGTGACATTGGTCGAGCCCAGCGCGAAAACAGTGCCGGAGGCTGGCACGCAGTTGTAACTGGCCAAGCCGCAGTTGTCAGTGGCGCTGAAGGCGAAGTCGACCACCGTGCTGGTCACGCCGGCGGCGACGTTGCTGGCGACATTGCCGGAGCAGGTGATGTGGGGCCGCTCGGTGTCGTTGACGATGACGTTGAAGCTGCAGGCGAACACGCCGTTGGTGGTGGCGATGACGGTGTTGGTGCCGGTCTGGAAGAACGAGCCGCTGTTGGTGCTGAGGAGCACCGCGGGGCAGGAGCCGTTGGTGGTCGGCGCGGCGAAGGTGACGGTGGCACCGCAGAAGCCGGGGGCGGTGTTGGAGACAATGTCGAGCGGGCAAGTGATGGTGCAGGGTTGCGCGGCGGAGTTGATGGTGAGCACGTAGTCGCGACTGCCGGTGCAGTTGTTGGTGGCGGTGACGGTAAAGCTGTTGGTCTCCTGGGCGGAAGGCGTGCCGGAGAGGGTCCCGGCGCTGGAAAGATTCAAGCCTGAGGGCAAGTTGCCGGTAAACGTGAAGTTGAAAGGCGTGGCGCTGCTGCCCCTGGCAGTAATGAGTTGGTCGTACGCGACCCCGACCGTGCCGTCGGGCAACGGCGAGGACGGCGACAGCGTGATGGTCGGGCAGACCCCTTTGCACTTGCCGGCGCTGCCGGCGCAGACGATGGCGGCGATTTCGTCGGCGGTCAATCGATTCGGGCCTGCTCAACGTCAATACGCATACGACTCAACTTGAGCCGGACGTTGTGCTGATGAATCTTAACTTGCCGGGGATGAGCGGGCTTCACGTGGTGAAGTGACGCAATTTGTCCTTTTGACATGCCATTCCCCGTCAAAGTGTTAGCCTCACGACAGCTCCAATTTCCCCAATTCATGAAAGCCCAAGTCGCCGACCCAATTCGGCTCTAATCTTTAAGCTTGCATTGGTGTGGGTTCAGGAGCAAGAAAAAGATTCAAACCGCGGTTCTCTCGCCTTTCTATTTTGGCGACGTGTTTGAATCCTCAGCATTTTGCGCCGTCTTGTCGGGGGCAGCCGCCGTTAGGCGAGGATTCGGGATGACGGAATGCGGGATCGGAACGGTAGGGTGGCAAAGTTGTATTACTTTCCGCCTTCTACAGGCTTCCAGCCTGCCGAGCCTTGATCAAAGATACGAACACCTTCGCCAATGGAACCAACGTGACCGTTTTTAACCGTTTGGATCTCATCTGCGGTCCAAACGTGCTCGGTAGCGGCCAAGTTGCCAGGACAGCGGACCACAGTCCGCATGCGCTGATCATAGCCGAGGAAACCGACGAGGTGGCGACCTCACAGGCTATCGTTAGGGATAGCGAGCAGTGCAGATTGGAGCGCGACGGTTCTTTATGGGATCCCGGTGAGCATAAAGCGGGGCTTTCGTGCCTGCGGGGGAAATACCGATGACCGAGCTGCCTTTCCACTGAACGCGATAATCGTGGCCGGCGGCTCGCTCGGCGGTCTCATACTGCTTGAGATCAAAGTCTAGCTCGATCATCTCACCGGGCTTTACCGTTGAGATAATCGCATATGGTCCATCAAATGGGACAGAAGGATCAGGGCTCTGAACATCAGCAGCGAGGCTACTGTTTCGGTTGGTGGGGTAACGCTTAAGCGCGATCCGGGAGAGCTCCGCGCCATCTGGTAGACGAAGAGCAAGCCGATCAATAGTTTGCTGCGCCGCGACAACCACTCGTCCTTCATAGGGAAGATAACTCCAGAGCTCCGCCGCGATAGGCGCAGCCGTACTAAAGCTCGGTTCCGGCCTGGCCGGAAGCTTGCGGTTGAAGAGGAGGTTGACTCGTAGCTCGTGGCCGTGAGGGGTGTCACGCCATTCGGATTGGGCATCCCAAGCTAAGGCGAGCGCTTGAACTCCGCCCCCGGCGCCACACCCTTCGATATCGTCGTGCCCAATCAGGTCGTTGGCAGTGCCCCAGCATTGGAATGTCCCTCGGAGCATGCAATCCAACCCGGAGTATACGGTTTGGTCAGTGCGGGGAGTTTGGGGTTTTTGCGAAGCCATGAAGGAAACATCTGTGAACTGGTTCTCGAGGAGTTGATTTCTCAGGTGCCGGTCGATTTCGCTGAACGGATCGACCGCTCCGGCGCGGTAGAGGGCGAGACCTAATCGTATGCGGGAAGCGATGGCGCAGGACTCGCAAATGCTGCCGCCGGAAACGTCGGCCACGAACCCGTACCGGGTGGTCTGCGTGCTACCAATCCAATTGTAAATGCGCTTTGCCCAGGCGACCAGCTCGGGACGATTATTGAGGCGTCCGAATTCGGCAATCCCGGCGGCCATATCCATGGTGGAATGGAGATGTCCCCACCAGCCTGCACCTTGCTCGACTGCCCCGTCCGGTTTTATGAAATGGCTGAACTCAGTGCAGTGACGGATTAGTTTTACGAGGAAGTTTTTAACATCGTCTGGGCGACCGAGCTGCCAGTAATCAACGAGAGGCAAAATAAGCCGAGCGCCGTACCAAATGGGGGCGTCCTGGCCAAGTGGATCATCAACGTAGTTCGTCCCGTCAAACTCGTACTTGGGGAAGTAAGCGTAGTCTCCTTTATCGACAGCGATATGGATGACGCCAGTTGCCTGGCTGTCCAACAATGCACGCGCTTGCGGCGAACCCGTTTCGTGGTACCAGGCCAGCAGACCAAGCATCGCCGAGGATTGGCTGAATAAACAAGCGCGGTGAGGTGTCCACGCGGTTGCGCGGGTGTAACAAAGGCCATCACCGGAATCAAAAAGGCTGGCCAGATAGCGGCGAAGGATGGGTTCACGTGGATCAATTGCGGCGCCGGTGATGCGACGCGAGAGAATGAGTGCTTCAACGTAACGTCCACTCATGTCGCCGTCGTCCCATTTTTCATGTTCGGCGCGCGGCGGGCTGGAGAAGGGGTAAATGCGGAAGAATGGTTGGCCGCCTCTTTGGAGGTCCAACCGCGCTAACATGCTCAGGTTCGCCAAATGCGCGGCGTCCTGCAGTGCATAAGTGTCTGGAACTGTCGAGCAGGCACTAACGCTGTGACCAGGAAAGTGCTTCGCGGGTTTCGAACCACGACTTTCGTGTGACCGATGCAGGTCCGCCGTCCTTTGATAAGTTGGCTCGCGCAGGCCCGGTGGATCCACACGCATCACGACATCACCTTTCCAGCGGATGCGGAACTGCTGCCCACCGGCTAAGACCCGCTCTTCTTTTTCCCGCAAAGGATATTCAACGGAAACGCGCGCATCCGGCCTTACGGATTTCAGGAGGATATACTGGTGTTCTAACTCGCGCGGTGTTGGTTTGCCATCGATTGAAACGGAAATCTTTTTAGCGTCCGCCCAACTCGGTACACGGATGCGCAACGAACCGGGGAAACGAGGGATGACGTCGACCCTGCCTTGAAACGGCTGATATCCAATCACGTCGCAAGCCGGACCGTTTCGATTCAGCGCCAGATTGACCGTCGTTCCTTTTTCGTCAGCGCTTTGAATCGCATCCCAGGCGAGGGCGAGCGCGCGCATTCCGCCGTTCAAGCAGCAACCCTCGACATTGCCGACATCTTCGCCGCCGCGAGTGCCGAGGTGGCAATTGGGCATGGATTGGCTATCGAAGCAGCCAACGAGGAGTGGCGTGGGGTGATTGGTGCCGTCGTCGTATGCTTTTAGGTTTTTGAATTGGGCTTCCACAACCTGATTGCGGACGAATCGTTCCACGTCGTCCAGGTACTCGGGGCGGCCGGTGGCGGCAAGTTCGAGGGCGAGCCGAATGGCGCTCGATAAGGCGCAAGTTTCGCTGGAGCCGCCAGTCGGATAGGTTGCAATCCAACCGAAGCTGGTGGCGTTGGTGCGCCGGACCCAGTCATAAACGGCGCGGGAGCGTGCAAGGATTTTTGAGCGGTCGAGCGTGGTGGAATTCCGTGCTGTGCGGGCGCATCCAGCGAAGGTATCGAGCCAGGAATGAATGTGACCTTCCCACGAAAGCGCTTTGGTGATTGCTCCGTCCGGACCAATCGTCGGGTCCGCCATGGCCCATTGGGTGAGACCTTCAGCCAGGGCCAGCGCGTCGGCGTAATGGGTGAGTTCATAAAAGCGAATGGTCGGATAAATTTGATATCCTGCCAGATGGCTGCCGGAGGATTCGGTTAGCTTAACCGTCGGGTCAATCAATTGGTCACCCTGCCCTTGGGCGCGTTTGAGTTGCGCACTAATGAGGTGCTCGAGTGCCTGGCGGACCTTAGGATCATGAGTGTCCTCAAATAAGGCGAGCAGACCGTACATGGCACTGCCCTGGGAAAAGCTGTGGTCGATAGCCCCCGTCTGCGGATCATGGACCAAGCCATCTGGACCGAGGATTTCGAACAGAAAACGTTGGAGCCTGCCCTCGGCTTCAGATAATTCCAGGCTGCTCACCCCCATGCGGCGCGCGAGAATCAGCGACTCGAGGTATCGTCCGGTCATGTCGGCCAGGTCCCAGCTGGCATGCACCGGTTCGACCGGAATTCCACCGCGCCCGCGCAGCAAGAACCAAGGCCGAAAGTTCATCTTGGGATCCAATCGGGGAGGAATCGCCGCGGCTGCGAGGGCCATGGGCTCGCGCAAGTCCAGAGTGTCCGGCACGTGTGGAAGCGAACCCGCGGAATCAACCCGCGCGTGGCCAAGATTGCCCTCAAAAACCAAGGCGACGGTTACGAAAAGTGATTTGAAGGTGAGAGTCACGCACGAGGGACCGGACATAGGCGCGAGGTTAATTTGAATGAAACGGTGAAACAACCTGTTTGTTAGACAACCGCGGATTAACGGTTTCTTCTACCACCGCTTAGCAGACCTGGGCGCATTCGATCTTCAGTAGGGCCGCAAGCTTTTGCAATTTGTGCGCTATATGGCCAACGCCGACGGCGCAGTGGTGCGCAGGGCCGTGAACGTTCCATTCATTAACGAATCGCCTCGCCCCAATGAGGAAACGATATCGGCTATTTGTATTGCCAATCTCGAGGATCGGGTCTTGAAAAGGTCTTGGCCCAGAGTTGCGGGATGTGGAGCTACGTTCATGGGTCACGAGTCGGTTTTCTGCGCTGCAAATCGCAGGCATTTAACAGGCGGGCTGCGGCGCAAGTCAAGCAAAGCGCATGGGGAGTTGCGGGATTGGAATGGTGGGGTGGTGGCGTGAGGCATTAATTCGCTTCCAGCTTTACAGTCAAAACGCAAAGGTTTAAAAGAAGTTCATGATGCACGACAGTTGGCTTTTCTGGTGGTTGGTTGGAATAATTGGCTTCAGCCTTTTGGCCACGTTCGCCTTTCAACTCTCCCGCGATGCCCGGGTCCGGCGGCGACGGCGGAGGAGCCACAGCCGCGTCGTGTCCACTTCCAATCGCCCCACTGTCCGGTTCAGCGTGCGGCCACCCAAAGAGTAGAATCCAGCCGCCCGCCTTCGCTCGAAGCTACGGCGCGGCAAGCCCCCCAGCGAGTTGGCCTGCTGCGGTCGGAAAGAACAGGCTGGCCATCTTCCTCTGCGTCATCTTGCTTCTGCGATTTAAGCCAGGCCGATTTAACTTGCGGAGGCGTTCGCCGGAGTCGGGCTCCACGCTCCATGCCGCATTCAGGGCCGCTGCACTGCGATCCTTTCCAACACCCGCAGCGTTACTGGCCCCAACAGGCCGGACTCAAGCAGCGGCGAGTTTTTGGTCCAGTGCTTCCAGGTGGTGAATGTCAAACGACCGGTCGGGCTCGGTTTATCTTCCAGCAGCCATTTTGGCCAGCCTGCTAGAGGCATCCCCATTTCCGTCTGAGGCGTGCGCCATTGGCAATCGTCGGGAAGTTGTTCATCGCCGATAAGGCGATTGGGCCAGAGATTGACGACTTGCACTTCGAGCTGGTTTTCGCCGGCCCTCGCGACATCGGTTATGTCAGCTCGGAACGGCGGCTTCCAAAGAGTGCCGAGGCTCTGGCCGTTGAGCTTCACCTCGGCAATCACTTGCACCTTGCCCAAATCCAAATACAACCGCCGATGGCCCGCGATCCATTCGGGCGGAATTTGGATGGTTTTGCCGTACGTCGCAGCGCCAGAGAAATATTTTACACCCGGGTCGCTGTGGTCGGGCCAGGAGATCAGCTTGTCCAGCGTGATGCGCTCCGGCGCGCCGGAGTTGGGTGGGAACCGCAGTTCCCATTTGCCGGTGACTTGCACCGGTTTCGGCAAATCCTTGATCTCAACTTTGACGCTTTTGCCTGAGGCGGTCTTCAGCCCGTAGATACCGGGTTCGGAAACCAGCAACTCCAGCTTCCCATTTGGCCCAAACGAAATTTCTGCTGAAGAGTCCACGTTGCCGTCGCGAGTCACTGTAATCACGGGATTGGCGCCGCTCGATGCTTTGTCGAACACAACAAATATGGAACCGCACGAATCGAACTTGAGCGGCACCACTGTGCGCCCGTCCTGTTCGTGCCAGATAGCGGGATTCTCGATCCGACCTGTGTCAGGATGCCAAAGCTCCGGCTGTTTGGCTGCGACGCCAAAGGCGCACTCGGCAATCACCGGTTGCGAATTGGAGTTGGCGACAAAATAGAATTCTGCGCCGTCGATCTTCCTGTGGATGCACCGCAGCTTGTAACCGGTCGTTTTCGTCAGTTGCTCAAAATCGGCCGGTGCGCGCAGCGCTGTGAGAACGGTATCTAAGGATTTGCCCGCGATGATTTTGCCCTTGCCAACGGCGTGCTCCTTGATGGCCTTGCCATCGCAATCACCCCAAAGCTCGCCGGCAAGTTGCTCAACTTCGCTGTCGCATTCCGGATAATCCGTCAGGCCGGGCGATTTCGATGGGCGCGAGCCGATGATGGTCGCCCCGGCTTCGGCGAGCTGCTTGACTTTTCGCAGCAATGCCGGCGTGAGGAGTTGGGTGTCCGGCAGCACGAGGACGCGGTAGTTCATGCCATCAGGCAGCGCCAGACGGCCATCTTTCACCGACATGCGTGTGCGCACCACTTCCGGCGTCGCGAGGTCGTAATCGTAACCGGCGGGCGGCGGCGGTCGCAATTTGTCCGGACCAGGCGGTTCGGCGTAGGCGCCCTCCTGTGTCATGTAGCAAATGTCCGCGACGAACAACCCTTGCTGAAGCAGGAACTGGCAGCGTGCCAGATACTCGTGCCAGGACTTGGATTGCTCCCACCACGTTTGGGTCCGTTCGTAATGCACACCAAAAGGCCCCATCGTCATGCCAGGCTTGCGGTCCAGCCACGGCTGATGCGCGTAATGGTGAATGACCAGGCGATTGACGCCTTCGCAAAAAGCGGCATCGGCCATCGCCTTGAGCGAGAACGGATGGTTCTGCCACTTCGCAGTCGCCGGATAGGAGGTGAAGGCCTCGGTTGCCAGGAGCGGTTTGCCATAAGTATGTGCCGCCGAAGCCATGGATTTGCAGACGTTGAACCTGCCGGCGCTGTCGGCTTCCGTCCAAAACTCTCCCATCGGCACGTCAGCGCGCGCCGCGTATTGCAAATCGTCAAAGGGGCCGTTGCCGTAGGCCTCAATCGAGAGTTTCTGGCCATGTTCATGCGCCAATTCCGCGAGGTGACCGGCGTAATTGTCCGCTACTAAATCCGCGATCGTCCGCCGCATGTCCCAAAGGAAGCGTTCGGAGATCTCCGGACTCTCTACGATGCGTCCGCTGAATGTCGGCAAATAAAGCAGCGGATCGTACGCTCGTCGTTGCTGGAACTCTTCGCGAAATCGCGGCGTCCAGTTTTGGAAACCGACTTCCCAACTATCAATGTGCGTTTGGGTCAATGCGCGTCGGGCTCCGCTGCCTGCGTCGGCGATGAGTGTTGCCAACATGCCGGCGAAATGGGCTTCAACCGCCGCCTTGCTCAGTTTGTCGCACTCCAACCCGCGGCCTTCAACGGCGGTGGGATGAGTCTCCCTTCCGGTCGGAGTGTAGCCGAAGCGGAGAACCGTCCACTGACCTTGCGGCACGTCCCAGCGCAGCCGGCCTTCTCCGTCGGTTCTTGACGTGAGATCCAGGATGGTCGCTCGGCGAAGAACATCATACGGACGGACGCTCGAGGTGAAATTCCGGCTCAAACCAGTTTTCGGGGCAAGATCCGGCACCGCAACTCGGGGACCCTGCGGCGTCGGAAAAGCCAGCGTCGCTATGTCCCGGCAGAAACCATTCGCCTTTGGCAACGCTCGCAAAAGACCGTCGAACCGGGCCGGTCCGGCGAGATTCGTCTGGCTCCAAACCAGTTTTTGCATCGCCAGCTCCGGTGTAATCCACGGCCCGCCGCTGCCGCACCAGCCGGGACCATTGTTGATGCTGACTTCCAGGCCCAACCGCTGGGCCTCCTCAAGCGTGTGCTGAAACAGTTCGCGCCATTGCCGGCTCCCGAACCGGATCGGCCCTGGCGGAATGTCCTGCGACACATCCATCAGGAGCACGCCGCCTATGCCAACGCGCTGCATGGCTTCCAGATCAGCGGTGATGCCCTGGCGGGTGATGTTGCCATCCAACCAGAACCAGTTGACCCAGGGACGGGCGTAGTCGGGCGGATGAACAAAGGCTTGGTGCAGGTCCACAACTTGCGCTGCGGATGCCGCAAAGCAGAGCGCCCTGGCCAGCACGATGAAAATCAGACTTGCTGAATGAATTGACACAGCTTGGAGTCGGAATATTGCACAGCGCGGCCAGCCGCAACCAAGACTGACAGAATCATGGCAGGACGGAATCATAATGTTGTACAGCGTTGTGCGTTGATGATTCTGTCGTGCCATGATTCTGTGGGGCCCCTGGGTTTGCAAAAGAATTCCTCGCAACCTGCGAGCGAATTGGAACACTGCAGTCCAGCGCGGCAAAGGCGGCAAAGGCGGCAAAGCCGCAACGAAATTCTTTTCAAAAAAACAAGAAGATGACAGAGAGTGGCACAAGCAGCGGGCCGGTGTGGAGAGTGTGTATAAAATTTGCCGGTGGGTTCTCCCTCTCCCATCGGATGGGAGAGGGCCAGGGTGAGGGTTGGAAAGTCTGCATGGATTTTGCCGGTTGGTTCTCCCCCGCCTGATTTCCGGCCAGCTTCCTTTGTTTCACAGCCCCAACCCACGCTTCACTTCAGTGAACGCCTCAATCGCGAATTCCAAATCTTCGCGCGAGTGCGCGGCTGAAATCTGTGTGCGGATGCGGGCCGTGCCTTTCGGAACGACAGGATAGGAAAAGCCGATGACATACACGCCCCGGGCCAGCATCGCATCGGCGAACTTCGTAGCCAGCGCCGCCTCCCCGAGCAGGATCGGCGCGATCGGGTGGGTCCCGCTCAGAATATCAAAACCGCGCTTGTCCATTTCTGCGCGGAAGAATTTGGTGTTGGTTTCCAGCTTGTCACGAAGCGCCGTGGACTCGCTCAGCAGTTCCAGGACTTTCAGCGAAGCGCCGGCGATGGACGGGGCCAGTGTGTTCGAGAACAAATATGGCCGGGACCGCTGGCGCAGCAGTTCGATGATCTCTTTGCGTCCGCTGGTGTAACCGCCGCTGGCGCCGCCGAGGGCTTTGCCCAGGGTCCCGGTCAGAATATCCACGCGGCCCATCACGTTGTGGTGTTCGTGCGTCCCGCGCCCGGTCTTGCCCATGAACCCAACGGCATGGGAATCGTCCACCACGACAAGGGCCTGGTATTTCTCTGCCAGGTCACAGATGACTTTGAGGTTGGTGATGTAGCCGTCCATGGAGAAGACGCCGTCGGTGGCGATCATTTTGAATCGGCAATTGGCCGCTACTTTCAACTTCGCCTGGAGGTCGTCCATGTTATTGTTCAAATAACGAAAGCGCTGCGCCTTGCACAGCCGGATGCCGTCAATGATGCTGGCGTGATTCAACTCGTCGGAAATCACCGCGTCTTCGGGCCCCAGCAGGGTCTCGAACAACCCGCCGTTTGCGTCGAAGCACGAGCTGTAAAGAATTGTGTCCTCCGTGCCCAGGAATTCGCTGAGCTTTGTTTCCAATTCTTTGTGAACCCTCTGTGTGCCGCAGATGAACCGGACCGAAGAGGGGCCGTAGCCCCAGCGATCGAGGGCCTCCTGCGCAGCCTTGATGACCGCCGGGTGCCCGGCCAGGCCCAGGTAATTGTTGGCGCACATGTTGAGCACCGGCGGGCCGTCGGCGACGCGGATGTGGGCGTCCTGCGGGGTGGTGATGATGCGCTCGCGTTTGTAGGTGCCGGCGGCGCGAATGTCGTCGAGCTGCGCTTTGACGTGGTTCTGGAACGAGTTGAACATAAATTCAGAATTAGCTCCATTTCAGAATCACTTTGCCCGATTGGCCCGAGAGCATCGCGTCAAATCCCTTTTGAAAATCCGTGTAGTGAAAGCGGTGCGTGATGACCGGACTGATGTCCAGGCCGCTCTGCAGCATCACGGTCATCTTGTACCAGGTTTCATACATCTCGCGGCCATAAATGCCTTTTATCGTCAGCATCGAGAAGACCACCGTGTTCCAGTCAATGGCCATTTCTTTTTCGGGTATGCCCAGCATGGCAATTTTAGCGCCATGGCTCAGGTTGCCCAGCATGTCGCGGAAAGCGCCGGCATTGCCGGACATCTCCAGGCCCACGTCAAATCCTTCGGTCATGCCGAGCTGTTTTTGGGCGTCTCTGAGGTTGCTCTTGAGCGGGTTGATGGCCAAGGTCACGCCCATCTTGCGCGCCAGCGCCA
>WNGL01008317.1_pt1 | contig 15936 bp, 15 predicted proteins | sample 5400591 | NCBI WGS metagenome assembly WNGL01 (sample SAMN13153377, study PRJNA577476) | soil metagenome | isolation source: 80 cm soil or saprolite under Garry oak tree replicate 1 | place: USA:California | collected 2016-06-15
CGGGTTTCCTCCGGTCGAGTTCCTTCTGGATGTGGCTTTCCGCGAGCTCCAGACCCGGCGGGCAGCCGTCGACGACGCCCCCGTAGGCGGGGCCGTGGCTCTCGCCGAAAGAGGTCACGCAATAGAGCAGACCGAAGGTATTGCCGGACATGGAAATCTTTCGCCCCGAACGCTCTTCGAGTTTAACATAGGGGTCTTCGCTATCCCCTCGATCAACATGACTGAAAACGATCCCGACAAGCTGAAAGGCCCCGGCGGCCTGACGTTGCGTCAGATCCACGAGCAGGTGCGGAAATCGGTCGTGCGGGATCGCGAGGCGCAGAAGATGAAAAACCAGCTCGCACAGAAGCCGAGCCGCTGGCAGCGCTTCGTGCGCTATGTCTGGGACAAAAAGCGCGGTTGAACGCGGGCTGCTCACCACGCTCGTGACGGGCCTCCACAATTGAAGAGGGCTAAAATTTCGAGGCCTACCAGATCAGATTCCAGACATGCCTGACCTTGCAATCCCGAAGACGTTGACGAAGCGTATCGAAGCCCGTGCAGCCCGCACCGGGGAAAAACCAGTTGACATTCTGCGGAACGCGCTGGAAAAAGAACTCGGCTTCGAGCGCTGGCTGGAGCGCGAACTGGACCAGGCGGAAACCGAGGCCGATCGCAGCCAAGTGGTTTCAAGCGAAGAGGTTATGGCCGAATCCCGCGCACTGATCCGCCGCCGTGCGCGCCAAAAGGCGGTTTGACGGAACGCAAACTGCTCGGCGCCAATATCTCGATCAATCCGTCTGGTCGCTCCAGTGAAATCCGGCTGCGGTGCAGGGAGTTCAAACGCCATCGAGTATTCTGTCGAACTGATTCATAACCTGGACTCCGGGTCGTGCAGCAACCACGACCTGCCTCACTGATAGATCGGAGCCGGGCGTGGACAAATTCGACCGCATCTACGAGCTTCACAACATCCTGCGCGACCGGCGCACGCCGATCGGCCGCGAGGACTTGAGGGAACGTCTCGAGCCCTGCTCCCATCCCACCTTCTACCGGCTGATTCGCCTTCTGCGCGATTATCTCGGGGCTCCGCTCGAATACGACGCCGAACGCGGCGGCTATTACTATTGGCGCGACACCGAAGGCGGCACCTACGAGTTGCCGGGCCTGTGGTTCAACGCGCGCGAGCTGCAAGCGCTCGCCGTGTTCGAGCGCCTGTTCGAGTCGCTTGAGCCCGGGCTGCTCGCCGAGCACTTGCAGCCGGTCGGGGAGCGCATCACGGAGCTTGTCAACCACCGGCGGCTGGGGCTCACGGAAGCCGCGCGCCGCATCCGTGTGCTCGGCATGGCGTCCAAGCCCGTGGGCAAGCACTTCCAGGCGCTCGCGAGCGCCACGCTGCAGCGCAAACGCCTGCGCCTCGTCTATCACGGCAGGAGCCGCGACCGCGTCACCGAGCGCAGCGTCTCGCCGCAGCGGCTCGTCCACTACCGCGACGCGTGGTATCTCGATGCCTGGTGCCACCTCAGGCAGGGCCTGCGCAGCTTCTCGGTGGACCGCGTGCGCGAAGCCGAAGAATCGCCCGAGCCCGCGCAAACCGTGGACGAAGCACAACTCGACAAGCACTACGCTAGCGCCTACGGCATCTTCGCCGGCAGGGCCGACAAGACCGCGGTGCTGCGCTTCTCGCCCGAACGCGCGCGCTGGGTCGCCGACGAGCGCTGGCATCCGCAACAGGCCGGTCAATTCCTCACCGATGGAAGCTACGAGATGCGCGTGCCCTATCGCGATCCGCGCGAGCTGATCATGGACATCCTGCGCCACGGAATGCACGTCGAGGTTGCCGCACCGGAGACGCTGCGCGCCGCGGTGATCGAGCAACTGCAAGCGGCCCTTGCCCTGTATGGCGGCCGGAACGAAGCTCGATAGGCTGATCTCGCAATCCCGCCTGCGGAAATTGGCGGGGGAGCGCTATTTCGGGCGCGGCCCCGGGTATATATAAAAGAATTTGAAGCGCGAGGAACCGTGTTTGAATGGGCCGCAAAGCTGCTGCGATTATTCGAAAGGCAAAACACCGACAGCGGGCCACTTGAGTCTTCGCCGAACCCGGCCGATAATGCGCAGCATGAACTGGAAACAGGCCATCGCGCGCTGGCGCAAGCTCCCACCGGAGGAGCAGGATCGAATTCGCCTGGCACGCCTGCCGCGCAAGGTGGCGCGGAGCATGGCGTTCGAGGGCGAACCGGTGGATCAGCGAATGCTGGAGAGGGAACTCGACCGCCACGCGCGGCAACCCGTTATTTGAATACCTCGCTCGGCGTCCTCAGCTACGCCGAGCTGGCGCCTCACCTGGCGACGCGAGTCCAGGCGTTGCAAAAAACAATCGCGAATGGCGATTTCGATGGCCGCGCGCCTGACGAAGCGCTCATCCTCGAGTTTCACCGGCGCGTCTGCGCCGATCTGACCCCTGAATTCGCGGGCCGCTGGCGGACTGCTGACGTCGTGGTCGGAAATCATGAACCTCCCGCCTACCCCTTTGTGCCGCAGCGGATGCGCGAATACTCGCTCGACCTGCAAGCCCGCCTCTCGGCGCTGCGGCAAGAACCCGACGATCTCTGGCTTGAGGCGCTTGCGTTTGCCGAAGGCAGGCTGCTGAGCATCCACCCTTTTGCCGATTTCAACGGGCGCGTCACCCGCGTGTTCATTGATTTTCTCACCCGCCTTCTCGATCTGCCGGACGTGGACCCCACACCCGATCCGGGCGAGCCGACCGCCCGGTACATCGGCGCGTTGAGAGCGGCGGACCGCAACGACTGGCGCCCGCTGATGGACATTTGGCGGGAGCGTTTCGAAAAGGGAGGGTTCGGGTGAACGACGTTTCTACGTTTCGACTCGCCGGGCAATGCCATCTGAAACGACCGGTGCGAACATATGGCGAACGGAACGAAGCTCGATAGGGTGATCTCGGAATCCCGTCTGCGGAGATTGGCCGGCGAGCGCTATTTCGAGCGCGGCCTGAAGTATTTCCGGGGCGGCGCCGTCGCGAGCGTGCGCTCCGGCGAGCACGGCATCGCCGCGCGCGTCATCGGCACCGAGCCCTACGTCGCGCGCATCTGGCAGGCCGGCGGCGCCCTGCGCTGGGGCTGCTCCTGCCCACTCGGCGCGGAAGGCGCCTTCTGCAAGCATCTCGTGGCGGCGGGGCTCGCATGGCGATCGGGGCACGCGGGGGATCGGAAAGCCATCGCCGAGATGAAGCGGGTCGAGGCCTTGCTCGATCCGCTCGATCGGCAGAGGCTAGCCGAACTCGTTGCCGACCGGGCGATGTGGGACGAGCCCTTCTACGAGGAACTGCTCCTTGCCGCGCGGGCGATCGAAGATTCCTCCAAGCAGCTGGCGAAACAGCGCAAGTCCACTATCAAGAAATGAGACCGGGCGGGGGTAAAGTATCGGGCAAAATGAAACCAGTGTTTCCCTGCGCGATGAAAGAGGCAGCCAATCGGTCGACGACATGCAGCATCTCAGGTGGATAGGAGAATAAGCCCGATGAGTGACAAGCGGGATGACATCGACTGGAGCCTGACCACCTGGGAGGGCAGTCGCCGGGCCCAGTTGCGTCATGCGCTTACGCTGACGCTGCGCGAGCGTCTGGAGGCGGCGGAAGGCATGGCGGACATCGCGCGGCGCTTCGAGGAGATGCGCGAGAGGGGCGAGTTCACGATCGCTCGTCCCGATCGCGCCGAGCCGCGGGCGGAAAGCGCTCCGGCGGCTCGCGAGCCGGCCCGCCGCTGTGACTCGAGCGAGTAAGCAGGGCAGGTAAGGATGAACGACAAGTATCTTTACGGCGAGCAGCCGGCCGAAGTCGAATCGGCAGCAGGGGTGAAGGGCGTGCTCATCCGCACGCTCGACGGCGCCTTGATGTTTCGCGTCTATCGCGATCGCGAGCACTTTACGGACCATGAGATCAGACACGACGACCTGAGCATTACGATCGACGCGGATGCACTGGCGGCGTTCTACAAAGTCGGCGAACGCCGCATTCTCGACCACAGTCCGCAGGTGTTGGGTTTGAACCGTTGCGACAACCGAGGCGCGCCTCGCGTCTTCCGAGCAGCAGCTTTCCGGCAAGACTGCTGAGCTGGATGCGCTCAGGGCCGAGCACGCGCGCACGCTCGAGGCGCTCCGGACCGAATCCGGCGGCCGCGTCGCGGCGGAGGAAAGGCTCGCCGGCGAGCGGCGTCTGGCCGAGGAGAAGCTCGCCCTTCTCGACAACGCGCGGCAAAGACTCGCCGACGCCTTCAACGCGCTGTCGGCCGAGGCGCTGAAGAGCAACAACCGGGCGTTCCTCGAATTGGCGACGGCCAAGCTCGGCGAATTCCAGCAGGGCGCAAAAAGCGACCTCGAAGCGCGCCAGAAGGCCGTGGATGAATTGGTTCGCCCGCTGCGCGAATCGCTGGAGAAAGTGGACGACAAGCTGGGCGAGATCGAAAAGGTGCGCGTCTCGGCGTACGCGGCGCTGAACGAGCAGTTGAAGGGGCTCGTCGAGACGCACCTGCCGATGCTGAGGAGCGAGACCGCGAACCTCGTGCGCGCGCTGCGCCAGCCGGTGGTGCGCGGGCGCTGGGGCGAGATCCAGTTGAAGCGCGTGGTCGAAATGGCCGGCACGGTGGACCACTGCGACTTCGTCGAGCAGGAAAGCCGCACGACCGAAGACGGCCGGCTGCGTCCCGACTTGGTCGTGCGCCTCCCCGGCGGCAAGAGCCTCGTCGTGGACGCCAAGGCGCCGGTGTCGGCCTACCTGAACGCGCTCGAGACCGACGACGAGGCCGCGCAGCGCGCCTGCCTCGCCGATCACGCGCGCCAGGTGCGCGATCACATGGTCGCCCTCGGCCGCAAGGGCTATTGGGAGCGGTTCGATCCGACACCCGAGTTCGTGGTGCTGTTCCTGCCGGGCGAGATGTTCTTCAGCGCCGCGCTCCGGGAGGACCCGGGCCTGATCGAGTTCGGCGTCAACGAGAAAGTCATCCCCGCCACGCCCACCACGCTGATCGCGCTCCTGCGCGCGGTCGCCTACGGCTGGCGGCAGGAAGCGCTCGCGCGGAACGCCCAGGAAGTCGCCGACCTCGGCCGGCAGCTCTACGAGCGCATCGCCAAGCTCGGCGAGCACTGGGCGAGCGTCGGCGACAAGCTCGGCAAGGCGGTGGATGCGTACAACAGCGCGACCTCCACGCTCGAATCGCGGGTGCTCGTTTCGGCTCGGCGGCTGCGGGAGCTGAAGGCGGGTGCGGAGGACGTGGAGATTGCGGTCATCGAGCCAGTGGAGCGGGCGGCGAGGGTGGTGCAGGCGGTGGAACTTTCGTCGATGCCGTCAAACGGGAATGAGCGATGAACTACGCAGACTTCTTCAAGCGCGCGACGCGTACCGAAGAGCAGCCAGACGGCCTGAAGCCGTTCCCGTATCAGTGCCGCCTCGCGGAAAAACCGTGGCCAGAACTGCTGGACGTTCCAACCGGCATGGGGAAAACTGCCGCGGTCGTGCTGGCCTGGCTGTGGAAGCGTGGCTGGCGCGAAGGGAAACGCGAGGCCGGCGCGGACGCAGAGACGCCGCGGCGGCTCGTGTACTGCTTGCCGATGCGGGTGCTGGTCGAGCAGACCGAGCGAAACGCCTGTCGGTGGCTGGAGAACCTCGGGGTTGCGGGTAGACCGGGCGAAAACAAGGTCTCGGTGCACCTCTTGATGGGTGGCTCCGAGGACGTGAAAAAGCCGACTTGGGCCGACTACCCGGAAGAAGACGCGATCCTGATCGGCACCCAGGACATGCTTCTTTCGCGGGCGCTGATGCGCGGCTACGGAATGAGCCGGTATCAGTGGCCGGTGCACTTCGCGTGGCTGCATAACGACGCGCTGTGGGTGTTCGACGAAGTCCAATTGATGGGCCCGGGCCTGAAGACCAGCGCTCAACTTGAAGCGTTTCGCCGGAAGATCGGGTTGTCTTCGCGCAGCCGCAGTGTATGGGTCTCAGCCACGCTCAAGCGGGACTGGTTGGGAACGGTGGATTTCGATCCCGCATCAACGATCCCGCTGAAGCTCAGCGAGGAGGAAAAGAAGGCACCCGCCGTTCGGGAGAGACGCGAGGCGGTCAAGGCGCTGACGCGCTGCGAGGTGGCGATCATTTCGACGAAGCCTTCCAAGTCGGAAAAGGCGGAGGAAAACGAGAAGGTCGACAAGCTGACGAGCGACGACATTAAAACTTACCTCAAGGCATTAGCTGACCGGGTTCTCGCGGCGCATCAGCCGGGCACCACCACGCTTGCAATCCTCAATACTGTCGAGCGGGCGCAGGGCCTGTTTGTTGAGGTGGAAAACCGCCTCGCGGAATCGCCGGTGAAAGGCAGGAAGAAAGCGGCGACGCCGGCACCGTCGGTTTCAAACAACCCGGAACTGCTACTGATTCACTCCCGTTTCCGCGCCGAAGACCGCCGCGCGAACGAAGAGCGCCTGCATTCTGACCCGCCCGCCGAAGGCCGCATCGTCATTGCCACCCAAGCCATCGAAGCCGGCGTGGATATGTCCGCCCGCGTGCTGTTCACGGAACTGGCGCCCTGGGCCTCGCTCGTGCAGCGCTTCGGACGCTGCAATCGTTACGGCGAGTTCAACAAGACAAAAGAGGCGCAGGTCATCTGGATTGACGTAGCAGATGCCAAGCCTTACACCGCCGAGGAACTCGAGGCCGCGCGGCAAGTTGTGGCGAATCTCAAGAACGCCGCGCCCGCCGATCTTCTGCCCATCACCGCCGAGGCCCCGCTGCATCCGGTGTTGCGGCGCCAGGATTTTCTGGACTTCTTCAACACCGACCGTGATCTTTCCGGTTTCGATGTGGACATCGCGCCCTACATTCGTGATACCGACGGTGCCGATGTGCTGTTGTTCTGGCGCGCGCTGGACGGCGATCCTCAGGATGAACCGCCCGCATCGCGTGAAGAACTGTGCCGCGCCGGGTTGGGTGCAGCAAGAAAGCTGCTGGATCGCCTGAAAGACGGGGACGTACGCATGTGGGACACATTAGCCCGCAAGTGGACAACACCCAATCCCAAAGGTCTGCGCCTGTGCCCCGGCATGACGCTGATGCTGAGAGCCGCTGTCGGCGGCTATACGCCGAGCCTTGGCCTCGCCCCGGAGAGCCATGTCGCGGTTCCCCTGATAACCGCGCCTGAAAAGGAATCACTGGCCGAAGAAGCATTTGATGACGACCACCGCAGCCTCTTGCAGGTATCGGTGACGCTCCCGCGCCACCTTGCCGACGTGGAACAAGAGACGCACGACCTTTGCGAGGTTCTGAAAGTCAAAGAGCCGCAGGCCGTTATCCGTGCCGCGCGCTGGCATGACGTAGGCAAGGCGCATGAAGCCTTCGATTCGATGCTCCGGTACGCGCACGAACAAGGAACAGGCGAACCGCTGGGCGCAGGGTACTGGGCGAAGTCTGGACGTAATCCGGACCGCAAACCCGGCAAGCCGCGTTATCAGGTGATTGTGGACGGCAAGGCTGTAAAGCGCACGCGCTTTCGCCACGAACTCGCGTCGGCGCTTGCTTGGCTTGCTTTGCATGGCGACGATGCTGACGCCGACTTGATCGCATATCTGATCGCCGCGCACCACGGCAAGGTGCGCATGTCGCTGCGCGCACTCCCGCAAGAAACTGAGGCGCCGGATGGGCGGCTATTCGCGCGAGGCGTGTGGGACGGTGATCGCCTTCCGGCGATGCAATTCGCAAACGGTGAAGCCATCCCTGAAGTCGAGCTCAAGCTGGATCTGATGCAACTCGGCGACGGACCACAAGGCCCGTCGTGGACCACGCGCACACAAAGATTGTTGAAGGCGCTCGGTCCGTTTCAGTTGGCTTGGTGCGAGGCGCTGGTGCGAATCGCCGACTGGCGCGCTTCACGTGCGGAACAGGAGGCTGCTAAATGATCCATGAACACCCCTTGCCTGGCTGCACACCTACGCCGCTGGCGTCTTACCTAAAGGCGCTGGCTGTGCTGCGCCTGGTGGCTGAGGCGGGGGCGAACGAAAGTGGCGATCCCGATGCGACTGGTTTCTGGCGCGATGACGTGTTTGTGCTTCGCACGCAGCTCACGGCAGAGCAGCTTGGCGTGTTCTTTCTGGAGCACTACCGGCCGACGCCACTGATCGCACCTTGGAATGGCGGGAGCGGATTCTACGCTGGCGACAACCTCTCCGGTATTACACCATTGTCCAATACGGTTTCATTGCGCTTCGCTGGCTATCGGCAGGTTATAGAAACCGCCAAACATGTGATTGCCTTGCTTGGCTTGAGCGAAAGCCCAAAGCTGCAAAGCAAGGCGATGTTCCTGCAGTCGCTGCGCAACCAAGCACCGGAGGCCTTGCTGCGCTGGATGGATGCAGCGGTGATTCTGTCCGATGACGATCCGCGCTACCCACCGCTGCTGGGGACGGGCGGTAACGATGGTCGACTCGATTTCACCAACAACTTCATGCAGCGTCTGGGCGAAGTATTCAACCCGGCATCGGGCGCTGCCCGTCCCAGCGCTGCCACTCAGCTTGAAACGGCCCTGTTCGGCACACCTGGCAATGAGCTTGCGGATCGGGCTATCGGCCAGTTCGCGCCCGGTTCGGCAGGTGGCCCCAACGCGGCGTCCGGGTTCGAGGGGAGCGCTCGCATTAACCCTTGGGACTTCATACTGATGCTGGAAGGTGCGGTATTGTTCGCGGCTTCGGCGGCGCGGCGCATGGAATCGGCGGATCCGGCGATCCTGGTCGCACCGTTCACGGTTCGCAGCCGTGCCGGCATGGTTGGAAGCGCCAGCGCTAATGATGATAGCGATGCACGCGGTGAAATCTGGATGCCGCTGTGGAATGCGCCGTCCAGCCTGGATGAGTTGCGCACACTCTTCACGGAAGGCCGCGCCGCGCTGGCCGGTCGCGCCAGTCGTGACGGCCTCGACTTCGCACGCGCCGTAGCCCAGCTAGGCGTCGATCGCGGCATTGCAAGCTTCCAGCGATATGGCTTCTTGATGCGCTCCGGGAAAGCCTACCTCGCTACTCCGCTCGGCCGGATCCCTGTCTGTCGCAACCCGGACGCCGACCTGATCGCCGAACTCGAACACCGCAACTGGCTTGCTTCAGTGCAGCGCCACGCGCGCGACGACAACGCGCCTAACGCCTTCCGCAGCGCCGCGCGGCAACTGGATATCGCGCTCTTCGAGCTGATCCAGCGGCCCGGGCGCCGCACGTTCCAAAACGTGCTGCGGCACATTGGGCGTATCGACGCGGCCTTGAGCATCAGCCTCAAATCCCAGGAAGCCGTCCGCATGCCCGCGCCACGCCTCAGCCTGCCGTGGGCAACTAAGGCGCAGGATGATTCGTCTCCGGAATTCAATATCGCCGCCGCACTGGCCGGACTGCGTTTGCGCAATGCCAACCGCCACTTCGTCCTGTCCATGCGCCGCCACCTAGCGGCCGTCAGCGAAACCTTCAACAAAGACGGCGACCGCAACTGGGAATCCACGTCGCGCACTGCCGTCTGGGGTACGGGTTCGTTGCTTAGCAACCTGAGTGCACTCCTGCACCAACGCAGATTGGAAGCCGCCTTCATCGGGGCTGAAGGTGAGTTGCTGGCGAGCACGGTTGGCGCGACCGGCGCGGACATAGCCGCTTTCCTCGACGGCGAAACGGACGATGCGCGCGTCGGTGAACTACTCGCCGGACTCGTCTGCGTTGATCTGCATGATTTTGCCTCTCCTGAAGGACATAGCGCAGCCGTACCGCCGCCCGCATTCGTACTGCTCAAGATTTTCTTCACCCCGGAATCCACGTTGCACGCGCTGAAATTGCTGCCAGCTGATCGCACGCTGCATCTACCCAACGAAATTCCCGCGCGCTTGGCTTCCGGCGATGTGGAAACCGCCGTCCGCATCGCTTGGAGAAGCTTGTACGCGCTCGGCGTGAAACTGCCCGGCCGTCACCCGCCGCGCATCGTCGCCGAGAACGGCCCGCGCTGGTTGGCCGCGCTGTGCATTCCGCTTACGTTCGCCGAATCCGGCCGCCTACTGCGCGGCCTCGATCTCACACCGAAAGCGGCGATGGAGCCGCTCCCCGAAACCCTTACCTAAAGGAGAACGCCATGCCTCTGAATCTAGCTACCCTCGCCACCGCCCCACGTCTGTTGCTGGAGGCACACCTGCAACCCATTCAGGGCACGCGCTTCCAGCCCACCGGCTTTCCGAATCTGGGCGCCGCCACCTACGACGGACCGAATGGCGAGCGCATGCTACTGGTGGAATCAGCGCAGAGCATGGCAAATCGCTTGGAAACGGTGTGCTGGGACAGACCCGCTGACAACTGGGTGGCTCCGCTCAAGGGATTGCCGCTGGTAAAAGTGGTGGACAAGAAGGGTAAGCCGTTGACCAACACCGTCTTGGAAGCACACCGCATCAACTCGCCGTACATTCTGGAAGGCAAGGACAAGAGCGTGTTCCAGACCCTGAAGTCAGAACTCGCCGACATGGAAGAAGGGCCGGTGGACATCAAGAAGCTCGCCGCTGTCCTGCTCAAGCTGGATGCGAACGCGCTGATCCACGGCGTATTCCTGGCCAAATCGGATCTCGCTGGCGGGCGCCTACGGCTACCGCGTGCCCTGTCGTCTTTCATCGAAGCGGAAGAAATCAAGGAAGCGCAGAGCGGGGGCGTGAAGAACGATCACGTCAACCCGTCCGGCGACACGGCCAAAGGCTTCGGAAACGTCCCATTCGCTCGCTCCGAATTCACCTCAGCCAGGATCGTCGCCTACTTCAATTTGGACCTCGCCCAAATTCGCGCCTTCGGCCTCGGCCGAGCTGTCGCCGATTTATTGATCGCACTCGCGCTGTTTAAGATTCAGGCCTTGCTCGCTTCCGGCCTCCGCCTTCGCACGGCCTGCGATCTGGAGGTCAAGGAGTCCGGTATCATCATCAAGCGTCCGACGGGTTTTGTATTGCCAACGCTCTCTGAACTCGAATCGGCGCTGCCAAGCTTGATCGAGGCGGTTGCTACAGAGCATAAGTGGCAAGCGGATCGCATTATCCGTGTGACATGGGACGGGTCAACTCAGCCGAAGAAAGACAAAGCCCTGAAGACTGGCGATGACGAAGTAGTGGCCTGACGGCCATGCTAGCCATCGCTTTCACCTTCCCCGCTGGGCGCTACCACGCCACACCCTGGGGTCGGCATGTCAACGAAGCGGACGTGGCGTGGCCACCAGATCTGTGGCGTATCACACGCGCGCTGATCGCGGTGTGGCATCGCAAGCTCGACCCTGCACGTTTTCCACGCGAGCGCCTGCATGAACTGCTGGTGCGTCTTGCTGAAGCCGAACCACCCTCGTTTCGCCTGCCGGAGTCTGCGATTCATGCCCACTCGCGGCACTACATGCCCGGCAAGGGCGACAAACGCACGCTGGTGTTCGATGCTTTCGCTCGGGTCGCGAATGACGACCCTATCGTCATTGTCTGGCCAGGGCTTGTCCTGGATGCACCGCAAACTGAAGTGCTCGATGCCCTGCTTGAGAATTTGGGCTTTCTGGGCCGCGCCGAGTCCTGGGTGGACGCTCGTCGCGCGCCGGCGCCAGTGGACTTCAACTGCGTGCCCACTGCCGAATCCGTGGATCCTGAAATGGGGGAGGTAACAGGCGAGATCGTGCGCCTGATGGCACCGAACACGCCGGAGATTTATCGCGCATTCCGTTCGGGAAAGCTTGAAGCCGCCGGGATCAAGCTCGACCCCGCGGGGCACGCGCCCAGACTCAAGCCGGACCAGAAGAAGCTGCTGACAACCCTTCCCGACGACTGGCTGAATGCCATTGGTGTGGAAACCGGCGAGCTCCAGGCCGCCGGCTGGAGCGCGCCGCCCTGTGCACGGACTGTAAGCTACCGCCGACCACTGCACGCGCTCAGAACCACCGCGCCGAAGGTCGTCCGCAAACCGGCGATCGTCAGGCCGAATACGGCCATCACCACTGCACGCTTCGTGCTCTACGGCAAACCTCTTCCGCGTATCGAGGACGCGGTGCGCCTCGGCGAAATGCTGCGCCTGGCGGCAATGGGGCGCGCGAAACAGGTGTCGGGTGCCAGTGCGATCCCGCGCGAGCTCTCTGGTCACGGCCTCGGGGATGGCAATCGCCATGCGCACGCCTTCTGGCTTCCGGATCCCAACGAGCGTGGTCAAATCGAACATGTGCTCGTTCATGCGCCGGGTGGCTTCAGCGCGGCAGCGGTTCGCGCACTCACGGCTCTTGAACGTCTCAAGCGCGACGAGGGTGAGCCGTTGCGCCTGATGTTGGAGGGGTTCGGGGAGGCGTCGCTTTTTGATAGCGTGACCGCTTTGAGTAGCGAGGCGCTCGTTTGGCGTAGCGTCACTCCCTATCTTCATCCGTGGCACCTCAAAAAGCCGCAGATGCGATCGCCCGACGCAACCGCGGCGGCGATCCTCGAACAACTGCGGCGCGAGTGGCGCGCGCGGGGCGCGGCGTTGCCGGAGATTGTGGAACTCCTCGAATTGCCTTCGATCCATCACGGCGGCCGCACCCTGCGTCCCCTTCACTTCCACCGCTTCCGCCGCAAGCGCGGCCTCACCCAACCAGACACGCTCGGCCGCTTACTCGAGTTGCGCTTCGCCGCGCCGGTGCGCGGCCCCCTCGCCCTCGGCTTCGCCTGTCACTTCGGCCTCGGGCTGTTCGTTCCGGTCGAAGCGAACGGCAGGTCGGACCTCGCGCAGACGTAAGATAAGCGCGCACGGGATTCTCGGAAGGCACCGCCATGAACGACGCCGATCTCCTCAAGCGCATCACCGTCAATCCGAAGATCTTCGGCGGTAAGCCGATCGTCCGGGGACGGCGTCTCGCCGTCGAGCACGTCCTCGGCATGCTCGCCGCCGGCGATACGCCGGAGACGATCCTCGAGGGATACAACTGGCTGGAACCCGAGGATATTCGCGCCTGCCTCGTCTACGCCCACCGGGTCGTCGCGCATGAACGCGTCGAACCGCCGGTCGTGGATACGGCGGTGTGAGGCTTGTTGCCCGATAGTTGCGTCTGGAGCAGGGATTTGCGCTAGCGGGTCAGCGCATGAGGACCCCCGCTTCGGCCGCGGCGTGCGCCAGCTTGGCGTCGCGCGTGGCGAGCGGCAGGCCGCGACGCTGCGCGAGCTCGAGGTAGGCAGCGTCATAGGCGCTTATGCCGTGCTGCTCGGCGAGCGCAAACAACTCGCGCGCACTCGCCACGTCGCGGTCTACGACGGGATCAAGGCGCTCGGCTTTGCCCAGGACCGCGGCAATTTGGTGGGGGGCCAGCACCCGCCGTCGCAGGAGCACCACCATCACATTGGCGAACTCCGCCTCCCACAGCGGAGGCACGACGAGCGCCTCACGACGCGTGCGCCGGGCGATGCGATCGGCGTAAGCGCTGGCCTGGCTCGGGACAAACCACCCCACCGCCACGGACGTATCGATCACCACGGCCATCAGCGACGCCCGGATTCGATCGCTTCCCGGATCTGGCGCAGGCGCAACGGTTTCTTCAACTTGAGCTTGCGTCGAAACGCCTTGATCTCCTCGAACAGCGCGGTTCGGTCGATCGCCTTATCCGCCCGTGCCGGCACGAGCTTGGCCACCGCCTTGCCGTGCCGGGTGATGGTGACTTCCTTACCGGTTTCCGCCCGCTCGACGAGCTCGGAAAGCCGCGATTTCGCCTCGTAGATGCCGATTCGTTCCATTTTGCGCCTCGTCAGATTCTGGCTAGCTAGATTCTACCCGGCCTGGACGGCGTCCGCCATCCCGTGAAATACCTGCAGGCAGCCGGGCCGGTTTCTCGACGCATGACTGGGACAGCCCCGGTGCGACGATCTTCCCGTGCGGCATGGCGCGGGCGCCCCGGCTTGGCTATGCTGTCGTCATGGCCGAGGACCCGCCCTCGCAACCTGAGCTGCCGCTCCCGTTCCCCGAGCTCGCGCAGGATCTTCCGCTATTGCCTGCGCGCATGGTGAACGAGTATCAGTATTGCCCGCGCCTAGCCTACCTCGAATGGGTGCAGGGCGAATGGGCCGACTCAGCCGACACGGTCGAAGGCCGGCGGGTGCACCGCCGCACCGACAAGCCCGCAGGCGAGTTGCCCGCGCCGGAAGAGCTCGACGAGGAGACTCGTCTTCACGCGCGCTCGATCACGCTCTCCAGCAATCGCCTCGGCTTGATCGCGAAGATGGACCTGATCGAGTCGGAGGGCGGCGCCGTGATCCCGGTCGATTACAAGCGCGGCAAGCGCCCGCACGTTCCGAAGGGCGCGTACGATCCGGAGCGCGTGCAGCTGTGCGTGCAGGGAATGATCTTGCAGGAGCATGGATACACCTGCGCCGAAGGCGTGTTGTATTTCGCCGCCAGCCGCGAGCGGGTGCAGGTTGTGTTCGACGAGGAATTGCGGCAGCTCGCGCAGAACGCCATCGACGGATTGCGCCTCATCGCCGCAGGCGGCCGGGCCCCGCCGCCGCTCGTCGACAGTCCGAAATGTCCGCGCTGCTCGCTTGTGGGGATCTGCCTCCCCGACGAGGTGAATTTCCTGAAGCGCGGCGAAACGCCGCCGCGTCCTCTTGCCGTGCTGCGCGATGAAGCGCTGCCGGTGTACGTGCAGGCGCGCAGCGCCAAGGTCTCCAAGAACGGCGAGACGCTGGAGATCTCGGTCGATGACCAGCAGACCGCGACCGCGCGGCTCCCCGAGGTCTCGCAACTGGTCTTGATGGGCAACATCTACGTCACCACGCCCTGCCTGCACGAGCTGATGGGCCGCGACATCACCATCTCCTGGCACAGCTTCGGCGGCTGGTTCATCGGACACACGGTCGGCACCGGGCACAAGAACGTGGAGCTGCGCACGGCTCAATACCGGGCGAGCTTCGACGCGAGCACTTGTCTTCGCATCGCCAAGGGGCTGGTGATCGCAAAAATCCAGAATGCGCGCACGCTCCTTCGCCGCAACTGGAAGGCGGGCGAGGCGCCCGAACCGTTGCTGGACGCCTTCCGGCAGGACATCGAGCTTGCGCGCCGAGCACGGGCGCTCCCCGACCTTCTGGGAGCGGAAGGGAACGCCGCCGCGCGCTACTTCCGCGAGTTTCGCAACATGATCCGCGGGGGCGAAGGCGACGAGGAATTCGCTTTTGACTTCACCAAGCGAAACCGCCGCCCGCCGACCGACCCGGTGAATGCGCTGCTCTCCTACGCCTACAGCCTGTTGGTGCGGACCTGGACCGTGACGCTGAGCGCAGTCGGCTTCGACCCCTATCGCGGCTACTACCATCAACCCCGCTACGGACGGCCGGCGCTCGCTCTCGACATGATGGAGCCGTTCCGGCCGCTCGTCGCCGACTCGACCGTGATCCAGGCGATCAACAACGGCGAGGTCCGTCCTTCGGACTTCATTTCCGCGGCGGGCAGCGTCGCGCTCGACCCGGACGGAAGGAAGCGCTTCATCGCGGCGTTCGAACGGCGCCTGGGGCACGAGGTGACGCACCCGATCTTCGCGTACAAGGTATCCTACCGGCGGCTCCTGGAGCTGCAGGCGAGGCTTCTGGGACGGTTTCTGCTCGGCGAGATCGACGACTACCCGAACTTCGTGACCCGATGAAAACCGACGAACGTTTGTACATCGTAAGCTACGACATCAGCGACCCGAAGCGCTGGCGCAAGATCTTCAGGCTGATGCACGGATACGGGGACTGGCTCCAGCTCTCGGTCTTCCAGTGCCGCCTGACGCGAAGGCGCCACGCGGAGCTGATTGCAATGCTCGATGAAATGATCCAACATAAGGAAGACCACGTGGTGCTTCTCGATCTCGGACTTGCCGATGAGGTCGTACCCCACGTGGTCAGCCTCGGCAAGGATTTTCAGCCGATCGAGCGCGAACCT
>WNGL01015856.1_pt1 | contig 15932 bp, 14 predicted proteins | sample 5400591 | NCBI WGS metagenome assembly WNGL01 (sample SAMN13153377, study PRJNA577476) | soil metagenome | isolation source: 80 cm soil or saprolite under Garry oak tree replicate 1 | place: USA:California | collected 2016-06-15
ATGCTCCCTTGAAAAGCGCGTTTTGGAGTTACTTCTTCGGGGCATTGTGGGGTGTGGGCGGTTTGAGTTTCGGCCTGACGGTCCGCTACCTTGGGCTGGCATTAGGGACCTCCATGGCGCTGGGTTACTGCGCAGCCTTTGGCACGCTGCTGCCGCCTATCTTTAGCGGTCAGATCACGGAGGTTATCCGGACGACCTCCGGCATGATCGTCATGGCTGGCGTCGCCGTCTGTATGTTTGGCATCGCCATCAGCGGTCTGGCAGGCATCTCCAAGGAACGCGAACTGCCAGAAACGCAGAAGAAAGCGGCGATCAAAGAATTCAGCTTTGTGAAGGGCGTTTGGGTGGCAACGTTTTGCGGTATCATGAGCGCCTGCATGTCCTACGGCTTTGCCGCCGGGAAGCCGATTGCCGCGCTGGCGGTCAGCCACGGCGCCTCGGAGTTGTGGAAGAACCTCCCGGTGCTGATCATCGTGCTGGCCGGCGGCTTCACGACGAACTTCATCTGGTGCCTCGCCCTCAATATCCGCCATCGGACGGCCGGGGACTATTTCAAACTGAACCAGGCAGCGCCTCATGAGAATCCCGGGCTGCGCGCCGAAGGCGTGCCGTTGTTGGCGAACTACTTCTTCTGCGCCATCGCTGGAACGACCTGGTATCTGCAGTTTTTCTTTTACGGCATGGGCACGTCGAAGATGGGCCGCTTCGATTTCTCCAGTTGGACCCTGCACATGGCCAGCATCATTATCTTCGGAACGTTGGTCGGCCTTTACCTGTCCGAGTGGAAGGGCGTCAGCCGGCGCACCCGCTGGTTGATGAAGCTTGGCCTCGTCGTGCTGGTCGGCTCCACGGTGGTCATCGGCTACGGTAATTACCTGGCCAAAGTCAGCACGCCATCGGCCAGCGCCACCCAAAGCGAACGTGGCGGAGGCTGAGCATGAAAATTGACGCGATCAAAAAGCTCAAGGAAAAACTGGCTGCTGGCGACGCAGTCTATGGGCTTTGGGTTACTCTCGAGTCGGCCAGCATTTCTGAGATGGCTGTGGCGCTCGGTCTGGACTGGATTGTCATTGATGCCGAGCATGGTCACCTGGACTGGAAGGAGATCCTTGAACACATCCGGGCCGCCGTGCGCAGCGAAACGGTTGCGCTGGTTCGCCTGGCCGAATTGAATGCGGGCCTAATCAAACGCGCGCTCGACATCGGCGCCGACGGTGTGGTGGTGCCCTGGGTGGAGACGGTGGAGCAGCTCAAACAGGCAGTGGCATTCGCCACCTTCCCCCCCGAGGGCATCAGAGGCATCGGCGCGGAGCGAGCGACCGGTTGGGGTCAATGCTTTAGTCAGCACACGCAGGAGGCCAACGAGCATGTGCTGGTGGTGCCGATCATCGAGAGCGTCGCCGCCGGCAGCAACATCCGGCAGCTTTCCCAGGTCAAAGGTGTGGAACTGTTTTTCGTTGGCCCGGCGGATTACTCGTCCAGCGCGGGTTATCGTGGACAATGGGAAGGGCCTGGTGTCGCCGAGGAGTTGCAGGCCATTAAGGAAACCCTCCGCGCCAGCGGCAAACATTGCGGCATCCTGGCAACCAGCGCGGAGAACCTGATCGAGCGCCGCCAGCAAGGCTTCCGTCTCTTGGGCTTGGGCATTGATACCGGCCTGCTCTTGCGCAGTCTGCATGCGGCGCTGGTGGCCGTCGGGCAAGACAGACGTATTCTGCCGTCGTTTGTGCCCGAGGCGACGCCGTTGCCGCCTGTTCCTCTGCTACGCGCGTCTTGAATCGCCACGTCCAGAGCGCTCTGAGATCATGAACAGATTCCTCGTCCAACTGACTGCCGACTTTTATGACAGCGCTGGCGCGCCGAAGTTTCGCGATACCGGACTGTCAGTGCTTGCAGAGAACCCTCAAATTCAACAAGGGGTCTTCAAAGAGCATCGGAACGAAGTCGGCGCAGACCAACTTGCGGACGCACAAGCTGTGATTGTGCTGACGCCGGCGGTCACCGCCGCCAGCGTGTCGAACGCCAAGGACCTGCTGGTCGTGGCGCGGTTTGGCGTCGGTTATGACGCGGTGGATGTGCGGGCCTGCACCGCCGCCGATGTGCTGGTCACCATCACGACCGGCGCGGTGGACCGGTCCGTAGCCGAAGCGACCGTCGGCTGGATGATTGCCCTGAGCCATAATCTGCGCATCAAGGACGGCCTGGTGCGCAGTGGCCATTGGGATAGGCGTTCGGAGTGTATGGGCCGCGAGCTGCGCGAACGCACACTCGGTGTGATTGGCCTCGGCGGCATCGCCCGCACGACCATTGAATTGTTGCACGGCTTTGGCATGAACCAACCGCTGGCGTTCGACCCGTTCGTCCAGGAGGACACGGCGGCCAGGCACGGCGTGCGCCTTCTCAGCTTGGAAGAACTGCTCCGACAAGCCGATTTCGTTTCTCTCCACTGCCCGCTGACCGAACAAACGCGCGGGCTGATCGGGGCCAAGGAGTTGGCGCTGATGAAACCCGGCGCGTACTTGCTGAACACTGCCCGGGGCGGCATCGTGGAAGAAGACGCGCTTTACGAGGCGCTCAAGAATGGCCGCATCGCCGGGGCTGCCCTCGATTGCTTCGCCCGAGAGCCGGTGATTGCACCCCACCGCTTCGGGCAGCTTGATAACGTATTGCTGGCGCCGCATTGCATTGCCTGGACGGAGGAGCTATTCCGCGACATCGGACGGGCTGCCTGCCAGGCGGTAATGGACGTCTCGCTCGGCAGGCTGCCGCGCGGCGCGATCAACCCGGAGGTGTTCGACCGGCCAGGATTCAAGGCCAAGTGGGCGCGGTTTCCTCAACCAAACTCGCCATGAGCCTCGCCAGCGCAAAGGCAGGAATTCCGTTGCACAGAGCTCCTAAAATCGAGACTTTGTCTCACTCGCATGATGGACCCTTGTCAGAATCCGACCCTCGGCTGCGGCGAAACTCCGGAAGCCCAAGAAAGGCCCCTCCCCTCAGCGTCCTACCCATCCGATGGGCTGAGGGAGCAGAATTGTCCGCTGTGCGGAGGACGGGAACTTGGCGTAGCCGAGCAACTGAGCGGGCTGCAGTTGCGCGCGCTGTGGAAGGCGCTGGGATGCGAGTTCACACCTGAGGCCTGGGGTAAAATCCACGAACACTACCTGGTGGTTCTGCAGCGATGCCGGACTTGCGGCTTTGAGTTTTTTGACCCTTCTCTAGCCGGCGACGAGGCCTTTTACCGCGAACTGGATCACCCCGAATATTACAGCGCGCTCCGGCCAGAATTTGCCCGCACCCTGGAATTTGCCAAACGGAAAGGGTTGCCGCGCGTTTTGGATGTTGGCTGCGGCAGTGGCGGCTTCCTGGATTTGGCCCGGCAAGCCGGATGCCAGACTCACGGCTTGGAATTGAGCGCTGCGGCGGCGGAAAAGGCCCGCGCCAAAGGGCACAAGATATTCAGCGGTTTACTGCCTGATCTTGACCGCCAACAAACTTCAGGTGGATTCGATCTCATCAGCTTCTTTCAGGTCCTGGAACACGTCCCTGCCCCGATCACGGTTCTGAAAAAAGCTGCGCTGCTGCTCAACACCGGCGGGTATATTTCGGTGGCTGTGCCTTCGGCTCAGGGAGTTTACCGACTGGTGCCCTGGGACCCACATCAATGGCCCCCGCATCATGTCAGCCGCTGGCGCTTGGCCGATCTTGACCAATTGGGACGCGCCGCGCAACTCAAGCTGATCGACAGCGGTGGCGATGTTCTGCTCGGCTCGGACATCGCGCATCTGTGGAAAGTCCACAACCAGCTTGCGGCGGCGCTGGGAAAACGGGAATGGTGGGGGGGCGACCGCCTGCCGGAGGTGATCTCGTTCGTGTATCGAAAGAGCGGCATGAAGTTCTGGTTTCCGCGCCGGGGCAGCAGCATTTACGGCTATTTCCAGAAACCTTGACGGGCGCTTGCCGATTTGTGGATGGTGATCGCCTGTTAAGGGAATATAGCGAGCGGTTGGGCGCGAAGGAGGCGGCTGATCGCCGCGCGGGCAGAGCGAGGCTGTCTGCAGCCGCAGTAACTTGAAAATCTCCGCTTCCTCCACCCTGCGAACCCTCGGTCTATCCCCTGCGAAAGAGATTCGGCTTCTGAAGCGCGGCTTCGTAGGCGCTGAAAAAGTTCCTGGCCATTCTTTCCGGCGACAGGTAAGCGCGCGTCCGCGCGAGGGTTTCCGGCTCGACTGTCCCTTGGCCAAACCAGGGATGGGCGCAGGCGGCTTTGATGGCCCGAATAAATTCCTGCAACTTATCGGCTGGAAACAACAGACCGTTTTTCCCGGCAAAAATATAGTCGGGAATGCCGCCGACATCGGAGGCCACCACGGGCACACCCGCAACCACGGCTTCCTTCACCGCATTGGGACTGATATCCGCCCGCGTCGGCAACAGCAGCATGGTCGGGCTTTCCAGTTCTTTGGCCAATTCCTCAGGAAGAATATGGTGCAGGAATCGGACGCGCTGCCATAAGGCCTCGGTGAACATCCTCCGGAGCCTGGCCTGGTAAGTCGGGTCGGGGTCGCTCACCACAGTCAGCGTGAACGACAGCTCCGAACTCAACCTGTTCAGGGCCTTGAACAGCAAGTCTGTGCCCTTGCGAAAGCCCAGCCCGCCAACGCTAATAAAATGAACCGGCTTGGTTTGCGGATGGCGCTGCACCCGGAAGAAGGCGCGGTTCGGCGCATGTTCGGCCTGTAGGACGCGCAGGTTTGGATAGCGCTCTTTAAGGAATTGGACGGCAAAGGTTGATTCGGTGGTAATCAGTGGCGCGCGGGGCAAGCTCAAGCGTTCCAGCCGCTCAATGAACCGATAGTAAGGTTGCAGTGGAACGCGCTCTTTATACCAACCCAACAGACCTTGAACGGTCATCAGGTAGGGGTAACCCAGGCGATGGCTGATTAGCGCCGCGCCCTTTTCGATGCCCCAGGCATGAATCAAGTCTGGCTTGAGCTGTTTGCACAGCCGTTTGATCAGCAAGGTGTCCACCCAGAAAACCGACGCCAGCCGCGCCCAGCCGGGCGCCTTCAAGACATGAAATACGGTGCCGTTGCGGTCGAAGGAGAAATCTCCTCGTATGCGGTTACGCAATAGGATCACATGAACCCGGAGGGCCGGGTCCTTCTCAAACTCCGCCAGCAGCACCATTGCCCACGTGGCAGGGTGACGCCGGGGCAGCGCGCGCAATGGTTCCGGCAGGTCCGGCAGCCACTCCACGGGAAAATCAGAAATCCAGGCGACAGTTATTGGTTTTTTCGACACGGCGAGCGCTCGGAGCCAATCGTCCTGACCCGGATCTATTTCACACTGCGGCGACAACAGTCTCAGGGTGTAGCCGCCGACGTCAGTCGGCGCTAACTGCTTCTCCTCGGAAATCAGCGCCGACTGACGTCGGCGGCTACGGCGGCTCTGAAATATCCGGGCTAAGGGCCCCCAGGAAAATGGTAGAGGCGAGAGAAAGGGTAAAGCCAAAATGGAATGGCGATGTCCTTTGAAATGGACGGCCCGCGACCGTCTTCATAAGCTGCCCGCTCAAATGAGCAACCACACTGGCGCAGCTTTGTTTGGCGCGCTGCTTGGAAAAGTCAGGCTATGGCCCTCTGTGCTCTGGCAAGCCGAGGCAAGGTTCAAAGGGGTGGAATTTGAGGGAAAATCTGAATTCCTGGGCCGGCCCTTGATCAGTGTGGCCAAGGGCGCCCGCATTGTGCTTGGGGATGGTGTTCGCATTTACAGCTCGCTACGAGGCAATCCCCTGGGTTGCTTTCAACCCTGTGTGCTTCGGGCGCTGGTTCCAGGGGCCCGGCTGGCCTTGGCGCGCAGCGTAGGACTCAGCGGCACAGTCTTGTGCGCCGGGGCCTCGATCGAAATCGGTGAGGGAACAATTCTCGGATCGGGGGCCATGGTGTTTGACACCGACTTTCACCTTCCCGTTGAGCCCTGGGGCTGGAACGATGACCCTGGAACCTGCGCAAAGATTGCCCGACCCATCAAGATAGGGCGAGGAGTGTTCATCGGCGCCCGCGCCATTGTTCTAAAGGGTGTCACTATTGGGGATCGCGCAGTAATCGGGGCGGGCGCGGTTGTAACCAAAGACGTGCCAGCCTTTCATCTCGCGGTGGGGAACCCAGTCGAGGTGATGTTGCTTAAGAACCCTGTAGCCGAACCCGCAGCAGCGGCAGTAGGTTCTCCGTCCAAAGCATAGGCGCTGCGGTTCGATAAAATCTGATTGGCACAACCACAGCCCCTGCCGGCGCATTTTTGATCACGACCACTTTGGCGCCCGCCGTCGCGCCTCAGCCGATCCGCACCGTGCCCGAAATCTTCGCTGCAGGAGACCCGTCGCTATCCGCTGGCGTGTGGCAAAAAAATGAATTTCCGATCCTCCGCGGCGGGGTATCATTTCGTCATGGACCTTTTGCCATTTGATGCCTTGCCGCCGCACCGTCCGCGGCGGTTTGTGCCCGAACGAATTGACTTAGGCGACTGGGCGCACGTGGCGATTTTATTCGACCAACTGGAGTCCCGCTCGACGGCGAGCGGCACTGCTGCTGATCTCGAACGTTGGCTGCTGGATTGGAGTGAACTGAGCGCCGCGCTCGACGAGGAATCCTCCAAGCGCTACATCGCCATGACCTGCCACACCGACGACGCCGGCGCCGAAAGGGCCTATCTGGACTTCATCGAGAACCTTGAGCCGCAGGTCAAGCCGCGCCAATTCAAGCTCGCTCAGATTTACGTCGCCCATCCGGTTCGCGCGAAGCTGCTCAAAGATCGCTACGAAGTGTTCGATCGCGACACCAAACTGCACGTGGAATTGTTCCGTCCGGAAAATGTCCCGCTGGAAACTGAAGAAGCCAAGCTCAGCCAGCAGTATCAAAAATTGAGCGGCTCGCTCACGGTGCAGTTTCGCGGCGAAGAAAAGACTCTGGTGCAGATGGGTCGTTACCTTGAGGAGACTGATCGCTCATTGCGGCAGCAGGCTTGGGAACTCGTTGCCAACCGGCGTTTGCAGGAAGCGGAAAGGTTCGAGGAGATTCTCGAGCAGCTCGTGAGGCTCCGCGAACAAATCGCCAGGAACGCCGGTTTTGAAAACTACCGTAATTACGCCTTTCGCAAGCTGGGCCGCTTCGACTACACGCCGGATGATTGCGCCAGGTTTCACGAGGCGGTGGAAGCCGAAATCATGCCGGTCGTGCGCGAACTCCAGTCGGAGCGAAGACGCCAACTGCGGGTCGAGACGCTGCGGCCATGGGACCTGGCCGTTGACCCGCTGAGCCGGCCACCGCTCCGTCCCTTCGAACACGTGGAGCAGATGGTGTCGCGCACCGAAAATATCTTTGACCACCTCGACCATGATTTGGCTGAAGGGTTTCGCCAAATGCGGCACCGGCGTTTGCTGGACTTGGCCAACCGCAAAGGCAAAGCGCCGGGGGGCTACCAGTCCACTCTGGCCGAGGCTCGGGTCCCTTTTATTTTCATGAACGCCGTGGGCCTGCAACGGGACGTTGAAACCATTCTGCATGAAGCCGGCCACGCCTTCCACGCGCTGGCGACGCAAGACGAAGATTTGTACGCTTATCGGAGCGCGCCGATTGAATTCTGCGAAGTCGCCTCTATGAGCATGGAATTGCTGGGGAATGAATTCCTGGAAGAGTTTTACGCTGTGCCTGAAGCCAATCGCGCGCGGCGCACACACCTGGAAGGCATCGTGAACATCTTTCCGTGGATAGCAACGGTGGATGCGTTCCAGCACAGGATTTACACCCATCCCGGCCACAAGCGCGCGGAACGGACCGCAGCCTGGCTGGAGCTGATGGAGCGGTTCGGTGGGGAGGTGGACTGGAGGGGACATGAGGCCGCGCGGGCCAACCTTTGGCATCGGCAACTGCACATCTTCATCCATGCGTTCTATTACATCGAGTACGGCATCGCCCAATTGGGCGCGCTGCAAGTTTGGGCAAATTCCAGGAAAAACAAGGCCGGGGCTTTGAACGACTACAAGAGGGCTTTGGAATTGGGAGGCTCGCGACGATTGCCGGAGCTGTTCGCCCGGGCGGGCTGCCGATTCGAGTTCAGCCGCAAGACAATGGGGCCGCTTGTCGAGTTGGTGCGTGGTGAATTGGCCAAGCTTGACGGAGTGGTGGAGTAGCCGGAGGGCTGCACTGGCGCAGCCTGTAGTGATGGGTGCAGCAGACAATCCTGTCTGGTCTGGTTCTTTACCGGAGGACTGCGGTGGCAGAGCCATAGAGTGATGGAGCGAAAGGTTGGTGGTGCTTGATGCACCAGTACACACTGGGCGTTGGCGAATGAAGGTTTTCATTACCGGAGCAACGGGCTTTGTTGGCCAGGAACTTGTCCAACAACTCCAGCAGGCCGGACACACCGTTCGCTTGCTGGTTCGCAGCCGTAGCTCGCGCCCAGTCCAGGAAGCGATTTCGCGGGCGATTTCGCGGTATGGGGCTGAAGTTCACGTTGGAAACGTGCTTGAAGCCGCCTCGCTCGAGGGGGCCTTGAGAGGAATGGAGGCGGCAATTCATCTGGTGGGCGTTATCAGCGAGGTCGGCGAAAGCACTTTTGAAAACGTCCATACCCGCGGCACGCAGAACGTGGTGGCGGCGGCCCAGGCGGCGGCCATCCGGCGGTTCATCCAGATGAGCGCGCTGGGCACGCGGCCCAACGCCACCGCGCGTTATCACCAATCGAAGTGGGCCGCCGAGGAACTCGTTCGGCAAAGCGGCCTGGATTACACCATTTTTCGTCCCTCGCTCATCTACGGACCGCGGGATCAGTTTGTGAACCTGTTTGCGAGGATCATTCGGTTATCGCCGTTCGTTCCTGTGTTAGGCAGCGGCCGCGCGCGATTTCAGCCCGTGTCCGTGGAGGCGGTGGCCAGGGCCTTCGTAAGAGCTCTCCGCGAACCCAAATCAATCGGCCAGTGCTATGATTTGTGCGGACCGGAGACGTTCACCCTGCCGGAGCTCCTGGATCACATTCTTCTCCTGATGCGCAAAAAGCGACTTAAGCTGCGCGTGCCGCTCAGCCTGGCGCGTGTCCAGGCCGCGTTTTTGGAATTCCTTTTCCAGCGCCTGCTCAGAAAGGCGCCCCCACTCAACCGAGATCAACTCGTTATGTTGCAGGAAGACAATGTGGGGGATGCTCGAGCGGCCAATGAATTGTTCGGCCTGCGCCACGCGCCATTTCGCCAAGAAGTTGCCAGATACCTGACCCCGGTGCCTCGCCCGGCTTGACCGCATCCACCCGACAGGACTGATTTTGGCTGGCAAGGCCAAATTCGGCCAAGTCCCTCAAAAAGATCCCGCAAAAATTTTCTGGGTTGGACGGCATTTGTCCAACCCTCCCGATCATCCTTGGTGCAAAAAGAAAGGTTTCTTATGACCGATCAACAAATGGAACTGGGTTTCGGCAATGCGCGGGGTTGCTATTCGGCGACCCCCAGGCAACGGCGGCTCAGCCGGGCCAACTGGTGGTTTGAGCGGATGCGTCGGGTGGTTGAGCGCGCGCTGGATTGGCAACCGGCTGCGCTGCCGCGCCCGGAGCAGATTTCGTTTGGTAACCCGTCCCGGCAAGAGGGCGTCAATCCTGACTCCGGCTCGACCAGCGCCAGCCAAGAAACCCACCGCCACGAGCGCCAGATTTGCGAGTGAAGGAGCCGAGAGCAATTCGAGCGAATGGAGCGCCGCCGGGCGCAGGAAACTGACCGGGCGGGAGGTCCGGTTGGCAGAGTTATTCACAATGGCCTGCGGCGCTACGCCGACTTGAGTTTTGTTCATGGTCTTAGTTGCGGTGTCGGCGCAGGGCCGTGATCGCTTTCAGACTGCGTGTCACGGCTTGTTTCAAGGCAAAGGGATTTAATCTTGCCTTATGTTGCAGCTGCCGTTGTTTGGTGGCCTCGGTCACCTCCGCGCCAGCCAGCACCCGCGCCAGCGGCGTTTGGGCCACTCCGTAAATGCGCCGCACCTTCCCCCCCTTCGTGCTCCTTGTGATCTAACTTGAGGCTCGCGTGAAAGTAGTTGAGCAACTGCCCATAGGCTCCCTTGACCAGCGCATTCATCGGCTCCACCAACTCCGGCTTATCGTGCCGCTCATACCCAAAGCACTGCCGCACGTGCGTCCAGTTCTTCTGCTCCACATGCGCATTGTCGTCTTTCTTGAACGGCCGGCTCCGCGTCATGAACACCGGCTGCGGACGCTTCTGCAGCCACTTGAGCAGGTGATGGTTGAGCAACTCTCCCCCGTTATCACTATCCAGGCCCAACAGCGAAAAGGGCAGGCACGCCTCCATATCCTGCAACGCCGCCAAAGTCCCAACCTGGCCCCGTCCCCACATCGCCCGCAATTCGACCCACGTCGTCGCCTAATCCACCCCATCGACCATCCACACAAATTCCCCGGCCACACTCCCGCCGCACAGCGCCACTGTATCGACCTCCAGCCAACCCGCTTTGCCTTCCTCCCACAGGCTCCCGCCAATGGGAATCTGCTGGCGCAACAACGTTCCTGGCCGCGTCAGCAAGCGTCCGCCACCTTGACCCCGCAACGGTTCCAGCAGTCGGTCCAGGGTCCGCCCGCTGGCCAGCAGAAGTTTCTCCCGCACCTCCCCAGGCATCCGCCGCTCGTGCTGCTCGTAGGCCGGAATCCACTCCGGCAACATCGCCACCAAGCGCCGCCCACACGCATAGTCGGTGGCCTGCCAGATCGGCCGCGACCAGGGCACCAACCGCTCGGGCTCATACCTCACAGGACGACCGCTCAGAATCACCGCACCGCTCACTGCGGCGGGGGCCCGTAGCGCCCGAATCGCTGACTTGCGATGATAGCCCAGCAACTCCTGCGCTTGGTCCAATAGCTTCCGTTTATGCTCCGCCCCGGCAGGCTCATACCGCCGCCGCAACTTCTTCAAAACCTCTTCCCGTGCCAGTTTGCTCATCGTTTCATTCATTCTGCCACGGTAACCCGACTTCTGGCGCAACGTATGCTTTAGCTGCTCTTTGAAGCCCCTCCCGGGTAACAAAACTTTTGGCGCAATTCGGAATGGCAATGGCGCCCGCGAGTGACTGAAAGGTTGCTACGGCCGTATCCATGCCGTAAGCTGAATGGTCTGTGATGACACAAGAGTCCACGGAGCGCCCGTTGCGCGTGGGATTGATTTCGCTGGGCTGCGCCAAGAACCTGGTTGATGCCGAAATTATGCTCGGCACGCTGCTGAAGGATGGGGTACAAATTACCAATGAAACCAGCGGCGCCGACGTCGTTATCGTCAACACCTGCTCTTTCATTGATTCCGCTCAAGAGGAAAGCGTTGATACTATACTGGAGTCGGCAGCAGTGCGCGAGGCCAAGAACCGGGGCCAGGCCCTGATCGTTTCCGGCTGTCTGCCTCAACGCTTTCGTGGTGAACTGCCAAACCTGTTTCCTGAGGTGGACGCATTCATGGGCATTGACCAGCTCACCCAGGTCACCCATATCGTCAAAGAGGCCGTAGCGCGGCGCGCGGACAGACTGAAGCAAGATGCAGGGGCGGCAGGCGGTAGGCAGCAGCCGGAAGCGGACGGAGATCCATCCCTAATCGGCGATCACCCGACGCGCTACGCGGCTCACGCCACGCGCCACGTGCCTCGTGCCGATTCCCAATCGGCGACACAGCAGTTTGCCAAACTGCGCTACGCCGCCTCCCCCTCCCCCCTTGTTGAGGTCAACCTCCGCCCTAACTACATCCCGGACTATGCCACGCCGCGGTTCCGCCTGACTCCGGGCCACTTCGCGTACGTCAAAATCGCCGAAGGCTGCAACCATCCGTGCAGTTTTTGCATCATCCCTCGGATGCGCGGCCCGCATCGGAGCCGTCAACAGGCTGACATTATTGCCGAGGCCAGGACGCTCCTCGCTCAGGGGGTCAAGGAACTGGACCTGATTTCGCAGGACTCGACTTACTACGGTTTGGATTTGCGGCCAAACCAGAGCCGAGGCATTGCTGCGCCGGACAAGTTCAACGCCGCCGTCAAATCGCTGCCGGCCGAGGCGCCGACGATTTGCACCTTGCTGCGCGAGTTGAACGCGCTGCCGGGCGAGTTCTGGATTCGCTTGCTCTACACGCATCCGGCGCATTGGACAGACGAGTTGATTGGAACCATCGCCCAGTGTCCGAAGGTCGCCCGCTATGTGGACATCCCCCTGCAGCACATCCACCCAAACATGCTGGAGCGGATGCGGCGTGAGACTTCTCAGCAATACATCCTTGATCTCCTCGGACGAATTCGGGCGGGGGTTCCGGGCATCGCCCTGCGCACGACGTTCATCGTCGGTTTTCCAGGCGAGACCGAGGCTTGTTTTAGAGAGCTGCTGGGTTTCATTCACGAGGCGAAGTTCGAGCGATTGGGCGTGTTCACTTACTCGCAGGAGGAGGGCACGCGGGCAGGGAAAATGACCGGCCAGCTCCCGGACAAGATCAAGAAACAACGGCGGGCCCTGGCCATGGCGGCGCAGCAGGAAGTGGCGGCGCAGGTGGCCGAGTCCTTCGTTGGCCGCACCATGAAGGTTTTGATCGAGAAGGAGGCCAAACCGAGAGAACTCAAGCGTGCCCGCATTACTGCCGACGACAGAGGCGAATGTGCCGAATCGTGGGACGCAGCCGACGCCCAGGTGGCAGGCCGTGTGCCCCCAGGGGACGGGGGTCTCCGGGTTGCCGATAGCTCATGGGAACACGGGCTGATTGGCAACCAGGATCAGCGGGCCACTCGCCTGCTCAAGGGCCGCTATTCGGTTGGCAGAACCGAAGCTGACGCGCCGGACATTGATGGCCGGGTTTATGTGCGCGGGCACTCGCCGCTGGGCGGGTTTGCGGACGTGAAGATCATCGGGCACACCGATTACGATCTAATCGGCGAACTGGCCAACGGTTACCGATGAATCCGCCCGATGGGCTACCCTCAGCCGCGGGACCTTGCAGTCCGAGCGCCGTTCTTTGCCTCTCTGCCAGGAGGGGAAAAAGGGAGAGAGGGAGTAGCCATGCCCTCACCCTTGATCACTCTCCCATCGGATGGGAGAGGGCAGCCGGAAGATGGGCTGCCAGGGGGAGAGCTGCGCGGTGGGGCGAGCGTTTGACGCTACCCAAATGAATCTGCCCAACAAGCTGACCCTCTCGCGCTTTATCCTGACGGTCGCTTTTCTGGCGGTCATGTTTTCCAAAGTCCGCTTCCACGAAACCATCGCCCTGGTTCTTTTCGTCGCGGGCGGCGTCAGCGATTTTCTCGACGGCCAGATCGCCCGGCGCCAAAAGCTGATCACCAACTTCGGCATCCTGATGGACCCGCTGGCGGACAAGATTATGGTTTGCTCGGCATTCATCGCCTTTGTCGGGCTGAAGTGGATTGAACCCTGGATGGTGGTCATCATCGTCTCTCGGGAACTGGCGATAACGGGTTTGCGTCTGCTGGCGGCCTCCAAGAACGTCGTCCTGGCTGCGGAGGGCTACGGCAAACACAAAACCGTTTCACAGATCGTCGCCATTATTTCGATTCTCGTCCTGGCCAGCTACCCGCAGTGGGGCCTTGCCGGAGAGACCATTTTCGGGTTCCACCTGCTGGGTGATGCGCCCTGGGTGACCTGGTTTACGGAGGCCTCGAAGTGGGTCGCAGTGGCGCTGACCTTCATCTCCGGCTGGCTCTATCTTTGGAAAAACCGCACAATTTACCTGCAGGACTTATGATACCGTTTAACGAGGCGGCGTCGGTGAGGGCAAGGGCAACGTCTCGCCGGACAGGTGTTGCGTAGGTTGGTATAAGCCTGGTTTCAAACCCGAGAGCGGGTCCGTTGGCCGGTGATGGCGCCAGAGGAGCCAGCCCGACGCGATTCCGATCATGACCATGAGGACGCCCAAACCGATTAGTCCTTTCCGCAAGCCCACCCTCGAAAGCTGGAGCATGAGAAAATCGAGCACCCCACCCTGGGACTCCGAGCCAGTCGGCATCTCGCGGAATTTGCTGGTCTCCGCCAGTTCGGTGTCCAGCGCGCGCATGACCTGAGGCACGTCCAGCTTGAGCAGCGTCGCGTAACTGCGCACGAAGCCCCGGACATAAACCGGCGCAGAGAAGATGTCGAAATGGCCCTCTTCCAGCGCGCGCAGGTGGTCGGTGCGGATCTTAGTGATCTCTGCCACCTGCTGGAGCGTGAGGTTCTGCGTCTGGCGGGCTTGGCGAAGTTGGTCGGCAACGACGGACATGATGGTCAGGCCTGCTTATTGGGCCACCACGAGTTCTGGGACGCGATGTTCCGATTGACCAGCACACCCCGGTCAACCCCGCGCAGCACCTCGCGCATGAGCCTCCGTAGCGCGGGATACTGATCCAGCTTGAAGTAGGCGCCGTGGACATCGGCCTCGTCTTCGGCGAAAAAGTCCGAGCAATCCGTGTCCCAAACATTGTCCGCCGTCGCGGAGCTGTCAGATGCCGAAACTCGATTCAGTCCGCTGCGGCCAAGACGACGCTTCAGGAAATGTTTCAACCCGGCGGACAGGCCAAGAACCGGGTCGCGCCCGCTGTGGAAAGCGGTGACGCGATAGCTGAGGTTGGCGATGCCTTCACCGTCACCGTCGCTGCTTTGCTGGCCGCTGTCAAAGATGTCGTTATCAACGTCGGCCGCCACCATCAGGAGTTGGTTGACCAGGCTGACGGCCAGCGGGCTATTGTTGCGTTTCCAGGTATGGAACATCGCCATTTGCGCCAGATAATTGCCCATGCTGTGAGCGATGACCGAGACCTTGGCTTTGCAGGCTCGGGCGGCATCGTCCGCGGCGGCGGTCTGATTGCGCATCAGAACGTCATAAAGCGCATTGAGCACTCCCGCGAGATCGTCAGCGCAGGCCCGCGCCTCCGCGCGATCCGGCAAGTAGTCATAGACCGCCCCTTTGGAGGGCCAGGTAAAAAGGACACAAATCCCCAACCCATCAGCCCCTGAAAAAAGCCCATCGCAGATGCGTGAGTAGAAGTCGATCGAGCTTTCAAAACCGTTATTGTAGCCGTGGACGCACAGAGCGAGGTGCTTTTCTTCCTCCTGTTGGTGAGGCGGCAGATCAGGAAATTGGGCGCAGGCCTCGGCCAATGCTTTGCGAAACTGAGACAACTGGACCGGCTGCCAATTGCCGATGTCGCGAAGCTGGCCGGCATCGTTTGCGCTGTCGCTGACCCAAAAAGTCACGCCGTCGTTGTTCCGATCGCTGCCGGTTCCGTTCTCATCGCGATCACTGATCATCCAATATTTGGGCATAAGAGCTGCCAGGTTTTCGCTGCGCGCTGGTTTGGTTGTTTGTTGGGCGCGCCAACGACAATTGCGATAAAGAAATACCACCGAGTTCCACCCCGTCAACCGCAACTTGCCTTTGGAGCGCTCGGCCAGTAATACTAAACAAAGCTTGCGTTCGCCGCGTTGTTCTCGTGAATTAGGCCCATGCAACAAAAACCACGCGGTGCCCTGGGGTGCGTCGTTTTAGCTTTTGGAATCGCTGCCGCCCGGGGGGCGGACCAGGCCGCGCCTTCACCGACCTCGAGCAAGCTGGTCATCCATGCGGACCTTGCCAAGGACACCATTAGCTCCAATATCTATGGCCATTTTTCGGAGCACCTTGGCCGCTGCATTTACGAAGGAGTTTGGGTGGGCACGGACAGCCCGATTCCCAACACGCGCGGTATTCGCAGCGACGTGGTTGCGGCGCTCAAGCAGATCAAGATTCCGGTGCTCCGCTGGCCCGGTGGCTGCTTCGCCGACGAATACCACTGGAAAGACGGCGTCGGTCCCCGGGAAAAACGCCCGGCCATGATCAACACGCACTGGGGCGGGGTGGTGGAAAACAATCATTTCGGCACCCATGAGTTCATGGA
>WNGL01004926.1_pt1 | contig 15930 bp, 31 predicted proteins | sample 5400591 | NCBI WGS metagenome assembly WNGL01 (sample SAMN13153377, study PRJNA577476) | soil metagenome | isolation source: 80 cm soil or saprolite under Garry oak tree replicate 1 | place: USA:California | collected 2016-06-15
TGCGCTTCGCGCCACAGCAGCGGTACGCGCCTTCGCGCTACAACGGGCATCACGGGTTCGATATCCATCGAATGAACGTCCGTTCAACCTATGCTCAGAGCATACCCACATGCCGAGAGCATACCTCACTTCCGGTGGGAAAGTAACAATGGCACCATTGGTTCCATTGTGGGGAATGTAATTAACAATGGCACCATTGGTTCCATTGTATCGAGTTCTGCTGATTTGACACCTCTAGAAATCTTGTGCTACAATCCCGATGTAAGATTTAGTAGCCTCTCACCTGCTAACTCTTGTGGATTGTGTGAGAGCTTTCCATGGGAGTTACAGGGCGGGAGGCTACTTGTCTTTCACCCCCACTTATCCCACAAGCAATTATCCCTGGCGCTTGCCAGGCTTTCAGGTGTAATGAGGACTGCACAGAATGACAACATCACAACAGGTTAATAACCAACCCCCTCTAGGCGTTTCTTATCAGGAGCATTGGAGAGTTGTTCAAGAACGGGACTACTACAAGCAGCAGGATCGTGATAAGCATGATTTGCTCACTAACCCTACGATGGATGGTGATGATATCAAGGTATTTTATGGTGTGTACCTGGCACTATTTCAGGTTAGGAAGGGGGAACCCGATAGAACTCGCGCTGATGGTAAAACCCTTGTTCGGCTGGACTACATAGGGAGGATCATCAATTATGAGCGCCATAGGGTAGGGAGGCACTTGAAGAGGCTTGCAGAGTTCGGGAACGGCTTTCTCAAGCGTGATATGGTGTATCACCATGATAAGTACGCTAAGGATTTATACCTGGACATTGATAAGAGTATGCGGCCTGATCAGTTCGTAGTTACCTCGCCTGAAAATCAGAGTACCTATCAGCCGCGCAAGCCAAAGAAGTATGAGCATTGTAGCACTCCTGGGTGTCCCTGCAGCGCGGTTCAACGAACAGAGTCAACCGTGCTCGTTTGTGTGGATTGCAGCACTGTAGTTAAGCAGAAGATCAAGAGAACGATCATTAAGGCTCCCCAGCCATACCCCGATGAGTTTGACGAGGAGCAGCTCCTGCCGGCGATAGAAGATCAGATCACCGAACCACTGCCGGCGATCTCAGTTCGAATCGTTCCACTCGATTGTAGTCACCACCTGCTGCACCGGGATAGGTGGAAAACTACAGGGACTGGCACACATTGCCCGGTGTGTAACCCGATATTCGATATATAGGAAGGTGCAAGAGTATGAACACAAAACACGGCGTTTTGATGGAAGGGCATAGCGCGGTAGGAATCCGAAGCCTGGGTTCTATGGAAGGGCGGATACTATTTCATGAACCTGCAGGGGGCTGCTCGACATTGATAGAACTGGCTGATCTGGCTTTGCGGCGTGGGCTTACCCATGTATGGATACAGGTGCAGCCAGGCGAGTTCTACAGTGACACATCGCATGGTGAATGGAGTATCAAGCCATTCTCTAACCGCCGTGGAGCACTCAAAACAGTGAGTGTATGGAAGCGCGGCGCTGGGCATGTCAACCTCATTTTTCCACAGAACACCGCCTGGTGGGGGAATGAGAAACACCCCGGCTGGATTCAAGGGGCGTCACCCATCGAGATTATAGGCACTGTGACCTACCTGGAAAGGGCGCTGGGTATCCCTGTAGCCGGTTCACCTGGCGGAATCGGCTGGGACCTGCTGAAGAAGCTGCGCCCTGAGTGGATAGAGGACATCCCTATCAATCTGGCTAAGATTTACTTCACGCCTCGCGCTGCCTGTGATCTGATTTGGCAGCACCCCGGCCTGGCTGGGCTTATGCGCGAGTTTAGATTTATCCACAAGTTTGATCGGGCGGCGGCTTACCCCTATGTCGGTTCACATGCTTTCATTGGGTTAGGGACGCCTGAATATAAAGATCATGGTAGGGACATGGATCCGGTGCTTACCTCCAAGGGGACCTATAGTCCGTCTCATGCGGTTGGTGTATGGCGCTGCACGATTAACTATCAGATGGATGTTGAAATGGTGGATATGCCGCCCGCCTGGGATGAAGGTGACGGCTGGTTAGTGGGTCCGATTATCAATCTGATCCGCGCAGCGGGGCATGAGGTGACGGTACATGAAGGCTGGGTATTTCCTGAGAAGCATCAACTCCTAGCGCCCTGGTCTAACTTTCTATGGAACGTTCGAGAACAGTTTGAAGGCAAGCCGGGCAGGTGCTACGCCCTGGCTAGGAAAGCTGTAAAACAGATTGCGAATGCTACTATCGGGCTCACGGCTTACCGGGGCTTCGATGAAGGCGAGCAGGAAATGAGACGCCCTGATATCCGGCTGCAGGTCGTAGGGGGCGTTCGTGCAACGATGTGGCATAACATTCAGGAAGTACGCCGGGCGCAGGGGGTCCCACCGGCGATCGTCTACATGGACGCCGTGTACTACCTGTCCAATGCTGAAGATGGGCGGGCCACGTTTCCTACTCTGATGAAGCGTGAAGGTAAGCCGGGCGGGTATAGATACGAGGGGCGGGTAGAACTCACCCAGGGCGTGCAAGAGCAGCTGCTCTCTGAGAAGGGCGAAAACGATATGTTGGCAGTGCTGAATGAAGCGGGGTGGGTGCAATGAAATGGTTCTTTGACTACTGGAGGGCTCTTGAACCCTTCCAACGGGTTATGTTTGTTTTGTGGCTTGTAGCGTTGCTGGTGATGATAGCAATTTTAGTGAGGTTAATATGAGCTTGTACGATCAGATCATCGAAGCATCGCCGCGCCGCGAAACGAAAGCCGATATAGTGGACTACTACAAGGGGGAATATAGGCGTAACTGGCAGTCCAAGCTAACTGAGGCGTTGTTTCCCCTTGCTGGGGTGAAGAATCCCCACAACCTTGCACGCCGGTTCAACCCTGATCGTATCAATAAACCTGGGTCAAGAAAGGAGCAAGAGCAGTATATAGAGTTGGGCGATATCATCCCGCCCAAGCCAGCAGACGGCTACCGCATTGAAGGCGTGATCTGGATTCGCTACAGCGATGAATGTGTTGATCGAGAAATTGAAGAGGACATAGAAGGGGATCAGGCCATACAGCTTTTCAAGATGGCGCTGGTAGGCAGGGCGGAGAAAGCCTTTGCAAACATCTACAACAACCGGCCCATTGAGGATGAGAAATATAAACCCTGCTCTGATAATGAGTGGGATATCACCGTTACAGCGATAGAGGAATAAGGAAGGAAGGAACCACATGTACAAGTTTCTGCACAATTTTGATGGTGAGCTTAGGTCGGATTCGGGTGATTGCACCTGGCAGATCGGTGAATGGCAGGAGCTGCCGGGGGATCCAGTGCTTTGTAGGTATGGCTTTCACTGTTCGGAGAAGCCGCTTGATGCGCTGAAATATGTTGCTGGTAGTGTCCTGGCGATGGTTGAAGTTGGTGGGGTGTCTGCTACGGGTATTGATAAATCCTGCTGGCAACGTATGAGAATTGTTCAGGCCTGGCGTTGGGATGAAAAAGATAATGCTCGCTTGGCGATCTTTGCTGCAGAGCAGGTTCTACCGATTTTCGAGAAAGAATACCCTGAGGATCCCCGGCCACGTAAGGCGATAGAGGCAGCAAAAGAATATGTCCTTGCCAGTGCCGCCGCCAGTGCCGCCGCCAGTGCCGCCGCCAGGGACGCCGCCAGGGACGCCATGTTTGATAAGATTAATGGATGGATGGAGGCACATATTGCAGAATTGACCCCATTATCGCTCAGTATTGAGGTTGTAGAATGAAAGGTTCTCTATGATGCAACTGTACATTTTATTGCGCTGCTCTAATTGCTACGCTGAATACTACTCCTACGATATGGACATGGAGAAGTTCCAGGTGCATACCACCAACATCGGGAATATCATCCTTGAGAAATTGGAAGATAGCAAACAGTTGGGGCGAAGCGGTAGCACATGCCCGGTCTGTATGGCGGGCTTTGATCGTATGCAAGTCGTTGTAAAGCGTGATGAAGGTAGAAGTAACTATCCGGAGCTTTAAAACTAGCCCCCAGGATGCGGATACCTGGGGGCTAGTCCCTGTTTTCAGGGGTTACATCTCAATCACCCCCTTAGCGTATCAACACCCCCATTATACCTCTTGTTGCTAATCATTCCTATTTGCGAAATATTCTCAACTATGCTATACTTTCCAACAGTATAGTTACTTTCCTTTTGGAAAGTATTGCTTGAGAGGTGAGTTTATGCCAAACCAGCAAGAACTTGAGGCAAGAATAGCCGCCCTGGAAGCGATGCTTACTGGGCAAGGGATGGAGGTTGAAAAGGTGCAAGTACCAGCTCCACCCGAAGTTGTTGACCTTGCGCCCGTCGGATACCCTGAACCCAGGGACCCGATTGTTAACCCACCCTATGACTCTGACCTCGCGCCAGTAGAACATCCACCTCCGCTTACGCCTGTGCTGAATCCCCCCCAGGACCTTGCACCTGTCGTTGATGGGCGCGTAGTCGATGTGTACAGGATGAAGAGTAGCCCGGCAAGTAAAGCGGGCGCGGAGACAGTATCGCCGTGAAAGACGAGAATGGGAACGATCTACCACCGCCAGAACCGATAGAAGGGGAAAGACACAATGACCCAGCCCCAACGCCGGAGCCATCACGCGAAGAAGGGGATACAGATAGTGAACTCAGCGAACTCTACGATCTCATCGACGAACGGGACCGCGAAATCACAGAACTCCGGGCAAGCCTCGACGCTGCCATATCCAGAATTGGAGAATGTGAAGCTGCAATCGGAACCCTCCGAACCCACAACCACGAAGAGCCAGGCGGTCCAGAAGAAAGGAACTGGTGGTTCAAGTCCATCGGGCGGGCGCGATAAGTACAAAAAGCTGAACGATCTGATCATATCTCAGGTCGGCGGTATGGGCCTCGGCATGATGCAAGTACCATTCTTGCGTAAAGACGGGGTCGTTCTGTTCGGTCACTGTCAAAAGCTCGCTGACAATATGGTGGATTGTGCCAAGGTGAACGAGGGGCTCTACAAGCTGCTTATGGCAGTATTTTCGGGCGCGGTCTACACTGCTCTGATTATGGAGTGCGCGGCGATCACCGGTTCTATCATGAGCAACCATAATGTTCAGATTCCCTTGCCCACCGGACTCAAAGAAAAGCTGGCAGGTGGACCGGATACCAGCAGCTATAGCTTCATGGAAGCCTTAACGGACGGTATGAAGCTGGCGGCTATCCTGAACTCACCCCAGCAGGAACTTGACGTTAATGCACTGCTGGCGGCGGCTTCTACACAGGCACCTGCAGCATAAAGGGGCGACCTGTGGAATATATCACTTACGACGAGTTTCTAGCCCGCATGAAACGGGATTGGAAGACGGGCGAACACATCGGGGTGATAGGCCCGACCGGGGCCGGTAAATCTTGGATTGTCAGGGACTTACTCTTGATGCGCCGCTACAGCGTAGTCGTTGCTACGAAGGCTAAAGACAAGACCCTGGCAAAGTATGAAGCAGAAGATGGGTTCGAGTTTTACGAAGCTTGGCCCCCTTACTACCAGGATCACCGCATTCTTTTATGGCGCAAGCCGAAGGAACTCGGGAACTTTGCAGCACAGCAACTCCTGGTGTATACGTGCATGAACGATATTTTCAAGGTGGGTGGGTGGACAGTATCGTTTGACGATCTGTACTACATCACGAACACCTTGAAACTCAAGGGCGCGGTGCAGATGTTCTACACGCAAGTGCGATCGCAGAATGTCAGCATCATAGGCAACATGCAGCGCCCCCGATGGGTGATCTTGGAGGCAGTTAGTCAGGCCAGTTATCTTATTGTCTTTAAGACAAGGGATAAGCAGGATTTAGCCCGCATAGCTGAAGGCGTGGGCCTGGATCCGAAAGAACTGGATGTTGCTAACAAGGAACTGCAAGAGCACGAGTTTTTGCTCCTGGTGACGGGGAAAGACCCGGTACGAGTGGCAAAGAGTCAAAGGAAGTGAGAACTATGCAGCACATTCACCTGAGTGTGATCGGTGCTATCACCACGTTCATCTACGTGGCTATTATCGGGTTCTTCTGGCGGCTGGCTTCCATGCTGAACCACACCACGCCAGTAGGGCAGGCTATGGCCTTCATCTACTAACAAACGAATAGGAGTCTAACATGCCTTCAGCACTCGGATACCCACAGGTGCAGATGACTACGCCTGAAGAGACGAAACAGGCTACACCAGCACCTATTCCCTTTGTACGCGCAGCCAAACGGCACGCTGAACAGGGTGCAACGCAAAACAACCCTGCTCCCTGGGTAGCCACCCAGCAGCAGTTTCTCGTACCCCCCTATGGTTTCCTTTCCGCTTTGTACATGACCATCGCCGCGACAGGCGGTACAGGTTCAGCAGTGGCTGCCGGTGCAGATGCGCCCTGGAATGTTGCGTCAAACATCCTGCTCGCTGATGTGAACGGCACTCCCTTCTGGAACTTGGACGGTTATGCTTCCTACCTTGCACGCAAGTGGGGCGGCTACCGCCTGGGTAGGTCAGATCAGTCTACCTTTGGATTTCAGGCAGTGACTACTGCCGGACTCTTTAAGGTGAAGTTCGGTTTGTTCCAAGAGTTCGGACAGGGCGCCCGCGGTGCGCTGCCTAACTTCGATGCCAGCGCCGCGTATAAATGCACCATCACCTACAACTCACCTGCTACTGGCACCGGCCCGAACAACGTGTACACAGCCTTCACCGGGGGTGCTCCCGCTCTGGCTACTACCCTTGAAGCGCTGATGAGAAGCGAGCCCGCCAGCGCTGACGCCTTTGGCCAGCCCCAGCAGACGAAACCACCTGCTAGCGGTTCGATCAGCTATTGGACCTCGCAATCATTCCAGGTGGCCGCCGGTTCAAACACGCTGCTACTCACCAGGGTGGGCAACCTGATCAGAAACCAGATTCTGGTATTCCGTGACGCCGGCGGATCGCGGGCAAACGCAGACTCGACAGGCGTTACTCCGACTGTTCTTGAATACCAGTGGGATGGTTCGCAGCGCTATATTCTCAACGTGGATACGTTGCGTGAGCTTGCCTATGAGTACATTGGCTATGACGCTGATGCTGGGGTTATCCCCCTTCAGAATACTCTTGATAATGATGGAATCCCCATCAATGAGAGTGGGAACGAGTGGATGCAAACCCTGGGCTCTACGAAGCTTGGCTTGCGCTTCACTAGCGCGGCGGCTGGTACTCTGCAGGTAATTACCAACGACATTGTAGCAGTGTCTGCTGACATTTTCAGTAATGCAGTTACCCCGGCCTACGCCTAGCAGGAGGGATTATGGACCAGCAAGGCATAACAACGCCTTTCGCGGCGGGCATACTCATTCTTGCTATGCTTGGTGTGCTCGTAGCATTCGGGTTTTTCTTTAAGGGTAATGTTCACTTTTAGTCTTTGGATCCGGAGGAAGGAATCATGAAACTCGACGGTCTGCATGTCGTCAGCCTGGGCATCGGAATCGCGATCGGCTTTTTCCTGTTGCCTATGATTATCAGTTGGGTAAGCGCAAAGCGGCCCTGAGACGAACAACCATAGGAGTTACCTATGATCTTCATAACGCTGATCTTGGTGCTTAGTGGCCTTGCGCTACTGTTCTCAGCAATCGAGAACAAGCCCATTAAAGACTACCTCACCAGTATCATCAGCACTGGAAAGGTGGCCACCAGGTGAACTCGACACAAGTTATTCTTGCGGGCGGCGTGGTGATCATCACCGTAGGGGTGATTAATGCCCTTACGGTGAAGAAACCGCTTACCCCTGTCTTTGCTGGGGGCGTGGGTATCTTGCTGATATCCGGGCTCATTGCCAGCTTTGGCGGGAACGCTGAAAAGCTTGCTGAAGGCTTCGTAGGGCTCGCTGCCATAGCCGTAGTGCTCGCTGATGGGTCAGCGTTATTCAAGGCACTGAGCAAGGTGCAAGGCACATCCACAACTAGCACTATCAAAGGTGATAAGCCAACGCCCAAAACGGCGTAAGGAGCATCTATGCAATTCGGTAGGATTTTCGACATTGCCCTTGCGCTGGTGGCAGTAGCCGGGGTAACGGTAGCCGTGACCAACAAGAACACGGCTGACATCATCAAGGCGTTCGGATCTTCCTTTTCTGGTAGCCTCAAGGCTGCAGAAGGAAAGTAGAGAACTGCCTAGCTATGAAAGGGGGTATGCCCCATGCCAGGACAGATGAGTTACTACAACGGTGAGACGGTAGGTGACTTCCACCCGCCCCATCAAACAAGAGAAGCGCGATCACCATTCAGGCCGGCCGTTTACGGGCAAAACTGGGACGGCTCGCAAACAGAAGTTCAGATGTCGATTAATCTGTTCTTTCCTAAAGAGTTCAGGGCTAAGGCTTACGATCTGACTAGCTACAATGCAATCTATGCCAGGCACCAGCCGCCCGCGCCCGCGCCCGCGCTTTTGCAGCTGCCAGCGTATGCATTGCCCAACGCTGCGCTGCAGGAGGGCAACTACCGACCGCAAGCGCCGGTGAAGGGTAGAACGACGGTTTATGTGAAAGTAGGATAGTATGGCACTTCCTGAATTTCTGAGTAAGCCCATAGCAGGGCTACCCACCTGGGCCTGGGGGCTTGTGATCATAGGCGGTGTCGCGGCTGGAATCTACTTCACTAGAAGCACCGGCGCGGCCCCTGCTGCACCTGATACGAGCGCCCAACCGACCAGCACCGATTCAGGCACTCAGCCGACGCCGCCCCAGCCAGCGCCATGTAGCCCATCGGGGGCGCAACCTCCTGTTAATGGGAAATGTCCGCCGGGTATGCACAAATCTAAAGATGGACTCTGCAGGTGTAATGCGCCCGGTATGGTGAACTGGGGAACGGTCTGCTTACCGCCAGGGGTACAACCGCCTGGCTGTGGTGGAACTGGAACCGCTGGGGGAGGGCCAGCAGTATCAGTATCGGGAGATACGCTTGAGTCTGCTGCAGCACGATCAGGGGTGACACCTACCGCGCTTTGGGCGGTTCACAAGTTTGATATATGCGCCCATAACCGCCGGTTAGGGATACCCTGTAGCATCAGGCGCAACGTTCCCCCCGCAGGTGTGCAGCTACCTCCTGGCTTAGTGCTGGGATGAGGTGAAGCTATGGCCTGGTGGGATGGACAAGTCACACAATCTTGCAGTGGGCAATACTACTGCGATGGAAGCGTAGAAGGCGGTAAGGAAGGCGGTGTAGACATTCTAGCCGCCCCAGGAACCGCCATGACTTCTATCAGCGCTGGCCAGGTCGTAGGCGCTGGTTATCATAATCCTGGTAACTACGTGGTGACTGTCCGTGGCTTTGTTCCTTTCTTCAATCAGACCATGGACCTGTACTACCAGCACCTGCAAGATACGACGGTGAAAGTTGGGGATAGCGTAAAGGCTGGGGATGTAGTAGGACATGCGGGGGCGCTGGCTAATATCGAGTTCGGTGTGAACCCGGCTAACTGGCCTGGCAACAATGGAGGTTGGGGTGGTGTATGGGGTCCACTTCCACACCCAGGGCGCTCTATCAACCCTGTGAACTCAGGTTTTCTCGATAGCATCAAGAAAGGCGGCGGTGTAGTGAATACAGGTGATGTGTGTCTTTCCTGCGGCGATCCGAAGGCTCCAAAGGGAAGCGCAAAGTACAATGCTTACTATGATTGCACCGCAAAGGTAGCTATCGGTATTATTCCTGATTGTGCTAAGGCAGCATATGAAGCTGCTCAACAGCAAGCACAGAATGCAATCTTAGGTCCAGCGGCTGTACTTGCTCAACATGTGAATGATTTGATCAGCGATCCAGCCCGTTTAGCAAAGGGTTTTATAGGCGTTGTGCTGCTGCTGATAGGGCTTGTGTTGTTAGTCAAGCAATTAGTCCCCCCTGGGGTACAGAAGGCTGCTCTTGCGGCTGTGGGGGTCTAAAATGGCGCAATCCGATAACTTGATGGATGTCACGATTAGATGGGTGGATGGGCCGATTCGTTCACTGGTATTGCAAGCTACAAGCATCCATGAACCGACTGAGGAGAATGGGGCGCATACTCACACTTTGCATTATGCTTTCCCCCAATTGGACATCACAGACAAGCCGAAGCCGCTAGACATGTTCCTCACTGTGAAGCACAGCCAGGTGCTGCAGCTGCAGAACACTGGCCAGTATGAAGCGGTGCTTGCCCTGCTCGATGAATGGGTAAGGGGGTAAGTGATGCCGCTATTCCTTACAGGTCCACAGCTAGTAACTCCGCTTACGCCTTCACAGTTCAACTTGTACGCGCTTATCCCACCCGACCGCGCCTATGAAGCTGTGATAGGAGTTATGTTCCATAACGACACGCCCTGGGAAATACTGGTTAATGGGTATAATCAATCTGTTTTGAGGATACGCCCCGATGCCGAGGTGTATGTACCTAACACCTTGCAGATGGAACTACCGAAGGTGATCAACTTGACGCCTAAGAATAGCGCCGTGTATGCCGTGGGTGGGTACAAGTTATCATCTGCCAGCCTGAATTTTACGCTCTACTTTGAAGGAGAAGAGGAACCACCCTCCAACTATACGACAAACTTTCAAGCAAACCTGGCGGCGATCGCCGGGCCAGCTCCACTGATTGAATGTACCTTCCTGGCTAATAACAACTTTGGGAACCAAGGAAGCGCAAACACAGTGGTGATGCAAGCGAGCTTTCCTGATCTTACCTCGCCATTGTCAGCGCTGTTCCTTTCTCACGTAAGTTTCTTTTTCGGGGTTCCATCAGCAGCTGCAAGCGGTGTTATGACCATTACTGATAACGGGGGAAACACATGGTTTCAATTCCACCTGAACATGGGTATTGCTCCTATGCCTGGGGTACAGGCGGTTATTCCATTGCCTAACCCGCCTAAAACATTTCCTAACCTGGGAACCGGCATAGCTAGCTGGACATGGACCCAGCCTATTGTGACTAATGGGCCTGGCTACTCAATCAACATGGCGGGGTATTCACGCTAAGGAGGTGATCTATGACCAAAGAAGAGCGGCTTATAGCGATCAAAGCGCGATTGCAAGCTACAGCCGTCAGGCGCTGGCCTGATGATCCGGAGCGTCAAAACCGCTATGTATGGGGAACCATCAACAAGCTAAAAGAGAGGATGAAGCGAGCATGAACAGAATCCACTATAAACATACCATGGCTGAAGCCAAGCCGAAGGATGTAGCACAGCAGCTATCAGAACATGCGGCGATGGAAGGGGACGAACTTATACACCACGTCCCTGAACATCACCATGAAATTCACATCAGCGAGCTTGATGCCCTGGTCATTGAGATGACTGACATGAATCACAAGCTGAAGCTGCTGCTTGACGATCTCTATAAATCCAGGGTGTTTGTCGATAACTGGGTTGCGATCTCTGCCAATGTTCCCTACGAGGTGAACTACCTGGAACATAAATTCTTGTTCCTCTACTCCCTTCAGGCGTTCACCCTGGCTATCAGGGATGGAGGAACTATCCCTGTACCTGCAAACGCCTGGGTAAGTATTAACCTGCACCGGGGTACACTACTCACCGCTCAAGGCGTCTCTGATGCTACTCCTATTACTGTCCTGATCAGGGCAATGGACGATATTCTTGCACTGCAAGAAACTGGTAGCGTTTCGCTACTGGCTAGTTCAGCCAATATAGGCAATGTAGGAGAAGTATCCGACTACCCAGCAGGTGCTATTCCTATTGCTTCAACATCGAACAATGTAGCAAACGCTGCTGCTAATGCTTTCCTAGCAGGTGTGCCTGGCAAGACTACCTACATTTCTGGGTTTGAAGTAACTGGTACTGGTGCAACAGCAGCATCAACGGTGCTGGTCAGTGTAGCAAATATTGTTGGTGGAGGGCTTATCTACATCTATAGTGCAGTATTGGGCCCAACTATCGAAAACGTACCGCTTATTGTCCAATTTCCTAAACCTATACCGGCCACTTCTCAAAACATAGGCATTAATGTCGGTTGTCCTGCTCTAGGAGCTGGAAATACGAACAACACAGTAAATGCTCATGGCTACCAGCTGTAAAGGAGTAATATGGCTACAGAACTCAAACCGCCCGCGCGATCCGACCAGCCGCCAGTGTTCAACATTGCTGACGCTCGCTTAATGGCGCGGCCCGATGGAAGCGGGGCTGACGCAATATTCACCATCTTAGGCGCTTTCACAGTGTCCCTGGCCTTCCCTGCCAACGTGGTAGACGATTTCCTTAAACAGTGGGTGCAAATCAAGCGCAACCTGGCAAACATTGCCCTCACAGTGAACAAAATTCATCAGTCAAAGATATAGGAGGATTCCATGCCAGTAAAAGAAGTACCGACGCCTGAACAAGAGATGAACGACCGTGTAGAGCTTCGTATGGGGCTCACTGAGGACCGTGTAGCTGCCCTGGAAAGCCAGGTGGAGCATCACGCTAACCGCTTGAATGTGTTGCTCGAAACGCTGTCTAGGAGGCTTAAACAGGCAACTAACTTTCTCTATGGTGTTTTAGTTGGGCTGCTGATATGCGCGGTGATCGTGCTGTGAACATCACCGAGTTCGTACAAAACAGCACTATGCTGAAGTTCTGTTCAATCATTGTGCTGTCAATGATGATGCTAGCGCTTACCTTCCTGTTTGTCTATCTTGTAATCGCAGGACAAGTAACAACCGCCCTTGAGTTATCGGGGCTACTGGGTATCGGGCTTGGTGGGATAAACAATATCCTGGGGGTTCACCTGGGGAGTTCCACTACAGCTACAGCCACATTAGCAGCAGCCGATGTAGTAGCAGCAACCACTGACGCAGCCTCTCATGCAGCAATGCTACAAGGGAGTAACAAGCCGTGATCATCAATAAGGCACAATGGGCGGTAGACTGGCTGCACCTGGTGGGGAACCCTAACCCATCAGATACGCTGAAGTTGTTCGTACACGCCTGGGAAATAAGAGAAAGTGGCTGGGCTGATAAGTCACCATCTGCCTTCAATCCGCTGAACACTGAGCACCATATGCTAGGCAGCACTGACTACAACCCCGCCGGGGTGCAGAACTTCCTGACGTACCAGGATGGGCTGCAAGCTAATCGAGATGCGCTGTACGATGGGAACTATCCCACCCTATCCTATGTGCTGAAAAACAACCTGGATACGATGCTGACAGGTCATGATCCGTTCATGATGGGCGATCTATCCATGTGGGTGAAAGGAAACCGCGCTGATAGTCAGTACGCTGATTCGATCTTTGCGGTTATGGAAAAGTTAGGAGCAACCTCAATGACTGACTACCTGAATGCAGAGAGTCACCTACTAGACCCTGCGCGCTTCGGGTTCGATGTGAATCATCATCTAGCGATCGTCATTCACAAAACTGGCGGCGATGCAACGCCCCAGGCAGTAGAAAATACCTTCCTGGCTACCGGGCGATCTGTCCACTACGTTGTAGGCCAGGATGGAACGATCTGGCAATTCATCCCTGAAGCGCGGGGCGCGGGCGGTAACTGCTGTCCAGACGACTCACACCAGCCAGTATGGGACCCGATTATAGCCGCCTGTACAGTGAACGGCAAAGTAAATCTGAACTTTGGGACGATCAGCATAGAACACTGCGATCCTGCCAGCGATAACAGCACTCCTCTGACTCAGATACAGGCGATCCAAAGTTTCAGGCTTATTCACTACCTGATGGGCAAGTACAACATCGATTACGAGCATGTGCTTCCCCATAAGAGCATCAATCGCACTGCTTGCCCTGGTAACTATCCCTGGACTGGGCTAGCGCAATACCTTTACAATGCAGCACATCCAAAGCCGCCAGTTCCACCAGTTCCACCAGTTCCACCTGCCGGCGATCTGCTGACACTGGCTGCAAAAATACAAAGCGATCTGAATGATTTGGTAGCAGCGCTGCAAAAGTCATAGGTGACGTATGCGGCCCCGATCAGGTCCGCCAGTGTCCAGAAATTCTAACAAAGCGTTCAGGGGAACATCAAGAGCCCTGGCTAAGTTCCCCAACGTGGCTATTTGCGCTTTGCGTTTGTTGTTCTCTATGGCTGAAATAGTGGCGATGCTTACCCCTGATTGCTTCGCCAGTTCCTTAATTTTCATACCTCGTTCACCTCGAAGCCGCTTGAGCGTGTTGATTTCCATAATCCCCCCCCTTGGTAGAGATTACTTGTAAACGCGCTTGTAAACAACATAAACGCTAGATAGTGAGATGAAACGAGTGTGAATGAGTTACAATTAGAAGGGGTGTTCGTCCTATTAGTGGGGCAGGTCAGACAACAGCTTCTACCTATTCCACGATTTCCCCCAAATGGACTTCCAGAATTAACCACCTGCCCCCCACTTTAAGGAGGTGTTGTTGATGGACACTACGGCATTGATCTTCTTTTTAGCTGTTTTCGCCCTGGCTGAGAGCGTCAGAACCATTGTCGAGTTGAAGAAGTATCTACGGGACAAAAGGGCCTATGATGAACTGGATAAGCGCTTCAATGTGGCTCCGCGCAAGCCGCTGCCACATAATGACTGGTTGGCAAGCGCTGATACTCTGAAAACACGGGCTATACCAGGGATTCCCCTTGAGAATCTGTCAATCCGGAATCGCGCAAAGAAAATGCAGGTTATTCATCACCTGCATCGGCGATGAACCCATGAAATGGCTTTGCCTACTTGAGTATTGCCTGCCGGCGTTCGTGATCGCTGGAGCGCTGGCATTGTGCGCTTTGGCCGTGTGGGTTGCACTGAATTACCATACGCCATAGGAGTTGGGATGAGCAGAAGCAAATATCGGCGGCGGCCAGGTCGGAAAAAAGGCAACCCTACCGCGTCAGGAGTACGCGAATCCTTCCCTGACCAGGACCGCCTGTACAAAATGATCCACTGTGTTCTGTGCAAAAAAATGACCGAGCACATTTTTTGCCTCTCGCGGAATGGGCTCGGCCTGGTCTATGCTTGTACGGAATGTGATCATGAATCGATGCGAGCTACCTAACCCTCATTGCGCGTCTTCTGCAGCGCTACATTGATCTGACCTACTACACGCTGCAAGCACTCCCTGCAGAGTACGCTTTTCATCCCTGGTATGGGCTCAACTTCCAGGTTAGGGTATCTCTTGCTCCCGCAATCTTCACACGGTACAGACACTCGCCGCGCCGGGATGTGCAGCTTATTCTCCCAGTCCATCATTTTGGTTGCCTCCTTTGCTTCGGCTGGCAGGCTATGCAATCGAGGTACACAACAGCAGGTCCTCGTAAAAAGCCCTTGAGCCACAGAAGTTCCCCCCAGGTGTCAATCTTGCTCTTGTCCACTGGCGTGCCTGGCAGCCAGCCGAACTTTTCATTGAACACATCGGGCTTGCACTTCCCCACTTCCTGAGCGAGCTTATCACGCAGCTCGTTCAGGGTTTCTCGGATGGTTCCTGTACGCTGATGCTTTGCACAGATGTGCTCAACATACTCTTTCATCGTGATATGGGACACGCTAGACCTCCTTAGCTGAAATTCAATCCAATGATATCACCAACGTTGACTTGCCTCCCCAGGGCCGTGCTGATGGCTGTAGCGATCTGGCGGGCTACCCGCGCCGTTACTGTTTGCCCATAATAGGCTTTGCGGGCCGTGGCCTGGTTGATGCCTGCATATCTGGCAAGATCAACTGTAGTCCACCCAAGATAGGTAAAGTAATCGGGCAAGGTCATGAGTTCACCTCCTATTAATAAACTGAACTCATTTTAGCACTAAAGTAACATCATTGCAACCTTCACGGCCCGATGTAAGCAGGTGGATGTTGAAAATGATATAACGCTTGTTGCACTAAATGAAACAACGGAAGTGAGGTATGCTCTCGGCATGTGGGTATGCTCTGAGCATAGGTTGAACGGACGTTCATTCGATGGATATCGAACCCGTGATGCCCGTTGTAGCGCGAAGG
>WNGL01010651.1_pt1 | contig 15929 bp, 5 predicted proteins | sample 5400591 | NCBI WGS metagenome assembly WNGL01 (sample SAMN13153377, study PRJNA577476) | soil metagenome | isolation source: 80 cm soil or saprolite under Garry oak tree replicate 1 | place: USA:California | collected 2016-06-15
TGGGTTGCCGGCGCTCTTCCATGTAATCGTGTATGGAGATGTTCCTCCTGTTGGTGTGGCGTTGCAAGTGACCGGCTTGCCTGCGCTCGCTGTCCCGCAGCTACCGTTATCGACTATTGGCTGGCCAGTGATTGTAACTGGAATGATCTGCGAGGACCTCGATCCTATGTGGTCCACGACTGTTGCGTTGATGTTGAACGTGCCCTTTGCAGAGTATATCGTCTGGAAGCTTGTGACGTTGCCCGCGGAGGCAGGATTGCCACCAGGGGCAGACCAGCTGAACGTGTAGGGCGGTGTTCCACCGGTCGCAGAGGCGGTGCAGCTGACTGGCTTGCCGACTGTGCCGGTGTTAGTGCCACAGCTGGCCGTGATTTGAACTCCGACCCCAATGACGACGGTAATGGTCTTGCTCGCCCTCACGTTGTTAATGTCTGTGGCGTTGACCACGATACTCTTGGTTCCGCTAGTGCTGTAGCTGGTTGTGAACGTGGAGCCTGTACCGGTGGCGGGTGTTCCGCCCGGTGCCGACCAGGTGAAGGTGAAGGGTGGTGTTCCGCCTGTGGCTGATGCGCTACAGTTGACAGGACTGTTAACCGCCGCATTATTACAGCTGGCCGTGATCACGATCGGTTGACCCGTTACTGCCACTGAGATAGTCTGAACCGTGAACTTGCGGTTAGCGTCAGTCACGTTTAGTGTGACGCTGAACGTTCCCTTGGTTGCAAACGTCGTGGTGTAGCTGGCGCCAGAGCCTGTAGCCGGGGTGCCAGTGCTTCTCCACGTAATCGTGTAGGGAGTCGTACCACCGGTAGGAGCAGCGGTACATGGCCTGTAACTGATACTGATATGGTCTGTATGGTGAACGCGCGGTTAGCGTCGGTAACGTTGAGTGTGATACTGAATGTTCCCTTTGTGGCGAATGTTGTAGTGTAGCTGGTACCAGAACCCGTTGCGGGAGAACCGGTGCTAGCCCATGAGATCGTGTAGGGCGGAGTCCCACCTGAAGGCGCAGCCGTGCACGTTACCGGCTTTCCTGCCGTTGCGGTGCCACAGCTACCATTGTCAACGATGGGTGTGCCAGTTACTGCCACTGTTATCGTCTGGACGGTGAACTTGCGGTTTGCATCAGTCACGTTCAGGGTGACGGTGGCCGGACCCTTCGAGCTGAAGGTGACCGTGTATGTTGTGCCGCTGCCCGTCGCCGGGGTTCCGCTACTCTTCCACGTTATCGTATAGGGAGTCGTACCGCCAGTAGGTGACGCGGTGCAAGTGTCGGGCTGACCAGCAACAGCTGGACCACAAGAGCCATTGTCAACAATCGGCTGAGCAGCAACAACCACGGATATCGTCTGAACCGTGAACTTGCTGTTCGCATCCGTAACGTTTAGTGTGACGCTGAACGTGCCCTTGGTCGCGAATGTTGTTGTGTAGCTAGTGCCGGTTCCGGTTGCTGGAGTCCCAGTACTCCTCCAGGCGATCGTGTAAGGAGCAGTCCCACCCGTGGGCGAAGCAGTACATGTAACTGGTTTACCGGCCGTGGCCGTTCCGCAGCTACCATTGTCGACTATAGGCTGGCCAGTGACCGATACTGATATGGTCTGTATGGTGAACGCGCGGTTCGCGTCGGTGACGTTCAGTCTTACACTGAAGGTTCCCTTTGTAGCGAAGGTTGTGGTGTAGCTTGTACCAGATCCCGCTGCTGGTGAACCAGAGCTCGACCATGTTATCGTGTAGGGCGCGGTTCCACCTGATGGAGAAGCGGTGCACGTGACTGGCTTGCCAGCGGTGGCTGCTCCACAGCTGCCGTTGTCGACTATGGGCGTCCCTGTTACACCAACGTTGATCGTTTGGACTGTGAACTTGCGGTTAGCATCAGTAACGTTGAGCGTGACGGTCTGGGGGCCCTTGGCCGCGAAGGTCACCGTGTAGGTGTTGCCTGTTGCACTCGGCGGAGTGCCTGCGCTCTTCCATGTAATCGTGTAGGGAGTCGTACCGCCTGTGGGTGATGCGGTGCAAGTGTCAGGCTGACCTGCGACAGCAGGGCCGCAGCTGCCGTTATCGACTATGGGCTGGGCAGCAACTGCAACGCTTATCGTCTGAACCGTGAACTTGTTGTTGGCATCCGTAACGTTCAATGTGACACTGAAAGTGCCCTTTGTAGCGAATGTTGTAGTGTAGCTGGCGCCCGTGCCAGTTGCAGGGCTACCAGTGCTACTCCATCTAATCGTGTAAGGAGTAGTGCCTCCAGTTGGAGACGCGGTGCAAGTGACGGGCTTTCCAGCTGTCGCGGTGCCACAGCTTCCATTGTCAACGATGGGCTGGCCGGTAACTGTCACCGATATTGTCTGTATCGTGAAGGCACGGTTCGCATCGGTCACGTTGAGGGTTACGCTGAACGTTCCCTTTGTGGCGAATGTTGTACTGTAGCTCGTACCAGAACCTGTAGCCGGTGTACCTGTACTCTTCCATGAGATCGTGTAGGGCGGAGTCCCACCTGAAGGCGCAGCCGTGCACGTTACCGGTTTGCCCGCAGTTGCAGCTCCGCAACTACCATTGTCAACTATGGGGGTTCCTGTCACCCCAACGTTGATCGTCTGAACGGTGAACTTGTTGTTGGTGTCAGTGACGTTCAGTGTAACGGTGGCTGGACCTTTCGATGCAAAGGTGACAGTATAGGTGGGGCCGGTGGCAGTTGGCGGAGTGCCGGCGCTTCTCCAAGTTATCGTGTAAGGAGCAGTGCCACCCGTGGGTGATGCAGTGCACGTATCAGGTTGACCCGCGACTGCAGATCCACAGCTGCCGTTGTCAACGATTGGCTGAGCGGCAACGCTAACAGAAATTGTCTGGACCGTGAACTTGCGGTTAGCGTCAGTCACGTTTAGTGTGACGCTGAACGTACCCTTAGTTGCAAACGTCGTGGTGTAGCTGGCGCCAGAGCCTGTAGCCGGGGTGCCAGTGCTTCTCCACGTAATCGTGTAGGGAGTCGTACCACCGGTAGGAGCAGCGGTACTTGCCAGCGGTTGCAGCTCCGCAACCACCATTGTCGACGATCGGCTGTGCTGCCACTGCCACTGTGATCGTCTGAACTGTGAACTTGCGGTTCGCATCAGTGACGTTGAGAGTTACGGTGAAGGTGCCCTTAGTAGCGAATGTAGTCGTGTAGCTCGTTCCAGAGCCAGTAGCTGGAGAGCCAGTGCTGGCCCATGTGATGGTGTATGGGATCGTTCCACCGGTTGGCGCGGCAGTGCATGTAACAGGCTTGCCCGCCGTTGCGGCTCCACAGCTACCGTTGTCGACGATTGGCTGACCAGCAACAGCTACAGAAATCGTCTGAACTGTGAATTTGCGATTCGCATCGGTGACGTTTAGTGTGACGCTGAACGTGCCCTTGGTCGCGAATGTTGTTGTGTAGCTAGTGCCGGTTCCGGTTGCTGGAGTCCCAGTACTCCTCCAGGCGATCGTGTATGGAGCAGTCCCACCTGTGGGCGAAGCAGTGCAGGTAACAGGCTTGCCCGCCGTTGCGGCTCCACAGCTACCATTGTCAACAATCGGTTGACCTGTTATCGTGACCGGGATGAGTACCGATGACTTTCCAGTCGGCGTCGCCTTGTCAGTTACCGTCGCGTTGATGTTGAACGTGCCTTTCGCAGAATACGTTACAGTGAAGCTTGTAACGTTCCCAGCAGAAGCAGGACTACCACCAGGCGCACTCCAGCTGAACGTGTACGGAGGTGTTCCACCGGTTGCAGAGGCACTGCAAGCAACAGGCTTACCAACAGTACCCGTGTTCGAGCCGCCCGCGCAACTCGCGGAAATCTGGAGTCCAGCGCCGATGATGACGGTGATTATCTTACTGGCGTGCACATTGTTACCGTCAGTAGCCGTCACGTTGATGCTCTTCGTTCCAGTTGTACTGTAGCTGGTTGTGAAGGTCGGGCCTGTTCCACTCGATGGTGTTCCTCCAGGTGCAGACCAGGCAAATGTGATCGGTGACGTACCACCCGTGGCCGATGCGTTGCAGTTGACGGGACTATTAACAGCCGCATTATTACAGCTCGCAGTAATCACAATCGGCTGAGCAGTCACTCCCACAGTGATTGTCTGAACGGTGAACTTGGCATTAACATCCGTGACGTTCAGGGTTACACTGAAGGTACCCTTCGTAGCGAACGTCGTAGTGTAGCTTGTTCCCGTTCCTGTCGCTGGAGTTCCAGTGCTCCTCCATGTAATCGTGTATGGGGCAGTTCCGCCGGTCGGTGCGGCATTGCATGTGACGGGCTTGCCCGCTGTTGCGGCTCCGCAACTGCCGTTGTCAACAATCGGCTGGCCTGTTACGGTCAGGGATATTGTCTGGACGGTGAACTTGCGGTTCGCATCAGTCACGTTCAGAGTGACACTGAATGACCCTTTAGTGGCGAAGGTTGTAGTGTAGCTAGCGCCTGTTCCGGTCGCTGGAGTCCCAGTACTCCTCCAAGCGATCGTGTAAGGAGCGGTCCCACCTGTCGGCGAAGCAGTACATGTAACTGGTTTACCGGCCGTTGCCGTTCCACAGCTACCATTATCGACAATCGGCTGACCAGCAACCGAGACAGATATCGTCTGTACCGTAAACTTGCTATTAGCATCCGTGACGTTTAATGTGACGCTGAAGGTACCCTTCGTAGCGAACGTTGTCGTGTAGCTAGCGCCTGTTCCAGTCGCTGGACTACCGGTGCTCCTCCACGTTATCGTGTAAGGAGTCGTTCCGCCCGTCGGAGACGCGGTACAAGTAACAGGCTTGCCAGCAGTCGCAGCTCCACAGCTTCCATTGTCAACGATGGGCTGACCGGCAACGCTGACAGATATGGTCTGAACTGTGAACTTGCGGTTCGCGTCTGTCACGTTGAGCGCACGCAATCGTGTAGGGAGTCGTACCACCTGTAGGAGCAGCCGTACAAGTGACAGGCTTTCCCGCAGTCGCAACTCCACAGCTGCCATTGTCGACGATAGGCTGAGCAGCAACAGCTACAGAAATAGTCTGAACCGTGAATTTGAGGTTCGCATCAGTTACGTTGAGCGTGACAGAGAAGGTTCCCTTCGTAGCGAATGTCGTAGTGTAGCTCGCGCCAGTTCCAGTCGCCGGAATACCAGTGCTCCTCCATGTTATGGTGTAGGGAGCCGTTCCACCGGTTGGTGCCGCAGTGCATGTAACAGGCTTGCCTGCAGTAGCAGCACCACAGCTACCATTATCGACAATCGGCTGACCAGCAACGACAACGGAGAGGGTCTGGACCGTGAACTTGCGGTTCGCATCGGTGACGTTTAGTGTGACGCTAAACGTTCCCTTCGTTGCGAACGTTGTCGTGTAGCTAGCGCCTGTTCCAGTCGCTGGAGTCCCAGTACTCCTCCAAGCGATCGTGTAAGGAGCGGTCCCACCTGTCGGCGAAGCAGTACATGTAACTGGTTTACCGGCCGTTGCCGTTCCACAGCTACCATTATCGACTATTGGTTGACCTGTTATCGTGACGGGGATCAGTACCGATGACTTACCTGTCGGTGTTGCCCGGTCTGTTACTGTTGCGTTGATGTTGAAGGTGCCCTTTGCAGAGTATGTTACGGTGAAGCTTGTAACGTTCCCAGCAGAAGCAGGACTACCACCTGGTGCACTCCAGCTGAAGGTGTAGGGTGGCGTTCCACCACTAGCCGAAGCCGTGCAAGCAACAGGCTTCCCCACCGTTCCAGTATTAGCGCCTCCAGCACAGCTCGCGGTAATCTGAAGCGCAGCCCCAATACTGACAACGATGATCTTACTGGCATGCTGGTTGTTAGTGTCGGTAGCGGTCACGTTGATGTTCTTGTTCCCAGTTGTACTGTAGCTGGTTGTGAAGGTCGGGCCTGTTCCACTCGATGGTGTTCCTCCAGGTGCAGACCAGGCGAATGTGATCGGTGACGTACCACCAGTGGCCGATACGGTGCAGTTGACAGGACTGTTCACATTCGCATTGTTACAGCTGGCAGTTATCACAATCGGCTGAGCCGTAACCGAGACAGATACCGTCTGTACCGTAAACTTCCTATTAGCATCCGTAACGTTCAATGTGACACTGAAGGTTCCCTTGGTTGCGAATGTCGTAGTGTAGCTGGCGCCAGTTCCAGTCGCTGGAGTTCCAGTACTCCTCCATGATATCGTGTAAGGCGTAGTGCCTCCAGTCGGAGACGCAGTACACGTGACAGGCTTGCCAGCGCTTGCAACTCCACAGCTACCATTATCGACAATCGGCTGACCAGCGACAACAACGGAGATTGTCTGTACCGTGAACTTGGCATTAACATCCGTGACGTTCAATGTGACACTGAAGGTTCCCTTGGTTGCGAATGTCGTAGTGTAGCTGGCGCCAGTTCCAGTCGCTGGACTACCAGTGCTACTCCATCTAATCGTGTAAGGAGTAGTTCCGCCGGTAGGCGAGGCAGTACAAGTGACAGGCTTGCCCGCTGTTGCAGCTCCACAGCTGCCATTATCGACAATGGGCTGTGCTGCCACTGCCACCGTGATCGTCTGGACTGTGAACTTGCGGTTCGCATCAGTCACGTTCAGAGTTACGCTGAATGACCCCTTGGTTGCGAAGGTCGTCGTATAGCTGGTGCCTGAGCCAGTGGCTGGAGTTCCCGTACTTCTCCATGTAATCGTGTATGGAGTGGTCCCTCCGGTCGGCGCAGCATTACAAGTGACTGGTTTACCTGCGGTAGCAGCTCCACAGCTACCATTATCGACAATTGGTTGACCAGCTACGACAACAGAGATCGTCTGGACTGTGAACTTGCGGTTCGCATCAGTAACGTTCAGAGTGACGCTGAACGTACCCTTTGCAGCGAAGGTCGTAGTGTAGCTAGCACCTGTGCCTGTGGCCGGAGAACCAGTGCTAGCCCAAGTGATCGTGTATGGAGTCGTACCACCGGTTGGCGCAGCATTACACGTGACCGGCTTACCAGCAGTGGCGGCTCCACAGCTGCCATTGTCAACGATTGGTTGACCAGCAACAACAACGGAGATAGTCTGGACCGTGAACTTGCGGTTCGCATCAGTGACGTTGAGGGTTACGCTAAACGTGCCCTTTGTAGCGAATGTTGTAGTGTAGCTGGCGCCGGTTCCAGTGGCTGGAGTCCCAGTGCTCCTCCATGTTATCGTATACGGAGCGGTTCCTCCTGTCGGAGCAGCGTTGCAAGTGACAGGCTTGCCTGCCGTGGCGGTTCCACAGCTGCCATTGTCAACAATCGGCTGGCCCGTAATCGTGACCGGGATGAGTACCGATGACTTTCCAGTCGGTGTCGCGCGATCTGTTACCGTCGCGTTGATGTTGAACGTGCCCTTCGCAGAGTATGTCACGGTGAAGCTTGTAACGTTCCCAGCAGAAGCAGGACTACCACCCGGAGCAGACCAGCTGAACGTGTACGGAGGTGTTCCGCCCGTGGCCGATGCGCTGCAAGCAACAGGCTTGCCAACTGTCCCAGTATTAGCGCCTCCAGCACAGCTGGCTGTGATCTGAAGCGCAGCCCCAATGCTGACAACGATGATCTTACTGGCATGCTGGTTGTTAGTGTCGGTAGCGGTCACGTTGATGCTCTTGTTCCCAGTGGTACCGTAGCTAGTTGTGAACGTTGGGCCTGTTCCACTCGATGGTGTTCCTCCCGGTGCAGACCAGGCGAATGTGATCGGTGATGTACCACCAGTGGCCGATGCGGTGCAGTTGACAGGACTGTTCACATTCGCATTATTACAGCTCGCAGTAACAACAATCGGCTGAGCCGTAACCGAGACAGATATTGTCTGTACTGTAAACTTGCTATTAGCATCCGTAACGTTCAAAGTGACACTGAAGGTACCCTTCGTCGCGAACGTTGTCGTGTAGCTAGCGCCTGTTCCAGTCGCTGGACTACCGGTGCTCCTCCACGTTATCGTGTATGGGGTCGTACCACCAGTGGGTGCAGCATTACACGTGACTGGTTTGCCTGCGGTAGCCGTTCCACAGCTGCCATTATCAACAATCGGCTGACCACCAACGACCACGGTGATTGTCTGGACCGTGAACTTTCGGTTTGCATCAGTCACGTTGAGGGTCACAGTGAAACTGCCTTTGGTCGCGAATGTGGTCGTGTAGCTCGCACCCGTTCCAGTGCCTGGGCTACCACTGCTTGCCCAGGTGATCGTGTATGGTCCTGTCCCGCCTGTCGGAGAGGCAGTGCAAGTGACCGGCTTGCCCGCGGTAGCCGTTCCACAGCTACCGTTGTCAACAATCGGTTGACCGTTGATTGTTACGAGTATGAGCTGGAATACAGTCTTACCCGTAGAATCAGTTAGAGTTGCGTTGACCGTGAACGTGCCCTTGGTCGCGTACATTACGGTAAAGGTCGTCTGGTTGCCGGCAGTGGCGGGGCTTCCGCCCGGGGCCTTCCAACCGAACGTGTACGGCTTAGTTCCGCCTGACGCGGCAGAGGTGCAGGTGATTGGTTTGCCTACCGTTCCGGTGTTAGTTCCGCAGTTCGCGGTTATTGTAAGAGGCGCTGCTCCAGATACTGTAACTGGGAAGGTTCCCAAGCTACCTTGGTGAGAGCCGTCACCATTGTATACGCCCGTGATCGTGTGAGTACCAGTTCCCACCGCAGTGGCATTGTAGGTGGCAGAGCAGGTCGCTGCGTTGAGCGTGGCTCCCGAGGCGAGAATGCAGCTCGTCGGGTTGAATATGCCGGATCCGCTGGACTGGAAGCTAACGCTGCCCGAGGGTTTTACAGCGCCAGACGCTGCGGGGTCCGTAACCGTTGCGGTGCAAGTCGTGAGCGTGTTGACACTGATGGAAGATGGGGAGCAAGAGACACCGGTGGTACTTGTGTGAGCTGCCATGTTGGAGAAACTCGTGCTGACGAGGACAACTGGAATGTTCGTCGATGTAACTCCGTCGATGTCCGTGAGGGAAGATCCGGAAACTCCTGGCGCGCTCGCAACGTTCTGGATTGTGAACCCGGACGAGAATCCTGTGACGAGAAACTCTACAACCATTGAAGTCATATTCAGAGCAGGAGGATTTCCAAAACCAGGAATCCCAGCCGGAGGTCCGAAGTAGTTCCCTGGACAAGTAGCCCCGCCAGTCCGAACTGGGTCGAAATAGTTCGGATCGCACCCTATACCAGTATCGGAATTAGATGGCGGACCCTGACTACAAAGACTACTCGAAGATATCTTACCATTCGCGTTATCTGGAGAAATAGTATCCAGCGGACTTCCGCCAGAAGCCTGGCAGTAAGCATCTACAGCGAACGTATAATGTCCGGCAACCGGGGACGCGCACGTGGTTGGCGAATTCACACAGAACGCGTCGAACTGGCCTGGAAGAGTAGCTCCGCAGGGAGTAACGGTACATAGTGCCTGCAGAACAGATGGATTGAACGTGTAAATTATCTGCTGAGCCATAACATCCTGTTCGCTGCCATCGGCAAGAATGCCACCAACGTTAACGAGCTTGCCCTTAACTTCGACAACACCCTGCAGGGTCGTGCAAGCAACGGCCCCACAGTTATCAGTCTGGGCGAACTTGATGTGAAGGTCGGTGCAAGTTGCGAAGTTGACATTAGTGCATGTTGGTGTCGCACCAGTCACATGGATAAAGGTGGTAAGAGTAGTAGGAGCTCCATATAGAAAAACACGCCCGGCCACGGAGGTGTTCGTCGCCGGAGAATAGAAGATGGGGTCAGACGCAGTCCAGTGGCAGGTCGCAAAATTCGCAGAAGTGCAGGTCGCGTCACGCCACTTGAGACCGGTATCGTAGGCCAGATGGGTGCCAACTGGAGGCGAAGCGCCTACGATCACTGAGTCGCCGGCATTGAAGAGGCCGTCATTATTGGCATCATAAACGACGCTCTCAAAGGGCAGAATACTAGTACTGGTGCAGTTTGGTAGAACGGGAATCAAACTTTGACAGGTAAGAACGATCTGAGCGCGGTTCGCTGGAATATTCATATTGAGACTAACAAGAATGAATTGAGTAGGATTCGCCTGACCGGTAGGGGTGATCGTGACGTTAATATCCCCACCCGGCGGAAAAGCCGTCGTCAGATCGGGGTTAGAAACACTCAGCGCAACATGCGCGCTCCGCGTAGTCGTTGTCGATATTGAAGTGCTATTCAGAGCAAAAATCACGGAACCACTCGGCGGATTAGTAGTCGAGGCCACCGCGGCGAGAGTGGCACTCTGAGCAACAGTACTATTACTAAATGTGAGGACAGATGTTGACGTAGAACCTCCCAGGTTAACAACTAGCGGGTTCGGGTTGGCAGTAACGGCAAATGCCGGTTGAGCATGAACCACGACGGGCGAAAGGGGCAATAATCCTCCTGGTGCCAAGAGAGATACAGTGCCCAGGATTGATAGTAAAGTCACTACTACGACAAGGAGGGCTCTTAACTTCAAACTACGTCCTCGAACACTTTCGCACCGGACTACCGCATAAAAGCCTTCCTACCACACATGCCTACCACAGCAACCCGGATATATCGAAGGCTAACGGGTGCAATCTCCAGTGACTGACGTCAAAGAACGAGGCCGAGACCCGTTCGCGACAGGACCGAGACTCCTTACCAGGACCCTTCCTTATCGCGATAAGCTCCCGATACGCTGAAACAGAAACAACGAACCCAATTCAAGAGTTTCTCGAAAAGATCTGTTCCAAGAACTTTCGGCCACAACCCGTTCAAGTTCAGTGCGACTCGGTCGACCACCAGCATCTCCATGAGCGTGATGAGAGGAAGATACTGGACTTAGACCTCGTCTAGCCAGAACACCAAACAGGTTGAGAGCCCACACTTTCGCATTTTAGAGGTTCCACTCGTCGATTCCGATGACCTCTTGCGGAGTTACGATTCACCAATCCCCCTTCAGATCCCGCCTAGACATCGCATACAACCCATTGCTAGACTGGCGTTTGACTCTAGGCGATTCCTAAGGAGAAACAAAACTGGAAACGTTATTATGAGAACCAAGTAGAAAGATGTCTCTAGGAGCAACTGCCCGGTGCAGGCAATCGAACATTAGAAGAATAGCACTTGCACTCTTCATATCATCCCTCCTCATCCTAACCTGTCCCAGCCCCAGCAGAGCCCAGACCCTCGCACACCCACCCATCCTCATAGTAGGAGACCAAAGCTTCACTCCGGACAATGGAGTCACGAATGGAAACGGAACACTTCAGGCACCATACATCATCGAGAACTGGGAAATAACCAGCGACACAACAGCGGGCATCGAGATCATGAATACAAACAGTTATTTTGTCATAAGAGACGTTTTCATTCACCCCTCCCATATCACCCCGGATAGCTCCGGCATCCTACTCCAAAACACTCTCAACGGGCGAGTTGAGAACAGCCGAATAGCCAACTTCACCTATGGTGTGCAGCTCTCCCTCGCGTCCCAAGACTCGATCACTTCCAACAGAATATGGAACAACACCTACGGCGTATATATGACCGGATCGGCCGACGTCATCGCAAACAACCAGATCTACAACAACACAAAGTACGCGGTCTGGGCAACCAGCACCTTCAACAGCATCTTCACCGGCAACGTGGCCTCAAACAATGGAGACCAAGCGGACGGCGAAGGCTTCGTCATAGGAGTCAGCTCCAACAACACATTCGAGAACAACACAGTCTCAAGCAACACCTTCTACGGGTTCAGAACAATATTCTCCACGAACAATATTTTCAGAAACAATAATATTTCAAAGAACCAGTTCGGCATGATCTTCACAGGCAGCTCCAAAAACTTAGCATTGAACAACTCGATCACTAGGAACGACTTCGGTATCGGGCTTGAGAATGTCGGATCCCAACTACAACAGTCCAACAACAACGTCACCACGAACAGAATCACTGGAAACGGATTTGGAATCTACGCAGTCAACAGCACCAGAAACACGATCTACAACAACTACCTAAACAACACCAACAACGCCTCCGACGATTCCTCGCAAAACTCCTGGAACATAACCAAGACTTTGCGCACAAACATTCTCGGAGGACCATTCCAGGGAGGCAACTTCTACTCAGACTATACAGGAACCGACCCAGATGCGGACGGGTTCGGAGACACACCCTATATCTTGCTCGGAGGTCAGTCCACCCAAGATATACTCCCCCTCGTCCGAAACCAGCCCAGCCTCGTCCATGATGTCGCCGCAACAAGCGTCAAGGCGCAACCCACTTCTGCCAGAGTGGGAACTACAATCAGCATCACAACAGCGGTTTTCAATGAAGGAACAGTAGCCGAATCGTTCACGGCCTCCCTCTACTACAACCTGACACTCATCGCAACGAAAAACGTGAACCTGCCAGCATTGACTGGCACTTCGATCAGTCAACCCTGGAATACAAGCGGACTCGCGGCGGGAACATATTTGCTCACCGCCAACGCTAGCATTGTACCCGGAGAAATCGATACGGCCAACAACATATCACCACCAGCCATCGTCAGCCTCACCCTGAACCAGCCGCCATTCGCCAAGTTCACAGCGAATCCTTCGACCACCCTACCGGGAGAGAGAATAAACCTCAACGCCTCCCAGAGCTATGACCTAGACGGAACAATCATCGCATACGCATGGGAGTATGGTGATGGATCACCAACAGACTCAGGAGCGACACCATTCCACTCCTACTCGACCGCGGGAACCTACAGCATAATCCTGACAGTAACCGATAACGAAGGAGCCGCCACTAGCACATCCGAGGAAGTGACGATACTTCCAGACGTACCAGGCATTCCAGAGAACCTTATCATAACCTCCACCAGCACCTTCGCCACTCTAACCTGGTCTCCACCCAGCAACACTGGAGGATCACCGATAGCAGGCTACAAGATCTACAGAGGCACGTCCCCCTCATCCCTCGAACTCATCGCGACCATAGGAAATACTACAAGCTACACTGACAGAACGGTGGCAGCGGGTCAGATCTTCTACTACCAAGTCACGGCAGTGAACTCCGATGGCAAGGAAAGCCCGAGCTCAACCACACAAGACGTACTGGTGCCCACCAACGATTCCGACCTGCCTAATAGTCTAGAGCCGTGGTACATCCTCACAGCAGCGATCGTGTTTGCTGGACTTGTGGGAGGAGTCTTCACAATTCGACGAAGAAACAAGAGATCGAATGTAACGACCAGAACGTCAGGTTGAGGGAACGAATCCTATGCTCGAGCGCGCAAAGAAAGAGAACAGGAGAAGATTGCCCAAGAAGACAGTCTTGGTCCTGTGCCTTCTCACGCTCTCAGGGGTGATACGCCTCACCCCTCCACTCGCGCACGCCAGCGCCAGTGGAAACATCATCACAAATCCAAGTTTTGAACAAGGCTTGGATCCACAGGGAATTCCTGTAGGCTGGGACCTAACCGGCTGTGAAGGTGTAGCAAACGCAAACGTTACTCTAGATCAGACCCACTGGGTCGACGGCATTCAATCCGCAAAGATCATTACTGGACCTGTTACCCCCACATACTGCCTCCCAGACAGCGGGCCTCGGTCCGTCGGATTCGTCCAGTTCCGCCAGTTCCTGACCCCGAACTATCCCAATCTAAGATTCTCAAACCTGACAGACAGTCCCTCAGGTTTCAGCTTCTGGTTCAACCTTCAACCGTACGGAGCAGGGATTGGAGGCTTCGAAGTGCGAATCTTTGGAACAGAATCAACAGACGAGCTTGACTATGTCTTCGATCCGGACCCCTCGCTAGGCACCTACACAAACTACACCGACCCAAGCCCAGGAGTACGAGCTCTGATCTTCCAGGGATACCAGCCCGGACAATGGTACCACTTCTCAAGAAACCTCCTAGCCGACTGGACGACGCTCAACCTCAACACCAACAACAACTTCACTATCCTTCAATTCCAAGGCTTCGCATCACAGATCGGCACACAACTCAAGTCAACAGTCTTCTGGCTGGATGATGTACGCGTCTACGCAGGATCACAGCCTCCACCCACTGGGACACACTGGACGATCTTCAATTTCACCGACACAAAAGGAAACATAGTAGATAGCAAGGTAAGATGGAAGATACTCGACTCAACAGGTCAAACAGTCACGTACATCCAAGGCCAGAACAGTCTCTCCACGGCACCGTATTGGGTGCAAGTGTACTACCAAGACTATTCCGCAACAACTCTGATTACGAGCGAGCAGATACATCTAGACACTAGGGTCACAATACCGCTTACGATGATTCCAAACAACTCGGTCATCGGAAATTATGTAGTTCTAAACAACCCGGTAGCCAATTTAACAGTCTACCATCCCAATAGCTCCGCACCCCAATTCATTGTTCGGGGAACAATAGGAACCGAATACGCCATGATTCTTGGAGTCGCAACGCAGCCGGCACTCATACAGGGAAACGGAATCGACCTCAGATCGGGAATAGACTGGACGTACGATCCAACAGTTTCCTTTACCCGCATACAGTTCTCCACGCTATCAGAGACAGAGAATGTCACGCTCTTCTTCAACGTCCCTCAACGACAGCCGCTCATAACATTCAACGACATAACCGGCACGGCTCTCAAGAGCCAGATAACTTTCCAGATTCTCGATTCACGAGGCGGCATAGTCCCATACTCGCCTGGAAAAATCCTACCGGCAGGCACCTTCTTTGTTGAAGCCTACTATGAAGGCTACAGAATATACAGGAGTCCTCTTGATACAGACCAGAGCACGCCAATCACGCTCGAAATGCTCCCCATAGGAGCCACCGGCAACAGCTATCTCGCCCTCAATTCCACCGTGACCGACCTCACCACCTCAGTGTCCAGTTCAAGGATCTCATTCCAAGTTGAAGGATCAGGACCTTATCTTATCGTAGTGAACGTCGACAAGAAACCTCTAAGGGTTGAGAAGGATGGGCTACTCATAGCCAGCTGGATATACAATGCCACGACAGGAACAGTTTCAATAGAGACAGCCACTCCCGGATCATTCCAATTGGTGCTGCGGGAGAGCGCATCTTACGATTATCTCTACATGGGAAGCGCTATCGCAACCGTCATTGCAGCCGGGGCGATAGGCATAGTCCTATGGAGAATGAGAATTCCAAAGAAACTACCTGCGGATCGATGAAGGAAAAAGACGCGCATAGTTATTAGAAACAGATGGTCATGATTGAATAGCCAACATAGAGGTCGTTAGATTTCCGATCTTTTCAGTTCGGCAGGATCGTCCTAATTCTTGCAATTTGCCTCTATTGGAGATGCGGTGAACTTCACAGCGCTACCTTCAGGCGGGACGCCCCCTTACACGATCTCGTGGAACTTTGGCGACGGACAGACAGGCAGCGGACTAGTGGTCCTCCACTCATACAAGTCCCCTGCCAACTATACGGTAACGGTCACCGTAACGGACTCCGCCCTCGCGACGAGCTCGATGATCCACGGAGTCATAGTTCAATCGTGGCCCGTGAAGGTTTTCGGCTGGGTCGTCCCATGGAACATCACCGCCAATGATGGGATCAACGTATGGAACGTGACCTACCACGGAACTCTAGTAATTAGAGACGTGCGACTAGCGGCAGCCGAAGTCCTATACGCGGTCAATCCTACGGTCAACCAGCCCTTCTGCGGACCATTCTACGACGAACCATACAATGAGACGGGAGTAAAACTCGACGGCAACATATTCTACGAGAACTCGACAAACCCGCTAAACCCGAACTTCCAGATCCGAGCCGAGTACAGGCAAGGAGGATACGCCTACCAAGAAACCTACAGGTTCTATCCCAGCGGGAGATTCGACACCGAACTCACAATAGCACGAGGAGGATGCGCCTACGACCACATCTACGAGCCACACTGGCGATTCAACCTCGCAACCGGTAACACCACACAAGACCTCTTCAGCTCCTACACACCAAGCGG
>WNGL01012059.1_pt1 | contig 15922 bp, 14 predicted proteins | sample 5400591 | NCBI WGS metagenome assembly WNGL01 (sample SAMN13153377, study PRJNA577476) | soil metagenome | isolation source: 80 cm soil or saprolite under Garry oak tree replicate 1 | place: USA:California | collected 2016-06-15
TGTTCGCCCACGTGGGATTGGCCGTGGGAGTGAGCGTCGCATTCAGGTCCGGGATCATCTGCCGGTACAGCTCGTCGACCTTGTCCACCGGGAACTGCTCATCCGGCCACGCCACGCCGAAGCTCGGCCCGAAGCGGAACACCGACCAGGCGAACTGATGCGTGCCCATGAGGATGTTGGGCAGCGCGGTGGAGGGCTGCATCCCCAGCTTCACTTCGTTGTAGATCGTGGCGTTGAAGCCCGAGCGCGCGCGCGACGACTGGTCAGCGAGGTAGGTCGGGTGGCCATTGCGTACGAAGTATTCGGCCCAGCCCATCCGCCCGTCGGGCGTGGTTTCCCACGTCTTCGAGCTGAGGCAGCAGCCGTGCACGAACACGACGGGCACGTGCTTGTTGTCGTCCGCGGGGACCTGATACTGCACGTACAACTGCTCGATCGTGATGTCGCCGGGGGCCGGCGCGCCCGCCACGATGCGGGGCGCGTCGGAAAACACGTCGCGCCCCCCGACGTAGAAGCTGCCCTGCTCCTTGAGGATCAGCGGTCCCTTCCGAGCCGTCTGGAGGTCGGTGATCGCCTGGGCCCCCACGCTGCCCGGCAGGAGCAGCCCGACGAGCGTCGCCGCCAGGAGTCCGGTGGGCCGGCGCACGACTGCGAAACGACGATGGTGCATGGTGTTCACGGCAGTTCCTCCCTGGTGAAAGGAGCCCGCCGCGAACAGCAGATTCGCGGCGGGCTCCGACCTCGTCACATGCAGCGCCCCGCTCAGTGCTTCTTATCCTTGATGTTCTCGGCGGCCCACTTCAGGATGACGTCCGCGACCGCGAGGTTGGTCGTGCCGATCATCATCATGTGGGTAGTGCCGTTGAAGGCCCCGGCGAAGCTCGGGTCGTCCAGCTGGACATAGTCCGCCTTCGCCGTTCCCACACCCGCCGCGCGTCTCGCATTGATGTCGTTCACGGCGCTCACGCACACGGTGCTGGTCGCCGTATAGTCGCCCTTGAGCGCCAGATAGGGGATGTTATCGAAGTCCGCTGCGGTGAGTCCGCTGTTCGCGAAGTTACACGACCCCTCGATGGTCACCAGGCCCTTCAGCAGGCTCAAATGACCGCGCTCTCTGAGGATCCGCACCAGATGGTGCCCCATGATGCCGGATTGCGAGTGCGTCGCCACGACCGCGCCACCCAGCCGTTCCACGAGGAGCGCCAGGTCGAACGGCGTCCACGTGCTCGAGGGGGCGAGTGTGGTCGGAGTGCAGGAGGGACAGGTGGAGCCGGGCAGCGTGACCTCCGCGTTGGGGACCAGCTGCTTGTAGTAGTTCAGTTCATAGTACGACAAGGGTCCCAGCGGCGCCGGGCCCCACGTTCCCGTGAGCGTGAGGTTCGCGGGCGCTTCCCGCGTGTCTATAGTCCCGATGGGGAACGCCGGGCCGTAGGTGCAATGGCTGGGGTCGGTCGCACAACTCGGGTCGCCGGAGTCCCCATGCTTGACCAGGGTCCCGGTGAGGATGGTCGAGCCGGCCGGGACCAGATGGCCGAACCACGCCGTCCAGGCGCCGTTGGAGGTGATCCTGCCGAAGCTCGGAATCAAGGCCGTGCCGCCAGCGACGTCACCACTGTTCACCAGGGCTTCTCCCTCATGGATCACAGATTCGTCGAAGCCGGAACGCCCGCGTCCCGCCTGATCAACCACGTAGACGGGGACGCCGTGGCGCACGAAATACGGCTCCCACCCTTCCCGCCCGTCCGGGGTCGACTCGAGACAGGCCGCCGTATGCGTGGACCCGTGTACCATGATGACCGGCCAGTTCTTGTCGTGGTCCTTCTCCGGGATCTGGAACTGCACGTACATCTGGCCGACCATGATCTGTTGGGGGTTGCCCGCGGTGGGTGACGCGGCATAGTTCGTCACCTTGGGCACGCCGCCGATGTAGAAGCTGCCCTGGTCTCTGATCGTGAGCGGCCCGGTGAGGAAGCGGTGCTCCTTGTCGCCGCCCTGGGCGGAGACGCTCGTCGTGAGCGCGACCACCAGGACCGCAGAAGACAGCCAGCAGCCGAGGTGCTGCATGCGGCGATTCCCGTGTCTCATGCAATCCTCCTCTCCAAATGGACGGATCGTTGCTGGACGCGTACAACTGACCCGGCCGCGGCGGCGCCCGCAACCGCAGGATGTCGCAGCTTATCCCGAAATGTCGCGCGCCGGCCCGCCGAGGACGGGTGTGACCACTTGGTCGTCGAATTGTGTCGCGAGCGTCTTTTGATCCGTCGCCGCGAGCATCTTCAGGGACCGGCCCGCCAGCCGGGTCGCCACGCGGGCGAGGGTGTGCGCGTGCACCTTCAGTTCCGCGGCGACATCCGACCAGCTGCGGCCCGGCACCTTGCGGCCGACGGCGTGCAGCAACAGCAGCCAGTCGACGACGTCCTCGAGGCGCAGCCGCACGTGCCTGGCGACGGCGCGGTGCCAGTGGCGCCACAGCGTGCGGCGATCGCGGCCACAGGCCGTGGCGAGCTCGGCGACGGAATGCACGGGCCGTTCCGCGCCGCAGGCATAGACCAGACATTCTCTCAGCACGGGGGGAAGGCGCCGGGCCTGCTTGATCGCCAGCCCGGTGCGCTGGAGCAAGGCGCTCGCGTTGGCGCGCCGCACCGCCGGCCACAGCGAGCCCTGCACCTCCGAGAGCCAGACGACCTCCTCCACGGGAATGCCGCGGAGCGCGCGCGCGTTGTCGGCGTCCTTGCTCGTCACGAGGACGATCGGCTGCAGCCGGAAGCGCGCTTTGAGCGAGGAGAGACGGGGAAACACCGGACTCTTCTGCAGCCACTCGACGACGGCAATGGAGCAAGCGGCGGTGGGGATCGCCCGCTCGAATTGCTCCCAGCGGTCGGTCGAGACGACCGGCGCGCTCCCGTCGAGCGCCGCCGTGACGCGCGCGCGATACCGCGCGTCGGCACTATAGAGAGCGATCATGGCTCGGGCCCCGCATATCCAACGCTGGTGCCGCGGGCCCCAGGGTGGGGCGGCACGTGAACGGCGCCGTCCAGCGGCGCCGCTGTTAAGGATGGGGGCCGCGGGGGGCGGCCCGTTATCGGTAGGTTACGAGTGGGCGACTCGGTAGTGCTGCCGGGGCGCCCCGGGTCAGGGCGCGATGAGACCCTGCCGGATGGCGTAGCGCACGAGGCCGGCCGTGTCGTGGATCCCGAGTCTCCGCATGATGCTCGCGCGATGCGTGTCCACCGTTCTCACCGACACCCCGAGCAACGCGGCCATCTGCTTGGTCGTCTTCCCCTCGGCGACGAAGCGCAGCACCTCGCGTTCCCGTGGACTCAGCGTCTCGGGCAGCGCCGCCCCCGCGAGACACGCGTCGACCACGACCCGCGCGGGCCCGGGACTCACGTACATCCCGCCCCGCGATACCTCGCGAATCGCCTGGACCAGGTCCTCCGCCGCCTGCGTCTTGACGACGAAGCCGCGCACCCCCACGCGCAGCGCGTCGCGCACCATCCGCTCCTCCGTGAGACCGCTCAGCAGGATCAAGCCCATCCCAGGAGCCGCAGCGGCGATCTCCCGCGCCGCGTCCACCCCGCCCAACACGGGCATGACCACGTCCAGCACCGCGACGTCGGGCCGCCGCTCGTGGGCAAGCCGGACCGCGTCGGCGCCGTTGACGGCCTGAGCCACGACCTCGAGCCCCCGCGCAGTCAGCAACGCTTGAATGCCCTCGAGGAACACCAGATGGTCATCCGCCACGAGCACGCGAACGCGCCGCCCCGCGGGCCGTGTGAGGCGGCTGCGCCGCCACTTGCGTCGCTTGGCTTCCATATGGATTGCGGCGTTGAAACGACCGTCGCTCGCGCGACCTGTCAAGGCAGCAGGCCTTGCCCCGGACAGCCCGCGGCGTAGGTTGAGCGTGCATATGACCGCCCCCCGGAAAGCGCCTCCCGGCTTCACGCTGATCGAGATCCTCGTCGTGATCATCGTGCTGGGACTGCTCGCCGCGCTGGTGGGTCCCCGTATTCTGGGACGCGTCTCGGAAGCAAAGAGCGCCACGGCGCGCACGCAGATCGAGCTGCTCGGGCTGGCGCTGGACAACTACCGGCTGGACAACGGCATGTACCCGACGACCGAACAGGGCCTCGCGGCGTTACAGGAGAAGCCCACGCGCGAGCCGCTGCCCCTCAACTGGCGCGGACCCTATTTGAAAAAGGCCGTCCCGCTCGACCCGTGGGCCCGCCCCTACATCTACAAGAGCCCGGGGGAGCACGGCTCCGCCGGCTACGATCTCTCCACCCTCGGCCGCGACGGGCAACCGGGCGGCGACGAGGAGGACGCTGACATCACGAGTTGGAAGTAGCACCCCCCGTCGCGGCTTGACCCGTCGTTTTGTACCGCTTGACACATTTCGCAACGCGCGGTATTTCAACCCGCAACATTCGACCGGCTCCTGACCGCTCCTGGTTGCGATGTCCGTCACGTTGCATCGGCGCCTCATCCTCACCGACTGCCGATATAGGCGGGGCGACGTGTCGCCCACGTGCGACACGACGCCAGTCCGACATCCTCCCGCCGTTCGATGCCATCACGAGCCAAGCTCCCGAGCGTCGCAGCGCATTACCACAACGCCTCCTCCACCGGCAGGAGGCGTGCGATGACGATCCGGATGACGCCACGACCTGAATCGGGAAAGGAGGTGGGGACTGGGCACACCAGCACCGCCACGCGTGATTAGAGGCGAAGCGGAGTGTGATCCAAGCACGAGTTCAACCGCTAGACCGAGGAAAGACCCATGCATACGAATCTTTTCCAGATGTGTAGCAAGGCCCGGCTGAGCCTGGCGGTGGTCGCAGTGTCCACCGTCGGCGTCGGCTGCGCGATCACGGATTATCGCGGCTGGCCGGAGCACAAGACGGCGGCGGAAGCGAAGCTGTGGGGCGATGAGATCGCCTTCCTCGGCTTCTCACCGGCGCTGGATGGCACGTACTCGTATACGGTGCAGTACAACTGCCGCGGGATGGGCATCAGCTGCCCCGTCACGATCACGAGCTACCGCAATCCTGTATTCGCCTCGTTCAGCCGCGACGGCATCGTGGACCGTGATGGCGACAACATCCAGGGAAAGTACGGCAGCCTGACGACCGCGCCGGCGACGCTCTCCGGCAAGTTCTCGACCGCCTTCGTCGCGTATGACGACGCGGACGGCTGCCAGTTCTACGGGATCCCCGGGAGCCCGCCGCTCAAGCAGAACTTCCTGAAACCCGACAGCATTCAGGCGGCCCTGTGCTTCAGCGGCCCGGGCGAGGAGGTGGACGCCGACCAGGACCTGCAGCAGAGCTTCAGCAGCGTGGGCGACCTGTTTGGGCAGATCTGGTCCGGGGCCCTCGGCCGTAGCTTCACACTCAACGTGAACGCGATTGAGCTCAACGGCGTGCGTGTCGACCTGACCAACACGCTCTCGATCGCGGCCGCCCAGAACGGCGAGCGGCCGATCAACTACGCGATTGACATGAGCTCCCCCGGCGGCAAGGACCTGATCCGCGCCATCCTCAACAACACGGCGAGCGGCCAGCCCGTGACGGTGGCGCTCGACTTCGCGGGTGGCATGCGCGTGGCGTTGCCGGTGTTCATGACCATGTCGTTCAACCACGACGCGCTGCAGAAGGCGCTGTAGTCAGGCACGGTGGCCGTCAAGGGCGAGGGGCCTGGCCTCTCGCCCTTTTCCCGTGCTCCTCATCGTCGCGGCGCTGGCCTGCCGGGAGCACGGGGCGGCGCGCCCGCCCGAAGCGAAACTCTCCCCCGGCTTGCGCCGGGCGCTCGCCTCCTCCCGCCCGGACGACAAACTGCCGGTCATGGTGGACCTGGCGACTCAGCTCGATCTCGATAGCCTCGGAGCGGCCCTGCGACGCCAGGGACTCGGCCGGCTGGAGCGTCGCCGCGTCGTCGTCACCGCGCTGCGGCGCGTGGCCGAGCAGAGCCAGGCGCCCCTCCGCCCCGTGCTCGAGCGTCTCAAGAAGCGGGGAGCCGTCGACTCCTATCGCGGGGTTGCGGTGGTCAACCGCTTCATCGTTGTCGCCACGGCCGCCGGCATCCGGGCGCTCGCCGAGCGGGGTGAGGTGGCGGCCGTGATCGAAGAGACCGCCGGCGGCGCCGAGATCCTTTCGCGCGGGGGCGTGCCGCGGCGCGCGCCGCGCGGGCGGTCGTCGTGGGCCCTCACGGCCATCGGCGCCGACCTGGCCTGGAAGCAGGGGCTGGACGGACGCGGGGTCGTCGTCGGCATCATCGACGCGGGGGCGAGCGCGGTGCACGAACAGCTCAAGGGGAACTTCCGCGGCGGAGACGGCGGGTGGTACGACCCCTCCGGCCGGGCCCCGAACCCGCGGGACGGGACGACGGGCCACGGCACGACGCTGCTGAGCGTCGCCGTGGGACGTAGCGTCCGGGGCCTCACGGTGGGCGTGGCTCCCGGCGCGCGGTGGGTCGCGTGCGCCGGCGTCCCCGGCGGCCGCTACGACAACATCGCCCTGACCGAGTGCGCCGACTGGATGCTGGACGTCGCGCAACCCGACGTGCTGCTCAACGCCTGGGTGCTCCCGACCCCCGGCTGCGACCGCTCGCTCGCGCGGATCGTGGACGCGTGGCGCGCGGCGGAAATCCTTCCCGTGTTCGCCGCCGGGAACAACGGCCCGGCGGCGCCCTCGGACGCATCGCCCGCGAACTACGCGTTCTCGGTGGGCGGCGTCACGCGGCGTGGCACTGCGTATCCCCGCTCGGGCCGCGGCCCCAACAGCTGCGACGCCTCGATTTACCCCAGCGTGGTCGCTCCCGCCGAAGACGTGCCGGCCGCGTTTCCGCTGGCGGGGACGACCTACATCCGGGCGAACGGTACGTCCGTCGCCGCCGCCGTCACGGCTGGTGCGGCGGCGCTGCTGCTACAGCGTTTTCCTGAGACGTCCGTCTCGCAGCTCGAACGAGCGCTGCGCGCCGGGGCGCGCGACCTCGGCCCGCCCGGGCCGGACAACACGTTCGGGTACGGACTGCTCTCCGTGCCCGGCGCCCTCGCGGCGCTGGCGCACTAGCGCCGTTCCAACTTGATCCGCCTACGAGCCGACAGTGACGAGCTTGGGCCGCCAGCCAATGCGGGCTGCCGATGACTTGGCGGGAATAGTTGGAACGGCGCTAGCGACCCCCGACCCGTCACATGATCTTGCCGGTGATCGGCAGCGTCAACTCCCGGAAGGCCGGATCGTTGGTCTCGATTCGCAGGGTCCCCCGGATGTCGCCGTGGGGCGCGCGGCGCTTCACGATGCTCACATTCACGAGGAAGCTCTCCCCCCGCTTCTGCGGCACGACCTCGACGTCGATGCACGGCACGTCGGTCGTGGCCTTGAGCACCTGGAAATCGGTCCCCCGGTACTTGCGGACCAGGACGATCTTGTCACCGACCCCCTGCATGTCGAGGTGGTCGTACGACACCTGTGAGAAATCGATCTTCGACAGGGACGTGCTCACGATGTCGTCGACGAAGGCTCGCCCCAGAATGGTCAACGTCCGGTACTCCGGACTGTCGGTCCGCACGGTGATGATGGCGGAATCCCGGCCCGGCGGGGTGGCGGGGTCGAGCGCGAGGGTGAGCCGGTAGCGCTGGCCGGCCTCGAGCGTTTCGGTGCGAACGTGGAAGTTCGCGTTGTCGGACGCGGCGCCGAGCAGCGCGAGCGGCCGATCCTGGTGGTTGATCACCAGCACCTCCTGGTGCGGGCCCTCACCCTTGACGGTGAAGAAGTACGCCCGCTCCCGCGGCGCGATCTCGACGGGAGCGACCACGCGGCCGCGCAGCTGCACCCACACCGGCCTCGCCCCCTCGTCGCGGAACCGCACCTTCGCGAACGCGTTCACCTGACCCTTCATGTACTTCGTGTAGAGGCTGACACGCACCCGTCCGTCCCCGCCCCCCGGCACCACCGAGTCGAGGGCGGTCGCCGTGGCGGCGGCGTACGACGTGACGACCGTGTCGACGGCAAGCGGGGCGCCCCGCTCGTTACGGAAGCTGAACACGTGCTCTACCGGCTGACCCTGCACCACGACGCCGAAATCGTACGCGGTCGTGCGGACCGGCCCGCGGTCCCCGGAGGACGCTCGCGACCGGAGGGCCAGCATGGCCGCCGCCACCGCGCTGAGGGCGGCGAGGACGGTGACCGTGAGCCTGATCGGCTTGTCGAACATGGCTTCCTTGCGGTGAAGAGTGACCGTTACAGATCGCGTTCCGTCCAGAAGCGCACCGTGAGGACCGGTCCGTCGACGTCGAAGACCGCCTGGATTTCGTGGGTGAGGGGGTGCCCCGCCTCCCATCCCCGACTCACGATCAGCACGCGCCGGGGCGACGTCGTCAGATGCCCGATGTCGGCGGCTCCCCACGCGCCGCCCGCGCGGTGGAGGACGCTCCACACCGTCGCCGGCGAATCGAAGATCGTGCCGCGCTCCCGCTCGGCCGCGAGCACCCGGGCGCCCGCGGGCCCGACCCCCGCCATCGCCGCGAGCACCGGCCCCGGCGCCGCGTTCACATCCACCCGGCCGTCGCTCTGCACCGTGACGAAGGGGGCGAGCAGGGCGGCGAGGGAATCGGAAAAGCCCAGGACGTGGGTGAGCTCGCTCAGATTCTCGAGCGGCCGATTGGTAGGCCTGAAGGGAGAGCCGGCGCGCGCGTAGTCCGCTGCCTCCGCGCCGTTGGGCCGCACCAGATCGTCGGCGTCGCACCAGTCCTGCAGCGCGTCGGCCAGGGCGGCGGCCCGCCGCGCGTCCACGAACTGGCCCAGGAAGGCGACGAGCATCGGGCCGTCGGCCCCGTTCAGGTCGAGCCGCGCGTTGAGATCGACGACCACGGCCTGGAAGCGCGTGGCGCCCAACACCTCTTCCCGGCGGGACGCCGCCGCGCCCGTGAGGCGCCGGAAGACGAGCACCCGGTCCTGGGGCGTCTGCGCCGCCCGGAGCGCGCGCTGCAGCCGGAGCTTCGTCGCGATGACGCCGCTCTCCGCGGCATACCGCGCCGCGACGCGTGCCCGCAGGTTCACCACGACGTTCGACTCCGCCCGCACCACCGCGCCGACGCCGACGGCGATCGCGCCGAGCACGACGATGAGCCAGAGCACGAGCATCAGCGCGACGCCGCGGCGACTCACTGTACACCTCCGAGGGGCAGCGCGAGGCGAAGCGGCGGGCCGGCGGGACCGGAGTCCGTCCAGAAGGTGAGCGCGACCGCCGGCGGCACGAGCGCCGGGAACACCCACCGCGTGGTCCACTCCCGCGGCTGCGACATCCCGAGCACACGAATGTCGAGCCCCGTAACCCCCGGCAGGCGCACCACCAGGGGCGTCGGCGCCGCGAGCCCGAGCGGCACGGCCTCGAGCGACACCCCCTCGGGAGACGGCTCGAGCGTCACGACCCAGTCGGCGTCCGCGGTGAGCGGCGGGAGCGCGCCCGCCGCGATGAAGGACAGCCGGTCGCGCGGGCGCCCGGCCGCGTCGCGATACTCCTCCAGAGTAAAGGCCTTCTCCCCGAGCGTCCGCGCGGGCCGGGCGTTGCGCAGCGCGTCCGCGAGCGTCGCTCGGAAGGCGCGCGCCGCTTGCAGGGCGAGCCGGCGCTCCCGCAGTCGCGCCTGCGTGTCGGCCCCCGCCGCCGCCGCACCGTACACGAGCAGCGCGACCACGCCCGCGAGCACGATGGCGACGAGCAGCTCCAGCAGCGTGAACCCGGCGCAGGAGCAACGGGCGCTCACCGGACCTCCACCAGCCGGTTGAGCGTCACGCGGCCGCCGCCGGGCAGGGTCACCACGACCGTCACCAGCCGCAGGCTGTCGTCCCACGCCCGCGCCTCTCGCGTCTTCCGCGTAGGCGACGGCCTGCGACCAGCGCTCGGAGTCGCCGGCGAGGCGTGCCGAGCTTTGGAACACGGCGAGAAAGCCGAGCACGACCAGCCCCAGGATGACCAGCGCAACCATCGTCTCGAGCAACGTCAACCCGCCCCGCCTCACGGCGTCTGGACCTCGCAGGTGAGAGGCTCGAGGGTCACGGCGCGGGCAGCGGCGGCGGCGCTCCGCACGTCGAAGGCACAGGTCCCGATCGGCGACACCACGAGGGTGACCGGGACCGCGAGGAACGGCGGCAGGTGCCCGGTGGCGAGCGTCCCTTCGAGGGGGTTGGCCCCGCCCTCTATCCGCCACGCGCCCGTGGGATCGATCTTCAGGTATACGACTTCGCCGCGGCGCGCAGCGGCCTCGCGCGCGCTCCCGATCACCGTCTTGAGAGCGGACTCGTCGTGGCGGGGCGGGAGCAGCGCAGGCACTACCAGGGCGGCCGCGAGGCCCATGAGGATGAGCACGACCAGGATCTCAACGAGCGTGAACCCACGTCGCATGCGTCGTTCCCCGAAGGACGTTACGGGCACACGGGCCGGCAGGACGGTTGCCGGCCCGTGTCGGGTATTCTACGAACCTGCAACCGCCACGCTAGCCGTGTGTCATTGGCAACTTCCGGACGTCCCCGTCTGGACCTGGCAGGACAGGCTGCTCGTCTGGCCGCCCGCGTCCCGGACCGTCACCTGCACGGTGTACTTGCCAGGGGTCTTGAACACATGGTTCACCGCTGTGCCGCTGCCGGGCGCGCCGTCGCCGAAGTTCCACGTGGTCGACGTGATCCCGCCGTCGTCGGTCGAGGTGCTGGTGAACCTGCATCCCTTGCCGCCGGGCTGGCCGCACGTCCATGTATAACGGGCCGTCGGCGGGTTGCTGAGCGGCGTCGTCGCGTCGGCCACATTCGAGTAAGAACTGCCGCTCGCGTTAAAGGCCTCGATCTGGTAGCGGTACAGCGTGTTCTCCGTCAGCCCGATGTCCGAGTAGGCGGTCGTGTTGGGACCCACCGCCGCGACCGCTCCGAAGTCGAAGCACCCGGCGCCCTGGCAGCGCAGGATCCGGAACCCCACCTCGTTGTCCGAGTTGTCGGTCCAGGTGAGGTTGATCCGGCTGTACGACACCACCGTGGCCGTCAGATCGCTCGGGGCGTTGGGCGCCGGGGGCGGGGGAAAAGTGGTCGCTTCAGCTTCGTTCGAGTAGCCGGAGTTGCCGCCGCTGTTGAAGGCCCGGACCCGATAGCGGTAGGTCGTGCTCACGCTCAGGCCGGTGTTGTTGTACGCCGTCACGCCGGCGCCCACGGAAGCGATTTCCCCGAAGGTCGTGCAGCCCGCGCCGGTGCAGCGCTCGATCTTGAACCCGTCCTCGTTATTCGAGTTGTCGGTCCACGCGAGATTGATCTGCGTGGAGGACACCGCGGTCGCCGTGAGGCTGCTCGGGTCGGCCGGCGGCGCAGGCGGCGGTCCGGCGCTGAAGTCCTTCGTGTAGACCAGCAGGTTGGGCGTCCCCGACGGATTGCCCGTGATCTTGCCGGGCGTCGCCGCGTTCTTGATCGCCTGCCCCACCTCGGCCGGAAGCGCGCTCGGGTGCCCTTCGAGGTACAGCGCCGCGCCCCCGGTGACGTGTGGCGAGGCCATTGAAGTACCGCTGATCGTGTTGGTGGCGGCGTCGGAGCTGTTCCAATCGGACGTGATGCTGACGCCCGGCCCGTACAGGTCCACGCAGCTACCGTAGTTCGAGAACCCGGCCTTGGCGTCGTTCTGGTCGCTCGCCGCGACCGTCAACGCGTCGGGGGCGCTCGACGGCGAGAAAAAACAGGCGTCGAAGCTGCTGTTGCCGGCCGCGACAGCGTACGTCACGCCGTCCGCAATGCCGTTCTCCACGGCGTCGTTGAGCGCCTGATCGAAGAAGCCGCCCAGGCTCATGTTCGCCGCCGCTGGCTCACCGGCCTGGTGGTCGGCGGTGACCCAATCGACGCCGGCGATGACGCCATCGCTCGAGCCGCTTCCCGAGCAGTCCAGCACCCGCACGGCCACGAGCGTGACCGCTTTGGCGACGCCGTAGGTGCTGCCGCCCACGGTCCCAGACACGTGGGTGCCGTGCCCGTTGCAGTCGTCGGTGCCGTTGCCATCGCCGACCTCGTCCACTCCAGGCACCGCGCGCCCGCCGAAATCGCTGTGGGTCTGGCGGATGCCGGTGTCGATGATGTAGACCTTCACGCCCACTCCGGTGGCGTTGTAGGTGTAGAGCTGGTTGAGCGGGAGGTCGTGCTGGTCCAGCCGGTCGAGTCCCCAGGTTGCGTTCGGCTGGTCGGTGATGGCGTGCATCATCTGGTTCGGCTCGACGTACGCCACCAAGGGATGCCGCGCCAGCGCCGCAGCGGCCGCGTCCGACAGCTCGGCCGAGAAGCCGCGCAGCGCGTGGGTGTACGTGAAGCGCAGCGTGCCACGGTGCGCCGCCACCAGATCCCGCGCGATCGCGCTCACGTCCTGGGCCGCCGGCCTCAGGACGACGATGTACTGCCCGGGGATGACGTTCGCCGAGGGCGCCCTCCCCACTTCCGCCGGCAGACGCGCGTCTCGGCCAGGAGCCGTGGGGGTACGTGCCTCCTGACATCCCGCTGCAACGATGACCGCCATCAGGGAGAGGGTCAGTCTGCTCATCGATCAATCCTCCGACGGGGGGCCGGGGGACACATATCACCAAATTCCAAGGCCCGCAAGACAAACCGGCCGGAGCACCGTCACCGTGCGGATCAGCTGGAACTGCACGGTGAACGTCCGTGAGCCATCCGGTTTACGGTTACCTCGACGGTCTTCTCGAGCGTCCACGACAGCTCGGTATCCGTCGTGCGCGCCGAGAAGGTGAGCCCGTCCGCGGAAACATCGAGGGTCGCGCTCTGGGCGGTCAGGCGTCGAGCACCGCATCCGCCTCGATCTCCACCAGCATCTCGGGCGCCACGAGCCCGGCGACCGCCACGAGGGTGCTCGCCGGGCGAATGTCCCGGAAGACCTCACCGTGCGCCCGGCCGACGCGCTCCCAGTCGGCGATGTTGGTGAGGTACATGCGGGTCCGCACCACGTCCCGCAGAGAGGCGCCGGCCTCCGCCAGCGCGCGCTCGATGTTGCGCAGCGCCTGCACCGCCTGGACGTACGCGTCGCCGATCCCCACGATCCTGCCGTCCGGCCCGGTGGCGGTTGTGCCCGCCACGTACACGGTGGATCCGACGCGCACCGCACGGGAGTACCCGACGACCGGCTCCCATGGTGCCCCGCTCGAGACGTTGTGGCGCGACATGCGTGAAACCTACACGCCCCCCAGTGGCGTGGGCACGCATCCTCCAGTTATTCTCGATAACCGGATAGCCCAATGTCCATCAGGGAGGCACCGCCAATGAACCCAGCTCGCCATTCTACAGCCGCGGCGCTCCTGGTCGCGGCGCTGGCGCTCTCATGCTCGAGCGCACCCGACCAGTTCGGGGGCGCCGCCGCCCCGGGATCTCCGGACGCCGTCGTCGTGGGCGATTGGGGCGGCCCCCATGCGGGCCTCAGCGCGGTCACGACCGGGGCCACAATCGAATTCGACTGTGGGCGCGGCAGCATCAGTGAGCCGCTGCAGCCCGACGCGCAAGGCCACTTCGACCTGCCCGGCGTGTACGTCGCGGCGCAGGCCGGCCCGGCGGCACCGATCGAAGAGAACGGGCAGGCGGCCCGCTACACGGGACAGGTGAATGGCGGGTCGCTCACATTGACCGTCACCAGCGCCGCAGCGGGCGAAGCGTTGGGGCCGTTTGTCCTGAGCCGCGGCGCGACCCCTCGACTCGTTCCCTGCTTATAGCGCAGCACAGGCCGCCATCTCCGTTCTGGAAATGGCGGCCTCGCGTTACTGTGCCTTGACCTTCTGGAAGAACACGTCCGTCTGCGGGTGCGTGACCCCCGACAGCGGATCGAGCACGTTGACGGGGTGCGTCACCACGTTGCGGGTGTCGCCCCAAACCGTGTACACCGAGCCGTTCGCGGTGGCCACGCCCTGATACTCTCCCAGGGCATAGCAGGCCACGATCGTCCGATCGTAGTTCGTCGTCGTGGTGGCTGTGAGACGGTTGTTGCTGGGCGGCAACCTGCTGGCGGTGCCGCTGACGCGCACCGTCCGATTAGCCGGGAACGTGGCTCCCCGGTCGTGGGAGTTGGCCATATCCAGGTCCACGGTGCTGTCGGCGTGCTGCGTGTAGTAGGTGATATGCACGTCATTCGGGTCCGCATCGAGCGCCAGCGCGGGGAGCACGTGGTGGCCGTCACCAGCCACGGTGGGGTTGACCTGCATTGGCGCGGTCCAGCTGCCCCCGCCATCCTCGGACCGGACGAAAAGGATGTTGGATCCGGAGTTCGGGTCCCCGAACACGAGGCTCGTGGAGTTCGACCAGGCGAGGTACAGCACGCCGTTGCGCGCCGCGAACGCGGGCTGGATGGTTAGCCGGGTCGCCTGGACAAAGGTCCGCAGGCCAAACCGCCCTGGAGTGAACGCACCGGCGCGAATCGCCAGGCGGACTCCCCCGCTCCGGCAGTCGACGAGCTCGCCGGGCTGGGTCACCGTCAGCAGCGTCGGATCCGGCGCGCTCGCGTCGTTGAAGCTCAGGAAGCTGAACGTCTCACCCGCGTCGTCGGAGGCAAGCACCTGGATGAAGTCCTGGTCGGTGTTGCTGAAGCGCGCGAACGGTATGTACAGCCGGCCGGTGACGGGATCGACGACGGGGTTGGTGAACTGGAGTGAATTCTGCGGATGCGACGGGGTCGGATCCTGCGTCGGCGCGAAGATGGTCTTCGTGGTCCAGGTCGCGCCGCCATCCGTGGACCGTCCGAAGCGGAGCTGCTGGCCGGTCGACTGGAAGCTCGTCCAAGTGACATAGACGTTGTCGCGATTCCGGTTGAGAGGATCGGGCCCCACGGCCATCCAGTCCTTGTCGGCGCCGTTGTCCTGCTGCACGAGCACGGCATCGCCCCAGCTGCCGCCGCCGTTGGTGGACTTGTTCACCTGGATGGTAGCGCGCCCGGTCGCATTCGCGCCGAGCCCCGAGTAGTAGAAGTTGCCGTGGCGGTCGGCGGCGACGACCGGGTCGCCGAACGTAACGGCGCTGCCAGGCAGCGGAGGCACGAAGCCGCTGGTCCAGGTTTCCCCACCGTCGTTGGACGCCGAGAACGCCGACAGCAAGCGCCTGGTGAACCGGAGCGTGCCGTCGGGGAACAGCTGGAGTGGCTGGTTCGCCGAGCTGTTGTAACCCGCTACGAGAGTCCGCCCGAAGGCGGCGAGGGACGTTTCGCTTTGGGTGAATTCGATGAAGGGTCGAAACCCGGCGAAAATCTGCACGTTATCGAGACTACCATCATTGCCCTGGACGTTGAGACCCCGGAGCTGGATCGAGGGGACGACGCTCTCACCCGAAACGGGGCTGATCTCGTTGGCCCCCATCGCATTCCCGTTCTCGGCGAGCTCGTCCGCGAGCTGACGACCGAGGGAGCGCAGGTCGACGTCAACGCCGTTCTTCTTTACATGCGTCTTCGGAGCAGCCTCTCCCTGCGCTCCTGCCACACTCCATGACCCGCCACACGTGAGTACCGCCGCGAGCACCACTACGGTGAGACGTGTCGTCGAACCCATGCCTTCTCTCATGACCCTCGCTCCTTTCCAAGGTGCCCGAGTCATGTACGTCGCACTTTGAAATGTGTCAAGGGTCACAAGGGCGCTGGACCTGGCGGCATGCGGCGACTGGCGCCACAATCTGGAGCAACGCGAGAGGGAGGGAGCCATGACCGAAAAAGAGCAGTTCCTGGGCGCACTGGAGAGGGAGATCCCGACGACGATCCGCGTGCTCAAGGCGTTTCCGAGCGCCAGGGGAGACCTGAAGCCGCACGCCAAGTGCAAGGCGGCGAAGGAGCTGGCGTGGATGTTCGTGACGGAGCAGAAGGCGAGCGAGCAGGCCCTGGACGGTCGGATCGAGTTCGGCAAGATGCCGCCGGCGCCCGGCACGCTGCCGGA
>WNGL01006040.1_pt1 | contig 15921 bp, 9 predicted proteins | sample 5400591 | NCBI WGS metagenome assembly WNGL01 (sample SAMN13153377, study PRJNA577476) | soil metagenome | isolation source: 80 cm soil or saprolite under Garry oak tree replicate 1 | place: USA:California | collected 2016-06-15
GAGCGGTCACCTTGGCTTCAACCTCTTCCGGCGCGAGTAATTTCCTGGCTTCATGGAAGACCCAATCGATGTCTTCCTGATAGTGGCGCACGGCGCTGGATTTCACCGCCGCATCCTTGATAAACCAAAGATTGAAATTGATCGACATCTGCGACCGCGGGTAATATTGTCCAACATGCTCGGCCAGAGGTTTGCCGTCGATGAAATACTTCACCTTGCCGCCATAGACCTGGGTTACGAGTGTATGCCACCCGGCAATAGTTCCATTGCTGGTGTTAAAGACGTTGTCTTTTTTCCAATTCGGTTCCGGGCTGAAGGTCCGCCAGGAAGTCACATACAACGTAGGCCCCGCAATGCCCCAGCCGCCATTCGGCAGATACTCGAAATCCAGCTCGCTGTAGTCAGGATCCCATGGCGCCTTCAGAGGGCTAATCGTGTAGAAGCTCTCAACGAGTTGATCCCCGCTGGGTCCGTCCGTCGGCACATCAACAAAACGGACCCGAGCGGCATATGTGCCCTCGAGGTATTTGCGTTGGTGGCAAATCTGGGTTTGATGGGTATTGGATCCGGTACCGTCGGTGGAAGAGATCATGCGCAGTAGGCGATTGCCGCGCTGATCCTGATCAGCAGGAAATGAGACTCCCTCATTTCCCCAGGTTGCACCCGGCACTCCCGGCCACCCTGCCGCAGTACGAATGATCCAGCCGTGTTTTGCGAGCTGCTTATAGTTCGAGTAATTAAAGTCGTCGAAGAGCGTTTGTGAAGACACCTTCGCACGCTGACGCGCCTGTGAAACAGCCAGTTGCTCGCCGGTTAATCGTTGTGCAAACGAGGGAGCAGTAAGCCCGTTGAGTAAAGCAAGACTCCCGCTTCCTATTGCGAAGAGGAGACTGACGTATCGTCTGGTCCGAAACAACATCACAGAACTCCTCGAGCCTGGTGCTGCTGGTTAATTTTTGCCCCGCCGTGGAACGACTAGGATTCTTTCCGAAGTCTCGCCGCGGGTCAAGGATTAAGGCGACTACGTCGAAAGCTGTTTTTACTTTGAGGTTGCCCTCGTGCTATCGATTGCCGTTCGCCTCCGATTACCGTTGGCAAAGTCCTCACGTTGAAATGATTTAAACAGAGCGAGGTCAGCACAATTGCGTTGGAACGGCCTGAGGATCTTATAATCCCTGACCATGAGCAACTCCGCTTTATCCCCGGGGCCGGACCAGTCCACCAATAGCCTGGATCGACAACAGCTCCATCTCAGCCTGCACCACGTTACGATCCTGGTCCGCGATCAGGATCGAAGCCTGCGATTCTACCTGGACCAACTCGGGTTCAGCCTGGTCGTTGATGCCCGCCTGGAATCCGGTGATCGCTGGACAGCGGTTGCTCCTCCGGATGGCACCGCGATCCTTGCGCTCGTTACTCCGAAGCCCGACTCAGAGGAATACAAGCTCATTGGCCGGAGCACGGACATCATTTTTGTGACCGAGGACGTCGCGGCCAAATTCCATGAATGGCGCGAGCGCGGGGTTCGCTTTCATCATCCGCCGCAGACACCACGCTGGGGCGGTACCTTCACCCGGTTTGAAGACCTGGACGGGAACTCCTTCGGCCTTGCGGGCCGGGACGAGGTGAGCGAGCAAATCGAAGCGCAACGCCGCGCCGTTGCCGAGAAGCTGGAAGCGGAACGCCGCGCCGACCAGGAACTCGAAATTGCAAAACAGGTACAGGCAAGGCTCTTTCCCCAAACGCTGCCCGCCCTTCGCACGCTCGACTATGCGGGTATTTGCATTCAGGCTCGCTCGGTCGGTGGCGACTACTATGATTTTCTTAATCTGGGTCCACAACAGCTCGGGCTAGTGCTTGGCGACATTTCAGGGAAGGGAATTGCTGCGGCCCTTTTGATGGCCCATCTTCAAGCGAATCTGCGCAGTCAGTCTGCAATTGCCCGGGATCAACCGCGGCGCTTCTTACGCTCAGTGAACCAGCTCTTTTACGAAAACAGCACTGACAGCGCCTATGCGACTCTCTTCTTTGCCGAATACGACGACAAAACGCGGCGCTTGCGCTATGCAAATTGTGGACATCTTTCCGCCCTTGTTCTCCGCAGCGATGACACTCTTGAGCGGCTCGATTCCACAGGCACAGTCCTGGGACTCTTCAGTGAGTGGGATTGCTCGATTTCGGAGCTCGAGATCTTTTCAGGAGACACGCTCGCACTATACACTGACGGCATAACTGAATCATTCAACAATGCCGGCGACGAGTATGGAGAACAGCGTCTCATTGAAGTCTTGCGGCGAAACCGTGACTTGTCTTCAGAGGCCCTGCTTGCGTCGATCGTTGAGGACGTCCAGCATTTCAGCCCTCACGAACAGCACGACGACATCACTTTAATAGTTGCCAAATGCACGGAAGATCAATAGCGGTGGGTTCGTCTTTTGAGAGGTGTGCAACCGTTAACAATCACGCCTCTTCCCATCGGATCCAGCGCGGCGCGGAGTCTTTTATGAATCGCCGCTGGATCACAGACACTCCTGAACCCTTGAATACACGCGGTCGCTGATCGTCCTTGCATCTGCCTCACACTCTGCCTCAGCAATCACACGGACGATCGGCTCAGTATTTGAGCCTCTCACCAGAAACCAACCGTTGGGCAAACTTACTTTCACCCCATCGCGGAGATCCATCGGATACGCCGCGTACTCCTGACGAAGCATTCTGAGCACTATGGAGATTTTATCTGAGGGGCAAACCAGTTTCTCTTTGATCATGACGAACCGCGGCAAGGTACTTATCAACTCGGTAATCGCCTGACCAGTTTCCGCCAAGAGATGGAGGATGAGGGCCATGCCAACCAGGCTATCGCGCGCAAAATTGAGGCGCGGATAAATGACGCCGCCGTTACCTTCGCCGCCAATTACGGCGCTTTGTTTCTGCATTTCTTCAGTGACATTGACCTCGCCGATCTTCGATTGAAAAAATGGACAACCAAACCGGCTGACGACTTCCTGAAGCGCGGACGTAGTTGATAGATTTGCCACGACTGGGCCAGGATTCTTGCCGAGAGCGTTAACAGTCGCCAGCAGGAGCGTGTACTCCTCACCAATCGCTACGCCGTTCTCTGAAACTGTCGCCAGGCGATCGGCATCCATGTCCTGGGCAAAGCCAATGTCGGCCTGATGCGCTTTGACTGCGGCGCACAGGTCTCCAAGATTTTCCGCCAGCGGTTCTGCCGGACGAGGAAACGATCCGTTGGGGGTTACATTAATCGCGATGACTTCAGCACCCAGCGCTTCAAGCAGCTTTGGACCCACCAGTGAACCAGCTCCATTGCAGGCATCAAGAACTACACGTAGCTTTTTCTTGCGCGTTGGTAGTGTTCCCAAGACCTCTATGATCGTTTGAATATGCAGATCAGTCGCTCCGGAAAGCTCGGCCACTTCACGCATCTCCGCGCCCCCGACGCGCGTGTATTCGCCCTGGTGATAAATATCCAACAGTTCGCGGGCCTGACCGGTGTTTAGAAAAAACCCGCCCTCGCCAATGAACTTCAGTGCATTCCATTCGGCTGGATTGTGGCTTGCGGTAATCGCAATGCCGCCATGGGCGCGATGATGACGGACAAGTAGTTGAATGGTCGGCACGGGACACATACCGATATCGATGATGCGGCACCCGCTCGAGAGCAGGCCCGCGATGACTGCCTGTTTGACCATTTCCCCTGAGGTACGGGGATCGCGCCCGATGACAACTGTGCGCTGGCCGACATATGTGCCGAACGCTTGCGCAAAACGCGTCAGCAGCGTGGGCGTCAGAGACTCGCCAATGACTCCGCGCACACCGGAGATACTGATTTTGAGAGATGGTATCGGCCGCATAACTTAGTGAACCAATCTGTCGCGCGCCCAATCAAGCAGGCGGCGAGCCTTCGTCGCATCCTCGCCTTCGACAATAACGCGAATTATGGATTCCGTGTTGGAAGCTCGCACGTGTATCCAACCCTCGGGTAAATCTACCTTAATGCCGTCCGTCAAATCATCGGGAAAGTGCTCGCGCTCGATCGCGACGCGAAAGTCTTGCAGGACCGAATAGAGGCGATTGGGTTCCACCGGCAGGTTGTGCTTCAACATGAACAATCGAGGAAGTTGGTTAACGAGGTTCGAGACCGGTTCGCCCGTGCGCGTCAGGCCTTCGAGAATGAGTCCCACGGCGGCGGCGCTGTCGTGGGTCAAATGGACTTGCGGAACCGTCACGCCTCCGCTGCCTTCGCCCCCGAGGATTCCGTTATGTTCAAGCATGGCTTCAGAGATATAAGTCTGTCCGACCTGCGTCCGCACAACACGTCCTCCATAAGGCGTAGCGATTTTTTCTATAGCACCGGTGGTCGAAACATTCGTCACTATCACGCCGGCGCCCTGTGCGAGACGAATATGGGTGGCCAGGGCCAAGGTCGATTCTTCTGAGAGTGGGTCGCCCAGTTCGGTCACGATCCCCAGGCGCTCTCCATCAGCGTCATGAGCGAAACCAATGTCGGCATGGCCCGCCTTAACAACCGCACTAAGCTGGGCCATGGTCTCTGGCGTTGGTTCCGGCCGATGCGGAAATGCACCCGTAGGATCGTCATTGATCGCCAGAACTTCGCAGCCGAGTTCCGCCAGCCAGCGCGGGATAAGTAGCGAACAAGCACCGTTACAACAATCGACCGCAACCTTGCAGCGGCGTGCCTTAATAGTGCTGGTGTCAAAAGCGTTCATTAACAATCCGATGTGGTGTTCGATTGGGTCCTGATGTTGGATGGCGGGCTGGATCCTGTTCCACGTGGCCTTGGCAAACTCTCCCTGATGGAAAATGTCCAAAAGCTCTTCGGCTTGCGCGGGATTCAAATAAAGACCATCACCACGGACAAACTTCAGCGCATTCCATGGCGCAGGATTGTGGCCGGCCGTGATGGCAACTCCTCCGTCAGCCTTGAGCCAGGCCACAGCCAATTGCAGGCTGGGGGTTGGACAAATGCCGAGATCAATTACCTCGCAACCCGCAGCTAAAAGTCCGGCCACTACTGCGGAGCGCACCATTGGCCCTGATAATCTGGTGTCACGACAAACCAGAATGCGACCACTGTCGAGATAGGTGGCAAAGGCCTGGGCGAATCCGGCTGCAACCTCGGGAGTGAACGTTTCGCCGACGATGCCGCGCACGCCCGTGATGCCGATTTTCAGCGGTTTCATGATGCGGCTTATTGCTTCTTATTAGCTGCTAAAGGAATCTTGATCGATACGCTATTCCAGCCTTCGACCTTCAGAAATGCAGGCGCGTTGCCCAAGTCCTTGACTTTATAAGTTGCCGTAACCTCCCGGCGCTCGCCGGGCAGCAGAGAGACGTAGTTGTCCTCCCAAACCACCGGCAGGACATCTCGCTCATCAGTTCCGTGTTTTATCTGGAGATGAACAAAGAAAGCGAGATTGTGACTGGGATTTGAAATGCTCACGTGCGCAATCTCTTCGCCGCCGCGACGCACGGCCCGGCCAGCCACGGCCAACTTCACAGGGGGAAGTTTTTCGAGTTGGGTCATGTCGGCATACGAACTCACCGGTGTGTAGTACCACTTGGTTTTCGCGTTATCGAGCACATCATCTGTTGTCGACAGCCAGTAAAAGTTGGAACTAACGATCTGACCAGTAGAGTTTTGCAGCGTAAGCTTCAGAAAATAGGTCGCTGACAGGTCTTGTATTTGCGGAATGGAGAAAGCTTTAAGGTTACTATCCGCGGCCAGGTCTACCTCAGTCGCTTTGGAAAACTTTTCCGCCAGATTGAGATCAAACACCTGCGCCGTCAACTTCAGTTTTGGCTGCGGTTGATGGGTAGTATTCACTGCCACGACGCTTTTGTCGTCGTAGGAATATTGCACGTGAATCGGCTCGCAGGCCTTCTTGGTTCCAAAGTAGCCGCCGGCAGGCATCAGGTAGTAGTCATAAAGATGCCAGATCAAGGAAGGCCAGGCGTTGTTCAGCATCCATTGAATCACTCCGGTCGAGGTGTACCGGTTGCCGGCGTAGGCTTCAAACATCGCCCGCTGGCCTTCGTAGGTCATCAATTGTGACTTGAGCGCGTAATCCCGCACATCTTTGGCCGCGCCGTAGCGGCTATTCAGAGCGTCAGTAAAGACCTTAATGTTTTTGAACTGCCCGCCGCCGGCGTGATAGTTCCAATACTCATCGATGGGCCAGAGATGTTCTTTGGGTATCATCCGCTGCAGGCTCTCAAGCGGAGGCACCGCCGGTCCGGGGCTGATCTCGGTCGCGAATCCATGAGCGCCGCCGGCCTCTTTATCCAGCAGCCAGTAGGAAGCGGGCACCCATTCGTAAGGTCCTTCCATTTTGACTCCGGTGACGCCACTGAACTCGGCCTTTTTTGCCGTCGCCGACGAAATGAAGGGATTGGGCCACTGATATTTTTTGAGAATGTCTACGTACATCTGTTCGACATCGGCAGGCGGCGGATTGTCGCTGCCGTTCAACCATACCAACACGCTCGGATGGTTTCTCAAGCGCCTGATCTGATCCGCCTGTGATTTGGCAGCAATGTCATAGTCCTCTTTATCCCACACTGGCCCTTCCTTGTAATCGTTCCGATGCTGCCAGTGCTCCCAATGCGAGCAGCAGCACCACCCGGCCATGATCAAAATTCCATATTCGTCGGCTAGATCGAAAAAGTAATCGGGCTGAAGTTGTCCTTCCAAACGAATCGCATTCAAGTTCATGTCTTTGACATACTGAAACTCCGTTCTCAATCGCCCAGGCATAAAACGAAGAAACATATCTGAGGCCCAGCCGCCACCACGGATCAGTACATTCTGGCCATTGACTTTGAAGACGCGGTGATTTTGAGCATCCAATTCGGAGGTGATCTCTCGAATGCCAAAGCGCGTAGTCTGGCGATCAGAGACTTTGCCGTCTGCTGTGAACTCCATCTCCAGACGGTAGAGATCTTGCGCGCCCAGATGCACCGGCCACCAGACACGTGGATGAGCAATGTTGAGTTCGGGAAACTGCTGAGGCGTGAAGGAAACGGACCTGGTTTCCTGAGGCCCGAGTTTGACTCGCTGCGAGAAGCGAAGACCTTCGATGCGCCCACTCAACAAACCTTCAACTTCATGATCGCTGGTGTTGTGAGCCTCGGCATTGACGGTCAGATGGGCGGTCTCAAGTGCCGGCAGATCGAAGTGCGTGACGGCCTGTGGATAACGGAGCGTTACCGGCCCGCTGCTGGTGAGATAAACTTCACGGAAGATGCCCATGTTCTTATCCGGCGGCATGGGGCTCCAATCGACCCAGGTCCAGCCGAGATCATCGGGCTGTTGCGGGAAGACTTCAATGGCCAGAGTATTCAATCCTGCGCGCGCCGTGTCGCGGATGTTCAGCTCATGCAGGCGAAATGTGCCGGCTATCTGGTCGGAAGTGGCAATCTGTTGACCATTGAGCCAGACGTTCGCCCGAAAGTTGACGCCATCCAGATGCAACCAAATGTTTCGATCACGATAGCCGGCCGGCAAGCGAAATTCAGTTCGATACCACCAGGAAACGCGGAAGGGACTGTCTTCCGGCATCGGCCGCAGCGAGAAGTTTGCGCCGATTGGATAACTGCAACCCGGCATCAGTCTTAGATTCATGCCGACGAAAGGATCAGAATAAACTTTGTCCTCAACCAGAGTGCCGACGACCGTAGAGGGAGCGGTCGCCGGATACCAACTCTTCGGCTGGAACTGATTCTGCGAGATAGCATCGCCTTTCTCCTGGACCTTGGCGGAAGATTGAATGGTCCAGCCTTGGCGCAGAAACGTCTTATCAAGACGCGGCTGCTGGCGTTTGTTCTGCGGAATCGCCGGCGCATTAAGTCCGAGGAGTGAAATGACAAAACCTAAGCTCAGTAGTCTAAACATATTGGACCTATTAATCATCTGTATCAGGTACGTCAGAAGCAAACGGCCACCGCTTGGTATACCACGACCATACAAAGAAAAAGACTGCGCCCAAAGCAAGCGTACCCAGACCAAGCAAAATCACCGGCCATGCCGTAGTCGCGAAGATGAATATCCAACCGATGAGCGCGACCAGACAAGGAAGCGGGTACAACCACATCTTATAGGGCCGGCGCATGTCCGGCGCACGTTTTCTCAGCAGTATGAGCGCGAGAATCTGGCCGATGAACTGCACCAGAATGCGGGTTGAAATTAGCGCGTCAATAACAGTATCCAGCGAAAAGAAACTGCAAATGATCGAGATCACCCCCAGCACGATCAGCGCGACATATGGAAATCGCTTTGTGGGATGAAGTCGCCCGAACACTTTGAAGAAGTAACCATCAAGCGCGGCTGCGTAAGGAATTCGCGAGTAGCCAAGCAACAGCGCGAAGACCGAACCGAACGCCGTCCAGAGCACCATCGCCGTGAAAACCGTCGCTATCCTGGTGCCGTAGATCTTTTCCATCATTGCGGAGACCAGGAAGGCGGATTCGGGGTGCTTGTCCCAGGGAACAAATTCTCGCCAGGGGACAACACCAATAACCGAAAGATTGATGGCCAGGTAAATGATGGCGACGGCAATCACACTGATGATGATCGAGCGGGGTATGGTCCGGCCCGGATCCTTCACTTCATCGCCGATGTAACAGATGTCGTAATAACCGAGGTAGTCGTAGATGCCGACGCGCGAGGCGGCGCCAAGACCGAAAAGGAATCCGAGCGAAAACGTAAATGCACCCGGAGGGAAATCAAAAGCGCGGGCCGCGCTGAAGTGCATTGCTCCGGTGATGATTACCGCGAGCGTAGTCAGCAACGTACCAATCCATAGACTGACGGTAATCGTGCCAATCGAAGTGATGCGGCGATACAGCAGCACAATATTAATGATGCCGACCGCCGCGGCCACCGACAGTGTCGCTCGCTGCGTCATGCCAGTCCAGATATAGTTTGTATATCTGGCGAAACCGATGTAGCCCGAGGCTATTTCCAACGGCCCGCTCAGAATGAATTGCCAGATAAACAGGAATGCCACGAGCCGGCCGAAGGTTTCGCGACCGTAACCCTCTCGCAGGTAGAGGTACGAGCCTCCCGAGCCAGGCATGGCCGCGCCAAGCTCGCTCCAAACCATCCCGTCAGGAATCGCGATCAGAACCGCGACAATCCAACCCAACATTGCCTGGGGACCACCGAGCGCCGACATTAAAAGCGGAATCGTAATGAATGGGCCCACCCCGATCATGTTCGACATGTTCAGAGCGGTCGCCTGCACCAGCCCAAAGCGTCTCAGTAGATGCGGGCCTTCGTTTCCTGGGTTCCGGGACTCAGATACCATGAAGGTTATTGAAACGTTGTTTTGAAGTTTCCCATCATATCTGAACCTGACATCTTTGAGGGAGTTTTATTTTCAAGGAGATTTCATTTGACATTTCGTTTGGCTAAACTTACCGTTCCGCGCGAATCAATCAGCTTCGCAGATTTCGGCTCGGTTGCCTGCCCACGGTTTCGGAGCCGGCCCTGCACCGCCGGCTTATTCAGGAGGTGAGAACATGAGGAGAAAACTTTTTGCCGCCACAGTAATGTTGATGCTGGCTGCCGCGTCAGCAGCGGCGCTTCACAAGAGAAATCGGTCGCTGCCACAGTCTGAAGCGAAGACCATACCCGAGCGGCTTGGCTACCCACGCGACGCGAAACTTCTGATCGTGCATGCCGACGATCTGGGAGTGGCCCACTCTGTTAACCGCGCCTCGATAAAAGCGCTCGAGACCGGACTGGTCAGTTCAGCGAGCATCATGATTCCGTGTCCCTGGCTCCCCGAGATAGTGGCGTATGCGCGTACTCATCCTGAAGCCGATCTCGGCTTGCACCTGACGCTCACCAGCGAGTGGAGCTCCTCTCGCTGGGGTCCTGTTCTGGGGAAAGAGCGCGTGCCGTCGCTGTTGGACAGTAGCGGCTATTTATATCCTTCGGAAAGAGAGGCGGCCGCACATATGGATATCCCGCAAGCGGAGGCCGAGATTCGGGCGCAGATTGCCCGTGCCAAGGCACTTGGTATTCAACCTACCCATCTCGATTCTCACATGGGCACGCTTTACCAGAGTAAGGCCCTGTTCGAGATGCTGGTGCGCGTCGCAAGCGAGAACAAGCTGCCGTTCAGGCTTTCGCAGGAGTGGTTTACCAGGTCGCCTTTCATGCGCTCTCAACTTGGCCCCGGTGACGTAGTGCTGGATCGAATCATAAGCATCGAACCCACTGTCGCTCCCGAGGATTGGTCCAGGTTTTACACCGAAGAAATCAAGAATCTGAGACCCGGCGTCACTTGCATGATCGTGCACCTGGCATTTGCCGACGAAGAGATGAAAGGATTGACCTTTGGTCATCCCAACTGGGGCGCTGAATGGCGCCAGCGCGATTTCGACTTCGTGACCAGCGATGCTTTTCGCAAGTTACTCAAGGAAAATAACATCAAGCTCATTACCTGGCGCGAAATCGGCAAGTTGGTGGGGAAGACAGAGCACTGAGCCAGTCGAAGGCTTGCTCACGACTAGCATTTGCGAACTCGATCTTCTAGGAAGTCTTGTTGACATTTCCTGAGGCGAAACGTACCTTTCGCGGGAATCACAATTGGCGTCGCAAAACTTCGGCTCCGCTGCCTCGGAGAGAGTTTTCCGGCCCAGGATCCGCAAAGCAATCAGTGGCCTTAAGCTGGTAAGTAGAGGAAAATCAAATGTTTTGTCCGGCCTGCGGCGCAGCCGATCAAAGCCCGAGCGCTTACTGCAAGCGATGTGGTGAATGGTTGGCTGAAAAAAAATCTTTCGGCGTACCTAGCGCCTCTAAACCTGAGCAACGCATAACCACCATGATCGTATTCAACGGGTTGAGCGGCCTGCTCGCGCTCTTCTCGGCCATTGCTCTTTATGCGACCTACCTGAACACTCCTGAAGCGAAATGGTCTGTGTACGCGGCCGGAGCGTGCTGCGGTGTAATCACTATCCATCAGTTCATCAGTTGCGCTTTCGCTCTTGAACTAAAGTTAAGGCTTAAACGAAGTCATACCGATGCTAAGAAATCGATTGAATTGGAAGCGGGTGACAGCGTTGCAGCCCTAGCCAGTGGAAAGACGACACAATTGGTTGAGCCGCCACTTGTGACTGAGAATACAACCGAGTTACTCGAAGCAGTGCCGCACCTGACAAAGCCACGTAACTCATAATTACTACGACATAAGAAATGATCTGGTTTAGCCAATTGGTTAGCTCCCATCGCCGCTCCTTCCTGTCCTTGTATATCCCTTGCCAATAGACGAAAATACCTACGCAGTTTCTTTGATCCCTTCCTAAAAAGGAAACCAATAATTCGATGAGAATAGTGGCCCTTGTGCTCGCGGTTTCTGCCCTTTCACTCTGGCTCGGCCTTCCCGTAGATACGGCAAAAGGCGTGAGCGCCCCACCGGCTCAAGCAGTCGAAGGTGGACCAGTAACGGCGGACATTGACGATAGCGATCTATTCTTTCAAAACGCCATTCGCGCGGCTGGGCCGCAACGTGACAACTCGCAAAAGATCGAAGCTCTGCTCAAGCGAATGACGCTTGAAGAAAAAGTCGGACAAATGACCCAACTGGCGATCGGTATGATCTCAAACGGTCAGGATCAAGTCATCCAGATTGATCCGGCCAAGCTGGACAAAGCCATCGTGCGGTACGGCGTGGGATCCATTCTTAACGTCCATGAACAAGCGCTCACGGTGGATAAGTGGCACGAGATCATCAATCAGATCCAAATCAGCGCTACCAAGAAAACCCGCCTGGGGATTCCGGTAATCTACGGTATCGATTCGATCCATGGCGCGAACTATATCCAGGGGTCCACGCTGTTTCCCCAGGAGATCGGCATGGCCGCAACCTGGAATCCTGAGTTGATGAAGCGGGCCACGGAAATCGCTGCCATGGAAACGCGCGCTGCCGGCATCCCGTGGAGCTTTTCACCCGTGCTTGATATCGGGCGCCAACCCCTCTGGCCACGCTTCTACGAAACGTTTGGTGAAGATCCCTACCTCGCAAAAGTAATGGGCGTAGCTTTCGTGCGCGGCTTGGAAGGCTCGGATGTGGGCGCGCAGGATCATGTGGCCGCCAGCTTGAAACATTACATGGGCTACAGTTTTCCGCTCAGCGGGCGCGACCGCACTCCCGCCTGGATTCCGGAAAATTACCTGCGCGAATATTTCCTGCCGACGTTCGACGCGGCAGTCAAAGCGGGCGCGCACACCGTAATGGTCAACTCCGCGGAGATCAATGGTATTCCCGGCCACATCAATCGACACATCCTGACTGACATCCTTCGTGATGAACTCGGCTTCAAAGGATTTGTAGTTTCTGACTGGGAAGACATCAAGAAATTAGTGACCGTTTGGCATGTCGCGGCCACCGAGAAGGAAGCAACGCGGATGGCAATCATGGCCGGCATCGACATGAGCATGGTGCCATTGGATTACAGCTTCGCTGATCACCTGCTTGCTTTGGTTAAGGAGGGCGCGGTGCCACAGTCACGCATCGATGAGGCCGTCCGCCGGATCTTGAAAGTAAAATTCGAGCTGGGCCTCTTTGATAATCCGATGCCCAATCCGGCACTCAAGTCAAAGGTTGGATTACCCGAATCGCGACGGGCCGCCCTGCAAGCAGCCCGTGAATCGATGACGCTGCTGAAGAACACAAACAACTTACTGCCGCTATCGAGAGATCGAAAAGTGCTGGTTACCGGCCCGACTGCTGACTCACTGATCTCCCTGAACAACGGCTGGACCTATGTCTGGCAAGGTTCGGAAGAGTCACTCTATCCCCGGGACCGTCCGACTATCCGCCGGGCAATCGAAGCGAAAGTGGGGGCGGCGAACGTGACCTATGTTCCTGGTACGAAGATCACGCGGCCGGCCGAGTATCCCTCGAATAGCACCCCGACTAATCTGGAAGCCGAAGTCGACATTCCTGCCGCTGTGCGCGCCGCCGGCACTGCTGATGTAGTCGTGCTGTGTCTGGGCGAAGGATCATACACTGAGACCCCCGGCAACATTCCCGATCTTAATTTGGGCGAGCCGCAACGGAAACTCGCGGAAGCGATCGCCGCCACGGGCAAACCAGTCGTGTTGGTGCTGGTTGAAGGCCGGCCCCGAACTGTTAACCGTATTGCTGACAATGCGGGCGCTGTGTTGATGGCCTACAACCCCGGCAACGAAGGTGGGCAGGCGGTGGCGGACGTTCTATTTGGCGACTTTAACCCGTGCGGCAAACTTCCGTTCACCTACCCGCGCTTTCCGGATGGCTTGATGACTTACGATCATAAGGAGTTTGAAAACGAAAGTTTCGACAACGCCGGCATCAGACCACAGTTCGAATTCGGCGCGGGCCTGAGTTACACGACGTTCAGCTATAGAGATCTGCGCCTCAATCGGAAAACAATTGGGGCGAGCGATCAACTATCAGTCAACGTCACGGTAACCAACAGCGGCCGGCGAGCAGGCAAGGAAGTTGTCCAACTCTACGTTAGTGATCTGGTAGCCTCGCTATCGCCCGCCGGGAGAAGTCTTAAACGTTTTGCGAAGGTCTATTTGGAGCCGGGCCAGAGTCGTACCTTGACCTTCCGGCTAAGGCAGGACGATCTTTCGTTTATTGGCGCCGATAACAAACCCGTGGTCGAGCCAGGAGAGTTCGAAGTGACTATTGCAGGATTGAAGGAGAGGTTCGAATTCAAATGATTTCAGGTTGCTCGATCGGCCCGAATGACCGTCCTCTCTATCAATGCCCTTTTGAGAAAGGCCGATCTTCGGTTTACCTAAAAATCTAATGATTAGACTCCGCATTATCTTGGGCACCTTCGTCATTTTGATCGCCGGATATTCCTGTCTGTGCATTAGTATGGCTCAAAGCAAGCCAGCTGCACCGACAACTACGCGGCAGAAACAGGTGATCGTAACAATTACGGATCCACCAGGACGCTATGTGGGAGGGCTGCACAAAGGTCAAGTAACGATGCTGGACAATGGCATGCCTCAGGAGGTACTCAGCATGGAAGAGTCGACGTTCCCGGCAAGTATCGGCCTGTTATTCAATGTTTCCAAAAGCAGACAGTCGGACGTACTCACGCCCACCAGAAAGGCGATACTAAACTTCTTTGATGTACCTCAAAAGACGAATGAATATTTCATCGGTTTCAATGAGAACGGTTTTTTTACGAGCGACTGGATGCGAGAGTCAAAGGAACTCATGAGCGGCTTTGACAAGGTTGAAAGTGCTAAGCCGTCAAAAACTGCAACAACATACGACGTGCTAGAGGTTGGCGCTTGAGTTAAGGCATCAGTATTTGATTAGCTTCATACCGAAAGGTGCGGAGGGCGATTGGCATCGCCTGAGTTTCCAAGCTGAACCCCTTCTGGGGCGTAAAAACGAAAAGGTGCCTATATTCACTCGGAGCCGTGAAGGCTACTACTTGAGCCACTGAATGGACATCCGTTCAGCGATAGGAAGCCGATCCGCTGCAACGGTTGCGGGAGCCTATCAAATAATCGCCAGACGGAGTGCGGAATATGTCTGACTTCAAATTCCTGCAGGGATCGTTGACCAGGCCGCTTCTAGTTTTGATCGCAGCCTTCGTGCTTTGTCTCTCAGTCCAGCCAGCTCAGTCACAGGACAAGAAACAAACCAAGAGCGCTGAAGATGACGTAGTCAAAATTAATTCAAACCTTGTAAGTCTTGATGTGATCGTCAAAGACAAGAAGGGCAAGGCCATCACCGATCTTAAATCGGAAGACTTCACGGTGTCTGAAAACGGTGTCCCACAGAAGATTGAATTCTTCGACTCGACCCTCACCAGTGGCAGCGAAGCCGCTCAGCCTAGAACGGCGACAGGTTCGCCTGAAACTAAACCACGCACCCCAAACGGTTTTCCGCGAAACATAATCGCCCTGGTATTGGACGGGCAAAGTACCGAATTAGCGAACTTGAAACATGTCCGCGAAGGCATGATGAAGTATATTCGCGAGCGCATATCCGATAGTGATTCGGTTGCCCTATTCTCTATTTCCGGCGGCTTGCAGTTGTTGCAATCGTTCACCCAGGACAAAGCCAAACTCATCGCGGCAGTTGAGAAGGCTTATGACAGCTCGACGGTTTCAAAGACTTCCGAGGCCCGCGGACTTTCGGAGGACATACGCGCAATGCGTGAGCAAGTAGCCTCTGGACCCGAACTCATTGGGGGGACGATACCCCCCGCTGGAGTTTCTGTTTCAATGGCGGCCCAAGCCCTAATCGCGCGGCACGTGCTGGAACAATATATTGCATTGCGCTCGACGCTAAGTACGCAACAGACCAGGCCCGTTCTGGCAGCGCTCGCGGCGATCTGCGAAGGTCTGCGATCGATACCGGGCAAGAAAACTCTGGTAATGTTCTCGCAAGGATTTATCGCGTCGGAAACGCTTGATTGGCAGGTACAAAGCACGATCGATATCGCCAATCGCGCGAATGTAGCCATCTACATTATCGACTCGGGCGGCCTGACCGGTGGCGCCCCCACGTCAGGCGCGCTGGTGTCTGGTTCTCCGCTGGGAGGGATTTCGGGGGGACTTGAGATGGAACAGCGGCGAAGGTCCGGGGCCGGTGAAAGCGTCTTTGATATCACCCGCCAGGAAGGTTTAAATCGGCAACAAGATCTCTTATATCGAATCTCAGAAGACACGGGCGGCCACTTCATAAAAAATACCAATGACATCGCCGGCGGTCTGGAGCGGATCGATGCCGAAATCCGTTCGCGCTACACGCTCGCGTATCGAAGCACCGACTCAAACTTTGATGGCAGTTTTCGCAAAGTGAAGATCGAGGTCCGCCGACCTGAAGCAAACGTGTTAGCTCGTGCCGGCTA
>WNGL01004943.1_pt1 | contig 15910 bp, 15 predicted proteins | sample 5400591 | NCBI WGS metagenome assembly WNGL01 (sample SAMN13153377, study PRJNA577476) | soil metagenome | isolation source: 80 cm soil or saprolite under Garry oak tree replicate 1 | place: USA:California | collected 2016-06-15
TAGACAACCTCCGCGCGGTCGGCGTTCCCTTCCGGTTCAACGTCACCGTGATCCGCGACAACCTCGCGGAGTTGGAGGCGATCGCCGGACTGGCGGGCGAGAAGGGCGCCCGGGTGGTCAATTTCCTCACCTTCAACCCCTATTTCGAGTGGTCCCGCAACGCCGAGGTGGATTTCCAGGCGCGCCACTCCGAGGCTGCCCCTTATCTCGCTCGCGCAATCGACAAGTGCAACAGTCTGGGAATTGAAGCGAATGTCAGGTATATGCCGCTGTGCCAGCTACCTGGCTATGAGTCGCATGTCTACACCGGATATCAGCTTCCCTACGACACCCACGAATGGGATTACAACTCCTGGTACGACACTGGCCACATCGGGACGCCATCCGCGGCGTGGTACTACCAGGCATCCCGCGAGCAGCAGCATAGGCACGATTACGTTTACGTTCCCGCCTGCGGCGAATGCGCGGTCCGGGAAATTTGCGATGGCTTCCACGCCCAGTACGCCGCCCGGTGGGGAGGGGACGAGGCCGCTCCCTACCCTGGCGCGCCGGTCACCGACCCGTGCCACTTCGTCCGCGAGCAGCGCAAGGTTGAGTACAACGCCGCGGACGACACCCCGCCACGCAGTTTCGACATGCCGCCGGCTCTTCGCCTCGAAGCGAGCGGGGGCGCGGGGGCACGGCACGAGCATCCCGATCTGCCATGAGCCCGCTGGCGCTGGCAGGGGTGGGGATGGCCGCCGCCGGGATAGCGCGGCAACTGTTCGTGCTGTCCGCCGTGGTGCGCTCCCGCCGCTTCCTGCGCTCCGGGGCGGCAGAAGAGAGTGGCCGTAGCATCCGGGAAGCCACCCCGCCTAGATTTTTCGTGGTGGTGCCGGTGCTGCGTGAGGGCGCCCTCCTGCGCAGCGTGGTGACGCACCTGCGGGCGCTGGCATCCGGGCACGCAGCCCAGGTCATCGTGGTCACGACGGCCCGTGAGGAAGCCGAGGCGCACTTGCACGGCGGTGCCAGCGGCACAGTCGCGCTCGCCCGAGACCTGGCACGCGCGGGAGAATGCGTCCACCTGCATTACCCGGATCCGCGCGGGGTCAAGGGCGACCAGCTCAACCATGCCGCAGCGTGGTGCGCAACGGAATTGCCCCCCTCAGTTCCGTCCTCCCAGGCCTTCGTGGTCTGCTACGACGCCGACTCACGCCCGCCGTTAGGCTCCCTGGCCTGCTTCGAGCGGGCCATCGCCGCAAACGCGGCAGCAGATGTGTTCCACCAATCTTCCTGGTTCGAGTTCCGTGCGCTCGACCACCCGCACGCGGGGCCGAGGCGTCTCCGGCAGGCTGTCTGCGAGGCGGGTGCGCTGCGCGCCAACCGGTTTGTGCTGGGCTTCGAGATTCCGCGCCTGATGAACAGGTCCTCCCAAGCGAACTCGCCCAAGACGGCCGCCTGCGCCTGCGTCTACGCACACGTGACGGGCCACGGCCTGTGCGTCCGCCTGTCGCTGCTGGAGCGCCTACCGTTCCCGGCCCGCTCGCCGCTGGAGGACATGCACTACAGCTTCATCCTCGCCTCCCGCGGCCTGCCCATGATTCCCATCGCCAGCCTGGACCGCGCCGAGGTGCCAGACTCGGTCAGAGCGCAGCTCGAGCAGGCGGCCCGGTGGTTCTTCGGCCCGGCCAGGATTGCCCGCTACCTGAAAGACCCTCGCGTACGAAGGGGCTGGCGATCCTGGGTGCTCGCCGCGTCCGCATTGGGGTCCGCTGCGGAATGGCTGGGCTGCGCCCTCGTCCCGGCGGTGGTCCTCGCGCTGCTACTCACCGGCAACGGCCCGCTGGTGGCAGCCGCCGCTGCCTTCGCCTCGATATGCGCAGCGCAAGTCGTTCTCACCGAGATCTGGCTTGGCGCGCCGGGGCCACTGCCCCGCCGGGCGGCCCGCGTCCTGGCTTTCCCGCTGGCATGCACCGTCCACGGCGCCGGCGGTGCCGTCGGGGCGGCCCGGATGCTGGCCGGAGGTCACGGGAGCGGCAAGACAGAACGCGGGGCCAGGCCGTGACCGCCACACGGCCCCTCGTCGCCGCCCTGGAAGGTCCGTGCTGCGCAGGCAAGACAACCCTCGCCCGCCTGCTAACCCGGCGGCTGGGCGGGTTTGCTGTCGCATTTGCCGCGGACTACGCCGATCACGTGGGCGGGGGAAGATTTCTGCCCCGCCAAGAGGCTGAGTCTGTCGGAGAGCGGGAACAAGCGCTGCGGCAGCTGCTCGCCGTCGAAACCGGGCGGCTCACCCGAGTCCCACCCGGCACTGACCTCATCGTGGCCGACCGCAGCGTGCACACCATGCTCGCGCACTCTTACGCGCTGGAGGTCATGACCGGGACCGCCTTCCTCGCTCCCTCGGTTCGGCTGCTCCGCGGATCACCCATCCCAGCGTGGCCTGAGCTGGTCTTCTACCTCGACCTGCCGCAGGAAGCCGTGGCCGATCGCAATCACGGCAAGTTCCCGGACGGCAGCATCTACACAGATCCTGAGTTCAACGCCGCCATCCGCTCCTACTTCCTGCGGCTCGCCGACCGGGAAGCGCCGCGAGTCACTTGGCTTGATGCCATGCTGGGCCCAGCGGAACTGGCACGACTGGCTGAGTCGCAGCTGCGGAAGATGGTGGCACGGCGGTATATCCAGGGAGCCGTATGAAACAGGTGCCGCTGTGGGGGCGAGTCATCTTCTGCGACTGGCACGGGGTGCTTTCCCGTGACCCGTTCTGGATGTCCATACGGGGAAGCGTCACCCACCCACTGCGGGGGAAGCTCGAAACGGGCATGGCGGGGATCTTCGCCAGCGACAGGGACACAGCGAACGACTGGATGAAGGGGCTCCTTTCATCGGATCAGGTCATCGCCGAGATGGGAATCCAGCTCGACCGGCGGTTCCGCGACGATTTCCTGGCCCGCCGCCTTGACCTGGACTGCGCGCGGATGCGGGTCAACGTGGAGCTGTTCGAGGTGCTGCGCGCGCTGCGGGCTGCGGCCATGGTGGTGATCGCCACCGACAACATGGACTGTTTTGCCCGAGCTTTCGACCGCGCCCGCGACCGCAGGCGGCGACTCCCACGCGAGCGGGAAAACCTGGCGGACTGGGCGGTCATCTGCGATGACATTATCTGCTCCAGCGATGTCGCCGCCCTCAAGAGCGAGGACCCGCAAGCGTTCTTCGGGTCATGGCTGGCCCGTCACGGGCTCGCCTTCGCCGACGCGGTCCTCGTCGACGACCGCGCCGACAACTGCGCCGCGTTCACCTCCTGCGGCGGCGCAGCCATCCAGTGGAAGATGGGCACCCACCACATCAGCGACGCCACCGCGCAACTCAAGGAATGGCTACACACCCACGCAAGCGCAGACGGCATGCAACAGTCTCAGTAGTGAACGGCATCGAACCGCGCATCCGCCCCGGGGCTTACCAGCTGCGACATCGTCGGCCGGGCGATTACGGGCCGCGGGCTTGTCCCTGCATGGGGGTGGGGCGAGCATAGGCGGGGCACGTGTTCCCGGAGGCGTGGCCTGGAGGGTTGAGCTTGGCGGCAGGTCACGCTGCCTGGCCCATGCCAGGCTCGGTGCTTTGCGCGATCAGGCGGAGATGCGCGTTCGGGAACCGGTGGCCCCGACCACGCAGCGCCCTGGCCAGTGCCCGCTGGCTGAGTCGCTCGCCGCGTGCGGAAGCGTCCCGGTAGACAGCGCTGGCCGCGCACAGCAACGCAGAATCAAGCGTGGCATCGACGTGTTCACTACACCTGGCTGGAATGTCCTTCGCCCGGAAGCCTGCGTTCGCCGGGGCGTCGGAGGCCAGACCAGAAGCGACATCGGCGTTCACCGGGCGCCGGGCCAGCACCAGCACCAGCGCCGCGTTGCGGCGCGGTCCTTGCGCAGGATTGCCGCCCTGCTCGCGGGTCATCTTCAGAACTAGCAGTCCAACGGACAGGCCGGCGAACGCGGCGATTGGGCTGGTCGCGGCTGTCAGGCGAGCAGTGAGGATGACCGGGTGCCCGGCCTCAGCCTGGATGTGGCCGATATTCCCGGCGACGCTCACGGCCAGGCCGGTCACTGCGGTCGCCCAAGGCCAGATCCGCTGTCGGGCAGGCCAGCCATCCAGGTACGCGACGTAGAGGGCGAGTTCCCCGACGGCCAGGAACACGTCGATCTCGGCGGGCCAGGACTTCGCCTGCCAGCCGGTGAGCCGGTGGTGGACCGCCCAGTCATACAGCCCTGCGTAACTGTGTGATAGTGCGTTCGCGCTCGCCAGGATCGCAATGGCCCCGATCGCGTACAGCGCCGCCCGGCGCATCCGCGGGTTCATGCAGACCTCCTTGGGCCACGGCTTGTGCTCTTCGGGGGGCGGTGACGGATCCGGTTGAACGCCTCGACGGCTGTCTCGTCGGCGTCGGGGAGCGTGTGCAGGTATCTCTGGGTGGTCATGATTGACGCATGACCCAGTCGCTCCTTCACGACCTGCAGGTCAGCCCCTCCGGCGAGCAACCACGACGCATGGGAGTGTCGGAGATCGTGAAAACGGGGCATCGCGGACAAGCCTGCCGCCCCACACGCGGGATGCCAGACGATGCGCCGGAACCAGTTGCGCCCTATGTGCTCGTCTTCGCCTAAAGTTCGCGGTTGCCTCGGCGACGCGCCACCCGCCGCGCGGTGCTCCGCACGGTAGTCCGCGAATGCGCGCCGGCAGCTCATGCACCGGCATTTTCCAGCGTTGTAGGCACTGAGCGTCCCATGACGGTACCGGCGACCAGCCTCATTGGGTTCGGTGAACCCGAGTGTGCCAGGTTCGGCGACAACGCTGAGAGGGAGGGCGGCAGGCACCCGCCTCGCGAACAGAAGCGTGTCCGGCCCCAGTTTCCGCGCCTTGATGTGGGCCTTGAGCTTGGCGACGATCTGCCCGCTGAGCTTGAGCCGCCGGTACTCCTTGTCCTTGGGGTAGTGCTTGACGAGAAACCGCTTGCCGTCGGGGTGGAACTCGCGGTTTAGCTCGATGACCTTGCGGCTGACGGTGAGCATCCTGCTGACAAGATCCAGATCGCTGACCCGGAGTTCTGTCAGCTCGCCCCAGTGGAGTCCGCTTTCGATGGCCGTCTCGACCAAGAGCTGAGCGTCAGCGTCCGGCAGCGCCGCGTAAATCGCGTCGAACTCCTCCGGGGTGATGATGGTCCGCGGTGTGGCGGGGACGGTGGGAATCTTCACGCCCCGGCAAGGGTGGATGTAGGTGACCTGATCGTTGAGGGCCGTCGTGAAGATCGAGTTTAGAATCGAGCTTTTGCAGTACTGGATGGTCCACGGTGACTGGCCCTCGCGCTGCATCCCTGCGATCCATTCCCGAATGTGTTCGGGAAAGATGTCGGCCATCCTCATTGCGCCCAGCTCCGGAACGATGTGGGCGTGGAGATAGTAGGTGTACTTCTCGCGGGTGGTTGGCTCCAGCACATGGTTGGGCAGCCACCGTTCCTCGACATACTTCTTGAACGTCTGGCGCCCACGAGCCGGGTCGCCCACGCGTCCCTGCCGCAGCTCCACCTCGGCCTTCTGCCACGCCCGGTCCGCCGCCTTCGCGCTGGAGAAGGTCCCCGCCGAGCGTTCCGAGCCGCGCAGGTCGACGTAGACAGCGGTATACCTCAGCTTGCCGTCCTTGCCGACTCGCTTCTTCGTGTGCCCCATCGGCCCGGACCTCCTAGATCATTTGTCCGTCATTTGTCCGTGGGCTTCTGCGTCACCGCAGGACACGAATAAACATTGGCCGACAATCAAACTACTGCTTTGACCAGCAGCTTAGCGGAGAATCGCCAGCATGGGAAAAAACAAATATGAACAAAAAACGGCCCTCTCAAGGCGGTAGCGCCGGTTCAAATCCGGTCGGGGCTACTCTTCGAAGTTGCCGGTCAAGGGCCTGATCGCCGGTCATAGCGGTCGGGTCCTTGATCATTTGTCACCGATTCGTCATCGAGTTTCGCGGTCACATGGCGGCAATGGATGCCAAGCACCGATGGTCATCGGCACCCATGAGATGGCCCCGGTCGTGGATGTTGTGAACAACTTGGTGATCAATCACCACCGGCATGGTGTGGGGTCAACTGCTGCGAGACGGCCACGAACTCCGAGGGGTCTGGGGGTAGTCGGGTGCGGACGGCACTCCCGTAACAACAGATACTGGTCGTGCGCAGCACGTGACGGGTAGGGTCGAACAATGTCGGCTGGGCTCATAACCCAGAGGTCGCGGTTCAAATCCCGCCCCCGCTACGAGGAAGTACAGGTCAGAGGCCTGATCGCCAGAAGGCGGTCGGGCCTTTTGATCATTTGTTGGCGGTTCGTTGGCGGGCCGGGACCTCAGAGCGCGACCTGGGGCGCGCGAGACTGGCACAGATCGGTATTGCGTCGGACGGCACTGGTGATCTGACCGTGATCGTCGTGCCGATGCGCTGTTGCAGGTTCTGCCACACGTTACAAGGAAGACAGCCGATCCTCACTCGCATGTCCTTGATGCTTCCAGGGCCACGACCCAGAGGCCATCCGCTGGGCCCTGACCCGCATCCGCGAACGTCCCGCCTACGAGCAGTTGCGGGAGCACACCCGCGACATTGACCGGCTCAAGAGCGAGTTCTAACGCGGCCCCCCGGATAGCTGCGAGCCAAGGCCGGTACTGCACGGCCGTCCGCGGCTCCCACGAGCCGGACAGCCGGACAACGGGGAAGACGCTCCCGCCAGGCCCCGGACCTGCTGACGTAGGAGCCGTCCGACAACTGCGCTGCTGGCCTGCGGCCCGGCGTGCGCCGCGCGGGCCTTGGGAGGCAGAGCGCGGCGCTGACGCCGGGCCAGCCGCCTTGATCGATTCTGCGCGGTGTCGGGTGACTGGTGGTGGCTGGCCGCCCAGGCGGCCGCCTCAATCGAGCTGATTTACGAGTGTCGAGCATGGCTTGCCGGATGTGGCAACGTAGCGGCGTGCGGTGCCGAGATCATTCCCGCCGTCTGAGTCCCCGGGGCCGGATTCTCACCGCGTGATCGCGCGCCGCGCGTGGACGTGACAGACGATCGGGTCGTCGCCGATGCGCCCCTGCCCAAGTGCGCTGGCGATGACCGCGATGGCAGCGGCGTTGCCGTAGCGTGGCCAGGAACCGTCCTCGGTCGGCGCACCGTCGCGGGCGAATGCGGTCCATTGCGCCTGCATGCGGGCCGATACTTGCCGGTCCACATCGTCGTAGCCCTCGGCGGTCAAGGTGCCGAACAGGTAGCGGAGTTCGGCGGTGTGCTGTGCACGGAAGTCGGACATCTCAGCGCCGGGTGAGACCCGGTCGAAGCGGTAGCAGTAGAACTCATGGCCGGACGACAGCAGGCGCTCTGAGGTGGCGAGCAGCGGCTCGGCGAAGACGGCGGAGGTGTATGCGCGGTCAAATTTGTCGTACATGGACCCTGCGCTCTTGGCCAACTCGGAGCGCACGGCTCGGGCCTGGGGACCGGCGAGGGCCCTCGTGAGGACCCAGAGCAGCAGACGGTTGTAGGCAAGCATGCCCGGCTTGATAAAGTACCGGGCCTCATTCTGCGTGTAGCCCAGGAGCAACGGCACCGACGCGAGCGGATGGGCGCCCGCGTCGGCGGGCACGATTACGCCGTCGGTCACCGGCATCCACGCCAGGTTCGCGGGCGTGTGCACCCGCCCGCGCTTGGGGATCAGGCCGCTGAACAGATGCGAGGCCACCTTGACCTTCTCGGTGGGCACCTGTCGCAGCTGCTGCGGGCCGTCGCCGCCCAGGTGGGCGATGAGTGCCTCGCTGGCCGCGTAGGTCCGCTCGTTGGGCTTTTCGGTGTCGAACGAGAACCGCTCGCTGCCCCCGCTTTGCAGGATCGCCCTGTGGAACAGGCCCGCTGCCGATGGGCTGCTCAACAAGGTGCGTATGGAGTGAGCGCCGGCGGACTGGCCAAAGATGGTCACGCAGGCAGGGTCGCCGCCGAACGGCGTGATGTTCTGCTGTACCCACCGAAGGGCCGCGATCTGGTCCTGAAGACCGAAGTTGCTGCCAAGGTCAGGATGTGCGAGGTAACCGAATGCGCCCAGTCGGTAGTTGAAGCTGACGACCGTGACGCCCAGCGCCGCCAGGGCGGAGCCGTCCGTGCCGTCCTCGCAGCCGCCGCCGCCGAGGTAGCCACCGCCGTGTATCCAGACCATCACCGGCTGCTTCGCCTGCATGTCGACGGTGCTGGTCCACACGTTCAGGTACAGGCAGTCCTCATCCTGCCGGCGTGCGCGGGTCTGGAACACGGCACCTGCCGTCTGCGGGCAGATCGGACCGAACTCGGTCGTCTGCCTCACCTGCGTCCAGGTGGGCGCCGGCTGAGGTGGGCGCCACCGCAGCGCACCCACAGGCGGCGCGGCATAGGGGACGCCGAAGAACTTGTGAATTCCGTCGTCGGTGAACCCTTGGATCGGGCCCAGATGGGTCTCGACGATCGCCTGCATGACTACCCCTTCACCAAACTGAGTCGCGCGAGCACCCCACCGGCTACGCCTGCGGCGGCGTGAGGAGAGCGGTCACGTTGCCGCGCAGGACCTGCTGGACGCGGGCGATGCGCGCATCGTCGATCTCCGCCCAGCCCAGATGGCGCATGACACCCGCATGGGCGGAGCGGAACACGACAAGCTGACCTATGATCGTGGCCGCGAGCACCCGGTTCACGGTCTCTTCCTGGTCGACGCGCAGCCTTCCCGCCACCTCGGTGATCAACGCAGCGACGCGGCCCATGAAGCCGCTGTACAAGGAATCGAAAGCGGCGGTCGGGGTCTGCTGCTCGCGCAGGATCAGTTGCATCCACTCAGCTGAGTCGCCCCGCAACAGCAAAGCCGCCATGCCGTCGGTGAGTTCGAGAAGCGCCGGAAGCAGGCGATCCCGAAGCCCTGCCGGATTCGTCTCCTCGCGAGTCTCGTCGAGCGCGGCCTCGATGCGCTCGAGCAACGGCCTGGTGTGGGCGCCGATCTGCGCGGCGACGTGTTCGACGACGCCGACGTACAGCCCTTCCTTGCCGCCGAAGTGATACCCGATCAGTGCCTGATTAGCCTGCGCGAGATCGGCGATCTGCCGCGTGCTGACCGCGTGATAGCCGTCCCGCGCGAACGCTGTCGTTGCGGCCACGAGCAGAGACTCTCGCGTCTGGTCACCACGCGACACGGCGGCCCGAGTTGCCGGAATGGTCATGCGCTCAGTGTACTTGATCGAACGACTAAATCAAGCGATCAAGTAGCCTTTCCCTCCCTTCCCGTCGCTGCTACGGAGCGATCCGAACGGCCGCCGCTCGGGCGGACATCGGGCCGGACTGTCAATTGCCGCGTCCGCGGGCGGCACGCCGCTCATGGAAGCATCGTTCACCCAGCCAGCGCCGGTTCGTCGGCGACGCCTCACACGAACTGCGCACCCCGCTGCGACGAGTACCTGCAGGTGCTAGCGGAGATGGCCGAGGCGTCCGGCGGCGGGATCACCGACCGCCGCAGACGATCAGCGATTGCCCGGACTGGGAAGACAACCGGATCCTGGACCTGGCTGCGGCGGTCGGCGCCTTCCTCGTCGTCTCCGCCGATGCGGACCTACCAGCATGTCGCCGTGGTGGGGCCGTCCGATCATTGAGCCGCCGCAGTTCGCCTCTCTGGTCGACGCTTCCCGCCGGGCACGCAAACGACAGCGGTGAGTCGTGTCGCCTGCGCCCGGCTGGCGGTGGGCTGGGTCGAACAATGCCGACTTGGCGTTGACGCGCTGACGCCGTGCCCGGCGATGCGAAGCCGTAGGGGGGCCCGCTGAGGGCGCCCTCCAGGTTGGCGGTCAAACGCTCCAGCACCTCCACGGTCGCGAGGTACTCCTCCCGGGAAACGCCGTCGACGAGCCGGCGCCGGTGACGTCAACCTGCTCGGCGATCTTGGCCGGGTGGCCTTCCCTGCGGCCGTGAGCGCGTAAGCGCCCCCCGTCGTTGACGACCGGCACCCGGCGCTCGAGGTCGCTCAAGACCTCATCCAGCGTGATCGCACGCTGACCCAGAACGGCCGCGGCGCGTCGGCCAGCGCACGCGCGTCGCTCGGCCCCTCGTGGTGGCCGGTCATGGTGGGCTGGCGGCGGGGAGCAGGGTCTGGGCGATGGCGGTGAAGTCGGCCGCCGAGGCGGCGGGGGGCCGGCCGGCCAGGATCCCCCCGTCGATGGCCAGGTCTTGGCCGGTGACGAACGATGAGGCGTCGCTGGCTAGCCACAGCACGGCCGCTGCGACGTCGGCTGGCACCCCGGCCCGGCCGATGGGCTGGTACATCTCCAGCCTGGCCCGGAAGACCGGCTCCAGGCGTCTAGCGTCCTGGTCGGCCTGGGCCGGGTTCAGGCCGGCTCCCTTGCCGAAGATGCCGGTTAGGATCGGGCCGGGCGAGACGCTATTCACCCGCACCCCGTGCCCGCCGAGTTCGGCAGCAGCGCAGCGCCGCGTCAGCTGAATGACGGCGGCCTTCGCCGAGGAGTAGTCCAGGAACGTCCAGCCGGCGATGTGCCCACCGATGCTGGCGGCATTGATGATGCTGCCTGACCGCTGCGCGGCCATCACCGGTGCGGCGTACTTCATCCCCGCGACCGCGCCGCCGAGGTGGATGGCCAGCGTGCGCTGCAGCCGGTCCAGATCGAGGTCGGCGATCCCGCCGGGCGTTCCCCCTTCGCCGGCGCAGTTCACCAGGCAGTCCAGCCGCCCATGCCGCTCGGCGGCGCCAGTGATCAACGCCGCCACGTCTGCTTCGGCCGACACGTCGGCGCGCACGAACTCGGCCTTCGGGCCGAGCTTGGCCGCCTGCGCGTCGCCCTCCGCCGACCGCCGGCCGGCGATGACCGTCGTTGCCCCCTCGCCCGCGAACAGCTCCGCGGTGCGCGCGCCAATGCCGCTCGTGCCGCCGGTAATCACGGCGACCCGGCCGTTGAGAACTCCCATCGTCGTGACCTTCCTGTGCAGCACTCAAGGCAACGCTGGACCAAGACTCCGAACTGATTTCCACGACAAGCGTGTATGACGGGCCAGAAGGTCGGCCAGGCAAACAAACCGGCAGATCACCGGCAGCTTCTGCAAAGAACCCCATGTGACTGGGTCGCAGCGACCAGCCGTGCATCATGGCGCTCTGATGACCGTGGCGCAGTGGGAAGCAGGCCAGAACCGGATTTCGGCTGCCAGAAGCGGCGATCCTGGACACCCAGGCCCGCCGCTACACGTTGCCGTACCGGAATGTCATACGGGCCAAGATCGTGCTCATGGCCCGATGGACCCGGGCAACGACCAGGTCGCGACGCGCCTAGACACCGCCGCGAGGTCGTCTCCAAATCGCGCAAGCGCTTCTTCACCGCCGTCGGCCGACGCCAACCGGCGCGGTCGCCCAGTCCTCGTCGGCGAGCACGTCCTGGACCATACGGGTTGCAGAGACGGGGCCAACGGTATGAACGGCCGTCGACATCCGCGCAGTATGCGGGGACGGGCTAGCAACGGTGGTTCGTTGCTGACTTGTTTGGGCCGAGCTCGCCTGCTAGTGGAGCGTTAGAAGCCACTCACTCTCTGTGACGATCACTGCGTATTCGCGCGGAAGGGAAGTCGGCCGCAGTCACGTCGCCGGCCAGGTAGTGCAGTGGCGTCTCATGACGGATGCCGAGGGCGCTGGCCACGATCTTGGGGTCGGCCCGGTGGGGCCGTGGCCTCCGGCGCCCTGGACCCGCACGCTGTGCTCATCGATGCCCGCCGACTGGCCCGCGGACCGGTCGCGCGCCGGTGTTCCCGATCGGCGCGCTTGTTGACGCTGACCATTGACCCCTCACAAGCCGGGGCACTGGCCCTCGCCTGCGGGCTCCGCAGCGGGCCGTTTATCGCCTCTGCGAGCCGGTGCCAGTAAGACGGAGGCGCTCGCGGGCCTCATTCTCCGACAGTGAGGTTATGGGCTGCCCGACCGTGTGCTGATACTGGGCGTCGTAGGCCCTGGTCCAGACGCCAGCCGCCCACGACCGTTCGAGTTCGTCGGCGCTGAACTGCCGGCCACGCGCATCGCAATACGCGAAGAGGAACCGCTCAGTGTCCTCGACGGTGGCTAGCTCGTCCGCGCTGATGGTCGAATACAGCGCGGCAGCGAAGCCGACGAGGACGGCTTCGCTATCAGCGGTCATGCTGTCCCAGTCATGCACCACCAGCAGCGCGTCTCCGCTCCAGCGCAGGTTACCGGCAAGCCAGTCGCAGTGGCCGATCACGGCTTCGGACTCGCTGGCTCGCAGCCGGTCACGGGCACTGCGCCCGGCATCGTTGATCCACTCCGGACCGGCCACCTCGTTGAGGTTGACGTCCGGGTCCTCCGGACACGGCCACAGACCGTCCCCGGCGTGGCTCCAGGCCGCCCACGACGGTGCCGGGTCGAGCGTGGACACCTCGGCCGGCCGGGGGGCTAGCCGGATCAGCCGCGCGAACGCTTCAGCGAAGGCCCGGGCCGCGTGGTCCGCGCTCGGGAGCATCGCGCCGCCGGGGAGGTGGGCCTCCGCGGTTGCGACGTCGTCGCCGAAAGGAGCGGCGCCGGTGAGCGGCCGGGGGCACGGATAACCGGCCTGGAACATGCGGCGCTGGACTTCGACGCATGCCGCTATACGCGGCGAGTCCGGTCGAACCTTGACTACGACCTCGCGGTCGTCAGCCAGCCGGAGCCCTATGACAGCGGAGAGGTATCCGGATCTGAAGATCTCATCCGCTGGCGGGCTGCCGAGATGCTCCATGCACCACCGGGCAAGCCGGGCAGGATCGACGGTATGCGCGCGAGGTGACATCTGAGCATCCTCACATGCGCTGGTGATGCCCCGGAGCCGAGAGACGTCGCGTCAGCTCCGCCGCCACAGCATCAAGGTCAACTAGCCCCATGCCGCCGATTATCACCCCGGCCTTCAACTCTGCCGGGACACTGGAGCCAAGATTCATGACGACAAGTGAGGCCAGATCTCTTGACGAGGCGCACCGAGCGGAGTGGGTCTTAAGAGATGGCGCACCAACCCGCCGGCGGGGGAGCAGCAGACCTGGGATTAGCGCTCGTGTTCGTATTTGAACGAGAGCTGAAGCTTGGTCCGGTAGGTGATCGCCCCGCCCTCGTCCAGGTGAATATCCTGCTTCACGACCTCAGCCACCCGAAGATCGCGGAGCGTCCCGGCCGCAGTCCTGATCGCCTCCGCAGCCGCGTCTTCCCACGACGTCCCACTTGTCCCGATGATCTCGGTCACCCTGTACACGCTCATGCCCCTCTCCTTTGATGACTTGCGACCCAGTGCGGGCTGCTGCGGCCAGCCTGTCACAGAGCCACAGCCACGCTGCCAATTCGCCGATAGCGACAAGCGGCTGCGAGCCCGGCCAGCCGGCCCCTTCTGCTCCCCCTGCCATCCAGCGAACGCTGTACGACACGCGGCGTGACGCTAGCTGTGGCGCCGACCCTCCAGACAGCATCACATACGAGCTGAATTACGAATACAGCCACTTTTATGCGATTGTGGGCGTCGCCGATGGTTCCCCTTCCGCAGACAAGATGAAGTTCATTCTCCTTGTCGACGGACAGCGCAAAGGCTTGAGCCCAACTCTGGGAGTTGGCGGGACAGTGACTATTGGCGTCAACGTGACTGGGGCATTCCGTATCACTTTGCAGAGCGCCTGTACCAGCTCGGCAAATGCCAGAGGCAAAAATGTCACCGCCGTGTGGGTCCACCCAGTCGGTACCCCCTGAGCGACGGTCGGCTGGCGTGATCCAAGGCAATGATATGCCGGCGTTTAGTCAATATCCTCGCAATCGACAGGCCGTTTCACCGTCTCGGTGACCTGCCGGCCCAGCTGCGATAGAAGTCGCTCCATCCCTAAGTCTGGCCGGAGGCGCAGTCTCTCATTGGCTATAGATCGCCGGGGAGGAGCCTGAACCACTTGTGTGGGGTGAGAGGGCGCATCGCGCGGAAGTCGCGCTGGTCGAGCGTGAGCACCGCGTCGGTCCGGTACTGGGCCGCCAGCGCCACACTGACAGCGTCGGCTAGGTCCAGGTCGAGACTTGCGTACTGCTGCTGAACCAAGCGTGCGGTGTCCAGGATGGCGAGGCCGGTGTCCGGGATCTGGAAGCGTAGCTGCCTGGCCTGGGCCAGGATGAAGTCGATGATCGCAGTCCGGGCACGGGATCCGAAACGGGCCTTGGCCAGGTGATCAACCTCGGTTAGCACCAGTGGCGAGATGATCACCGTGCCTGCTTCCTGCAGGACTCGGAGGCATGCTGCTGACTCGCGCGCGTTGCGGTCGGACGCGGCGATGATGCCGGAGGTGTCGGCGACGACAATCACCGGCGGGCGGCTGCCCGGGCGACCGCCTCGGTGACCTCATCGCTAAGTGCTGGCTCGCCGCTTCCTTCAAAGGTGGGCCAGTCGAGGGAGCCGTCCCATACTCGGTTGCTCATGGCCGCCAGGTGAATGCCTTCCCGGATGATCTGCGCTTCGGGCACCCCCCTGCGCGCGGCGATCTGCTTGATCATGTCAAGGTCGTCGGCGTCGGCGTAGACGTTGGTCCTCTTGAGCGGCATGTACCGATGCTAGCACACGTCCATACCTTGGATGTCTGAACCTCAGCCTGAGCATGCCGCTGGCTGCAGGCGATGCCGGGCAGGCATGCCTAGCGATGTCCAATGTTGGGCGATGCCATCTTTGCTCATCACCCAGAGGTCGCGGGTTCAAATCCCGCCCCCGCTACTAAAGTAAGTGCAGGTCAGGGGCCTGATCGCCAGGGATGGCGGTCGGGCCCTTTGATCGTTTCGTTGGCGGGACGAGCCCCGCAACGCGGCATAAGGCGCGGTGAACTGGCGCAGTCTGACACCCTCATGGGCCCGCGACCAATGGTGAGTCATGGCGCGAACTAGACCTGATGGCCCACCACGCCGGGCTGCGGCTGCAGGAACGGTACAGCGGCTGGGACCGGCGGCCCTTCGGCCCACCAGCGGCGGACACGTCTCGGTCTACCAGCGAGCCTGACTACGACCCCACTGGCCGTAGCGGCAGAAGGGGACGCAGGGTACAGACGCCCGGGGATCATTCGACGGCGCCCTCACAAGCGGGCGCTGTCGGTGCTGGATCACCACCCTTAGCGAGGCCAGTCGGGTCAGGCGAAGTGGGTGTGGCGCGAACACCGGCGAGCGACCAGGGAACCGACCCTGCGGCCGCGAAAGTGAGAAAGACGCTGACGGCGATGCCGACCTATGCATCACGTTACAGGGCCACGACACCATTGACCACGTTCTTGTTCAGCTGCACCTGGCCGTCTCCGGTGACCACCGTCACATGAGAACGCTTGCGGTGCATATCGATCGACGTAGACAGACATTGCCGGGTCTCCTCTCCGAGCTCGTAACTGAGCCTCCGGGCGCTCATCCGCCGCTGGCGAGCACCAGCTCGCTAGAGGAATCGCGGGCGTTCGCCGATACTCCGATTCGAGCAGTGCTGACAGCCGCGAGCCGAACTCACCCCAAGCGCCTACTTATGAGATGAGGGCGACTCAGCCGGTCAGCAGTGTCAGAACCGGAAGCGAGTCAGGCCGCCCGGCTCGGTCGCCAAGGTCACGATCGCCGAGCGTGGCTCAATGCGATACACGTTCCACGGCGGTGGTCCTTGCGACGGTGCGTTGAACGGGGCAGTGATGCCCGGCCCGCTGTCGTCGGGTTCGGCCGGCCAGCCGTTGTCTGCCCACGCCTTCGCAATACGCGCCAGTGCGCCCGGCTCGGTCACTCGCGCGGCGTCACCCTCGATTACGACGTCCGCGTCGCGGATCGACACCGCGATCGAACACCGGGGATCGCGCGCGACATTGCGCCCCTTCCGCGTGCCTGCGCCCGTCTGGAACCA
>WNGL01009805.1_pt1 | contig 15907 bp, 23 predicted proteins | sample 5400591 | NCBI WGS metagenome assembly WNGL01 (sample SAMN13153377, study PRJNA577476) | soil metagenome | isolation source: 80 cm soil or saprolite under Garry oak tree replicate 1 | place: USA:California | collected 2016-06-15
AAGATCAGTCACCAGCAAGCTGAAATCCATATGGGTAATAAACACGGTGCAAGAAAATTTTTTGCTCCCATCAGGATAGACAATCAATACCGGTTCAAAATGAACAGTTTTCCTCTCATCTTTGTCAAGGGCAGCATGTTTCTCCCGATCCCACCGGTGATATAAGGAGGAGACAATACGAGCTACCTCTTTGTATAAGAGTCGCTCGCTCGCCCGTTCTTTGCCGGAAAGTTCCTCGATCAGGGTTCGGTTACTCCTTCCGTCGCCGTATTTTGCTTCCATGTCAGCCACATACCCGTAATAGACGGGCTTTTGCGTCTTTTTCATCGTCTCTCTTTTTTCAGTGACTCAAAGTTACAGGCTACACATTGACACTCAGACAGATATACCAGAACGCATGTGCTATATGATACTATATCATCGTACTTTATCGATGTGAAGCCTTTTGCCAGAATAGTAAATAAATACCAGGTCGATCACCAGGAGCCCTACCCCACCGTGCAGCTTCCTTCCCCTGTTTCTTCGTCTAATCACTTGTCGAGTCTGATGAAGTCGTGCCTGCCCCTTTCTCTGGAAGTCTCACACAGTCGGACCTCGGCTTGGCACAGTTTGAATATGCTCACCACTTGACCGGCACCACTTTGTGAGACTTTACTGAAAACGGAGGGGTACGATTTGTCAGACTCGACACCCTGGTTCTGCACAGCAAGGGCGCGATGCGCTTTCCTTAGCATACACCTCCGCTACATTTACAGTGGAACCCTCTCGAGAAGAGCAAGATACGAGAAGTTTTTGCTTTTCAGCACGCAATACTGCTCAAGTGATCAGCGCGAGGATGCTTGTCTGATAGGGCTTAAGCACCTCGAGGAACACCTGAAGGGAACGGAAACTAGGGATCAAAATACCCCGAGAAAACTCGTTGCTTCAGAATGGATAACTCTCGATGGTGCCTTTGATGCGGATACGATGGACCAATGGTGATTCCCTAACCATAGCGTTGAGAGGCAAGCATATATCACAGAGGGGAGTGAAGGATGCGATGCTTTACGGTCGTACCACCTATGATATGCTTGCACCTTACTGGTCTGCTCAGACAAACGATGACCATGGACCAGCAAGCAAGTTGAACAGCGTGCGAAAATATGTGATCTCTTCAACGCTGGAACAAGCATCATGGAATAATTCAACAATTATTAAAGGGATATCGTAGGGAAATCGCCAAGCTGAAACAGCAGTCAGGTGGAGATATGCTCATAATCGGTAGCGCTACTCTGGTGAAGTCGCTGATGGAGACTGCACTTATCGATGAGCACCGGTTTTTAGTCCAGCCTATTATCATGGGACGTGGAAAGCGTTTCTTCAAAGACGGGATGGGCATGACCAAACTGAAGCTTGTTGAGAGCAAAACGCTCACCTTAGGCGTCATGGTTATGACCTATCACCCTGACAGCTAATACCACTGGGGCGATGAACGCATCAAGGGAGAATGGCCGAGAGCGCTTGGTTCAAAGACCTGGCCAGGAAGGTGCGGGAGGTGGAAGCAGCTAAGAGCTGCTTGGCAAAAGACAGATCAGAGGTGCAGGAGAGCGTATGAACACAGTCATTTCACAAGACGGAACCACGGTCGCTTACGCCAAACTCGGCCATGGGCCGGCAGTTATCCTGGTAGCGGGGGCCTTTTGTTCACGGACCAGAAGGTCCGGACCAGAGCTTGCCAAACTCCTTGCGTCACGCTTTACGGTCTACAACTATGACCGGCGGGCCGCGGCGAGAGGGGCGATACCAAGCCCTATGCCGTCGCGCGTGAGATCGAGGATATCGAAGCACTCATCGACGAAGCTGGCGGGTCGGCCTACCTGTATGGCATTTCCTCTGGAGCTGCCCTTGCCCTGCACGCGGCCGTACAGCTCGGCACGAAAGTCAAGAAGCTGGCTATGTACGAGTCGCTTGTATATTGTCGGGGCCATTCGGCTGTCGGGCACAATGCATTGCGTTCACTCTATTAGGGAGTATTATGAATAGCAGGGAAGAGAATGCTCTTGTAGGCAAGGCTGCTATTCGAGCTTGTTGCCAGAGACAGCCTCAACTGAGGAAGAAGCGAGACTTCCTCCCCATCATGTTCCCTCGTGAGTACAGGCAACACAGCCCTCTTCACTCAGAGCAAGGGAAGAGAAAAAAGACATCCCCAAGACCCGAGAGGAGTCTTGGGGATGATCGCGGAACCGACCGGAACCGACGGGCATCGAACCATCGGTCGCACCTGGCACGCATCCCCCTTGAAAAACTCTTCTCAGGCAGAGGCGATCTGCTTGTCTACCAGGAACATGTTGCCACTTCCTCACCGCGAGAAGACCCGTTCATCTCTGCCCTTGACGACCCGCTGTTGGTGTCTCTGCCTGATCACCCTCAAGCTCAAGCTGATCCTCGCTGGAAGATCCCACCCTCCGCGTGGGCAACCGTGCTCCAGCGTATCGAGCAGGGGGAACCGCTCCGTCACATCGCACGTGATTACGGCGTGTCGTATGAGGCGGTCCGGCGTGTGCTGCGTGCCGCCCGTCGCCACTAAGTGGCACCTGAGAGTACGCATCACCCAAGTGGCCAGCATAGCAGGCAGCGTCTGAGTGGGCTGACAAAGGCTAGAGCATGTCCGTCGTGTGCTCCAGATCCATCTTCACACGACAAGTGTATCACGGGAGGGAAGAACCATCACAGGAAGCACCTGGCTTGCAAACGGAAGCCAGCCGGGAAGCAGGTGCGTCTCACGGCACACTCAACGGTACCATCGATAAGGACGCGCGGCGTGTTTTCTTCCTGGTTCACAAACGGATGGTGCAAGTTGAGGAACCAGCACAGGGGAACATCGCCTCCTTGACACACAGCAGTATAGCAGGTGAGGGCCGGTCAGACCTGGACAAAAGGCGGATTGCACTTGGGGAACAGACGGAGAAGCCATCGAGATCTAGGCAACCATGGCCTTCCTGTAGGCTGTGAGATCCTGGAAAGAAGATGGCACAAACAGATCGCATCGGCGACATGCGAGGGTGAAAACTGTCTCTTTTGAGAAAGGATGTGCTACGTAGCCGGCACAGGCTGTTTATGCTGAAAGCGGAATGTCCATATATTCCGCCTCGGTCTGAGACTGAGGGAGAGGCAGATGTTCTTCACGCATCATCTGAAGATGTTCTTGTAAGGCTTCTTTCATCAGTTGCTCGACTTCTTCTCTCGTATCTCCAACAGCAACGCAGCCTGGCACATCAGGAGCATACGCGCCATAGGAGTTTTCGCCTTTTTCGATGATGACCAAGATTCTTGCCATCTCAATCCTCTTTCTCCAGTTGGGCTTGTTTCAAGACACTGAGCAAGGTTCCAACAGGCATGTCCTTGCCAGGATGCCCAGAGACCGTTACTATTCCCTTCTTTGTCGGATGCTTATCATGTCGATGATCTCCACGTACCCGCGCAAGATACCATCCATCAGCTTCTAGACGTTTGATGACATCACGTACCTTCACACAAACGGCCTCTCTTCCGTCCTTTAAGAAAAAGTATACCGCATCCACAGAGAATGTGCTATAGGAGTTTTATCAGCATCAATCAGATGAGGCAAAGGGACAATCGCCAAGTCGTCATCGGTAGACGATGTTGACCATCGTAACTGACAACACAGCCTATCCCAATCTCTTGACTTTGTCATTCATGTTGATTACAATCATTCTAAAGCATTTGAATATTCAAGGTTAATACAAATGGGCAAAGAAGCCGAAGATAAAAAACAGCATATTGTTCCCGAAGATATGTTCATGATCAAGGATCTGGAGACGCTGAAGGTGGCAGCTGACCCCCTGCGTCTGGAGATCCTCAACTTTTTGCGAGGCGAGCCGCGCACCGTCAAAGAGATGGCAAAGCAGCTCAGCCTACCACAAACCAAGCTCTACTATCACATGGGTCTGCTAGAGGAGCATGGGCTGATTCGCGTGACCGGTACGCGCCTGGTGTCGGGTATTGTGGAGAAGCAATATCAGGCCACAGCCTATAAGCTGACGGTCGATCGCGCTCTGTTCTGGATGACTCCCGCCGAAACAGAGGATTATCAAGGGTTGGAAGTCTTTCTTTCGGCGGTGCTGGATTACACACACAGCGACATTATGCGCAGCGTGCGCGCCAGGCTGGTTATTCCTACCAGGGACGCACCGCCAGAGCAATCGCTGGATGTTGGGCGCTGCTGGTTTCGGCTCACCCCGGAGCAGGTACAGTCGTTCCAGCAGCGGCTCGAAGACCTCTGCATGGAATATGGAGCATTGAGCAAGAACGCGCCAGCTGCGGGCACGCAGTTCTACGAATTCTTACAGGCGTTTTATCCAACACTTGAACACTCTCCCACTGTCAGGGAAGGGCACATGGAGCGTGGACAATGGCCCACGCCGCCACCGAAAACCGACGACTAACAGAAGGAGCATGCTATGGCATCCGCCGACACCAACTCCCTCAAACGCACGAAAACCATCGACTTCTGGAAGTTCTGGACGGGCGAGACGATCTCCAACCTGGGCAGCTCATTCACCCAGTTCGCCCTACCGCTGCTGGTCTTCAAGCTGACCGGCTCGGCGCTGAACCTGGGTATCACCACGGCCGCCGCCTTCCTGCCCTATCTGCTCTTTGGCCTGGTAATCGGCGCGTGGGTGGACCGGCTGAACCGCAAGCGCATGATGATTCTGGTCGACATTGGGCAAGCGCTGGTCATCGCCTCCATCCCGGTCATGTTTTTGCTCGGCGCGCTCAACGTCTGGTGGGTCTTTGGCGTGGCCTTTGTCAGTACCACGCTCAAGATTTTCTTCGATGCCGGCGAGTTCGCGGCCATTCCCAGCCTGGTCGATCAAGACGATCTGGTGACGGCCAACGGGCGTATCCAGGCCAGCTTCTTTGGGGCCAGCATCCTAGGGCCGCTGCTGGCGGGTGTGCTGCTTTTTGTCATGTCCCTGCCCACGCTTATGTTTATCGACACCAGCTCGTTTCTCGTCTCGGCCTGCACCTTGTCGCTGATCTTCACCAGCTTCAACGTCGCCGAAAAGCGCGAGAAGAAGAGCATCCGGCACGATGTTGCCGAGGGGCTGCGCTATGTGCTGCATCATCCCGTGCTGCGCAATATCTCGATGATGATGGCAATGGTCAACTTTGTTGGCAGCACCACCTACGCGCAGTTGGTGCTGTTTGCTGAGCGGCAGCTTCATGCAACCGACAGCCAGTACGGTCTGATGAATGCGGCAGGCAGCGCGGGCGTGGTGGTGCTGTCGCTACTGGCGGGGCAATTCCGCAAACGCTGGAGCTTCAGTCGCGTGGCGCTCACCGCGCTGGCGACGGAGGGGCTGTTAACGATTGCGCTGGCCTTCACGCCCTGGTTCTGGCTGGCTGTGCCGCTTTGGGCGCTGATTCAGGGCATAGGCATTCTCTTTAACATCAACACCGGCTCTTTGCGCCAGGGGATTGTGCCCAACCAGATGCTGGGCCGGGTGCTGACGATTGCCGGAGTGCTGGCCTGGTCGGCGATCCCGCTAGGCACACTGCTGGGCGGCGCGATCATCAAAGCCACTGGCAATGTGATGCTGGTCTACGCCGGCATCGGCGTGCTGATCTTTCTGATTCCGACCGCGTTTTCGTTCACGGCATTGGGCCACGCGGAGCGCTATCTGCCCAAGAAGGAGGAGCAGGCTGAGACGAGCGTCCTGGCAGAGGGTGGGGCAACGGCTGTGTAGCTGCTTGTACAGATGAGACGCTTCGCTCCAGAGCAGGTGTGTGAGAGTCACAGAGACGCAACCCCACTCTCGCTGCGATTTCAGTCGCAACGAGAGTACGCACAGGTATATAGAGGAGGTGTGATCGCTCCCATAAACACCTTCCGGGTCCACATATTCCCCACTGGACAATTCCCATTTCTCAATGGTCGAGCGTATGATGCCGGGTTATCGAGAATCAGGAACCCCTCCGCGCGGTCCCGTCAATGGCCCCCGGATCTCTGTGAGTGCATAACCCCGCTGGTGGAGGGCTGCAAGCAACTGTTCCACATGCTGACGGTCACGTGTCTCCAACGTGAGAGTCACTTCCACATGCTGCACTGGCAGCGATTGCATCATGGGCAGATAATTCATTTCCCGTACGTTGATCTTCAACTCTGCAATGTGTGTCAGGAGTTGATTCAACGCGCCTGGACGATCTCCAATCGCCGTACGCACGATGGCGATGCGTCCCTGGCTCAGCAATCCATGGGCGATGAAGCCGCCAAGCAGGTTCATGTCGATGTTCCCACCCGAGAGGAGCACCACGACCTCTTTGCCTGCCAGGTTGAGCAGTCCGGGGCGCAACAGCGCTGCCAAGCCTACCGCTCCCGCACCCTCAACCTGCAATTTACAGCGTTCCTGCAACAACAGAATGGCGTTCATCGTCTCTTCGTCTTCCACCGTGACGACCCTATCGACGAGGTGCCTGATGATGGGGAATGTCAGCTCCCCGGGGCTTTTCAGGGCGATCCCATCGGCAATCGTGCTGATGGTTGGCAGTATTCGCACCTCTCCAGCATCCAGCGAAGCACGGCAACTGGCCGCACCCTGCGCCTGGACCCCAATAATAGTCAGGCCGGGTTTGCGTGCGCGTGCGGCGATGGCGATGCCTGAGATGAGACCTCCACCACCAATAGGAACAAGAAGCGCATCAACGGAAGGAAGCTGGGTGAGGATCTCCAGGCCGAGAGTGCCTTGGCCAGCGATGATGCTGGGATCATCGAAGGCGTGAACGAAGGTTGCCCCCGAGGTCTCCTGGAGCTCACGCGCATGAGCGGAAGCTTCCTCAAAGGTGGCACCGTGCAGAACCACCCTGGCACCATATTCTTGTGTCGCCATCACTTTGACCAGAGGAGCCTGCTCAGGCATCACGATGGTGGCGGGGACCGCAAAGGACTGGGCGGCAACAGCGACGGCCTGAGCATGATTGCCCATGGAAGTCGCAATCACCCCGCGCCTGCGTTCCTCCTCACTGAGTTGGGCAATCTTGTAGGTAGCTCCACGCACCTTGAAGGATCCTGTTCGCTGCAGATTCTCAGACTTGAGATACACGTTGGCCCCTGTCATAGTGCCGAAAGTGCGAGAATGTAACATGGGCGTCACATGAACCGCATCACGAATCACCTGACTAGCATGCTCGATCTCTTGCCATGTTGGGACGTGAGGAGCGGGCCGGAAGTTGGCTGGACTCACTGAAGCGTTCTCCTTTCTCGATCGGAGAGGACATCGCTGTCAGAGCATACCCCTGGTGCAGCTCTGACATGAATTCTGGCACATGTTCCTTCGCTCTATGGTTCAGTATCAAGCTCGACTTGGACATCCGGGGTCGCAACTGCGACCGTACCGTAGAGTGGTCACCTGCGCTTGAAGGCCTCGATGAGCTGGGTGCCTTGCTCCTGGGTGACTCCCTTGAGGTGAAAGTGCAACCGCACCGCATTGAACAGGCTCACCCCTGACCGAACCGGCCTGCTGGGATCGAGCACTGCACGGATGGCGACAGTGACCGCTTGCAGCGGCACCTGGTGTGCCCTGGCCAACACCTGCACGAGTTCGACGCCACAGGTGGCGACACCTGAGAGAAAGAGTTCACCAGGCGTGATGGCCTCCCCGGGGCAGCCGTTTTGGAGAGGTCCGTCTACCACGAAATGGTGGGTGCGCGCACTGCAGAGCACCCGCCCGAAGGTCTCCGTTGAGCGAGCCTTGAGGTCATACTGCCGTACTTCTTGCTGTACCATCGTTCGCTTCCCTTCTGTGGCCTAGCGACTTGCGCATCAGTCGCGCTGCATCGCTAGACCGCAATCGGCTCCGCTGAGTCGGGCCAGAGGGATGCCAGGAGTTCTCTCATTGGTTCGATGCATGCACTCCTTGTTCTAGGAGAGTGAGATGCTCCTGGTTCGCCCTGTCATTGCCTCCTCAGCGAACCACAGCCGTGCGGTCTTTTCCCCGCATGTAACAGTACTGAACACATTATACGCTATGGCGATGCAGCAGGGTGTGGTACCTCTCCGTCTCCTACACGTGATAGTATAAAGAGGATATCTTCCGTACGGGGGAGCCACATATTTTTCACGATGTTCACGAGAGGAAGGACTGGAAAGCGATGCGTGTCTACAAATTTATTCACTCGTGCCTGGTGGTTGAGGAGGGTGGAGACAAGATTTTGTTTGACCCGGGTATGTTCTCGTTCATGGAGGGCCAGGTCATGCCGGACGCGTTCAGGGATGTGGGGACGATTATCATTACGCACAACCATCCCGATCACGTGGATGTGGCCGCGTTGAAAAAGATCGTGGAGTTGAGCGGTGCGATGGTGATCACCAACAGCGAGACCAAGGACGCCCTGACCAAGGAGGGCATCGAGGCGATTGTGCTGGACGAGGGGAGCTATCAGAGCAAGGACTTTACGATCCGCGCGGTGCCAGCCAACCATGAGAAAATACTTGCTCCCACGCTGCCACAGAACACCGCCTATATCATCAACGATAGCTTCCTCAATCCGGGCGACTCGTTCGCTACCCTACCGTCTACCCTCAGGGGTATCAAGGCCTTGGCGCTGGTGGTTGCGGCACCCTGGACCACCGAGGTCACGACGGCGGAGTTCGCCGAGACGCTAGCGCCGCAGATGGTCATTCCCGTCCACGACGGCTACGTCAAAAGCTTCTTCCAGAAGATGCGCTATGACAACTACGACCGCTATTTTTCCACGAAGGGCATCAAGTTTCAACACCTGGTCAGCCCGGGCGACGGAGTTGAGATAGAATAGGGTCTCGTTGGCTTTCTCGTCACTTCGCTTAGTTGGGGATGCATGCTCTGGGAGCAGATGCATCTCGCATCGAGAAACGTGTACTGGCTACTTGGTACATCCGATCAAAAAAGGCACTTTGAGAAGCGATTGATGAAGGAGAAAAGGGGAGCAAATGTCGAGCTGGGAAGAGGGTGTCTCTTGGACGAGGGAGGCTGTGTTGGAGCGCGAGAGCGCTCCCGAACTTGCCTGCAGGGTTCTCGAGAGTGAAATAGCGAGTGAAAAAGGCGGAGTTGCGACAACTGGGTGAGGTTGGCCTAGATTGGGCGTACCTGGCACGTATTCCGTTGGAAAAACTCTGATCTGGGAGAGGCGATCTGCTTGTCTACCAGGAACACGCTGCCACTGCCTCACCGTGAGATGATCCGTTCACCTCTGCCCTTGACCATCCGAGGCTGTTGTCTCTGTCTGACCTCCATTATGACGTAGCTGATCCTCGCTGGAAGATCCCGCCCTCGGAATGGGGAACAGTGCTCCAGCGGGTCGAGCAGGGGGAACCGCTCCGTTACATCGCTCGTGATCACGGTGTGTCGTATGAGGCGGTTCGGCGGGTGCTGCGTGCTGCTCGTCGCCGCTAAGTGGGACATGTCAGCACGGATCAGCCAGGTGGTCAGGAGAGCGCCCAGCGTCTGCATTGGCAGGCGAAGGACGGAGGGGTTCCGTCGTGTGCTTCTGGTGCCAGTGGCACACTTGCAGTGTACCACAGCAAGGTGCAGCAAACACGGGAAGCACCTAGCTCAAGAACGGGAAAAGGCGGGAAGGAGGACCAACCGTGGGTTTGCCAAGCCTATCCACCCGCACTTTTGGCGGAAGCGAGCTGGTTTTCTAGCCTCCGAGGCAACACGTGTCCCCAGTACACTCTCGCCGACCAAATACAGAACGTCTGGATCATTTGGGGATCGTGGCCGGCGGCTATTCACGGGATCATCGTGCCGATCTCAAGCAATGGATGCTCACCCTCACCACCACGCATGATGGAGATGTTCCCCTCCTTCTGCGACCGCTGGATGGTAACAGCGCAGATAAGGAGCAGCCTCATCCGTGAAATACCACTGCTATGTTAACTCATGATCTATTCTTCCTTGAGTTTTTTCCGTGCCGACCGGCGGAAGTTCTTTTTTCCTGTGCACGCCTTTTAGCTGACGATGTTTTGGGAGACGTCCGAGCCTCTTGCACACGGGCATGGTTCTTGACGCCACCACCATTAGTGATGTTCCCGAAATTTGGAACCGCCAGTAACGAGCCCCAGCCAGTACTAAAGTACTGCTGGAGAATGTTGAGGAGCAGCGAAGCCAGACGGTAAAGCGCAAGACCGGCAGCAAATTGCCATGCAATGAAAATGGTGACGAACGCTATGACAAATGGCAGAAGAAATTGCGCAATCTGGGTTAGTTGCATCGCAGCATCTCGAATTTCAGCGACGGTATGCGGCTGCGCCATGCGCATCTGTACAAAGGTTGCCAGCCCGGTCAGGATTGGCAGAATATGGGTCGGATCGGGAAGCCCCAACGAGATGTGCCAGGCGACATTGAACACGGCAAACCAGTTGAGGTCGATATTTGGCAGACTCGTTAGCTGGGGCAAGAATGGATAGATGATGCTGTTAAGATGAGCGAGCTTTGCGTGGTTGAGTACGATTTTCAGTGCTGAGAAGAGGCCAATAAGTATGGGAGTCTGAACCAGGAGCGGCAAGTAGGGAGAGGTCGGGGTAATTCCGTGCCGCTTATACAGGGCCTGTATCGCCTCATTTTGGGCTCGCAGGTCTTTTGCATGCTGCTTACGTATCTCTGAGAGCTCTGGTTGAAGGGCAAGTGTGGCCTTCATCGACCGGAGTTGCCGACGGGTCTGGGGAAGCAGCAAAAGGTAGATAACGAGGGTCAAGATGATAATCGATAGGCCAAAATCACCGAAGAAGTGATAGAGTACCATGAGGGCATTAAAGATGGGATAGGTAAAAATGAGGTTGAAGAATGAGATAATCGGGTTCACGCATTCCCTCCTGGCTTCTTGCTTTTGCAAAGCTGGCTTTGCCTGCGGCTCTAAAAAATCTGTTCGGCAAGAGAGAACCGCAACTGGTGTCTCACCATAACGAATCCGCAGATCGGAGAAAAACAGGGATGACCGAAATCTATATCGAGCTGGGTGGCAAGAAGGCCATTGCCTGGTCGCTGGAATGGCCTGGTTGGTGCCGCATTCGTACAAGCGAGGCGGCGGCAGTGCAGGCGTAGGCGCGCTACCGGCTGATCGCGCAGCGGGCCGGGCTGAAGTTTGCGCCTGGTGATCTCGTGGTTGTTGAACGTCTCCCAGGCGATGCCAACACTGCCTGGGGAGTGCCTCGGTGCTGGCTCCTGTCGAAACCAGGCCGATCGATGTCGTGACCGCGCAACGTGACGCTCCTGCAGGCGGTATGGGACATGCTGGAAGAGGTCGTCATGGCCGAGCCTTCGGACCTGCGCAAAGGTCCGCGTAGTGGAGGTCGAGACCGAGACGGCATATGGCACCACGTCATCGAGGCCGAGCGAGTATATGCGCGCAAGATCGGGGTGCGACGACCGCCCTTCGAGGTGAACGACAAAAGCGCCCTCAAAGGCATGCGGGAAGGGATCGCTGCTGTGCTCTCGAAGCCCTCCAGCGGCGAGCCGCTAGTTGCCGGGGGATGGAACGCCAGCTACGCGGTCCGGCGCATGGCCTGGCATGTGGTCGATCACCTGTGGGAAATCGAAGATCGTCGAAGCTGATAGCTGTGGTGCGCAAGGGGGGGCCAGGGCAAGCGTCCTGGCCCGAATTTGGCAGAAACGCCTTGCAGAGCCTCCTTGTCAGGGGAGGATGCAGGCGGTAGAATGCAAAGAGAGCGCGACGCGCTTGCAGAGAACTGTGAGGAGGTATAACGAGAACACATAGCAGGAGAAAAAGGAATGGCAACACAGATACAAAGCGTTCGGGCCGCCGTCGTGCAGGCTGCCCCGGTTGCCTTTGATCGGGAGCGCACTCTGGAGAAAGTTCGAACGTTGACCGCGGAGGCGGCCAGCCAGGGAGTACAGATCGTTGTCTTCCCGGAGGCCTTTGTCTCGGCCTATCCACGGGGTCTGACTTTTGGGGCTGTGGTGGGCAATCGGACTCCAGAGGGACGTGAGCAATACCGCTGCTACTGGGAAAGTGCGGTCGATGTTCCCGGCCCTGCTGTTGACATCCCTGCGGACATTGCCAGACACCACCAGGTCTATCTGGTTATCGGAGTGATCGAGCGAGATGGAGGAACGCTCTACTGTACAGTGCTGTTCTTCTCAGCCGATGGGCGCTATCTGGGGAAGCATCGCAAGCTTGTGCCCACCGCTTCTGAAAGGCTCATCTGGGGCTTCGGCGATGGCTCCACTCTGCCTGTCTTCGAGACCCCATTGGGACGACTGGGAGCTGTCATCTGCTGGGAAAACTATATGCCCCTGCTGCGTATGACGATGTATGCCAAAGGGATCCAGCTCTACTGCGCTCCGACTGCCGATGGACGAGATAGCTGGATTGCAACCATGCAACATATTGCGCTGGAAGGACGCTGCTTCGTCCTCTCCTGTAATCAGTTTGCCCGGCGGCGGACTACAATACCTCCTTTGGGGATGACCCTGAGACGATCCTCTCTCGTGGAGGAAGTTGCATCGTCAATCCGCTGGGCCAGCTACTTGCGGGTCCCAACTACAGCCAAGAGTGTATCCTGACGGTGGAGCTTGATCTGGCCGACATTGCACGGGGCAAATTCGATTTCGATGTGGTGGGTCACTATGCTCGACCCGATATCTTCTCACTTCATGTCAATGAACACCCTCAGTCTCCTGTCATACGCAACTAGGACTGAGATGAGAGCAGAAAGCTTGAAACGCTGGGCTGCCTGTCTGGCGGGCGGAATGAGTATTACGTGGATCTTGCGTGTGCTCTGGGTCCGGTATGGGCAACACATCACGGTCAGCGATCCTTTCTCTGAACAGGAGAGAACTGCTTAATCTGTGCTATAATAAAGCCTGGTGTTTCATCACGTTCACTGCGACTCCGCCCCGGATATGAGACGGGTGCGCGAGCAACAAGACACAAGACTAGCGAAGGAAGGCCACCATGTCCCAAACCGGCAGCAGCGGCTCGCTTGGAGCGCTCTATCACCCCTTGCACGGCGAACAGCTCGAAAATCCGTACCCATTTTACGCGCGCGCTCGCCGCGAAGAACCGATCTTTTATAGCGATGAAATGCAGGCCTGGGTTGTGACCAGGTACAATGACATCCTCTCAATCTTGAACCAGCCGGATGTCTTTTCATCGCGGGATGCTCTGCGTCCCGTGGTAAGATTCACCCCGGCTGTGTTTGCAGAACTGAGCAAGGGATATCCGTTCGTCACCAACGTGGTCGATAGCGATGGGGCAGCCCATACCCGGTTCCGCAACGCCGTGGCCAGGGCGTTTGTACCCAGTCGCATTAAATCCCAGGTCCGGGCCAGACCAGCCACCGGAAGGAAGAGCAAGGTGAGGATCAGACGCATGACCACCGCTGGATTGGGTGGGTTCAACCCTGGGATGGTCAAATCAGCCACCTCCATCACGGCTGTGACCAGCATCTCAAGCAGTCCCGTTTGCTTCGCTGCTGAAAACCTCAGCAAACTACCAATCCCTTCTTGCCAGATGAGTTGGGATTCGTTCAGTTTTTTTTAGCAGGCTCCTGAGCCCGACCACGCCGCTGGTTCCTCACCCCTAACTTGGCCCGCACCCGATTGATTTGACTCACACTCACAACTACGCCAAAGCGGCTCTTCAGTTCGCGTTGAACTCGGCTCGAAGGCATCTGGGGGTCATCGCTGCACAGCTCGTTGATCCAGACTTGCACGGGCTCGGTCAATTTGTACGGATGACCGTGGCGATCATCCAAGAAGACCTGAGCAGCTTTGTCTTCATTACGTGCCTGTTGGACCAGGCGGTAGGCGGTGGATCGAGAAATGTTCAATTGGCTCTCTGCTCTCGCCGTTTGCCACGATTGGCCTGCGAACATGCGCCCGATAAGCTGCAACCGTGCCGCACGATCAGGACGATCTTTCATCTTTTCTGTCCTTCTATTCCGTGGAGGTCCTGCACCCTTCTGCGCCACAGTGTACCACTTGATGTTGTCCTAGTCTAGCTGCGTCGATTATCAGAAAAGGCAAACTCCCTGGTCGAACCCTCGTATGAGCAACGCTGTCCAGGTTCAGATCCTCATTGGAAAATACCTGTTGCTCAATGGCCAACCGTTCTTCATCGGATTGACCAGGGCGAGCCATTGAGAAAAGTTGCAGGGGATTATGGTGTGTCGTATGAGACTGTTCGGCGGGTACTACATGCTGCGCGTCGTCACTAAGTGGAACGTGTGAGCAAGGATCAGCCACATAGCCAAGAGAACACGCCACGACTGCATGGGCAGGCAAAGGACGGAGCGGGCCCGACTTGCGTTGCCGGTACCTGTACCGCATCAGGGTGGAGCACGCACGGGAGCACCCGGACCGTGGGCGGGAGCTTGATGGAGAGGAGAAGCAGCAATGGCGTGGACGAATATTAGAACGTCGTGCAACTACAAGGAACTCGGCAGCATCATGCTACCGAGTTCCTTGCCATTCAGATGGAAAGGGCGTCCCCGCGATCTATCCCCTGGAAGGGACAACGCCAAGTTGTTGCATGAGGCTCATCTGGTCGGGGCCACCCCAATGTTCCGCAATCTTGCCATTCGCAAAACTGAGCATATCCCAGTGAAAGTCTCGCTTGACAGGTCAATTGAAGAGCAGTATGATCTTTTGGATCTCGAAGAGCGTATACTTCAAGCGGGCCGTGGTATCGTGCTCAAATGTTGAAAGGCTCTCGCTGGACGATTCTGTTTCTGTAGCTGCGCGATCATCGAGACAGGGGGAAGGTCCCGTGTCAAAGCATCTTGAGACAAGCCCGAACAATCTGCCTACCCAGTTGAGTAGCTTCATTGGCCGTGAACGGGCGATTGCCGAACTCAAAAGCCTCCTTTCGACCACGCGCTTACTCACCCTCACCGGAGCAGGTGGCTCGGGCAAGACGCGGCTGGCCTTGCAGGTGGCGACCACTCTCCTGGCGGATTTCGAGCATGGGGTGTGGTGGGTAGAGTTGGCCTCCTTGACCGATCCCGCGTTTGTGCCACAGCAAGTCGCCTCGTCTCTTGGTCTCTCTGAGCAGCCAGGCCGCCCGTTGATAGACACGCTCTCGGAGGCCCTCCAGACCAGAAAACTCTTGCTCGCCCTGGACAATTGCGAACACCTGATAGCCGCTTGCGCGCAACTGGTGGAAACGCTCCTTCGCTCCTGTGCCGCTCTACACATTCTGGCCACCAGTCGAGAAGCGTTCAACATCCCCGGCGAGACGATCTGGCCCGTCCCTTCTCTGGCCGTGCCGGATGCCAATCACCTCCCGCCCATAGAAGGACTGGTCAAGTACGAGGCGGTTCATCTTTTCATCGAGCGGGCGGTGTCTGTGTTGCCTCACTTCAGACTCACACAGGACAACGTACCGGCACTGATGCAGGTCTGCCGTCGCTTAGATGGTCTGCCACTGGCGATTGAGCTGGCAGCCGCACGGGTGAAGGTCCTCTCACTGGAGCAGATCGCCACGCGGCTGGATCACTCCTATCGCCTGTTAGCTGGCGGCAGCCGGACTGCTTTGCCCAGGCAGCAGACCTTGCAGGCGACCATTGAGTGGAGTTATCACCTCCTGCCAGAGAAGGAACGAATCCTGTTCCGGCGGCTTTCGGTCTTTCTGGGTAGTTTCGCTCTGGAAGCTGCCGAGGCCGTCTGCGCAGGCAACGGTCTCGAGCAGGACGAGGTGCTTGATCTGCTCTCACATTTGGTAGATAAATCGCTTGTCGCCGTGACGCAAAGGAGTGGGGAAGCACGGTATCGCCTGCTCGAGACGATTCGGCAGTATGCTCAAGAGAAACTGCACGAGTTCGGAGAAGCTGCACACATGCGCCGCAATCATCGCGACTGGTATGCACGTCTGGCAGAGCAGGCAAAAGCGGAGACGCTGGAAGCAC
>WNGL01004945.1_pt1 | contig 15906 bp, 14 predicted proteins | sample 5400591 | NCBI WGS metagenome assembly WNGL01 (sample SAMN13153377, study PRJNA577476) | soil metagenome | isolation source: 80 cm soil or saprolite under Garry oak tree replicate 1 | place: USA:California | collected 2016-06-15
TGGTCGGGCCCTGGTCGATCTGCACCCCGTTGAAGGCCAGGATGTCGGCGGCCTTGCGGACCTGGTCCCAGTCGTCGAGCCAGAAGGCGAAGTGGTGCAGCGCGCCGTTCGGCCCGTTGACGATGGCGATGTCGTGCGGGGAGTGGCTGCGTTCCAGCCAGACGCCGAGCTGGTGGCCGTTGGCGTCGAGGACCTGTTCGGTCATCCGGAAGCCGAGGACCTTGCCGAAGAACGCGGCGGCCTCCCCCACCTCCTCGGCGTTGACGAGCATGTGGTCCAGGCGCGGCGGCGCGATGCCGGGGAGGCCGGGCGGCGGGACCGGCGACGGGTTCAGCTTGCCCAGCAGGCCGCCGGTCTTGTCCAGCTCGTAGACCAGCTCCATGGTCTGCCCGGACGGGATGCCGAACCTGAGCGACTCGCCCTGGCCGACGGCCTCGCCGCGGCTGACGCGCTGGACCTGGCAGCCGTACGCTTCGATGGCCTTTTCCAGTTCCGCGAGGTCGTCCTCGTGCTCGACCCGGAAGCTGAACAGGTCGAGCCCGGTCCGCGGGTCGTAGCGGAGCCGGATCGAGTGGTGGTCCTCCTCGTCCCAGCACTTGAGATAGACCGTGTCCTCGCGGCGCTCGGCCAGCTGCAGGCCCAGCACCTCGGTGTAGTAGGCGGTGGACAGCTCGAGGTCGGGAGTGCGGACGTCGACGTGGGCTAGGCGCAGGATTCCCACCGTGCCTCCAGGGGCCTGGTAGCGCTTGACGCACCGAACATACCTCGCCTAATGTTCCAGATAAAGAGCTAGCGTTCCATATAGAGGAACGCTCGGTTTCGTGAGGCAACGCGAAACATTAAAGAAGACAGGGATGTCGACGCCGGAACAGATGCGCGCGGCCGTGGCGCAGTACGTCGAGGAGATCCACCGTGCCTACGTGGCGCAGGCGCTGACCTTCCCGGCGGCGGTCCGCGGCCGGATGCCGCTGCTGGCGCCGGGGCCGCTGACGGTGGCCGCGGTGGGGGCACGCAACCTGCACGTGCTGGCGACGCGGGACTCGCTCGGCCCGGTGCACGGGCAGGAGGTGGAGCTGTCCGGCTCGGTGGAGGGACTGTCCTGGACGCTGCGGTTTTTTGATCCCGTCGTGCTGCCCGAGCTCGCGCTGATCGACGAGTCCTCTGGGCCGGCCTTCGGTGAGGTCCGGCACGCGCTCGGCGTCGGCACCGTGGTGTACCACTTCGTGGCCTCGCCCGGCGCGGGGCTCTCCGCGCACAACGCGGCGCACGTGGGCACCGGGCTGGCCGGCGGGCATTCGGCGGCGGCGCGGGACTTCGAGACGATCCGCGGCCGGGTGCGCGGCCGGGAGGACCTGGTGGACGAGATGGCCGGCGCGGCGGCGGCCGGGCTGGTCCGGGCGCACGCCATGCTGGCCGCGGCGCTCATGCCGCACAATGCCGCGCTGTCCGCGCTGGCCGCGCAGGGACGCCCTGACCCGGACGCGGTGCGGCGCGAGCTGCTGGCCGCGGTCGGCGGGCGGACGCAGTGGGAGCCTCCCCCGCCGGCCCCGCTGGCGCAGCCAGCCAAGCCAGCAGGGCCGGCCAGGCCAGCATCGTGAACGACGCGGCCCCGGGGGGCGGGCTGTCGACGGTGCGGAACGCGGCGCGGCTGCTCAAGGTGTTCCGGTCCCGCGAGGCGGATCTCGGGGTCTCCGAGCTGGCCCGGCGGCTGGGCCTGGGCAAGAGCACGGTGCACCGGATGCTCACCACGCTGGTCGCCGAGGGGCTGATCGAGCAGAATCCGCGCACCGGCGGCTACCGGCTCGGGATCGTGATGTTCGAGCTGGGCCAGGCCGTCCGGGTGCACATGGACCTGCACGCCGCGGTGGGGCCCGTGCTCGCCGAGCTGCGCACGCAGACCGGGGAGTCATCGCAGGTCGGGGTGCTCGACGGGCACGAGGTCGTGTACGTGGACCGGCTGGAGAGCGCGCACTCGCTGCGGCTGTTCACCGAGACCGGGCGGCGGGTGCCTGTGCACTGCACCAGCTCGGGCAAGGTGCTGCTCGCCCACCTGCCGGAGGCGCGGCGGCAGGCGGTGCTACGCGCGGCCCCGCTGACCGCGCTGACACCGCACACGATCACGTCCCGGGAGCAGCTCACCGCCGAACTGGACCGGGTTCGGCGCCGCGGCTGGGCCGAGGCCATCAACGAGCGCGAGATCGGCGTGGCGTCCATCGCAGCGCCGGTCCGCGACGTCACCGGCGAGGTGGTCGCGGCGATCAGCATCGGCGTCCCGCTGGCCCGGTGCAGCGTGATGGCGCTGCGCAGGCTGGCGCCGGTGATCGTCGAGGCGGCTGAGGCGGCGTCGCGCCGGCTCGGCTGGTCGCCGGAATTGCCCCAGCGAAAGGAAGGGTGAACCCACCATGCCGCTGACCGACGTGCCCGGCAAGGCCCGGGCACTGTATGAGGCCCGCCGAACGCGGCGGCAGATCGAGCCGTTCACCGACGCCGACCCCGACCTCGGCATGGCCGACGGCTACGCGGTGCAGCAGGAGCTGGTGAAGATGCTGCTGGCCGACGGCGACCGCATCGTCGGCTACAAGGTGGGGCTCACGTCCAAGCCGATGCAGAAGATGATCGGGGTCGACCAGCCCGACTACGGCCCTGTGCTGGGCTCGACGGTGTACGCCGACGGGGACGCGGTGCCGGTGTCGGCGTTCATCCAGCCGAAGATCGAGGCGGAGATCGCGTTCGTGCTCGGGTCGCCGCTGGCCGGGCCGGGGGTCAGCGTGCTGGACGCGCGGCGGGCGATCGCCGGGATGACCGCGGCGGTGGAGATCGTCGACTCCCGCTTCGCCGACTGGCGGATCAGGCTGGCCGACACGGTCGCCGACCTGGCCTCCAACGGGGCGGTGGCCATCTCCAGCCGGGTGGTCCCGCTGGAAGGCCTGGACCCGCGGCTGATCGGGATGGTGCTCACCCGGCAGGGCGACCTGGTCGACACCGGCGCCGGCGCGGCCGCGCTCGGCGACCCGGTCCGGGTCGTGGCCTGGCTCGCCAACACCCTCGGCGAGATGGGCGCCAAGCTGGAGGCCGGGCACCTGGTCATGACCGGGGCGCTGCACGCCGCCGTGCCGATGCGGGCCGGGGACGTGTTCCGCGCCGACTTCGACCACCTCGGCCCCGTCACCGTCCGCGTCGTCTCGTAGCTCATAGCTCATAGCTCGTAGGGAGTGGGTTCGCATGACTTTCGATGCATCCGAGGTCGCGGCCCGGCTGACCAAGGCCCGGGCCGACCGCACGGCAATCGGCTCGCTGTCCGCTTCGCTGGACGGCTTCGACCTCGCCGCGGGCTACGAGGTGCAGCGGCTGCTGCGGCGCGAGGCCGGGCCGCTGGCCGGCTGGAAGCTGGGCGTGACCTCCCGTGCGAAGCAGGCACAGGTCGGGGTGCACGAGCCGGTCCGCGGCTTCCTCGCGGCCCGGGACGGGCTTGACCTGGGCGCGCCGCTGGCGGTGGCCGAGCACATCCAGCCCCGGTGCGAGCCGGAGATCGTGTTCATCATGGGCGCGGACCTGTCCGGGCCCTCGGTCACCTCGTCGGCGGTGCTGGCCGCCACCGCCGCGGTGGCGGTGGGCATCGAGGTGCTCGACTCGCGGTACACCGACTACACGTTCACGATGCCGGACGTCGTCGCGGACAACACCTCGGCGGGGCGGTACCTGGTGGGTTCGGCCGTCCCGGCGGCGGGCCTGGACCTGCGGCTGACCGGGGTGGTGCTCGAGCACAACGGCGAGGTGGTGGCGACCGCGGCCGGCGCCGCGGCGCTGGGCCATCCGGCCGCCGCGGTGGCCTGGCTGGTCCGGTCGCTGGCTTTGGAGAACGAGGGCTTGCGGGCCGGCGACATCGTGCTGTCCGGCGGGCTGACCGCCGCGGTGCCGGTCAAGGCCGGCGACGTGGTCACGGCGACCGCCGGCCGGCTCGGCACCGTCGAGCTCGGCTGCGTGTGATGGAGCCGAACGGGCCGGGTGAGCCCGCCCTGGTCCCGCTGGACCGCCCGGATGGGCGGACCCAGTGGACGTTCTCGCACGCCGGGCGGTCTTTCGCGGTCTTCGAGTCCGGCGGGCAGCTGCACGTCACCGACGGCGCGTGCCCGCACCACGGCGGGCCGCTGGCCGAGGGCCTGGTCCGGGACGGCGTCGTGACCTGCCCGTGGCACTGGTACAGCTACGAGCTGGCCACCGGGCGGTGCCGGACGGCGGCAGGCTACGAGCTGCGCCGGTACCCGGTGGTGATGGTGGGCGGCCGACCGCACGCCGAGATACCGCCACCCGCGCCGCCGCGGAGCTGGTCGCAGATCCTGCGCGCGCACGCGGCCCAGGGCGGGTCTTCTGGGTGACGATCTGGCGGGAATGCCTGGACGCGGGCGGCGCGCTCGATCCGGCCGCGGCGGCCGGCGCGCTGCGCCGGGCCCGGCTGTCGGGTACTACGTTCGATGTGCTGCTCTCCGCGGAGGTCCCGCTCTCGCTGGCGGACGCGTACCGGATCCAGGACCATGTGACCGCGCTGCGGCTGGCCGGCGGGGAGCGGGTGGCCGGGTGGAAGCTCGGGTACACCTCGGCGGTGATGCGGGCGCAGATGGGGATCGAGGCGCCGAACTTCGGGCCGCTGACCGACGCCATGCTGCTCCGCTCCCCCGCGGTGTTGCCTGACGGCGCGCTGCAGCCACGGGTCGAGCCGGAGATCGGACTGCGGCTGGGCCGGCGGCTGGCGGCGCCTTGTTCGGTCGAGGACGTGTTGGCCGCGTGCGGCGCCGCGCTGGCCTGCCTGGAGGTCGTGGACTCGGTCTGGTCGGGCTACCGGTTCACCCTGGAGGACAACACCGCGGATGGTTCGTCGGCCGCCTGGGTGGTGGTCGGTCCGACGCTGCCCCTAGAGGACCTGGCGTCGCTGCCGGTGGCGCTGTCGGTGGACGGAGAGGTCGTGGAGCGCGGGACGGGCGCCGCAGCGAGCGGGCACCCGGCGGCCGGGGTGGTGTGGCTGGCGGACCAGCTCGCCGGTCATGGCCGCGCGCTCGAGCCCGGAGACCTGGTCATCACCGGCGGGCTGACCAGCGCGCGGCCGCTGGAGGCGGGGCACCAGATCGGGGCGGTGTTCGGCGACGGGCGCTGGCTGGTCGAGGTGCGCAGGCCCGCGGACTTGCCCGGATCGCCAGCGTTACCGGCGAGCCCGTTGAGCGCTTGAACATCAGCTGACCCGGCGAGGGCCTGCGCCGCAGCATTCGAATGCGAATCGCCGTGCCGGTCCACTGGCGTCCAGCCGGCTTGGTGACATCACCGCCGCGCCGCGGCGGCGGGCGCGCTGTCCCAGACAGCCCCGGCCCCTGCCAGGCGATCGCACAGCCCGGGCCGGACGGCTTCACCATCCCCGGCATCGCGGACACTATCCCGCTCATGCTGCCCAACTACTGCTACCCGAATACAGCCATAATCGCGACCCACTATCCCGAGCTGGACTGCCAGGAAGGCATCCTTCCCGAGCCCGCCGAATCCGCGCGGCTCGCCTGCTTCCTCGCCGAGCACCCGTGGTGGCCCGCGTTCTGGGACAAGCATTAGGGTGTGTGGCGCGTCGTCGAAGACGACCCCGACTCCGTCCTGTACGCCGCAAGCGCCGATGCCGACACGGTAATCAGGTACATGGCAGCGCACTCCTGAGACACCACGGCCACCTCGCGCCCCAGGCAGCCAGGCATCCAGGCCAGGCAGCATGAGCCCATGACCGTCAGGGCCGGGGTGCGAGGTACCGCTCTGTGCGGTTCTTTACCCACCTGCCGGGCACCGGTCCCCCGCCGGGCAAGGCGGCAGGTGTCCCGAGCACGCCCGAAGTGTAGCTGCGATACCCGTTTCATGGGGATCTACGCGGAGCGGGGCAGGCAGCTTCTTTCGCCCATGAAGATGCCGGCTGCCGGATCACCGCGACTGCCCATCGCGGCCTAGGGTCGATATAGACACGCCGGGAAAGCGTGTGCGCGGAAGGAGGCGCAATGAGACAACAGCGGGTTGGCGCGGCTGCCGATCTCCCGCCGGGCAAGGTGGTGGGCGCTGGGCACTATGCCGTCGGGAACGCCGGCGGGCGCTACTTCGCGGTCACGCGCCGGTGCCGGCACCTCGGCGCTGATTTGGCGGGCGGCAGTATCGACGAGGACGGCTGCCTGGTTTGCCCCTGGCACCGCTCGGCCTACGACGTCGGGACCGGCCGGATGGTCCGGGGGCCGCAGGGTGTCTTTGCTAGGGTGCCCGGCCTGGACTTCGGGTACCGGATGTTCACCCGGGTGCTGCCCCTGAGGCGGACGCCGGTGACCGAGCGCGACGGTGACCTCTACATCGGTGGCTGAGCCGGCGGCACGGCCACCCCGGGACGACGACGCAGGCCCCAGCCCTGCCGGCGATCGCGATCGCTGGCCCAGGGGCGCCAGGTCGGCGCAATGTTTCGGCGACGGGCACTGGTCGGTCGAGGTGCGCAGGCACGCCGGCCAACGCCAGCGTGATCAGCAGGCAGGACCCGCCTGAGCGACAACCTTCCGCAGGGGTGCCGCGATCGCGGCGTTCGCGTTGTAGCCGGGGTTGTCGGCCACGTAGCCGACCTGGGTGCAGGTGCCGGAGATCTTGGGCGCGGCCGCGATGATCATCTGCACGGAGGTCAGGCACTTGCCGAGGGTGCGGTTCCAGACCCGCTCGCCGCCGAGTTCCTGCGCTATCGGCGTTTGCCCGGGCAGGATCATCCGGACGTAGATGCGGCCCGATGTGGTGGCCCGCTTGCTGCAACCCTTCTGTGTCGCCGAGACCGCCTTCGACGACGCCGTGGGCGCCGCGGCGGCGTTGGCCGCGGCCTTCGACGAGGCACCGGCGGTCGCGACCGCGCTAGAGGCAGGCTGGGCGTTACCGACGCTTACCGACCCGCCGCCCGAGCAGCCGCTCACCAGCAGAGTCCCGGCGATGACGGCGCCCGCGAACAGCCACAGAGACCGTGAGCGTGCGTGTCGCGTCGCTAGATCCACGGGGCCTGATCCAACACCACCAGGGTTGGGCGCGGAGGCTGTTCGGGTCGAATCGTTATCTTTTGCGGCTCACCGCGGTGCGCGCTGAGGCGGCGGTAGAGGACGGGCGGGCTGGACCAGTTGTGGCCGCCGGTGCCGAGTTCGGGTGCGTGGGCCCCTGGCGAGGGGAGGGCGAATCGTGATCTGCGGGGGTATATCGGGCGCGGGTGAACGGGAAAGGGGCGGGCGCCGTGATTAGTGGATGGGAGCGAGTTTGCAGCCGGGAGCGAAAGGACCTAACCGCAGGAGAGGAAAGGTGAGCGGGTCCGATGGCTGGCGGTTTCGACAAACTCGTGGCTCCGGGCAGGCATACGCGCCGGCCGGGGCGGGCCGGGCTGCGCCGGGTGAGCGTGGCGACTTTGATCATGCTGGTGGTCCAGTACGGCCTGGGCATGGTCCTCAACCTGTACGTGGCTGTCCCGGCGTCCGGCGCGCACGCCGGGATCTTCGCCGAGATCGCCACCGCGCCGCTGGCGCTGACCGTCCACGCGCTGCTCGGCCTGGCGCTGATCGGGACCGCGGTCCTGCTGCTGGTCAGGGCCGTCGGCGTCGGGGACGGGCCGCTGGCCGTGCTGGCGGCGACCGGGCTGACCGCCATCGGAGGCGCGTTCGCGGCCGGGGAGATCTTCGTGAAGAACGGCCAGCCGGGCGCGTCGATGGCGATGGGCGTGCTGACCGGGGCGGCGCTGCTGTGCTACGTCGGCACGCTGGCGCTGGCCACCGTGGCCCAGCGGCAGGCGACAGGACTGAACCGGCCGGTCCCGCTTCCGGTCCGCCCGCCCCGGCCGAGGAACCCCCTGACGCCGCCCTCTGGGTGGCCCGCCGAGCAGGGGTGGCCCGGCGCGAGAGGCTGGGCCGCCGAGGAAGGCTGGCCGGGCGAGGAGGGCTGGCCGGACCCGGAGGGCTGGCCGGACGAGCCGCCCGCCAGGTCGCCGGGTACCTGGTTCGCCCGGGACTGAGGCGCCGGTCAGCGCCGCGCGGAACGGGCCGCGATGGCGTAGAGGTCGCGGGCCGGCCCGGTGAGGGGGCGGCCCGCGGTCCACACCGCGCGGAGCGTCCGGTTCAGGTTCACGCCGGTGACCGGGATCGCGCGCAGCGTCCCGGCGGACAGTTCGGCCGCGACGGCCAGCGAACTGAGGACGGCCGGGCCCGCCCCGGCCGCGACCGCGGCCTTGATCGCGGTGGTGGAGGACAGTTCGGCGGCCGGCGGCACGCGGTCCAGGCCGGCCTGGGCGCGCAGCGCCTCCTCGTAGTAGCGCCGGGTACCCGAGCCGGCCTCCCGGCTGACCAGCGCGGTCCGCGCGAGTTCGCTGGCTGGCACGCCGCCGCGGCGCCGGGCCCAGGGGTGGGCGGCGTCGACGACGAGGGTGAGCGTGTCCCGGCCAACCGGTTCGGCGTGCAGGCCGTCCGGGATGGCGGGGCCCTCGATGAAGCCGATGTCCGCGGCGGCCGTCAGCACGGCCTGGGCCACCTCGGCGGAGTTGACCGCGGACAGCGCCACGACTGCGCCGGGGTCGACGGCCCGCAGCGCGGTCAGCCAGGCCGGCAGCAGGTATTCCGCCACCGTCATGCTGGCCGCGATGCGCAGCCGGGAGTCGCGCTCCCGGCGCAGCGCGACGACGCCCGCGTCCAGCGCGGCCGCGGCATCCACGGCGGCCTGCGCCCAGCCGGCCACGAGCGCGCCGGCCGGGGTGAGCCGGGACCCGCGCGGTGACCGCTCGATCAGGGCCAGGCCGAGCTGCCCCTCGAGCAGCCGCATCCGGGCGCTGGCGGCGGGCTGGGAGACCCCGTGCTCGGCGCCGGCCCGCCCGATGCTGCCGGTGCGTGCCACGCTGAGCAGCAGGTCGAAGCCGGTCAGGTCGGAAACCCGCGAAGGCAAAGGCATAAACAAAGGTTATGACCTGATAGCCGATCGGTCCCTACCGCCGCGCGCGGCGGGCGGCGAGGCTGGAAATGTGACGCAGATTCTGGACATCGCCGGGGCGGGAACGGTGGGACGGGCGGAAAGGCCAGGCCCGTTCGGCCTGTTGAAAGAACTGGAACGGCCGGGGGACGTGTTCCGCGACCTCGGCCCGAACTGGTTCGCCTCCGTCATGGGCACCGGGATCGTGGCCAACGCGGCCGCCGTGCTGCCGCTGCGGGTGCCGGGGCTCCGGGTGTGCGCGACGGCGGTGTGGGCGCTGGCCGCCGCGGCGCTGATCGCGCTGACCGTCGCCTTCGCCGTGCACTGGGCCCGTTTTCCCGAACGGGCCAGGGGGCACGCCGCGAACCCGGTGATGGCGCAGTTCTGGGGCGCGCCGGCCATGGCCCTGATGACGGTGGGCACCGGGACGCTGATCCTGGGCCGGGGCCTGATCGGGCCCGCCGCGGTCGGCATCGACTGGGCGCTGTGGCTGGCCGGCACGGCGCTCGGCCTGGCGACCGCGGTCTGGATCCCGTACCTGATGATGACCCGGCACGACATCGGCTCCGGGGACGCGTTCGGCGGCTGGCTGATGCCGGTGGTCCCGCCGATGGTCTCGGCCGCCAACGGCGCGCTGCTGATCCCGCACGTCGCCTCGGCGCAGGGCCGGCTGACGCTGCTGCTCGCCTGCTACGGGATGTTCGGGATCAGCCTGTTCGCGTCGGTGATCATCATCGCCCAGATCTGGTCGCGGCTGGTGACGCACAAGCCAGGGTCCGCGGTGATGGTGCCGACGCTGTGGATCGTGCTCGGCCCGCTCGGCCAGTCGGTGACCGCGGCCGGGAACCTGGGCACCCAGGCCGCGCACGTGCTGCCGCAGCCCTACGCGGCAGGCGCGGCCGTGTTCGCCCTGCTGTACGGCCTGCCCACCTGGGGGTTCGCCATGATGTGGCTGGCGCTGGCCGCCGCGGTCACGATCCGGACCGCACGCCGCGGACTGCCGTTCGCGCTCACCTGGTGGAGCTTCACGTTCCCGGTCGGGACGTGCGTCACCGGCACCATCGGGCTGGCGGCCCGCAGTCACGCCGACGTGCTGCGGGGCGCCTCGGTCGTTCTCTTCGCCTTGCTGCTCGTGGCCTGGCTGGTGGTCGCGGCGCGCACTCTCGCGGGGGGCGCGAGCGGGAGGCTGTTCAGGCCGATGGCTTTGGCTGCGCCCGCCGGGTGACCTTGGGCTTGTCCTCCTCCTGCTGGGGGACGGCGGGTGCGGCGGCCTGGACCTGGGGAAGCGGCCGGGGCGGCGGGGTGCCCGGGCAGGCCATCGCGGCGATCTCCAGGGCCTTGTCCGTGTAGACGCGGTAGCCCAGGTCGGCCCGGTAGCCGTGGATCTCGGGGGTGTCCAGGCTGCGCATGAACGACAGGATCTCCTGGCTGAACACCTGGCCGGGCACCAGCACCGGGTAGCCAGGCGGGTAGGGCGTAACGTAGGTGGTGGACACTACCTGCTCGTCGTTCTCCACCCGCTGCTCGGCCTCCTCCGGCGTGAGGTACTCGCAGTAGGTGTCGTTGTAGGACAGGTAGAAGGCGCGCCGGACGTCGCCCTCTGGGGTGGTCTGGCCCGGGCCGTCGGTGAAGCTGGGGTGGAAGCCGCTGAAGTCGGGCAGCGGCGCCGACGGCGAGGTCAGCTTGAGCACCTTGCGCTCGTGGGCGCCCCGCTCGGCCGGGCTCATGTCGGCCAGCTGGGCCTCCAGGTCACGGGCGATGGTCACCAGCACCTCGATCAGGTAGGCCACCGAGCTGCGGGTCGTGCCGATCGTGGTCATGAACAGCACGGTGTTCCTGGAGGTCTTGTTGATCTGGACGCCGTAGCGGTCCATCAGCTGGCTGCGCTTGAAGTGGTCCCCGTCGATGCCGGTGTTGCCGATGTAGATGGTGATCCGGGACGGGTCGAGCACGAACTCGTCGCATTCCCAGGCCTTGATCATGTTCGGCAGGCCGGAGCGCAGCGGCTGGTCGATGCCCGAGCAGCGGTATTCGGCCGGGATCAGGTCCGCGGTGGTCAGGCAGCGCATGTACTTGCTCAGCAGCGGGTGGTGGTCCACCGCGTCGCGGAGCCGCATCGCGTTCTCGATCTGCTTCTGCACCAGCTCGAACCCTTCCAGGGCGGCCTGCCGGCGGCCCAGGTCCAGCGAGGCCAGGATCTGGTAGTTCGGCGAGGTCGAGGTGTGCGTCATATAGGCCTCGTGGAAGGTCTCCTCGACCTTCTGGCTGAAGTCCTGGTCCGTCACGTGGATCATGGAACCCTGCCGCAGCGAGGTCAGCGTCTTGTGGGTGGACTGGGTGGAGTACACCCGGACCCGGGCCCGCGCCGGATCGGGGATCAGCCGCCGGTGCAGCAGGGTGTCGTCGTCTGCGGCGTCGATCGCGCCGGTCTCCTCGAGGAACTTCTGGTATTCCTCGCGGTACTCGGGCTGCCGCAGCTTCTCCAGCAGCGTGCGGGCGGCCCGCATGGCCGTGCGCGGCCGGTAGACCGGGTGGAATCTGGCGAACGCGAACCAGGCCTCGTCCCACAGGAAGATCAGGTCGGGCTTGATGGCCAGGCACTCCTCCATCACCTGCCCGACGTCGTAGACGATCCCGTCGAACGTGCAGTTGGTCAGCAGCAGCATCTTGACCCGGTCCAGCTTGCCCGCCCGCCGCAGCGCCAGCAGCTGGCGCTTGATCTCGGTCAGCGGCACCGCGCCGTACATCGAGTACTGGTTCAGCGGATAGGCCTCCAGGTAGGTCACCATCGCGCCGGCCAGCATCAGCCCGTAGTGGTGCGACTGGTGGCAGTTCCGGTCGACCAGGACGATGTCGCCGGGCTGGACCAGGGCCTGCACCACGATCTTGTTGGCGGTGGAGGTCCCGTTGGTGACGAAGTAGGTCCGCCGGGAGCCGAACGTCTGGGCCGCGAGCTGCTGCGCCTCGCGCAGCGGCCCGGTGGGCTCGAGCAGCGAGTCCAGGCCTCCGCAGGTCGCGGAAGTTTCGGCCAGGAAGATCTCCAGGCCGTAGAAGTCGATCATGTCCCTGATCCAGTGCGACTCCACGATCGACTTGCCGTGCGAGATCGGCAGCGCGTGGAACACCCCGGTCGGGCGGTGGCTGTAGCTGCGCAGCGCATTGAAGAACGGCGCGCGGTACCGGGCTCCGACGCCGTCCAGGATGCTGAGGTGGAGCTCGAGCGAGCCCTCGCGGGTGTGGAAGATGCGCCGGAAGTGGTGGCTGAGCCGGCCGGCCAGGTCCTCGACCGAGATCTCGGTCATCAGGTACAGGTCGAGTTCCGGCCGGATCTTGGCCAGCGCCCGGGCCAGCACCTGCGCGCGGTCGTCGGGCGAGTGCTGCATCAGGTCATCGGCCACGGTCGAGTCCACGAACTGCCGGAGCGAGGAGGAGTCGTAGCGGGACCGGTGGGTGAACCGGCGGCGGACCACGCAAGCCTGCAGCCGGAAGTTCAGCCGGGCGGCCATGATCGCGTCGTCGAGGCTGGGCACCACGACGATCTCGTAGATGAACGGGTCGTCCGGGCGGCGCCAGCGCCGCATCTCCTCGCGCAGGGCACGCTCCTGCTGGTCGCTCATGTCCTCGACCAGGAGCACCTCGAAGTAGGGCCGGTCGGTCCTGGCCTGCTCCATCGGATGGGACACCCGGTCGAACGCGTCATCCTCGCGACCCTGGTCCGAGCTCTCGCCGCTACGGAGGGTGTCGGTGGCCAGGGCGTGGTTGATGTCGGTGACCAGGGCGGCGAACCGGTCGTACTTGCCGCCCGCGAACATGCGCCTGACCTTCTGGAAGTTATGTATGCCCGGGAACGCCCAGAACCGCTCGATGGGGCCGAGCACGTCGAGCAGGCGCTGGACGGTGTCGCCCAGCTGCTCGACCGAACGGTGCTGCGCGCCGGCCAGCACCAGCTGAGAGGCTGACTCTTCCAGGCTGGACCAGGCGTCGGTCCTGACCTGCCACAGGCTGTTGTACGCCAACGCGTTCGGCACAGTAACCACCTCTTGTCGTGCTCCTCGGGCCGCACCGGCACCCTTACCAGCCGCCTATCAGTCACGATGCCCCCAGCGGGCGCTTGTGAACAAGAGCACACCGTGAAGTTGCCCCGGGTTTGCGGCTTCCCGTAAGGAAACCGCAAACCGGGGGTCCTTGGAGGTTAAATCGGGTGGTTGCGCGTCTGGCGCGGAGGGCGGAGGGTGGCCGGGCGCTACTTGACGTAGGCGATGGGGATGACGGGGGGCGCTTGCGGGAGGGGTTCGGACTTGTACTGGGCGCGGATGCCCTGGATGTAGCGGCGGCAGCGCTCGGTGAGGCCCTCGGCGGTCTGCATGCGGCCCTTGGTGACGAGGATGCCCAGGTCGGCGCCGTGGAACTTGAAGTCGCCCGGGCCGTACACGCGCATGAAGAAGGCCTCGTCCTCGGTGGTGATCTCGTGCCAGTCGTTGGTGACGTGCTCAAAGGTGAGCGCGCCGCTGTCGGCCAGGCGCCAGGCGCCGGTGCGGGGCGCGGCCAGGATGCGCTCGACATCGTCGCCGGGATCCTTCATGATCAGCTGCGCCCAGACGTCCACCGCGGCCAGCGCGCGCCAGCGGTCGTTGATCTCCTCCACGTCGACGGCGTAGTCCACGTCCATGAACTCGAGCAGGTGGAACAGGAACAGGGGCACGTCGGCGTAGGCGCCGGCGGTGACGTTGGTCATCGACGAGGCCCCGGAGATCCGGGGGTTCAGCTCGCCCAGGTAGACCGCGCCTGAATCCAGGTCCATGAGCACGTCGACCTCGAAGAAGCCCCGGTAGCCCTCCTGGGCGAGCCGGTCGCCGAGCCGGCGGACGTGGCTGATCGCGATGGTGCGGTCGGCCTCGGACAGTGCCTCGGGGAACACGTCGTTGCCGCACCAGCCGCCCTTGTACGGGGTGAGCTCGGGGTAGCCGGTCAGGTCGGTCATGAACGGGCCGACGATCGTGCCGTGCCTGGTGATGCAGGCCTCCACCGCGGCGGCCTGGTTGTTGATGCGCTTCATCACCTTGAGCTCCTGGCCGTCGATGTCGGCGGCGCAGGCGTCCCAGTCCCCCTCGGACTTGATGAAGAACGTCGTCTTGCCCGAGTCTCCGTAGGGCGTCTGCACGACCAGGTCCTCGCCCAGGCCGGCCGACGCCGCGAGCGCGGTGAGCGCGGCGTAGCTGTCCGCGTGGCCGAGCACGTTCGGGACCGACGGGGCGCCCGCCTCGTTGCCCAGCTGGGTGGTGACGATCTTGGAGTCGAGCCGGCGGCGGAGCGAATCAGGCGGCAGGATCAGCGTGTAGCCCTGCTCCCGGCAGATCTCCTCGGTCTCCTCGTCGAAGAACACCATGGCGACCATCGGCGTCCCGCCGCGTCGCCGCAGGTACTCGCGGACCTCGGCGTCGCGCAGCAGGTAGTTGTTGATCTGCTCGCTGGACTCGAACTCGACGTAGGGGCGGTTCTCCGGGGTGAACACCCGGGGATGCTTGCCGTCCCATGAGTCGTAGTACGCGATGTACTGGAAGTTGCGCACCCAGCGGTCGATGCCGAGCAGGTTGAACGCCGTCGGGCCGACGAAGTAGATCGGCTGGGAGTTGGTCCGGAAGAACGTGCGGATCTCGGCGATGCCGTTGAGGTGGCGGCGGGATCCGGCGGAGCTTGCTGAACCTGGCGTTACTGTCACGGAGCCTCCCTGTCGGCATAGATACCGCCAGGTTAAGCCCGGGTCGGGCCGCCGTCGAGAAGGGATCTTGGCCGGCGCGTCCAGCTCAGACCACGGTCGGGCGGCGCGGCGGGGCCGTGTCGCCGCTGCGGCTCAGGCCGGAGACCACGCCGGCCAGGCGGCGCCGGCCTGGGTCCCTGAGCTCCCGGCCGGCCAGGAAACCGCCCACGGCGTCGAAGGCGCGCAGCGTGTCCTCGAGGTAGGCCGGATTCTGCGCCTGCGGCCAGCTGGAGAACTTCACGCAGACCGTGTTGGTGCGCCGGCTGACGTGCAGCATCTGGCCGTGGATGCCCAGGCCAAGCAGCACGTCGCCGTAGTCGCCTGGCCGGAACCAGAACTGGTGCCTGTACCAGCCGCCGGGGAACGCCCACTCCGCGGGCGACGCGGCGAACGCGGCCCGCGTGTCGGAGTCGACGGCCCAGGCCCGGCGGAGCCACTGCGGCGGCACGACGCGGCGGGCCCCCCCGGCCGGGGCTCTGCTGGCTCCGGGGGAGCCGACCCCCCCGAGCCCCCCCCGGACCAGGCCGCCGTCCAGCAGCATCTGGCCGAACCGGGCCACGTCGCGGGCGGTGGCACACAGGCCGCCGTCGTGCACGGCGGTGCCCAGCCCGTCGTGCAGCAGGTCCGCGTCGTGTTCGGCGCCCATCGGCGCCCAGATCAGCTCGGAGATCAGATCGGCCATCGGCCGCCCGGCGGCGCGCTCGCACACCCAGCCGAGCACGTCCGACTCGGCGGACCGGTACAGGAACCGCGAGCCGTGCGAGGCCTCGGCCTGCAGCGTGGCCAGGAAGCGGTAGAGCCCGCGCGGCTCGCCCTCGCCCGGTTGCCAGCCGACCCACTCATCGAGCCGCCGGATGTCGGAGTCCGGGTTGGCGTACTCCTCGCCGAACCTGACCCCGCTGCGCATGTCGAGGACGTGCCGCACCAGCGCGCCGGCGTAGCCGCTGGCGGCCAGTTCTGGCACGTACGCGGTGATCTCGCGGTCGACGTCGAGCTGGCCGCGGTCAGCGAGGACGGCGGCTACGCAGCCCACCACGGACTTCGACACCGACATCAGCGCGTGCGCCCGGCCCGGGGCGCCCAGCGGGCCGTACCATTCGGTGACCAGCTCGCCGCCCTGCAGCACCAGGTAGGCGTCGGTGTAGGTGTCCGCGAACACCTCGGTAAGGGTG
>WNGL01004950.1_pt1 | contig 15901 bp, 14 predicted proteins | sample 5400591 | NCBI WGS metagenome assembly WNGL01 (sample SAMN13153377, study PRJNA577476) | soil metagenome | isolation source: 80 cm soil or saprolite under Garry oak tree replicate 1 | place: USA:California | collected 2016-06-15
TCGGTCACCGGGGACTCTTCCCCCGGCCACAGCACCGCGGCCATGATCGTGTTCTTCGAGGTGTCCATGCCTACGTGGACCGGACCTGCCGGTCGTGCCACACTGGACATACGGCCTGGCTCCCTCCCGCCGTAACGGCACCGGAGTTCGGTTTGCTAGTACCTTCCAGCTTCCGGCGACCCGCGACATCAGCCAAGAGGCTACGGGCGGCCACCGGGAGCCGGCCGCTTCATGATGGCTGTGTTGTCCACAGCGAAATCCACAGAAGTGTGCATCGGGTTGCCAATCGTACGGTGCGTACTGGGCCGATACCCGCAGAGTTATCCACAGGCGGCGCCTGTGGATAACTTCCGGTCAGCGTGCCGGCAGCAGTTCGGGCAGCCGACCGGAGGCCGCAGCCGAGCGGGATCGCCAGCCCCGGCGGCCGGAGACGCAGAACCAGACGAGCGCGACCGCGGCGAGCAGGCGGATGCCCGGCGTCAGCCAGGTGCCGTTGAACTGGCCGAGATCATAGAGCCAGTGCGGCTGGGCCGGGCTCTGCACGGCCTGGGCGTAGACGGTCGCGCCCGCGAGCAGCCGGATTAGCACCACCCAGTCCAGCCACGACGCCGAGTACACGGCGAGCAGGCCGATGGCCATCACGTCGTACCAGGGCCGCTGGAACGGTGTGACGAACAGCCAGGCCAGGCTCAGCGCCAGGGCCGGGGCGACGGCCGGCAGGCCCGGCACCCGGTCGGGGAAGCGCAGCAGCGCTAGCAGCGCGACCCCGGCGAACAGCAGGTAGGCGACCAGGTCGAGGTGCGGGGGGACGCTCGACACGCCGAACCGGGTGTACCCGAGCACCGGCCGCCAGAAGAGCTGGTACATGGTGTCCCAGGTGATCCCGGCGCTACGGTCGACGAGCACCTTGACCGCGGCCGTCCCGGCCGCCAGGTAGGCCGGGCCGATCACCACGGCGAAGCCTGCCGCGGCGCCGGCCAGGGCTCTGCTGGCTCCGGGGGGGACGACCCCCCCGCGCCCCCCCGGACTTCGGGACGACCGGCGGCAGGCCCAGGCCACGGCCAGGCCGAGCAGCGCGTACTCGACTTTGAGGCCGGTCGCCACCCCGATCAGCAGGCCGGCCAGAGCCGCGTGGCCGGCCCCGGGCCGGCCTGCTGATCGGGAGGTACTGTCCCCGGCCGGAGTGCGCACCCGCAGCGCCATGATCCCGAGCAGCCCGAACGCGGCGGCCAGGCCGTCGATGTGGCCACCCGCGACGATCTCCCACAGCAGCAGCGGGTTCACCGACCACAGCAGGTGCGCGCGCAGGCGCATCTCCGGATCGCGGCGCAGCAGGCGGTCCAGGGCCAGGACGACCGCGCCGAAGGCGATCGCTTCCTCCAGCTTCAGCCAGAACGTGATCCGGGCCAGCGAGGTCCCGCCCAGTTCGGCCGCGCTCCACTCGGCCGCGGTGGCCACCGGGCCGTACACCGAGACCGCATTCATCCAGCTGGACGGGATCTCGCGGGACGGTATCTGCCGGCCTACGGGGTCCCCGGACTGCTGTAGCTGCCGCGGGGTCATCACGTACGGGCTGTGCCCGATCACCGCCGTCCGGCCGCTGGCGGCGTACGAGATGGAGTCCGTCGAGCCCGCGGACGGGAGCACGGTGAGCACCGCCACGACTCCGAACGCGGCCACCAGGATGGGCCGCACCGGCGGGCGGGCGCCCCGGGCCACCGCGATCAGGCCGGCGATCACGCCCGCGCAGCCCAGCGCCATCGCGATCCACAGGGACACGGTCACGAAGGTGGCCGTCAGGTGCAGCGGGTGCCACCAGGGGGGACCGTGGCCTGGCCGGGGCATGGCGGGCACCGAGACGTTCGGGCCCGCGGCCGAGATCGCGATCATGATCAGCGCCGAGGCGGCGATGGCGACCGTAGCCAGCCAGCCGGTCAGGCGGGTGAGCCCGGGTGCGCCCGGGCGTCCTGTTGGCCTGGCCGCGTGCGGCGACGGGCCCGAGCCCTGCGGGGGCCGGGTCGCTGCGACCCTGTCCTCGTCACTCACCGAATCGCCCGTCTGCCGGTCATAGTGGTCCGAGACTAGACGGTACCGGATCGGACGGGCCCCGAAGGGCGCGCGGCGCTAACGCCAGGCGCCCGCGGCGGTGGTCGCGCGCGGGCGCCCTCGGCGTCAGTTGCGTGGATGCGGGTGACTACGTGCCGGGCGTGATGACCCGCCCGTTCACGTCCGAGCGGCTGGCGACGTTGCTGGCCTGCTCGCCGTCCTGAGCCGGCCGGTCTTCCTCGGCCAGCTCGGTGGCGTTCTTGGCCTCCGCGGTGGCGCTGGCGTAGCGGCGCCGCATGGCGACGGCCGCGCCCGCGCCGGCCGCGGCCAGCGCCGCGCCCACGCCGAGCATCCAGCGCCAGCTCAGCAGCCGCCGGACGCCGGTCTTGCTTCCGTTCGGCCTGACCTGTTCCGCGGTAGACCGGAGAGCCGACGACACCTTAGGGGCGACGGTTGTCTCGACCGCAGCCGCCGCGTCCTCGATCCGGGGCGCGGCCCATTCCCTGGCGCCCTGAACGGCGTCCTCGATCCGGGGCGCGGCCCATTCCCTGGCGCCCTGAACGCCCTGCCGGACTCCCTGGGCCGCTGTCGTTCCCGCGCGCTTCCCGGCCGGGATGGCCTGCGCGGCGGCGTCTCTGGCACGATCCTTCGCACGCGCGCCGAGCGCAGATGCCGTCTCGGTGGTGCGGTTGGTCTTGATAAGGGACACAGTAAACCTCCCGAGCGTGATCCCGTTATCACAGACTTCCCGGCTTGGCTGGGTTCAACCATCGCGCGCTACCGGTACGGTGATGGCAGGAGGATATTTACACCGACGAAATATCCGGCTGAGCTGCTGGCCGGATCGGGAGTCAATCGCATGACAGACACGCTGACCGCGACGCTGCGCACCAGTCAGGGGACCATTGTCGTCCGGCTTTTCCCTGATCACGCGCCGAAGACGGTACGCAACTTCGTGGAGCTGGCCGAGGGCGGCAGGCAGTGGACGGACCCGGGCACCGACCAGGCCACCACGGGCAAGCTGTACGACGGCACCATCTTCCACCGGGTCATCCCTGACTTCATGATCCAGGGCGGCGACCCGCTCGGCACCGGCCGCGGCGGCCCCGGCTACAAGTTCGGCGACGAGATCCACCCGGATCTCGCGTTCGACCGCCCGTACCTGCTGGCCATGGCGAACGCCGGGCCCGGCACCAACGGCTCGCAGTTCTTCATCACGACCGTGCCGACGCCGTGGCTGAACGGCAAGCACACCATCTTCGGCGAGGTCACCGAGGGTGCCGACGTGGTCGACCTGATCAGCCGGCTCAAGACGGGCAGCCAGGACCGGCCGGTGGAAGACGTGATCCTCGAGTCGGTCACGGTCGATCGCGGTACCAGCACTCCCTAGCACGATCGGACCAGGCTGTGAGCACGCCCAGCGATGCCGGTACCGGCGGGGACGAGGTTCCCGCCTGTTACCGGCACCCCGGCCGGGAAACGTACGTTTCCTGCGTCCGGTGCGGGCGCCACGCGTGCCCCGACTGCATGCGCTCGGCCTCGGTCGGCCAGCAGTGCGTGGAGTGCGTGGGCGAGGGCGCGCGGAGTACCCGCCAGGCCCGGACGACCTTCGGTGGCCTCCCGGCCGCCGGCGCCGTCGTCACCTGGACGCTGGTGGCCATCAACGTGGCCGTGTTCCTGGTCACCTGGGTCCGGCCCGGCATAGTCACCGACCTGGAGATGCTCGGGTACGCCCAGTACACGCCGACCGGCGCGCTGCACGGCGTGGCGGCCGGCGAATGGTACCGGCTGATCACGTCCGCGTTCCTGGCCCCGGCTACCGGGCTGAACGGCCTGGGTTTCCTGGACATCCTGTTCAACATGTGGGCGCTGGTGTTCGTGGGACCCGCGCTCGAGGGTCTGCTCGGCCGGGTCCGCTTCCTCGCCGTGTACGTGCTCAGCGCCATCGGCGGCGGGGTGATGTACTACTTCCTCGCGCCGCAGAACTCTCCCGCGGTGGGCGCCTCCGGCGCCATCTACGGGCTGTTCGGAGCGTGGTTCGTCGTGTCCAGGCGGCTGCACCTCGACACCCGCGGGATCGTCGTGCTGATCGGCATCAATCTGGCCCTCAGCTTCTTCTTCCGCAGCGCCATCGCGTGGCAGGACCACATCGGCGGACTGCTCACCGGCGCGTTGCTCACCGCCGCCTACGCCTACGCACCGCCCAGGCACCGCGCCGCGGTCCAGGCCGCCGCCACCGTGGCGGTGGTGGCCCTGATCGTGATCGCGGTCGTGATCAGGAACCACCAGCTCACCAGCGGCGCCTTCTAGCGCGGCCGGTCAGGCCTGGCGCCGGTCAGTGCCACCTGGTGGCCAGGATGACGGCCGCGATGACGAACCCGAAGCCGATCACGAGGTTCCATGCGCCGAGGGCGGAAAGACCAGGAACCGACCCCCCGGCCAGGTAGTAGGTCACGATCCAGGCCAGGCCGACGATCAGGCAGGCCCCGATGGCCGGGCCGACCCACGGCGCACTGACCTTCCGGTGCGCCGTTTTCGGCGGCGGAGGAGTGTAAACCGTCCTCTTGCGGACGCGCGACTTGGGCACGACGGCCTCCTGCGTAGCAAACCTGGCGAAGTAAGCCAGCGAACAAACCCGGCGCCGACCGGCCGGCCGGCGCTGAGGACCTAAGCTTGACTTCCTCTCCCGCCTGAAGACGGGAGATTCCTGCCGTGCCGCATCATACGGCACCTCGGAGGGTTCCTGCTTCACTGCGCTGCGCCGAGGGCGAGGCCCCTGGTCTTACCTGCGCTCTGCAGGCTGTCACCGCCAGCCCGGCGGCCCTGGCGACGTTCACCGCCGCGTTGATGTCCCGGTCCAGCTGCGCACCGCACGCCGGGCACGTCCACTCCCGGACATGCAGGGGCTTGGGGCCGTCCTTTGCCCCGCACGCTGAGCAGGTGCGCGAGGTCGGCTCGAACCGGCCGATCCTGATGAAGGTCCGCCCGTACAGCCGGGCCTTGTATTCCAGCATGCCCACGAACCCGGACCACCCGGCGTCGTGGACCGACTTGGCCAGCCGGGTCCGGGCAAGCCCGCTGACCGCCAGGTCCTCGACGGCGACCGCTTGGTTGTCGCGGATCAGCGCCGTGGAGAGCTGGTGGTGAAAGTCACGCCGCGCGTCGGCCACCCTGGCGTGGGCGCGGGCGACCTTGAGCCTGGCCTTGTCCCGGTTGCAGGAGTCCTTCTGCTTGCGGGATAGGTCCCGCTGCCTGCGCTTGAGGTTCTTCTCGGCCCGGCGCAGGAACCGGGGCGAGCTGATCTTGGTGCCGTCTGACAAGACTGCGAAGTGGTTGAGCCCGAGGTCGATGCCGGTGACCGGCTCGGCCGGGGGCAGCGGGCCGGGCTCGGTCTCGACCACGAAACTGGCGAAGAACCGGTCGGCCGAGTCCCTGATCACGGTCACGCTGGACGGGTCGTACGGCAGCGGCCGGGACCAGCGGACGGATACGTCCCCGATCTTGGGCAGGCGCAGCTTCCCGCCCGGGAGCACCTTGAACCGGGCGTTGGCGGTGAACCGGATGGCCTGTCGGCGGTCCTTGCGGGAGCGGAACCGGGGCGGCCCGATCTTCGGCCCTTGCCGCTCGCCCTTGAGGGAGGCGAAGAAGTTCCGGTACGCGGCGTTCAGGTCGGCTAGGGCCTGCTGGAGCACCACCGCGGATACGTCGCGGAGCCATGCCCGCTCCGGGGTGGCCTTGGCCGCGGTCAGCCTCGCGGACAGCTCGGCGTCGGTGACATTGGGAAGCCCAGCCTGATACGCGGCCTGCCGGGCGGACAGCCCATCATTGAACACGACGCGCGCGCACCCGAACGTCCGCGCCAGCGCCTGCTGCTGTCCTGGTGTCGGGTAGAGGCGGTAGTTGTACCGGAGCCGCATATCTCGATCATACTCGATTTAATGTTCGAATGCAGCCATTTCTACGTCGGCAGCTATCGCGTCTTTCTAGCGGACACTTTGGTAGCCGCTCCTCGCGGTGGCCGGCGCGATCGTTGTTTTACCGGCGACGTTAGTAACTAATAGATATCATTCAGTTTCCCTTAGTGACTGTACCCGCCGCCGATATCGCGATGAATGGATGGGGTCGTGCGACACGCTACCCGTGCTGCCGGGGAGGTCCTGCTGACCATGGGACTGGTCGGGCTGCTCTTCATTGGCTACCTGATCTGGGGAACCGGGCTCCGGGCCGCGTCCGCCCAGCGGGCGCTGGCAGGCGAACTGAACCAGCAGTGGCAGCGGCCCGGCGGCCGCGGCGATGCCTTCGGCGCCCGCGCCGAGCAGTTCGACGTGGCCACCGGCCAGCCCTTCGCCTTCATCAAGATTCCCGCCTTCGGCCAGCAGTGGCGGTTCACCCTGATCCAGGGCACCGCCCTGGCCCAGCTCAACGAGAGCCCCGGGCACGTGCCGGGCACCCAGTGGCCCGGGCAGCTAGGCAACTTCGCCATCGCGGGCCACCGGGTGACCGCGGGCAACCCGTTCTGGTCGCTGCCGTCGCTGCAGGACGGGGACCTGGTATCCATCGAGACCCGGCTGAACACCTACACCTACCGGGTCACCGGCAAGAAGTGGGTGGCGCCGACCGACACCGCCGTGCTCGACCCGGTGCCCAGCCACCCGCGGCAGCGGCCCACCCGGCGGCTGATCACGCTGATCACCTGCGACCCGGCCTGGACCGGCACCCACCGGGTGATCGTCACCGGAGTCCTGGTCGCCGCCAAGCCCCGCTAGACCAAGCCCCGCTAGATCAAGCCTCAGACACCTCAGGAGCGCGCATGTACGCCTGGCTCTGGCGCCGGCTGCCCGGCCGCACCCCCGCCCGGGCGGGGATGCTGACCCTGATCATCCTCGCCGTCGCGGCGGCCCTGTGGTTCTACGTCTTCCCCTGGGCCTCGCTTCACCTGCCGATCGACTCCTCCGGCTTCACTGGCTGAGGTTTAAGAGCCCGGTGTTGTTGGCCGGGCCGCTCGGGGTCACGGTGGGCGTGGCCGTGTCGGTTGGCGGCGTGCTCGGCGACTGCCCGTTCTGCACGAAGATGGTGACCGTGGAGCCCTTCGTCGCGGGGCCGTTAGCCGGCTGCTGGCTGAAGACCGTGCCGTTGGCGTACTGCGCCGGGCCCGACCCCTGCTGGACGCTGACCTGGAAGCCGGCCGTGGTCAGGACCTGGGTGGCGGTCTGCTGCGAATCCCCGACCACCGACGGCACGGAGACCGCTCCGCCGGACACGGTGATGGTGATGGTGGCGCCGGGCGCGGCCGTGCCTCCGCTCGGGTTCTGGCTGATCACCTGGCCGGCCGGGGAAGACGAGGTGGCGTCGGTCTTGGTATCGACCTTGAAGCCCTTGGACTGCAGGGTGGCCGCGGCCTGATCCTGCTGCTGGCCCACCACGTCCGGCACGGCGACCGGCGCCTGTCCCTTGGAGACGAACAGCGTCACCAGGGTGTTCGCCGGTACGTTGTTCCCTTCGGCAGGACTCGAGTTGATGACTGTGTTCGCCTTGACGGTGTCGGAATTCCGGTAAACCAGCGTCGAGCGCAGATGCTGGGTCTTGATCTGCGCCTGCGCCGTGGACACCGGCTCGCCGTTCACCAGCGGCACCGCGTACGTCTTGCCCGCGCCGGCCAGCAGGTAGTAGGCCACGCCGCCCACGACGGCGATCACCAGCACCACGCCCAGAACCCACGGGATCCAGCGCCGGCTTGTGCCGCCTCCGCCGCCGCGTCCCCGGCCGGCGTAGTCATAGTCCCGGCCCGCGTAGTCGTAGTCCTCGACCGGCGGGATCTGCGAGGTCGCCCCGGCCATCATTGTGCCCGTGCCCATCCGCTGGGTCTGCGGGTACATGTCGAACCGGGTCGGCGGGGCCGCGGCCACCGGCATGCCGGAGGCGGCGCGCTGCAGGTCGGCGCGCATGTCCGCGGCGGTCTGGTACCGGTCGGCCGGGGGCTTGGCCATCGCCTTCAGCACGATCGCGTCCGCCCACGGCGGGACGTCCGGGTCCACCCGGGACGGCGGCACCGGGTTCTCCCGCACATGCTGGTAGGCGATGGCGACCGGCGAGTCGCCGGTGAACGGCGGCCGCCCGGTCAGCAGCTCGTACAGCAGGCACCCGGTCGAGTACAGGTCGCTGCGCGAGTCGACCCGCTCGCCCCGGGCCTGCTCGGGCGACAGGTACTGCGCGGTGCCGATCACCTGGGCCGTCTGGGTCATCGTGGCCTGGGCGTCACTCATCGCCCGGGCGATGCCGAAGTCCATGACCTTAATGTCGCCGTTACGGGTCACCATCACGTTGCCCGGCTTGATGTCGCGGTGCACGATGCCGGCCTGATGGCTGTAGTCCAGCGCGCGCAGCACCCCGTCGATGATCTCCAGCGACCGTTCCGGCAGCAGCCGGTGCCCCTCCTGCAGCAGGTCCCGCACCGTGCGGCCATCCACGTACTCCATCACGATGTACGGCACAGGAACGCCCGAGGTCATGTCCTCGCCGGTGTCGTAGACCGCCACGATGGACGGGTGGTTGAGCGAGGCCGCGGACTGGGCCTCGCGGCGGAACCTCGCCTGGAATATCTGGTCCCGGGCCAGGTCGGTGCGCAGCGTCTTGATCGCGACGATCCGGTCGAGCCTGATGTCACGGGCCCGGTACACCTCGGCCATGCCGCCGCGGCCCACCACGCCATCAAGCTCGTAGCGGCCGCCGAGTAGACGGGGCTGTGTCATATCTCGCACTGTGCCAAACCACCCTGCGTTTTTTCTAGTGTCTCACTGAGATGTCGACTGAGGCGAAGATGACGATGGGGTCACGGACGGCGACCCCGTGTCCGTCGGGCCCGATGAGCTGCTCGCCGATGAGGACGGGCTGGTCGGCGGTGAGCTCCCGGGTGACTTTGTCGGTTTAACGGACTTGATCGGCTTCGGGTTGCCGCTGGGATTCGGCACCGGGACCGAGGTCCTCGCGGTCTGGCTAGGCGTCGGCGTCAGCGTACTCGACGAGGGCTGGCTGGCCTGGTGTGCCGGAGCGGCCGACGAGCTCAGGTGCTGCGCCGTGTTGAGGTCGACGTTCCCGCTGTTCCGGGCGGAGATGTGACCGGTGAGGTACAACCCGGCGGCGGCCGCGGCCGCGCACAGGGCCGCGGTGGAGCCGGCCACGATCAGCTGGCGGCGCCGGCTGGCGCGGTGCCGCCAGCTGACGCCTCCGGGGCCGGGGAATTGCCCGGTGCCGGGGTCTCCCGGGCCGGGCAGTGCGCCGGTGGCCGCGGCCGGCAGGTCGGCCCGGGTCGCGCCGGGGTATCCGGGATCCGCGGGCTCGCCCAGGGCCAGCGCGTCGCGCAGCATGTCGGCCCGGTCGGCCACCAGCCGGACGTTGCCCGGCCGCTCCTGCGGCGTCTTGGCCAGCATGTGGTAAACCAGGTCGCTGACTGGCTCCGGCACGTCCGGCGGCAGATCGGGCACCGGCTCGTGCTTGTGCGCGAACGCGATCGCCAGCGGCTCGCTGGCCGTGAACGGCGGGTGCCCGGCCAGGCACTCGTACGCGACCACGCCGAGCGAGTAGATGTCGGAGGCCTCGGTCACCTGGGCACCGGTGGCCTGCTCGGGCGACACGTACATCGCCGTGCCCATCACCATGCCGGTCTCGGTCAGGTGCGACGCCTGGGCCGCGGCCACCGCGGTGGCGATGCCGAAGTCGGTGATCTTCGTGGTGCCGCCCGCGGCGACCAGGAGGTTACCCGGCTTGATGTCGCGGTGCACGATGCCGGCCTGGTGGGCGGCGTCAAGCGCGCGCGCCGCCTGGCTGACGATATCCAGCGTGGCGTCCGGCGAGAGCCGGCCCGCGCGGGCCAGGATCGCCGACAGCGGCTCGCCGTTGACCAGCTCCATCACCAGGTACGCGCCGCCGAACTCGGCGGATTCGCCGTAGTCGTAGACCCGGGCGATGCCCGGATGGGACAAGCTGGCCGCGTACCGTGCCTCGGCCCGGAACCTGGCCAGGAACGCCTCGTCGCCGGCCCGCCCGGTCGGCAGCAGCTTGACCGCGACGGACCTGGTGAGCAGGTCATCCTCGCCACGCCAGACCTCGCCCATGCCGCCTGCCGCGATGCGGTCGGTCAGCCGGTAGCGGCCGGCCAGCAGATAATCGCTCACTGATTCCCCACGGCTTGCTGGTATGCCTTGATGACCTGCACAGCGATGGGTGCGGCCGCCGAGGCGCCGTAACCGCCTCCCTGAATTATGACGCCGACGGCGATATTCGGGTTGGCGAACGGGGCAAAGCAGGTGAAGGCGGCGTCGTTCAGGCTGACCGCACCGGTCTCGGCCGTTCCGGTCTTGCCGGCGATCTCCACGCCGGTGACGTCCTGCCGGAAGGCGTAGGCCGTACCCTCGGGCTGCTGCACCACCTCGAGCATCATGTGCTTCATGCTGTCGGACACGGAGGAGGAGATCGAGTGGCTGAGCACCGACGGCGACATGCCCTGCACCGTGCTCAGGTCGCTCGCGGTGACCTGCTGCACCAGGTCGGGCTTCATCAGCGCGCCGCCGTTGGCGACAGCCGCGGCGAACATGGCCTCCTGCAGCGGGGTGACGGTGTCGCTGAACTGGCCGATCGCGGAGAAGGCGGTTAGCGCCTGGCTAGGCGGTATCACGTAGTTGCTCTTCGCCACGGGCAGCGGGACGGTCAGGTTGGCGTCGTTCATGCCGAACTGCCCCGCCATGTCGTTCAGGGCGTTGGCGCCGACCTGGATGCCGATCTTGGCGAAGGTCGTGTCGCAGGACTGGGCGAACGCCGTGATCAGCGGGGCCTGGCCGCTCCCGTCGCCGCACGCCTCGCCCTGGTCGTTATGCAGGATGTGCTGGGTCTGCGGCAGGGTCAGGGTGGTCGGCGAGTCGACGTTGGTGTTGATCGTGGTACTGGGCCTCTGGGTCAGCAGCGCCGAGCTCGTCACGATCTTGAACGTCGAACCGGGCGGGTACGTCCCCTGCAGGGCCCGGTTCAGCAGCGGCTGCGCCTTGTCCTTGAGCAGCCGGTTGTCGACCTTATTGAGCTTGGCGCCGTCATGGATGGCCAGCACGTTGGGGTCGAAGCTGGGGTAGGAGGCCATGGCCAGGATCGCGCCGGTCTTCGGGTTGAGCGCCACCACCGCGCCCGGCTTGCCGAGGGTCTTGAGCGCGTTCCAGGCCGCGTCCTGCGCCTTGGAGTTGACCGTGACCTGAACGGTGGCGCCCTTGGTCGTCTTGCCGGTGATCAGGTCGATGATTTTCCTGACGTCGAGCGAGGAGTCGTTGCCGGACAGTAGGGAGTTCTTCGCCGCCTCGATGCCGGTCGCGCCGAAAATCGTGTAGTAGCCGGTCACCGGGGCGTATTCCGGGCCCGAGGGGTAATACCGCTGGTACTTGATGGAGTCGTTGCCGCTGCTCAGCCTGGAGGCCGCGATGACCTTGCCGTCCGAGGTGACGATGCTGCCGCGCTGGTACTGGTTCTGGGCCGCGTAGAAGGCGCGGGAGTTGCCCGGCTTGCTCGCGAGGCTGGCGGTGTCGAAGCCCTGCAGGTAGTTGACGTTGACGATGAGCAGGACGAACATCACGAGGACCGCGATCGAGATCCGGCGCAGCGCACGGTTCAATTCAGCGTCACCACCTGGGTCAGTCCCTCCTCCTGTATCGGCCGCGGCGGCGGGCGCCGGGCGGTGTCGCTCACCCGGACCAGCAGGGCGATGAGGATCCAGCTGCCTACCAGCGAGGACCCGCCTTGCGACAGGAAGGGAGTGGTGATGCCGGTCAGCGGGATGAGCCTGGTGACGCCGCCGACGATGACGAATACCTGCAGGGCCAGCATGAAGGAGAGGCCGCCGGCCAGCAGCTTGGAGAACGGGTCCTTGACCGATATCGCGGTGCGCAGCCCGCGCTGCACGATCAGCCCGTAGATCAGCAGGAGGGCCATCAGCCCGGCCAGCCCGATCTCCTCGCCGAACGCGGTGAACACCAGGTCGCTCTGCACCAGCGGGGTGATGTACGGCTGGCCGCCGCCCAGGCCCTTGCCGAGCAGGCCGCCGCTGCCCATCCCGTACAGGCCCTGAACCAGCTGAAAGGAATTGCCGTTCACGTTGGCGGCGGTGAACGGGTGCAGCCAGATGTCGAACCGTTCGTGGACGTGGCCGACCAGCCTGCTCGCGGCGAACGCGCCGACCACGAACATGAGGAAGCCGAGCAGCAGCCAGGAGGTGCGGGAGGTCGCGATGTACAGCATCGCGACGAACAGCCCCATGAACACCGCGCTGGTGCCGATGTCGCTCTCGAAGATGAGCAGCAGCAGGCTGGCCGCCCAGGCCAGCAGGATCGGGCCGAGGTCGCGGGCCCGCGGCAGGTCGATGCCGAGCACGCGGCGGCCGGCCAGCGCCAGCACGTCCCGCTTGGCCACCAGGTAGCCGGCGAACGAGGCGGCCAGCGCCAGCTTGGCGAACTCCTCCGGCTGGATCGTCGTGAACGAGCCGAACCGGATCTGGATCTTGGCGCCGTACACCTCGCTGATCGACGCCGGGAGCAGCGCGGGCAGTGCCACCAGCAGGATTCCGACGGCGCCGAGGGTGTAGGTGTAGCGCTGCAGCACGCGCGGCTCGCGGATCAAGACGAGCACGGCGACGAAGCAGCCGATGCCGACGGCCGAGAAGGCGATCTGCAGGTTGGCCTGCGAGGCGCTGATCGCGGGAACCCCCCTGGCCGGATTCACCTGCGCCGCCAGGCGGTCCATCATCACGATCGACAGGCCGTTCAGCAGGGCCGCGAGCGGGAGCAGCAGCGGGTCAGCCCACGGGGCGAACCTCCGCACCGCCAGGTGGGCCAGCAGGACGATGGCCAGGTAGACGGCTAGGTAGAGGGCCGCGCCTGCGGGCAGGCCGCCCTTGAGCGTGAAGCCGACGTTCGCCAGCGCGAACGCGACCAGGGCGAAGGCGAACACGAGCATGATCAGCTCGGTGCGCCGCCTGCTGCGGGACGCCGGGGGCGGCGGACCCGTCGGGTCAACGGTCGGCGACGGGGCGGTGATGCTGCTCACGAGGCCCCTGGGGACGGGACGAGGGCATCAGCCGCGATGCCGAACGCGGTGGAAGGCTGGCACATCGGCGGCCTGGCCGGTTGCTGGCCCGGCCCCTTGATGCCCTTGGGCGGCTTGTGCAGCTTCGTGGCCAGCGCCAGCGCGGCGTGATAGGCGTTGTCCCTGGTCACCCACTGCTGGAGCGCGATGTATCCCTGCTGGCACGTGGCGACCGCGGAGCGGATGTTGGCGACGATCGCCTGGGCGCTGCTCAGGCTGCTGGCCGCGTCGGTGGCCTTGACCGTCTGCTGGTAGGACGGCGGCACCTGGGTGAGCTTGATCCCGGTCCCGTGGAAGCGATGGGACAGGCTGATCCCGGCGATGTGCTGGTTGACGCCGCGGTAGATGAGCACCTCCTGGCCCTTGCTGTCGGCGCCGATGTAGTACTGGTCCTGGCTCCACCGCCAGGCGGCGTAACCGCCGCCGATGACGACGGCCAGCAGCACCACCAGCGAGGTGGTCACGATCGGCCAGCGCCGCCGCCGGGCCCGGCTGGGCTGGGCCCGGTGGCCGCGCCGGGCCCGGACCGCGGTCATGTCCGTGCCGTTCTCGCTCGCCAGCGCGAGCGCGATGTCGTCGGGGTCCAGATCGTCCACTGCCACCATGGGCCGCGCGACCGTCATCGACGGGTGCCCGTCTTCGTCGTAGGAACCGGTGTAGTGATTCCCCTGGTGGTCCCCGTCCGTCCCGAAGGGCCCGGTGCCGTCCGTGCTCAGCCGCGAGTCGTGGACGTTGGCGGCCGCGCCGGCCAGCACCGGCGTCCCGGTCGGGGATACCCGGGAGGCGGCCGTGTCCACGACATCCGCCACGATGCAGGTGATGTTGTCCGGCCCGCCGCCGTGCAGCGCGAGCTCGATGAGCTGCCGGGTGACGGCCTCGGGGTCCTCGATGGTGGCCATCGTCTCGCGCAGCGTCTCGTCGCTGACTACCCCGGACAGCCCGTCCGAGCAGAGCAGGTACCGGTCACCCGGCTGGGCGTCGTGCACGGACAGGTCCGGTTCGGCGACCGACCGGCCGTCCAGGGCCCGGAGCAGGAGCGAGCGCTGCGGGTGGGTCGAGACGTCGTCGACGCTGATCCGGCCCTCGTCGACCAGCGACTGCACCAGCGTGTGGTCGTGGGTGATCTGGTAGAGCTCACCCTCCCGGAGCAGGTAGCCGCGCGAGTCGCCGATGTGGCTCACGGCCGCGTGCCCGTCGGACCAGAACAGCGCGGTCAGCGTGGTGCCCATGCCCTCGACCGCCGGGTTGGCGATGATCATCTCCTGCAGCCTGGTGTTGGCCGCGGCGACCGCCGCGGCCAGCTCGGCCAGCATGTCGCCGCCCGGCGGCTCGGAGTCGAGCTTCGCCATCGAGGCGATGGTCAGCGAGCTGGCCACTTCACCCGCGGCATGCCCGCCCATCCCGTCCGCGACCGCGAGCAGGCGAGGTCCCGCATACGCCGAGTCCTCGTTACCTTCACGGAGGAGCCCGACGTCGGAACGTACGGCGTAGCGGAGTACAAGTGTCATCTGCGCAGTTCCAGAACGGTCTTACCGATGCGGATCGGCACGCCCACGGGCACGGGCATCGGCCGCGTCACCTTCTGCCGGTCCAGGTAGGTGCCATTGGTCGAACCGAGATCCTCGACGATCCACTGACCGTCCTGCGGGAAAATCCGGGCATGTCGGCTTGAAGCGTAGTCGTCGTTGAGCACCAGCGTGGCATCATTGGCGCGGCCGAGCGTGATCTGCTGCTGGGCGAGATCCAGGCTGGTGCCCTTCAGCGCGCCCGCCGTCACCAACAGGACCCGCGGTGACCCGCGGCCGGGCCGCGGGGGGCGGGCCGGGCGGCCCTGGCGCGGAGCCTGGGCCTGACGCGCCTTGCTCCGCCTAGCCGTCGTCGACGGGCCGCCGAGCAGATCAGTGCGGACGACTCCGATGGCCGCTATGACGAAAAGCCACAGCACGGCGAGGAACGCCACCCTGATGATGGTGAGAGACAGCTCGTTCATGTGCGGCCACGCCCTTGGACCCTAGTAGGTGGTGCGCGAGTAAGCGGTGCCCTGGCCTTCGTCCTGGCCGTCCTGTTGGAAGACCAGCGTGGTCCGGCCGAGCGAGACGTGCGTCCCGTCGGTGAGCGCCACCCGCCGGACCGGCTGGCCGTTGACGAAGGTGCCGTTGGTGGAGCTCAGGTCCACCAGCACGACCTGGCCGTTTTCCACCCTCAGCTCCGCGTGGTGCCTGGACACGCCCGGATCGACCAGCCGCAGGTCACAGTCCGTGCCCCGGCCGAGCAGCGTCACCGGGGTTTGCAGCTCGTACGTGTGCTGGTCGCCGCCTGCCGGGCCGCCGGGAGCCCCAGGGCCGGAGACCAGCAGCCGCGGGTGGCCGGGGAAGCCGCGCCCGGATGTCCGGGGCAGGTCGCTGGCCGGCATCCTGATCTCGCCGCCCTCGATGGTGGAGCCCCGGATGACGCCGGACCGGATCCGGAACGTGCCCGTGGTCATGTCGGGCACCCCATCGAACCGCATCCGCACCGGGCCCACGAACGAGTAGCCCTGCTCCTTGGCGTAGTCCCTGGCCAGGTTGGCAAGCTCGACGCCGAGGCTCTCGGCGTACACCTCGAGGCGCTCGTGGTCGTTCTCGGCCAGCTCGACGACGAAATCGTTCGGCACCAGCGTGCGCCCCTTGGCCACGATGGCGGCCCGGTCGTCCATCTCGCGCTGGACCGCGCTCGCCACCTCGACCGGCTGCAGCTCGGA